>Ga0210383_10000124_pt1 | contig 80979 bp, 81 predicted proteins | sample IncBWC14OmetaG_FD_160072 | JGI IMG/M metagenome (GOLD analysis project Ga0210383, IMG submission 160072) | Forest soil microbial communities from Barre Woods Harvard Forest LTER site, Petersham, Massachusetts, United States - Inc-BW-C-14-O ...
TTCCTCCGAACGCGCGCCCTTGTGATCGAACGGCGCGCCGATCGCGTCGAACTCCGGCTTGAGATAGCCGACGCCGATGCCGAAAATCAGCCGGCCGTTCGAAAGCACATCGGTTGACGCAAGTTCTTTAGCGAGCACCACCGGGTTGCGCTGCGGCAATATGATGATGCCGGTGCCAAGCCGGATCTTCGTCGTATGCGCGGCGACGAACGCGAGCGCGATTGCGGGATCTAACATCGGGTAGTCTGCCGGCACGGGCGACGGTGGCGCCTGCGGGTCGGGCAGTATGACGTGCTCGCCGGTCCACACGCTTTCGAAGCCCGCCTCTTCAGCCGCACGCGCGACACTGGCGGCGCATTTGGGAAAGGCACACGGTCCGTTGTTGATTCCGAATAATCCGATTTTCATAAACGACGATTACCACGACCGTGTAGATTCAGGCCAGTTGCGGAGCCGTTCGATTGACGCGACGCGACGCGCATCATCATAATCGCATCGACGATTTGCGATGTGGTGGGAGAGGCGGCGCGCGCGATGAGATGTCCCCAGTGCGGTAACGACAACCTGCAAGGCGCCGCGTTCTGTTCGCGATGCGGCACGCGGTTGTTCGCGCCGAAGCCCGCCGCCGTGCGCGAGTACGCGCTGGCCACGTTCCGCCCGTCGCTCTGGTATTACGCGAACGGCTTCCTCGTCGGCGGAGTCCTGATTGCGGTTGGGGCGCGCCTGCTGTACGGCAAGCTGCAGAATGTGCAGGTGCCGGCGCAAGCGGGGTTCATTGTAGTCGGGCTGGGAGTATTGACGGTGCTGGTCACGATGCTTCGCGCGCGGACTGTCAACTGGAGCCTGACTTCCGATCGCCTGATCGAAAAGCGCGGACTGGTGGCGTCGCGGCGGCGCGAAATGGAACTGGCAGACATCCGATCGGTCGAAGTCGGCAAGCGCGTGTTCCAGCGGATGTTCGGACTCGGCGACGTTACGATCGCGTCGGCAGCGAGCGCCGACTACGCGATTCGTCTCAATGACATCTACGATCCCGACCTTGCGGCCGAGACGATTCGCAAGGCGCGTCTCAAGCGGATGGCGTAATTTACGATGAGCAAGCGGCCCGACCTGCGCTACGAACGACGGCTGTGGAAACTCGGCATCGACGCTGTCGCCGGCGTCGACGAGGCGGGCGTCGGCCCGATGGCGGGTCCGGTGGTCGCGGCCGCGGTGGTGTTCGCGCCCGAGATGTTTATCAGCGGCGTCCACGATTCCAAACAGTTGACGCATGAGCAACGGGAGGAACTGTTCGCGCCGATCAGTGAACGCGCAATCGCCGTCGGCGTCGGGATTGCGGAGGTCAACGAAATCGATCGGCTCAATATATATTGGGCGACGATGTCGGCGAGCCGCCGTGCGCTGGCCGCTCTGAATCTCGCGCCGGGTCACGTGCTGGTGGACGGTCGCCTGATTCCAGGCCTCGAGCTGCCGCAAACAAAGATCGTTGGCGGCGACCGCAAGAGTTTCTGTATCGCCGCCGCGTCGATTATCGCGAAGGTGACGCGCGACCGCATGATGGTGGCGCTCGACGCTGAATACCCCGGCTACGGCTTTGCGCAGCACAAGGGCTACTGCACGAACGATCACATGCAATCGCTGATCAAGCTGGGGCCGTCGCCGATACATCGAAGATCGTTCCAACCGGTGGCTGCGACGGCGCAGCGCGGATTGTTCTGATGCGGTGAAACAAACATCGTTCTGAATTGAAATTTGCGACGATTTTGACTTTTTTCCGTTACTTCGCTTTCTTCCGGCCGGCAGGGGTGACCCCTGCACCCAGTGATTTTGATTGCGGCACGAGCACCGCTCCGTTGTCGCTGCATTGAGATGATGTGCGATCAGGTTGTTGGCGGGAGCGGTTGAGGAAGTCATGGTTGAGATTATGGCACGAGGAGATGACAACGGTTGGCAGGGGTGACGCCTTCAGCCACGTGTGGGGTTTGGGCGGAGGTGGTGTTTTGGGGGTTTTTGATTGGTAGGATGGGCGCGGGTTTGGCGGCGGCACGAGTAGCTGTTGTCGCCTGGGGGAGTTTCGATTGAACAGTGCATCGCGGGTGGGAATTACGCGGCGGGAGTTGTTGCGCGCTGGGGTTGTGGCTGGGGTGGCGGCGCAATTTGGGGCGCTTGCGCGACTTGCGAATGCGGTGGAGACGCCGACCGGGCTCTATGACGCGATCATTGTGGGCGGTGGGACTGCGGGGTCGATCGTCGCATCGAAACTTCGCGCGGCTTGGGGGCGGCGGAAGAGGATCCTTATTATCGAGGCGGGTGGCGCCAACAGCGCGAAGATTGGTGGCACCGATTTTCCGCCGTGGGTGCCGCCGGGCCGCACCGATCTCACAATCTTCGATGTGCCGGGCGAGTACTCGCAGATAGCGAACATGCCGCTGGGCGCACCGTACCAGCTCACGGAAACTTCGTTCACGTACCAGGGAATCGGCCTGGGCGGGAACAGTCAGTTCAACGGGATGCTGTTTCAGACCAATCCACCGGTGGTGTTCGACGCGAGTTGGCCACAGGGCTGGCATTGGAAACAGATGCGCCGTTATTTCGAGCGGGTTCGCGCCCGAGTGCCGGTGACGGATACGCCTTCGACTGACGGCGTCGCGCAGATTACCGGTCCCGCACAGATCGCGAATCCGCTTTATGCCGCCGCCGGATGGATCGAAGCCGACACCAGCCAGCCCTTCGTGCCACCGGGCGTGTATAGCCGGCCGTTCGTCGCGGTGGCCGACGGCGAGCGCGCGGGTCCGATCACAGGTTACTTCGAGCCGTTCGATTCAGGCGGCACGCCGGCCGAGGGTTTGGAGATACTGCAGTTTGCCAAGGCGCAGCGAATCGATTTCGACGCAAAGGGCCGCGCCCGCACGGTCGAGTACATACAGCGCCCGAGTCTCGACCAGTCGCAGGCGGGTCAACCCGGCAGCGCTCAACTGAAACCGAACGGAGTGCTGATCATAGCGGCGGGCGCGATGATCACACCGCGACTGCTGCTGCTCAGCGGCGTCGGTCCGCGCGGACGCGAGCGGGAAATCTTTCCCAACCAATCGCCACCTCAATTCAAAATCGACAATCAGCAAGTCGGGATCGGCGTATTCGACCACGTGATGTCGATGGTTACATACTGCTACAGCGGTCCGGTGCCGTACGCGGCCTACAACTACGGCGACTACGCGGGCAATGCTGCCGACCTGGACAATTATCTCGCCAATGGCAGCGGACCGTACGCGCAATATCAGCCGGTGTCGATTCTGAATTACGCGGCCGGCGGAGCGATCCCGAAAGTGGAGATCTTCCTGAATCCGAACGGAGCAGGCACGCCCGGCGGCAAGTACTACGGCCCCAACACGCTGTCGGCGTTCCTCATGCTGCTCGATCCCAAAGCGCGCGGGATTATTGCGATCGATCCGAACGGCAACGTCATCCCGCCGAACATCTATCTGCCCAGCACCCAGGACGGAGCGTTAGACACTGCGGTCATGGCGCAGGCCGTGTTCGATATGATTCAGCTGTTCAAGCAAGACCCCGGCCTCACCATCGTGTTTGGCCCCGGCGGATTAAGTCATCCGAATCTGAATCCTGATTCGCTGGCGGACGTTACCACCTACGTGACCGGCCCTTCGCCGGTCGATGGAGTGTACTTCAATCGTTTGATCATCAATCACTTCGGTGGAACTGCTGCGCTGAGCGAAGGCAGCGGAGGCGTCAATCCGAAGACGCTGATTCTGCGCGGCACGCGCAACGTTGCAGTGGTCGACGCGTCGCTGATACCGACGATCGTGCCGGGGCATCCGGTGGGCACGATCATGGCGGTCGCGGACCGCGCCGGCGACATACTGGCGTCGCGCTGGGGGTGACTATCATCTATACGCCGGCGGGGAGGCCGTGGTCGTCCGGCGCGATCGCTCATTCTGGCCAGTAGCAGCGTCGGCTCAGCGCCCTGCTCTTCCCGACTCGGCGCAAGTCTGTAGCGGATTAGTGGAAGTTGAGAGTGTATCTCAATGGTCGCGAGGATGTCTTGCCGGAGAATGTTCCCGAACCACTGTGTCCCGCCTGCGAGATAGCAATCACGTAGTTGCCAGAAAAAGTGCGCATGTTGTCGCACGAAGTTCCGCTGAAATCCAACTCTTCCAGGTCCAGGGGGGCGATCACAAAGATAGAAGCGTTGAACTGCTGGCATTCGTTTGAAGCCGGTTGGGTGACTGTGATGGCGAGCGTGGCGAAGCCGCTGCCGGTGAAGGCACCTGAAGCGGAGCCCGTTGAGGTCAAGCAGTTACAAACGGGGTGCGGACATGTGTCGTAGTTCGACTCGCCGCACTCTGCAACAGTCCGGTTGCGGCCGTCGTAGTTGAGCAAATCGTCGGACGCAGCGAACGATCGGGGTGACAACTCTGTGAGTGTCAGCGCGGAAATGAGCGCCACTATTGCTATCATCGCGCCGGAACTGAGCAGTCGGGACTTCATTTTGTTGCTGGCCCAAACGTCAGAGATCCAGCTCCAAGGAAATTCAGGCTTGTCCCTTTGGCATTCACAAAGTTTGGCGCGAGAATTACTTGAGGGATTGACGGATCCCCGGATGTTAGCTGCGCGGCCGTAAACTCGGCAATTGTCCTGCTCGCAATCCATAGATCGCCGCTTTGATCGAAAGCCAGGGCTGAAGGTGTACAGACGGACAGAATACACGGGGTCTGTCCCTGTCCGCTCAGAGTGACAGCGGCCGGCGGCGCGACCGTGCCCGAGCCAGTCAGATTCGCTGCCGCAACCATCTGAACGCCTCCGAGACTCGGCTGCTGCGGAGATCCTCCGTCATACGCGACCCAGATATTGTTCGCCGTGTCGAATGCGATGTCATGGGGATTGATGAAGAGCGATGACTGCAAGATGAGTCCCGGAGTCTGCAACCCGCCATCGGACAGTTGTTGTGGAGTAAATTCAAGAACACCGTCGTTTGCGTCGTTAGCTGGATTTGCTATCCACAGGTCCCCTGCGCCATCAAAGGCTATGCCCCGTAAGAATCGGAACGAATTCGAGGTCAGTGTAACGATCGGCGCCGAACCGTTCTGAGAGAGCGATGCGGCAGTGTATTCGATGATCGACTGGCCAGGGTGGTCAAAAAATCCCGCGTTCTCTACCCAAAGATTGCCGCTATGATCGAAGGCCAAGGCAATCGGACAATTAAAGGCAGCGCCGGTCAGTTCCGCTATTGGCTTCACTCTGCGATCACCGGCTGCGAATTTGGCCAACGCCGCAGGACTGAAAGCGGCCACCAGTCCATAAGTTAAATTTTCGTCACCGCAGAATGGGATCCAGAGATTTCCCGCGCCATCGAACCCTATCTTCCCGACGGGACCGACGTTGGAGTGTCCGGTGTTCAACGAGGCTCGCGGTATTCCCGAACGGACAAGTTGCGAGTCAACAAGTTCAGATATGAAACTGTCATCGCTGTTGGTGTTCGAAATCCACAGCGCTTGCGACTGGGCTGCCGGAGTCGCGGGTTCGCGCGCGAACGTGATTCGACTGCAGAAGAGCGCGACGACGACAATCAGCGAGATAACTCGCAGGTTCGGCGATCGTTTGGGAAGCGGGCTGCCCATGGCCGGGCAGCTCGAACAATTGCGGCGTCGCGATGAAACCTTCGTATCAGGTCCCCCTCTTCGGATATCAATACCGCTCGCCCAGAGCTTCATGCAAGATTCTCAGACCGCGCATGTGTTGCTTGATCGTGAACTGGATCGAGCGTCGTTTACCGCCACCTCTGATCGGGTTACGCTTAAGTCATCATGGCGCTCGAACGTGACAAGCATACTGCGCAGCACGCGTTGCTGACGCTTCACGAGAGCCAGCTGCTCGACCTCTATCGGCGCATGACGCTGATCCGGCGGTTCGAGGAGAAGACTGCCGAGATGTACAGTCGCGGCAAAATCACCGGCTTCTGTCATCTGTACGCCGGCGAGGAGGCGGTGGCGGTCGGCGCGATCTACGCGCTGTACGACAAGGACTACGTCGTCTCGACCTATCGCGAGCACGGGCACTGCCTCGCCAAGGGCGCCGAGCCGCGCGTCGTGATGGCCGAGTTGTTCGGTAAGGCGACCGGTATCTCGCACGGGCGCGGCGGCTCGATGCATCTGTTCGACCAGGACCTGCGCTTCATGGGCGGCTACGCGATCGTCGGGGGCGGCCTGCCGATCGCATGCGGCCTCGCGCTCTCGGTCAGCTACAACGAAGGTCCCGAAGTGGTCTGCTGCTTTTTCGGCGACGGCGCGCTGCCGCAAGGCGCCTTCCACGAGACGCTGAACATGGCGTCGCTGTGGAACCTGCCACTGGTTTTCATTTGCGAAAACAATTTTTACGGGATGGGCACGCTGGTTCAGAATGCGATCAGCCAGGAAGAGCTCTACCGCTTCGCCGAGCCGTACAAGATGCCGGGCGTGCGCGTCGACGGGATGGACGTACTCGAGGTTTACCAGGCGACGATGGAAGCGGTTGCGCGCGCGCGGGCGGGCGATGGACCGTCGTTGATCGAGGCGGTCACGTATCGCTTTCGCGGTCATTCGATGTCTGATCCCGCGGAGTACCGATCCAAGCGCGAGGAGCGAATCTGGCAGGAGCGCGACCCGATCAAGAATCTGCACCGCCGGCTGCTCGCCGAGAAGCGCGCGACCGACGCGAAGCTCGAGGACATCGAGCGCGAAGTCGCCGCCACGATAGACGACGCGGTCAAGTTCGCCGACGAATCGCCCGAGCCCTCGATGGAACAACTCGGCAAGGGTGTTTACGCGTCCGAAGACAAGTAGCAATGGCGCAAATCACCTACCGCGAAGCGTTGAACCAGGCCCTGCGCGAGGAACTCGATCGCGACGAGCGCGTGTTCATCATGGGTGAGGAGGTCGGCTACTTCGGCGGAGCGTTCAAGGTCACGGACGGCCTGCTCGCGGTCTACGGCGAGAAGCGCGTGCGCGATACTCCAATTTCGGAACTGACTATTGTCGGCGCAGGCATCGGCGCGGCGATGGGTGGGCTGAAGCCGATAGTCGAACTGATGACTATCAACTTCGGGCTACTGGCCATGGATCAAATAGTCAATAGCGCCGCCAAAATACATTTCATGTTCGGCGGCAAGGCCAATGTACCTATAGTCATTCGCGCGCCGCAGGGCGGGGGTCATCAGCTTGGCGCGCAGCATAGTCAGAGCCTCGAAGCGTATTTCCTCCACTGCCCCGGGCTCCGCGTCGTCATCCCGGCTACGCCGGCCGACGCCAAAGGACTACTGAAAACTGCGATCAGACAGATCGACCCCGTGATGTTCCTCGAACACGAATCGCTATACGGCGTGAAGGGCGAAGTGCCTGAGGACCCGGAGTTCATGGTGCCGTTCGGCAAGGCAAACGTAGTTCGGGAAGGCAAGGATGTGACTATTGTCACTTACTCGAAGTGCGTATACGACGCGATCGCTGCGGCAGAGGTGCTGGAGAACTCGGGCATCGACGCCGAGATAGTAGATTTGCGAACGCTGAACCCGCTCGACATGGCGACGGTGGTCGCGTCGGTGAAAAAGACCGGGCGCGCCATAGTCGCTTATGAAGGATGGCGCACTGGCGGCGCCGGCGCCGAAATCGCCGCACAGATTCATGAGGCGGCGTTCGACTCGCTCGATGCGCCGGTGGTCCGCGTCGCCGCGCTCGACTCGCCGATGCCATACAACAAGCATCTCGAACACGCGTCGCTGCCGAGCGCCGGCGATATTGTCAAAGCAGCGGAGCAGCTGACCTAGCTATCGTTGGGGCGAGGGATCATGAGCAACGAAATCACGATGCCCAAGCTGTCGGACACGATGGAGGAAGGAAAGATCCTCCGCTGGCTCAAGCATCCGGGGGACAAGATCGCGCGCGGCGAGGCGATTGCCGAGGTCGAGACCGACAAGGCCGACATGGTGCTCGAATCGTTCGACGACGGCGTGATGGACCAGATCAAATTGAATGAAGGCGAGAGTGCGCCGGTCGGCGCAGTGATCGCGACCTTGAAATCCGCCGGCGCAAAAGACTCCAAGTCCGACGCGAAGTCGATGCCGGCAGATGCGATGGAAGATCCGGGCGCGGAAGCGGCGGCGACCGAGGACACGCCCAAGCCGATCGCGATCAAACCGAAGGCCGTCGCAAAGAAAGAGACGCCCAAGAGATCGATCTCGCCGGCGGCCGTCGTGACTGACGGATCCGCAGGCGACTTGCACGTGCATCCTGCGATGTCGGCGAATCCGAGCGCAGCGCCGACCGCAATCGCAGCGCCGCCGCCACGTCCCGAACCTGCGCCGCATGCGGCTGACGGCGATGCGGACGGCCACAAGCTGCGCGCATCGCCGCTCGCGCGTCGCGCCGCCGAGGAGGCAGGCGTCGACCTCGCGCATGTGCGCGGCACCGGGCCTGATGGCCGCGTCACCAAGCGCGATATCGACAACTTTATTCGCGAGCAGCAGCTGTTCAAGTTTCGCCGGCTCGTGTCGCCGCGCGAAGGCGCGCCCGGATCGCGCGAAGAACTCTCAGCGATGCGCAAGACGATCGCGAAGCGAATGGCGCAGTCCAAGCGCGAGATTCCGCACTTCTACGTCACCGTCGAAGTGGCGATGGAAGACGCCGTGCGGCTGAAGGACTCGCTCGAAGCGACCGAGATGTTCGAAGAGGCGATCACCTACAACGACGTCATCGTCAAGGCGTGCGCGCTCGCGCTGGGCCGCTACCCGCGAATCAACGCGAGCTACGAAGACGAAGGCATCGTCATTCATCCCAATATCAACATCGGCGTGGCTGTGGCCGTTGAAGACGGACTGATCCTGCCGGTGATTCGCGGATGCGAGCAGCTGTCACTGCTCGAAATTTCGCGCGCGGCGCATCGGCTGGTTGCGAAGTCGAGCCGCGGCGGTTTCACTTCCGACGAGCTGTCGGGCGCGACGTTTTCGATCTCCAACATGGGCATGCTTGGTATCGAGCACTTCGCCGCTGTGATCGTGCCGCCGCAGGCTGCGATTCTTGCCGTGAGTGCGATCAAGGATCGACCAGTGGTGCGCAACGGCCAGCTGGCCGTCGGCAAGACCATGATGATGACCGGGTCGTTCGACCATCGTATCGTTGACGGCGTTGTCGCCGGCCGCTTTCTGCAGGAGTTGAAGCGCTTCCTCGAGAACCCGGCCAGCTTGTTGCTGTGATGATCGCAGGCGACTCCGCCCACGTCCGCTGACAGCCTTATCTAACTAGCACTGACTGTGAGGTCGAGACTGCGACGCGCCCAGGTGTCCACTTTGCTCGCGAGCGCGTCCAGCTTTACCGGCTTGCTCAAGTAGTCGTCCATCCCGGCGTTGAGGCATCGCATGCGATCTTCTTCGGTCGCGTGCGCCGTCAGCGCGATTACCACGCTATGCCGCGCGTCACCCTCGCGCCGCCGGATTTCCGCTACCGCTTGGTAGCCGTCCATCTCGGGCATCTCGCAGTCCATCAGGACAATGTCGCATCCGCCGTTCGAAACAATCTCCATCCCGCGCTGCGCACAATCGACGATTTCGGCCGTGTAGCCGAGTGCGGCAAGTTGCTTCGCGCCGATGGTTCGATTCACCAGGTTGTCGTCTACCAGCAGCACGCGGACTGCTTTGCGCCATTGCGGTTGTTGGTTGGCGATCAGACCGACCGGCGCGACCGCGAGCTTCTCGGTGCGGACGCAGTCGGCATTTCCGAACAGCTCGAGCAGGCAGCTGAACAGGTGGGACGGGCGCACCGGTTTCGCAATCCAGGCGTCCACGGCTTCGAGCGGCGTCCGCTCGCCGACTTCCGCGTTGAGCATGACTATCTTGTTGGGCTTGGGGCCCGAATCGTCCTTGATGGCGCGCGCGAGTCTCAACGCGCCCATGTCGGGTATCTGCTCGTCGATGATCGCGACGATTTGATTTTGGCCGCCGGAGCGCTGTTTGAGATAGTCCAGCGCTTCGGAGCCGGAGGCGAAAGTCGAGTTCTCGATTCCCCATGACGACAAGTACTCGGCGAGCACATTGCGGCTGGCGGGATTGTCGTTGACGACCATCGCGCGGATTCCTTCGAGGAAGGAGAGCGCCGTTGCCTTCATCCACGGATGGACAATCTCCGGCCCCTTGCCGAAACGCGCCGTGAAATGAAAGGTCGAGCCGGCGCCGGGAGCGCTTTCGAATCCTATCTCGCCGCCCATCTGCTCGGTCAGCTTCGCCGCGATCACCAGGCCAAGTCCGGTGCCGCCGAAGCGGCGGCTGGTCGAGCCTTCCGCCTGGACGAACGGCTGGAACAGGCGCCCCTGCGCCTCGTACGGGATTCCAATTCCGGTGTCGACGACCTCGAACCGCACCATCACTTCGCCGGTCGCATCTTCCACGCGCTTCGCCCGCACCGTCACGTCGCCGCGACTCGTGAACTTGATCGCGTTGGCCACCAGGTTGTTGAGCACCTGGCGCAGCCTGCTTGGATCGCCGCGCAGTCCAGTCGGCACATTCGAGTCAACGTACAGAGCCAGCTCGATCCCCTTGGCGCGAGTGGCAACGCCAAAGGAATCGATCAGGCTTTCGGTCAGATCCACGAGGTCAAACTCGATCTTCTCCAGCACGATATGGCCGGCGGCGAGTTTCGAGAAGTCGAGGATGTCGTTGACGATTGTCAGCAACAGTTCGCCGCTCGAGCGAATGATCTCAATCAGGCGATGCTGTTCGGCCTTCAGCTCGGAGCGCGACAACAGTTCGCCGGTGCCGATGATTCCGACCAGTGGAGTGCGAATTTCGTGGCTCATGCTGGCGAGGAATTCGGAGCGCAGCCGCGCCGTTTCGAGGGCGAGGTCGCGCACCCGATCGCGCGCACGATTTGCTTCCAACTCGGCGCGTTTGCGGCCGGTAATATCGACCAGCACTCCCTCGTACTGAGCGAGCTTGCCGTCTGCGCCGTAGTGGGCGCGCGCACTCAGGTCGCACGAGACGACAGTGCCATCGGGCCGGCGCAGCTCCACCTCGAAGTTCTTGACGACACCGTCGCGATCGGAGATTGCCGCCAGCTGCGCGCGATCTTCATCGCGCAAACATTCTGCGAGGTTCAAGCGTGAGGGGCGGCTGCCTTCCTGAAATCCCAGCATTTCAGTTAAGGACGGATTGAACTCGAGGAGGTCTCCAGCGGGCGAGATTCTGAACAGGCCTACGGGCACGCGATCGGCGAGACTGCGGTAGCGTTCCCGCGCGCGGTTGCGGTCGACGCGGACTTCGTAGTCGCGCAGCTCGCGATCGACGGCGAGCGGCAGCCGCGCCAGGTTGCTCTTCAAGACGTAGTCGTCGGCACCGCATCGCATCGCCTCGACGGCGACGTCCTCGCCCACTGCACCCGAAACCAGGATGAACGGAATGTCGAGACCGCTGTCGCGCAGCATCTTCAACGCGGCCAGGCCGTTGAATTGCGGCATCGAGTAGTCCGCGATAACCAGGTCACAACCAGCTTGGTCGAGCGCTGCGCGCATCGCCTCGGGCGTGTCCACGCGCTGGAAGGTAAGGTCGATTCCGGCGCGGCGTAAAGCCCGTATCGAGAGCTCGGCATCGTCGGGCGAATCCTCGACGATCAAGACGCGCCTGGGCTGGCTCACGGCCCGCCCCGGTGCGGAGTAACGGGCTCCTCGTTGATGACCAGCCAGTACAGGCCCAGTTGTCGAACCGCTTCGACAAACTGCTGAAAATCGACCGGCTTGCGGACATAGCTGTTGGCGCCCAGGTTGTAGCCGTTGGCGATGTCCTGCTGTTCCTTGGAGGAGGTCAGGATAACCACGGGCAGCAGCTTGGTCCGGATGTCCGCACGCAGCGCGCGCAATACCTCGAAGCCATCCAACTTGGGCAACTTCAGATCGAGCAGGATGACCGCCGGCTGCACGCCGGTATCCCGGTCCGCATGCTTGCCACGGGCGAAGAGGTAGTCGAGCGCCTCGACCCCGTCACGCGCGACCACGATTTTGTTGGTGATATTGTTCTTTTTGAGCGCGCGCATCGTCAGCGCTTCGTCGTCGGCGTTGTCTTCGACCAAGAGGATCACCGGTTCCTTCATTTCAAGCTCCCTGGCTCTCTTCGAGAGTAAACGAGAAGGTCGCGCCCTTGTTCTCGGCGCCTTCAGCGGTAACCCGTCCGCCGTGGCGGTGAATGATGCGCTGCACGGTGGCAAGTCCGACGCCGGTGCCGGGGAAATCGGCCGCCGCATGAAGCCGCTGAAATGCGCCGAACAGCTTTTCGCCGTAGGTCATGTCGAAGCCCGCCCCGTTGTCGCGCACGATATAAACCTGATGTCCGTCTTGTTGCGCCGATGCGAACTCAATCCGTGCGCCCTCGCGCCTGCTGGTGAACTTCCAGGCGTTGCCCAGCAGATTTTCAAACACTGAGCGGAGCAGAATCGGATCGCCGCAGCCGACGACGTGCTCCTGCACCACGCACTCGACCTGTCGACCCGGATCCGCCTTCCGGCATTCAGCCAGGACGACGTTCGCCAATGCGCTGAGGTCGACCTGTTCGGTGTGCATCTCGCTGCGCGTCACGTAGGCCAGTTTGATCAGGTCGTCTATGAGTTGAGCCATGCGCTGAGTAGCCGCCCGGATTCGACCAAGGTAGCTGACGCCTTGCTGGTCGAGTTTGTCGGCGTAATCTTCCGTCAGCGCGGAGCTGAAGCCGTCGATACTGCGCAGGGGTGCGCGAAGGTCGTGCGAGACCGAATAGGAGAACGCCTCCAGTTCCTTGTTGACGACTTCGAGCTGCGTGGCGTGGCGCCGCTCGGATTGATTGAACGCACGAGCGGTTTCCTCGGCCTTTTTTCGCTCGGTGATGTCCCGCGTCACCTTGCTGAAGCCGCGGAGATCACCGTTGGGGCCATGCATCGCGGTGATGATCACGTTGGCCCAGAACAAGGAACCGTCCTTGCGTACCCGCCATCCTTCCCGCTCGCATCGACCGTCCATGCGGGCCGTCTTCAGCTCGCAAGCCGGTTCGTCGGCCTCCAGGTCCGCGGGCGTATAGAAGCGGGAGAAATGCTGCCCGATGATCTCGGCGGCCGTGTACCCCTTGATTCGTTGGGCGCCCTCGTTCCAGCTGACGATGCGGCCTTCGGGATCGAGCATCAGGATGGCGTAGTCCTTGACCCCCTGAACTATCAGCCGAAAGCGTTCTTCGCTCAGCAACATTTCCTCTTCGGCCTGTTTTCGATCGGTGACGTCGCGGATGGCGCTGGAGACGAGCGTGCCGTCTTCGGTTTCAAGCGGGCTCAGACTTATCTCGATTGGAAATTCGGTGCCGTCTTTGCGCAAGCCGTAGAGCTCGAGGCCCGAGCCCATCGAACGCACCTTTGGGTTTGAGAAGTAGCTGTCGCGATGCTGCGGATGCTTGCCGCGAAATCGCGCCGGCACCAGCATCTCGACCGTGCTACCGAGCAGTTCGGCGCGCGCGTATCCGAAGAGCTTTTCAGTCTGCGCATTAACCAGCGCGATGCGCCCATTCTTGCCGACGATCACCATCGCATCGGGCGCTGACTCGAGCAGCGCGCGGAACTTGTCGTCGGCGCGCTTGCGGTCGGTGATGTCGCGGATGGCGCTAGAGACGAGCGTGCCCTCGCCGGTCTGGAGCGGGCTCAGACTTATCTCGATTGGAAATTCGGTGCCGTCTTTGCGCAAGCCGAAGAGTTCGAGGCCGGAGCCCATCGAACGCACCTTGGGGTCTGCGAAATAGCCATCGCGATGCTGCGGATGCTTGCCACAGAATCGCGCCGGCATAAGCATCTCGACGGTATTGCCGAGCAACTCGGCGCGCGCGTAACCGAAGAGCTTCTCGGTTTGAGCATTGACCAGAGCGATGCGGCCGTCAGCTCCGACGATAACCATCGCGTCGGGCGCCGACTCGAGCAGGGCGCGGAACTTGTCTTCGACGCCGTTGCGATCGGAGAGGCGAGCCGATTCCTCAGCGTTCAGTTTTGTTACGGCCAGTTCGCTCACACACCTGATCCCAAGATTCATGCCGCGCGATATGGACCGACACTGCTCGCTGCAAGCGAATCGAGCGACTCGATGACGGCAATGCGATGGCGACGAGCGGCACAATAGTGGCGCGCCATCGATGCGCCGCTGATGACAAGCACGCGCACGCGATGCTCTAATCCAGCGCATGATCGTCGACTGGATTTACAGCAATCCGACGTGGCTCTGGGGAACTGTCGTGGTCGCGCTGTTCATCGGTATCTCGTGCGGTGGACTGCTGATCTTTCATCGGCTGGTCCACGTCGGTCTGCGCCGGGCGCATAACGATTTGGCCGGCTTCACCTTTGCGATCGTCGGCGTGTTGTACGCGGTGCTGCTCGCGTTTATCGCGATTGCGACGTGGGAGTCGTTCAGCCGCGCATCGGATATCGTCGAGAACGAGTCGGACTATGCGGGCGGCATGTACCTGGATACTGCGGGCTTGCCGGATGCGAAGGGACAAGAGATTCGCGACGCGCTGGCGAAGTACGTCAATGTGGTGGTCAAGGTCGAGTGGCCGATTCAGCAAAAGGGAGTGACGCCCGACCAGGGATGGGCGCCGCTGCGCGACCTCGCCACGGCAATCGCGACGATAAATCCGCAGAACTCGGGGGAGGCGGTGATCGAGGCCGAGATGCTCAAGTCGTGGAACGAGCTATACGACGCGCGGAGCGCGCGGCTGTCGGCGGTGCAGGGGCATATTCCGGGAGTGATCTGGATGATCGTGTTTGTCGGCGCGGCGATCACGACTGGCTACACCTACTTCTTCGGCTATGAACATTTCGGGATGCATCTGGCGATGACGGCGACGCTCGCGGCAACGCTGGGGCTGATCATCGTGATGATCATCGCGCTGGACTGGCCGTTTCGCGGCGAGATAAGCATCTCGCCCGGCCCGTTCATCATGACGCAGCAGTCGTGGGCGGAGGCGCCGATCCCGAGGAGGTAAAGAGGCGCTCCGCGACGCTGCAGAGGCTGTCCGGGAACGTGAATTGCCGCTGCGTTCCGCCTCTGAGATTTCTGATAGATGACTCACTTTCGCCGCTGGTGGCAGAAGGTCTGCGCAAGGCTGGACATGACGCCTGTCACCGGGAGCTATGACGGCGTAGGCAGGAAGGATTCTCCAGCGGTTCAATGATGGGATGTTCGCTCAAGAATGAAGACCGTTAGAAAGGTCCTGCTGATATTCGCGCTGGTTGGGTCGTTTGGGCCGCCGGTGTTCTTCTTGGCGGTGCGGCAGTTTCACTGGGAAGACGGGACGGCGCAGTGGCTGGTTTCGATTATGCCGCGTTCGGTTGCGCTCGAGGATCGGCGGGCGGCAGCTGATATGGCGGTAACGTACGGGGAACTGGCGGCGGCGGACATGATCATTTACAGCGCGATCGGGTGGGGTATCTTTACGGTTGTTCGGATTTTCAAACGAGGCGCGAAGAAGAAGGATTCGCTGCCGTCGTTGGATGATTCGTTGCATTCGGGGTGAAGCGGGTATCCGTCTGATCCGGCGCGCTGTATGCGGCGCTAAGCGTTTCTGCAGAAAGTCATTTCAGCAATTTGAGGTCCCTCACCCGACGCTCGAAGACGAGCGTCGACCTCTCCCTATTGGGAGAGGGGAAGAGTTTGACAGTTTTTCTGGATCGCGCTATGAGGTCTAGTTCAGAATATGAATCTTCATTCAGTGCGGGGGAATTCTTAGCCGATGAGCGTACAGGAGCGGCATCGGCGGGAGCGGCATGCGCGGGGGCAGGCTATCCTCACTGCGGCGGCGAAGGTTTTCGCCAAGCATGGGCTCGAGGGCGCGACTATCGAGATGGTTGCGCGCGAGGCTGAAGTCGCAGTCGGTACTATCTACCTCTACTACTCTTCGCGCGACGATCTTTATTTGAATCTTATTGCTGACCGCGCGATCCAGTTGCGCGCGCGGTACCTTGAGATTTTTGCGCGACGGCTCGAGCCGCTCGACGAGTTGAAGGCGATCGCGAGCGCTTACCTGGACTATCTGCGCGAGTCGCGCGAGCTTTTTTTGTCGCAGCATTCGGTGGTCTACGCGCAGCTTCACAAGCGCCTGAAACGAGATTCTGAAAAACGGAACTTTCAGCGCGTGATGGACTTGAGCCACGAAATTTTCGGGCTGTGGGAAGGAACGATCAGGCGCGCGTTTGAGGGCGGCGTGATCGCCAACTCGATGGGGCCGAAGAAGACTGCGGCGGTGGTGTGGGCGAGTATGAACGGGGCGTTCATGCTGATGGGCGACGGGAATTTCTTTCGCGATGTGACCGGGTTGAATCCGGAGCATTTTTTGGATGAGGCGCTGGAGTCGCATCTGGCGGCTTCGCAATTGAGTGTGCGGAGGAAAGCCGCGCAGATCAAAGTCAGGAATCCCAGGCACAAAATCCGGACAGCACAAGGACCCTCACCCGCGCCGCAGCGGCGCGACCTCTCCCTGATAGGGAGAGGGGAAGAGCGCGCGCCGCGCGGTAGGACTAAAGAATCAAATTTGGAAGAGGCTGGCGTTCAGCCCACCGCGTAGCTGCGGGCGGGAACGAGCAAAGATCGCAAAGGAGAAAGAGTTATGAAATTTACCTGGTTCCATCTGATGCCTTATCGGTTCCTGCCTGAGGACTTCAAGGAGAAGTATCGGAGCGTGTGGGTCGATATTCCGCGTGACCTGTACGATCCAAAGCTGGGGCATCGGCTGTATAACGACTACCTCGATCAGCTGGAATATGCCGACTCGATGGGCTTCGACGGGCTGGGCGTCAATGAGCATCATCAGAATGCGTACGGGCTGATGCCGTCGCCGAATATCATGGCGGCCGCGCTGACGCGGCGCACGCGCAATGCGAACCTGGTCGTGCTCGGCAACTCGATCCCGCTGGACACTCCGCCGATTCGCGTCGCCGAGGAATTCGCGATGCTCGACGTTATCTCGGGCGGGCGCCTGATTGCGGGCTTCCCGGTCGGGACGTCGATGGATACCAACTTCTGCTATGGCGAAGTTCCGGCGACGATTCGCGAGAAGTATTACGAGGCGCACGACCTCATTATCAAGGCGTGGAAGGCCAAGGACGTGTTCTCGTTCAACGGCAAATACACCAAGCTGCGTTACGTGAACCTGTGGCCGAAGCCGATGCAGCAGCCGCACCCGCCGGTCTGGGTTCCCGGCGGCGGATCAGTCGAGACTTACGACTTCTGCGCCGACCACGATTACCAGTACAGCTTCCTTTCGTACTTCGGATATATCGCGGGCAAGAAGGTCGCCGACGGCTATTGGGACGTGATGGCCAAGAAAAAGAAGGAGCTGAATCCGTACAGCCTCGGGTTCGCGCAGGTCGTCGCCGTGTCGGAGACCGATGAGCAGGCGGAGAAGGATTACGCTCCGCACATGGACTACTTCTACAACCGATGCCTGCACGTCTATAACGGCTTCGCCGACGCGCCGGGATACCGGACGGTGAAGACGATCAAGGCGGGCATGCTCGGGCAGGTCGGCGACCAGGCGGCGATGCGGCGCGAGGGCCTCAAGTGGAAGGACTTCGTCGAGCAGGGCTACGTGATCGCGGGATCGCCGAAGACGGTGCGCGAGCGGTTGCGCGAGGCGATGAAGTCGCTCAACTGTGGGCATCTGATGATCCTGCAGCAACTGGGATCGATGCCGCCGGAACTGGTGCGCAAGAGCACGACGCTGTTCGCGACCGAAGTCATGCCGCACATGCGCGACCTGTGGAGCAACTTCGAGGATCGATGGTCGCCGAAACGGGACCTGCCACAGGCGGAGTTCGCCAAGCCGGCGCCGGTCCATTTCCAGAAAGCTGAAACCAACGGCACGGTGCGCGCATCCGCGTCGGCGTCGGCAGAGGTGCGGAGCGCGAAATGAATACGACTCAGACACTGCTCAACGGAAAATTTTCGCTCGAAATGCAGACCTACGGGAGCAGCGGCGAGCCGCTACTCTTCATACATGGCGCGGGCGGGCTGATGCCGGTCGAGCCGTTCCTCGAAGAGCTCGGCAAGACGTTCAAGGTCTACGCGCCGCAATTTCCCGGCTACGCCGAATCGACGGGCAACGAGCATATAGATGATATCGGCGACGCGGTGCTGTTCTTTCACGAGCTGATGGACGAGCTCGGGATCCCGACGGCCAATATCGTGGGGCATTCGATGGGCGGGATGCTCGCGGCGGAAGTCGCAGCGTTCGACGTGCGTCGCGCGAAGAAGCTGGTACTGATCGCGCCAGCCGGGTTCTGGATCGACGAAGTGCCGATACCCGATCTGTTCGCGGCGCAGTTGACGGAAATCGCGCCGCTGCTGTTCCACGATCCCAACTCGCCGGCGGCGCAGTTGCTGACGGCGATACCGACGGACTTCAAGGCGCTCGAGACGATGTACGTCGAGCGGGTCAAGCGGTTTGCGACGGCGAGCAAGTTCCTGTGGCCGATCCCGGACCGCGGGCTCAAGAAGCGCGCGTATCGAATCCAGGCGCCGACGCTGCTGTTGTGGGGCGACGACGACAAGCTGATACCTCCGGCCTACGCGAAGGAATTCACGAGCCGCATCAAGAACAGCAAGCTCGAGTTGATCAAGAATGCGGGGCACATGGTGATGTACGAGCAGCAGGAAGCGCTGGTCGGGGCGATACGGAAATTTTTGAAGGGATAAGCGCAACTGAGTAGATCGAAGGACGGCCGGGGCATCGAAGCTCCGGCCGTTTCGTTTTCGTGGCTTGAATCTTGACGCGCGCGCGGCTAGGTTCCGGCGCATGGCAAATGAAAAAGCTTCGCGTGGATGGTTTCTCACCGTGATCACGGTGCTGTTCCTTTTGCTCGCGCTGTCCGATTTCACCAAGCCGCTTCAATACGCCAACGATCCTGCGGTCGGCGGCCTCGTGATACTGGGGCACAAGTTCCACGGCGTCATGCACAACCTGATACTCGGGCCGATTTTCGGTGCCGCGCTACTCATCTACGCCTACGGCATTTGGAACCTGCGCGCGTGGGCGCTGCCGATCTCGATCGTCTACGCGTTCTACGTGCCGGCGAACATGGTGTTGTTCTGGTCGTTGCATCAACTGACGCCGCCGTCGCATCGCTTCATATTGATGTACCTGTTCCTTTCGTTGGGCGGTTCGGTGGGCACGGCGATTTATCTTTCGTACCATCGCGAGCGTCTGAGCTGAGCATATTCGCGCGACGGGTGTGGAAAATTTCAAGGTTGACGCGAACCTGGAACGGTTTTAAATTGCAACCACTATGAAAATCTACGACTTTGCTTTCGCCCCCAATCCTCGACGGCTCAGAATCTTCGTTGCGGAGAAAGGACTCAAGATTCCGATGGAGCAGGTCGATCTTTTCACCGGCGCGAATCGCACGCCCGAGATGCTCAAGAAGAATCCTGCAGGCGGACTGCCGGTGATCGAACTTGACGACGGCACGCATCTCGCGGAGTCGGTCGCTATTTGCCGCTACCTCGAAAGCTTGCATCCGGAACCCAACCTGATGGGCAAGAACAGCCGCGAGCAGGCAGAGATAGAGATGTGGAATCGGCGCGTCGAGCTGGGCCTATTTGCCGCCGCAGGGCGAGCGTTCCAGCATACGAATGAGCTGTTCAAGGCGCGGCTTAAGCAGTTTCCGGAATATGGCGAGACGCAACGCGAGACCACCAAGCAGCAACTGCAATGGCTCGACGCGCAGATCGGCAGCAAGCCGTTCATCGCGGGCGATCGCTTCACGATTGCCGATATCACCGCCGAGGTCGGAGTGGATTTCGCTGCGCAGGCGGCGGGCGTCCCGATGGATCCAGCGCTGAAGAATCTCGCCCGATGGTATCAGTCGGTATCGAGTCGTCCGAGCGCGAAGGCGTGACGGCGTCAGCAACCTAACCCCTAACCCCTTCCCATAGTGGGAAGGGGGACAAGATTGTGTACCTTCCATGGTGGGAAAGGGGACACGATTGTAAAGAGTCTGCGCGGTTGACGGGGGGCGCGGACAGTTTTAAATTGCAACCACTATGAAACTATACGAATTCACTGGAGCTCCGAATCCACGCCGCGTGCGCGTCTTCCTCGCGGAAAAAGGCATCAACGACGTCCCCTCGGTGCAGGTCAATATCGCGACCGGCGACAATCGCAAGCCCGAGTTCCTGAAGATCAATCCGATGGGCGGGCTGCCGGTGCTCGAACTCGACGACGGCACGCAGATCGCGGAGTCGGTCGCGATTTGCCGCTACTTCGAGACTATCAAGCCCGAGCCGCCGCTGATGGGCGTCGATGCGAAGGACAAGGCGGTCGTCGAGATGTGGAATCGGCGGATGGAGTTCGAGGTGCTGTCGATGACGGCCGGATCGTTTCGCAACACCAGCGATTTCTTCAAGGGGCGGATTCCGCAGGTCAAGGAATACGGCGAGATTTGCCGCAACGCCGCGGTCAAGCGACTGGAATGGCTCGACACGGTGCTGGCGGATCGCGAATTTATCGCGGGGCCGCGCTACACGATCGCGGACATCACGGCGCTGATCGGAATCGATTTCGGGCGCACTACCGGGATCAAGATTCAGGAGAGTCAGAAGAACCTCGCGCGGTGGCATCAGGCGGTATCGAGTCGGCCTAGCGCGAAGGCTTAGGCGCGGCGCGCATCGCGATTGATGTGAGCTGACCTAACCCCTAACCCCTTCCCCTCGTGGAAGGGGGACGATCGCGTACGGGGGCGCCTCGCCTGGCGAAACGGGATCGGATTTATTTGGAGGCTTACGGCGACGAGGTTTGCGCGTAGGCGGTTGCTGGCGGGGGATAGATCGGCGTGTACATCTGGTAGAGCATCAGGTAGACGATCACGCCTGTTACTGACACGTACATCCATAGCGGCCAGGTCCATCGCGCGATTCGGCGGTGGCGTGCGAAGTTGCCGCGGAGCGCGAAGACGATCGTCGTCAGTGCGAGCGGCACGATCACGCCGGCCAGGATTACGTGCGGAATCAGGATTGAGAAATAGAGCGAACGCACTGCTCCCTGGCCGCTGAAGCGCACGTTGCCGACGTTGTAGTGATAGACGAGATACGACGTCAGGAAGACGGCGGAGAAGCCCATCGCGGTGATCATGCACGCGCGATGCGCTCGCACCATTCCGTTCTTGATGAAGATAAATCCAGCGAGCAGCAGGACCGTGGCGCATCCGTTGAGGAAGGCGTTGAGCGGCGCTAGCGAGTGATACGAATCCAACGGACCGCCAGACTACGGCGTTTGCATCGGCGGCGGCGCAGTCGGATTCGCACCCATCTCGGCGGGATTCGTCACGGGACGCGGATGGTCGAACCGGGTCCACATCCGCGTCGTGAGATCGGGCAACAGCATGAAGCAGAGAAAGGTGACGAGTATCACCGGGATGATCGCGATGATCGCGAGCCCCCTGCGCTCCATCGCCAGATGCATGAAGTACATCGCGACCAGCACGGCCTTGGCCCATGCCAATGCGATCAGCAGGGCGACCTTGGCGGCTTGCGGCAGGCCCATCGCATAAACGCCGAGCTCGACGGCGGTCAAAATCGAAAGGTAAATGAAAACCGCAATGTAGTTCGGTCCGCTATGCTCGGCTTCGTGTCCTGAAATCGCAGCTTGCGTCGTCATTGTTTGAATTTCATCTCCAGTTGGAAAGCTGCCGCTATCTTAAATCAAATAAATGAACGTGAAGATCAGAATCCAGACGAGATCGACGAAGTGCCAGTAGAGGCCCGCGATCTCGACCAGGTTCGCCTTGGCCGGCGTCAGCTTGCCGGTCATGCCGCGAACCAGAAGCACGAAGTTGTACACGACGCCGCCGAAAACGTGGCAGCCGTGAAAGCCGGTGAGGATAAAGAAGGTGGCGTCGAACAGGTCGACCTTGATCGACATCCCTTTTTCGCCGAGCAGATGATGCCACTCGAACGCCTGCATCCCGAGGAACAGCAGGCCGCCCAACACCGTCAGCGCCATGAAGTTGCGATAGCGCGTCATCCTGCCGGTCTGGATCGAGCTGAGCGCCTCGACCATCGTGACGCTCGAACAGATCAGGATGAACGTCATGACGGCGGTGGTGGTGATGCCGAGAAATGCGGCGGGCGACGGCCAGTTGGGATTGTCGATGCGCAACGCGCCGTACGCGGCGATGGCAGCGCCGAAAGTCATCGCGTCGCCGGCCAGGAACGACCACATCCCGAGCTTGCCGAGATTTCCCGGCGTAAGCGACGGTTCCAGCTGATCGCGCACCGCGCCGTGATCGTGAGTATCTACTGCAGCAGCCTCGCTCATCGCGACCATCCTCTTTCGGTCAAGTAGCTATAGTCAGTTTTCATTTGAAGTGGCTATTTAGTAGTTGAATTTCGATCATGGCGTTGCGAACGCCGATAGAACAAGTAAGTAATGCCGCCAATCGCGGCGAACGAAACATACGGCGATATGAGCATGAACACCACGCTGGTCTTGTATGCGTGGAATGCCTGATCGGTGTCCGCGAGCCCGCAGGTCGCGCAGGCGTTTGCCAGTCGCGGAACGGCCGCCGCAATCGCACTCGCGATCGTCGCCGCCGCAGCCGTTAACTTTGTACTTCTCATCATCACGTTCTCCCGACGGGCCAAACTACATCAGATACACCAGCCCAAACAGCAACGGCCAGACTGCGCAGACGAAATACCAGTACACGGCGCACAACTCAATCGCGTGAGAGTTGCGCGCGTTGTACCTGCCAGCCATCGCGAACCACACAACGCACGCGAGCCAGATGACGCCGGCGGTCACGTGCGCGCCGTGGCATCCGATCAATAGATAAAAGGTGCCGCCATACATGCCGCTCGACAGCTTTAGGCCATGTGCTACCAGGCGTACCCATTCGCTGCCCTGCACGGCCAGAAACGTCACGCCGAGCGCGAGCGTCGTCAGCAAATAGCGCCGAGTCAGGCGCTGGCGGCTGCGATGCACCGCGCGGAGTGCGAGCGTCATCGTGACGGCACTCGACAGCAATACAAAAGTGTTCACCCAGGTTACCGCGATCGGCAGGCGCGGCAGAGCGGGCGGCGGCCAGAAGGCGGTGGACATGCGGTAGACCAGGAAGGTGCCGATGAGGCCGCTGAACAGCATCATCTCCGACGCGATGAGCATCATGACCGCGAGCATCGCGCTGCTGATGAAGGGCCGCTCGACCTGATCGCCGCTGCTGCCTGAGTCGGACGTGCGGCTGCGGCGTATTGGCGCCACGAACGGGCGAACTTTCGCGGTCGAAGCTGTCACGCCAAGCGCCATATCAATGCTTCACTATAATCGTCACGATCGAGATCGTTACCAACACTACCATCACGCCGATTAGTACTTTCAGCGTTCGCCAGATTTCTTCCTTGCGCTCTTCGCGCGTAACCAGAGTAGCCATTGCATTACTCACACGCGATCCAGCACGAGTACTAACAACACGATCGGCAAATAAACTAACGACGCCAGGAGCAACCGGCGCGCCGCCTTCGAGTTACCCGGCGCGCGAACCATCGCGACGCCGAATGCCAGCATCCAGACGGCAAGCGCGGACGCGATTACCATGTACGAGATTCCGGCGAAGCCGAGCATCGTCGGAATGACTGCGACGGCGATGAGCCCGAGGCTTCCCGCGATGACGATGAGATTCGAGGCGTTGCCTCCGCGCGCATTGTCGTGCGGTAGCAGGTGAATGCCGGCGCGTTCGTAGTCGGTGCGATAAAGCCGTGCGACAGCCATCGTATGCGGCAATTGCCACAGGAACATGATCGCGAAAAGTATGATTGGCTCCCAGCCAAGGGCGCCGCGCGCCGCGGCCCATCCGGCGACGGGCGGGAGCGCACCGGGGATCGCGCCGACGATGTTGCACATCCAGGTGTGTCGCTTCAGCGGCGTGTACACGCCGAGATAAACGATCGCGATCGCGGCGGTCACCGCGGTGCAGAGAATGTTCGTCGCGAGCATCAGATAGACGAGGCCGGCGGAGGTCGCGATGACGCCAAAGGTCAGCGCTTCGACGGGACGCATGCGCATGTCGGGCAGCGGGCGATGGCGCGTGCGCTCCATGATAGCGTCGATGTCGCGCTCGACGTATTCATTGAGCGCGAGCGTACCACCGGCGGCGAGCGCGGTGCCAGCAAGCAGATTCAATGCGAGTGTCACGTCGAAGCCGGTGCGTCCACCGAGATAGAACCCGGCAAGCGTCGTGACCAGCACCATAAGGACGACGCGCGGTTTGGTGAGCATGAAGTAGTCGCTCACACGGCCGCGGGGCAGCGTCAGCGCGGATTCGGCAATCGCGACTTTAGCGTTCACGCGGTCACCTGTCTTGCGCGCGAAACTGCGTGCGACTCGATCGCATGCGCGCGATTCGGCACGCCGAGAATGCGATATGCGCGAAGCGTGAGCGTCAGGCTGGTGGCAAGAACGGCGGCGCCGACGGCGACGTGGCTGGTGGTCGGAATTACCATGCGGCCGCTCCAGATCGTGATCGCGCCGAGGCAAATCTGAACTACGAGCAGCAAAAACAGACCGAGTGCGGGACGCCTGAGCGCGGCGACCTCGCTATGTGTGCGCAATACTCTCGTGACCGTCCACAGAACCATCGCGGTGACGACTACCGCGCCGCATCGATGGGCAAAATTAACCACGATGAACTCGTTCCAGTACGGCGGTATGACGTAGCCGAAGGAAAGCGGGAAATCAGGGATCACCAGTCCGGCGCTCATGTGACGCATCAGCGCGCCGACGAGAATTTGCATATAGATGATAGCGGTGGTCGCGGCGGCGAGCGTCGGCAGCGGAAGTCGCGACGGTGGCTCGTCGACGTGCGGCGTCGAGTCCCATCGCGGATTGGTGAATATCGCGATCGATACCATCAGGCAGAACAGCGCTTGAGCCGTCGCGGCGTGTGTAACTGCAATTGCCAGCGGCAATTCGAACAGCACTGTGATTCCGCCGAGGATGGCCTGCACAATGATCAGTCCGAATGCGAGCATGACGAGCTTGCGGACCCATCGGCGGGGTTCGGCGCGCCATGCCCACGCCATCAGCACGAGCGTGAGAATTACGACGGTACCTGCGGCGAGGCGATGGCCGTATTCGAAACGGATGCCGCCCTGCCATGCTGGCGGAATCAGTTTGCCGAACGCGAGGGGCCAATCTGGAACGGCCATCGCGGAGCCGGTCGAGGTGACGAGTCCGCCGATGAAGATGAGGCAGAAGGTCGCGCCGGCGGTCAGCACCGCAAAGCGATGCAGTCCGCGCGCCTTCTCAACCTCAGTTGGCGACTGATTAATCACTGGCTATTCGACTGACTAATCCGCCGCAGCCGTCGAGTGTTCGATCAACTGAGATTGCGGCAGGAAATCCTCCGCAACTTCGGGCGAGCTGTACTCGTACGGCCCGCGGTAAACGACCGGCACCGTCCCCGGCCAGTTGCCGTGCGGCGGCGGCGACGGCGTCGTCCACTCGAGCGTGTTCGCGTACCACGGATTCTCGGGAGCCTTCGCGCCCTTGTAATAGCTGTAGATAATGTTCGCGAGGAACAGGAACTGCGCGGCGCCGAGCACGAACGCGCTGATCGAAATAAATTCGTTGATCGGAATAATCGGCTTCAGGAAATCGTACTGCTGCGGGTTGTAGATGCGCCGCATGTGCCCGGCCATCCCGAGAATGTGCATCGGGAAGAAGGTGCAGTTAAACGCGACGAACGTGAACCAGAAGTGAACCTTGCCGAGCCGCTCGCTCATCATGCGGCCGAACATCTTGGGGTACCAATAGGTAACGCCCGCGAAGATCGCGAACAGGCTGCCGCCGAAGAGCACGTAGTGAATGTGCGCGACGATGAAGTAGGTATCGTGGATGTACATGTCGACCGGCGTCGAAGCCATCCAGATTCCCGAGAGGCCGCCGATGACGAACATCGCGACGAACGCCAGCGCGTTCATCATTGCGGCCGTGTAGTGGATGTTGCCCTTGTAGAGCGTGCCGAGCCAGTTGAAAGTTTTAATCGCCGACGGCACTCCGATGATCATCGTCGTGATCATGAAACTGCTGCCGAGCGCGGGATCCATCCCCGACTGGAACATGTGATGGCCCCACACGATCCACGACAGGAACGCGATCGCGATCATCGCGTAGGCCATCGCGCGGTATCCGAAAATCGGCTTGCGCGAGAAGGTCGCGATGACGTCCGACGCGATGCCCATCGCGGGCAAGATCATGATGTAGACCTCGGGATGGCCGAAGAACCAGAACAGATGCTGCCACAGGAGCGGCTCGCCGCCACCCGCGGGCAGGAAGAAATGCGTGCCGCCCATACGATCGAACAGCAGCAGCGCGAGCGCCGTCGTCAGCACCGGCAGCGCCAGCAGCAGCAGGATCGCTGTGATGAACAAGGACCAGATCACCAGCGGCATGCGAAAGAAATACATGCCCTTGGTGCGCATGTTGATGATGGTCGTGATGTAGTTGATCGAGCCCATCAGCGACGACGCGCCCAGCACGATGATGCTGATGCACCACAAGTCCTGGCCCCAATCGACGCCGGTGTATATCGGCACGGCGCTCAGTGGAGCGTACGACGTCCAGCCTGCCGCCGCGGGTCCGCCGGTCACGAAGAACGACGACAGCATGATCACGCCGGCGACGGCGCCGACCCAGAACGACAGCATGTTGAGCTTGGGGAACGCCATGTCGCGCGCGCCGATCATCAGCGGGATCAGGAAGTTGCCGAAGCATCCGACCAGGATGGGCATCACCACGAAGAAGATCATGATGGTGGCGTGCATCGTGAACATCGCGTTGTAGGTGTTGGGCGGAATCGCGCCGTCATACATGAAGGGCTCGGGCACCCAGTGGAATCCGGGGACGGCGGTTTCAGGCCACGCCAGCTCCCATCGCATCAGCATCGCCATCAGGCCGCCGATCGACATCATGAACAGCGCCATGAAGAGGAACTGGCGCCCGATCATCTTGTGATCTTCGGAAAAAATATAGGTGCGCACAAAGCCGAGCTCATGATGCTCAGCGTGAGCGCCGTGTGCCGCAACCGCTGCCGTGCTACTCATTTTCGACTAGCTCCTCCATCCGATGTGGCCGGCAACTGCGGGCGTTACTTGTTCTGCGAGTACTGATCTTTGACCCACTTGTCGTAATCCTCTTGCGACTGCACCGTCAGATTGCCCTTCATCCCCGAATGCCCGAAGCCGCACAGCTCCGCGCAGGGAATTTCGTATTGCCCGGTTTCCGTCGCCTCGAACCATACGTGAATAATGCGGCCCGGAACGGCGTCCTGCTTGAGACGCATGTTCGGGACGAAAAAACTGTGAATGACGTCCTTCGAAGTCAGATCGATTCGCACGACCTTGTTCACCGGCACGTGCAGCTCATTCTCGACCAGGAGGTCGTCCTTGGTGCCGAATTTGCCGTCGGGGCCTGGGTAGGTGATTTCCCAGTTGAACTGTTTTCCGACCACCTGGTAGAACACGTCGCCCGGCGGCCCATGCTCCTTGATGTCGGCCCAGGTCGAGCGGCTCATGAATGCGAGGACGATCAGAATGACGGTAGTCGCCGTCGTCCAGATAATCTCGAGGCGCGAGTTGCCTTCGATATACTCCGCCTTGCGGCCGGGCCGGGTGCGATAGCGAATCATGAAGATGACCATCGCGGCCATCACCGCAACCCAGACGACCAGCACGAGCCAGAAGATGATCTCGAAAAGCAGATCGATCTTCGGACCGAAGGTCGAAATGTCGTGCGGAAAATACATGTGCTCGAGCATCGAAGCGTTACCTCTACGCTATCAACTTGCTATTGCCGGACGAGCGTTCGCGACACCGATCAGGGCGGCCGAGGCGACGCTCAGTGCATTTCGATTCATGGATTCGGTGCGATTATGCCCGCCATCCCACGATTAGTGAAATGAAAAAGAATTGTCCACAACCGCAACATCCGCTTAATCAACGCCGACCATGACGCTCATATTTCGCCAGCAAATTCAAGCGCTTCGCGAACGCGAGATGACGAGGCTCGCGCGGCGCACAAACAGGCCGCGGCGCGAGATTGGCGGCAACAGGGCTTTCGGCTACAACCGCTAGTTGAGGACGAGGAGGTCTTGGTTCCTATGCCTGATCGCGTGGCGACCCTTTCCCAAAATTTCGAGGCGCAGGCGCAGAAGTACGGAGCGCGCGCGTTCCTGAAGGACAAGCGCGACAAGGTCTGGACCGACCACTCGTGGAGCGAAGTTTCAGAGGCAGCGGGCAAGCTGCGTGCGGGTCTGCTCGGCCTCGGCGTGCGCCCCGGCGATCGCGTCGCAATCCTGTCGGACAATTGCCCCGAATGGATCGTCGTCGACCAGGCCGTGCTTGGCCTCGGCGCGATAGTCGTACCGCTGTACACAACCAGCGGCCTCGAGGAGACCGCGCACGTCATCAGCGATTCGGGCGCAAAGGTAATCGCGGCGAATGGGCCCGAGATGGTCAAAAAGATTCTCGGGATCGGCGCTTCGATTCCCGACGTCACCGCGGTCGTCGCGATGCATAGTGGCGCCGAGTCCGTACCCGCCGCGAACGGCACGCCCGCCGTCGTGACGGCAGCGTCGATCAGCGGCGAGGCGCCGGCCGCGATCGTCGAGGGCAGCAGCGACGACCTTGCGACGATTATCTATACGTCGGGCACCACGGGCACGTCGAAGGGCGTGATGCTCTCGCACGGCAACCTGCTGGCCAACGCCGAGGACTCGCTCACAGCGCTGGGGCTCAACGAAACCGATATGACGCTGTCGCATCTGCCGATCGCGCACTCGTTCGAACGCACGGCAGGCTACTACACGGTCGCGATGGCAGGAGGGACGATCGCGTTCGCCGAGAGCCTGGGGCAAATCGCCGCGAACCTGGCCGAGGTCCAGCCGACGGTCGTGTTAACGGTGCCGCGCTTGCTCGAAGTGATACATAGCCGCGTGATGCGCACGGTCGAGACGTCGTCGCCGATGCGCCAGCGGTTGTTCAAGATGGCCCTAGATGCTGGCGAGCAGGCGGCTGAATATCGCAATCGCGGCAAGCCTGTGCCGCCGCTGCTCGCACTCTCGATGGCGCTATTCCGGCGCCTCGTCTTCGAGCGCGTGCGCGGAATTTTCGGCAGTCGAATCCGCTACCTGATTTCGGGCGGCGCGCCGCTGCCGACCGAAATCAACCGGTTTCTGTCAGCCGCGGAAATTCCAATCGTCGAGGGCTACGGACTGACGGAGGCCGCACCGGTGGTCGCGGTCAATCTGCATAACGGCAGAACCCGAATCGGCACGGTTGGACTTCCATTGAAGCGTATCCAGACCGAAATCGCGCCGGACGGCGAGTTGCTGCTGCGCGGCCCAAATATAATGAAGGGCTACTACAAGCTCGAGGCGGAAACGAAAGAAGCGATCGACGAAAACGGATGGCTCCATACAGGCGACATCGCGAAGATCGACGTCGAAGGATACATCGCGATCACCGATCGCAAGAAGGAAATCATCGTGCTCTCGGGCGGCAAGAACATTTCGCCGGCCTACGTCGAGAGCAAACTCACCGGCGACAAGTTCATCAGCCAGGCATGCGTGATCGGCGACCGCCGCAAGCATCTCGCGGCACTGCTCGTGCCGGACTACGAAAACCTCGTGGATTTTCTTAAGGAGAACAACCTCGACTCCAAAAATGCGGAGTCGCTGACAAAGTCGAAGGAGCTGAAGGCGTTCATCCACGGCCGTATCCGCGAAATCAACAAACAGCTCTCGGACGTCGAAGCAATCGTCGCGTTCACGATCGTCCCGCCGCTCACCCAGGAAAACGGCGAACTGACACCGTCGCTAAAAGTTCGTCGCAAAATAGTCCAGGCGCACTTCAAGGATCAGATCGACGCGATGTACGGAGATTAGGCATTTTCGGTCATCGGGATGATTTGGCTCGATTCACAAACATCCAGCATCGTTCGTAAATGCCGACCCGAAAAGTCATAAAGTCCGTTCTGGAGAATTTTCTTGGAACGCTCACTAGCCGTTATTCTGGCTGGTCCGGCTACTGGCTTTTTGGATTCATCGTCAACGACCTCGATCGTTTAGATCACGATCTTCTCATCCGTAACGCTGGCGCGCCCCGGGACACTCCGATTGCGCACCTCCGATCGCTCGCGACGACGAAATTCCTGGAGCAATTGTCAAAAGCCGGGCTTGATCCGATTCTCATCCGAAAAGCTACACTCAGCATTGAGCGGTCGCCGGAAAGTGTCGAAGTTCGTAGCTACCATCACTCGGCCGCTGGGTACCGCTTGCGCTTCATCGCTGGCGCGATAACGGATCTCGGCAAGGCTTATGAGCGCGAGCGCATCATCTACGTCTGGCCACACGATTGGACTCACGAGTATAGGAGCGCGCGAGCCCCATGGTGAGCAATTCGATTTCGGAAAAGGGTGACCCTTGCACCGTTGGGAAAAGACTGCGACAACTGGTTGACGAATGGCTGTACAACGGTACACACTAAGCAAGCCGGTCGAGTAAAAGACTCCGTGCAGGTAGCCGGCTTCGATTGGGACGAGGGCAACTGGTCTAAGTGCCGGGAACATGGCGTTTCTCAGGCCGCGATTGAGTCGATGTTTCGCGAGTCAGTCACTGTGCTGCCAGACCCCAGGCATTCGAAGTCAGAAGAGCGGTTTAAGGCGATCGGCAAGAGCGACGACGGTCGCTGGATTTTCGCGGTCTTCACTCAGCGCACACAACGCGGCAGGAGATTGATACGGCCGATCAGCGCTCGCTATATGCACCAAAAGGAAGTGGTTTACTATGAAAAAGAAACTGCCGCGCTTCAAAAGCGATAAGCAGGCGGCTGAGTTCGTCGACAAAGCCGACCTTACCGAATACGACCTGTCGGGTATGCGTCCGATCCGTTTTGAATTTCAGCCCAAGACGGAGCGGGTCAACATGCGCCTGCCGCGCAAACTGCTCGATGCGGTGCAAGCCTCGGCCGCCAAGGAGGGAGTTCCCTATCAGCGCTTCATCCGGCGGGTGCTGGAGGATGCGGTACAGCGGAAACGAGCGTGATGGATTGAAGCCCTGCTCGATTCGAAAAACCTAACCCCTCTAACCCCTTCCCGAGCGGGAAGGGGAACCGGATTTGTGTCGCCCCTTCCCGAACGGGAAGGGGCACCCGAAAGAGTTCGAACAGGGACGAAGTCCCGCATCTTTATCTCTTATTACTGGGTGCAGGGGTCACCCCTGCCGCGGGGTGCGGGGCGAGGAGCCCCGCATCTTCGCTCGCGCTGCTCTTACTTGGTGCCGTTTTCCTCGGCCATCAGGACGTGAATCGTCGTGAGCTTTTTCACCATGTAGGCGCGCTTGCCCTTGGGCGTGACGACTTCGATATCGTCCTCCGCGGCCTTGCCGATTAGTGCGCGGCCGAGCGGCGACGACAGTGAGATGCGATTCTGCGCGCCGTCGACTTCCTCGGGCACGACGATCTCGAACACGGCGACGCCGCCTTCATCGAGATCCTCCAGATGGACGCGGCTGCCGAGGCCGACGGTGTCGCGCGGGATCGTCTCGAGGTCGATCATCGTGAGCTCCGCGATTCGCGTCTCGAGGTTGCCGACGCGCGCGCGCAGGAACTCCTGGCGCTGCTTGGCCATCGCCCATTCTGCGTTTTCGGACAGGTCGCCATGCGCCCGCGCGCGCTCGAGTTCCTTGGGCAGGTCCACGGTGAGTTCGCGCTTGAGCGTCTCGAGGTCTTTTTTGAGCCGCTTGATTACCGGTAATTCAGCCATCAGTACATTCTTCCTGGGCGCAGTCTTCTTTTATTCTATACGATTCGCTCAAACGGCGTGCGTCAATCGGCCACGATCGACGTCAGGCTCCGATTCACGCCGGTCACGCTCTGAATCTTGTGCACTATCAGTTCGCCAAGCGAGGTCACGTCCGGCGCCTCGCAAATCGCGATGATATCGTGCGGCCCGGTGACCGCATGCGCGACGGAAACGCCCTGCACGCCGCGAATCTTGGCGGCGACTTCGCGCGCCTTGCCCGGCGACGTGTCGATAAGAATGAATGCTTTTACGGCCATGCCCGTTTCCTCCCGCGCGCGCCGGTAACCGGCGCGCAGTTAGCGCGGTGGCGGAATCAAAGTGCCCTTCTCATCATATACATAAAATCCGCGGCCAGACTTGCGGCCGAGATAGCCGGCATCGACGTACTTCTTCAGCAGCGGGCATGGACGATACTTGTCGTCGCCGAGCACTCGATGCATCACCTCCATGATCGCGAGGCAGGTGTCGAGCCCGATGAGGTCGGCGAGTTCGAGCGGGCCCATCGGCTGATTGGTGCCGAGCTTCATCGCGGTGTCGATATCGGTGACGCCGCCGACGCCTTCGTACATCGTGTAAATCGCTTCGTTGATCATCGGCAGCAGCACGCGATTTACGATAAAGCCCGGGAAGTCCTGCGCGGTCATCGTGGTCTTGCCGAGCTGTTCGGCGAGCGCGCGCGTCTGCTGAAACGTCGGCTCCGAGGTGGCGAGCCCGCGAATTATTTCGACCAGCTTCATCGCCGGCACCGGGTTCATGAAATGCATCCCGATGACGCGGTCGGCGCGCGAAGTCTTGGCGCCCATCTTGGTGATCGAAATCGATGATGTATTAGAGGCGAAAATCGTTTCGGGCGGGCAGACTTTGTCGAGCTTCTGCAGCAGTGCGATCTTCGCGTCCTCGTTTTCGATTACCGCTTCGATCACGAACGGGACCTTGGCCAGATCCTCGAGATTGATGGTGGTCTCGACACGGCGCATCACACGGTCGCGCTCTTCGGGCTTGAAGCGGCCGCGCTCGATCATGCGATCGAGGTTGCGCGCGATTCCGTCGACGCCGCGCTTGCACATGTCGGGCGCGATATCGTGCATCACGACCGCGAGCCCAGCCTGCGCCGCGACCTGCGCGATTCCCGCGCCCATCTGCCCCGCCCCGATAACGCCGATCTGTTGCAAACTCATTCGTAGCTCCGAATCGAACTAGAGGTACGGAATATAATTCTTGAGCGAGCTCAACAACGCTGCAACGTCGGCCTCGTCGCCAAGGTCGCGGCATAGAATTTCGTAGTAACCCTTGATACGCGCGCGCTCCTGATTCTCCGGCGCCTCGGCGAGCATCGCCTGGAAGTCCTTGAGGATCGCTTGCGCTTCAAGTTTCTTCTTGACCGGGATCGCCTCGTCATCGACGGCGATCAGCAGCCGGATGTGATCGATCATCCGGTTCATGACGGCAAAGTCGCTGCGATCTTTTTCCGGCATCGCTAATGATGCTCCGGCGGTTCCTCGCCGCCGACCCACGTGCCAGCGCCGCCACCCGCGCGCATCGCCGTGCGCACCTTCATCACGTCTTCGGGCGACTGACGCCCCGGCATCCCGAGATTGCGCATGAGGACGTTCGTCATATTCGAAGTCAGCCGGTCGCGAATTGTAGGCGCGTCTCCGACCTGCGCGTCGAGAACCTTGTCTACCTGCTCGCGAGTGAGACCCTCGGCGACAAAAATATCGACTAGGCCGGCGAGTCCCACTTCACCGCCCGCGCGGTCCACGATCGCGACCACCTTGGCGCAAGGCGTACAGACGCGACGGATAAAGCCCGCGCGTTGGCTGCAATAGACGCATCGCATCAGGAAGTGACCCCAAACCCTGAAAAAGCTTGAAGCGGCCGACGCACGAAAAATCGGCGGGCCCGCTTCATTTTTGAGGCTACTACCGGCTCCGGACGGTCGCAAGTATGGGGGGAGCGCACCAAATCCTCTGTGAGCTAACTAAGACACGCGTCCCAACACGGCATCCAATTCGGCCATAATTGCCGGTACATCCGTCTGGTCGAACTCAAGGGTAAACGTCAGAGTTGGAAAAGTATCTGAGATATATTTTCGCGCTACGCACTTGGCCCTGAAATGCCCGCGGCCATCGCCCTTAATCTCAATACTCAGCTCGCGCTTCGTTGTGTTGAGAGCGGCTTCTTGAGCCTCGAATGAATACAGTCGCGCAAAACCTTCGCGAAACGCCGGGAGATCGCCGCCGAACAGATCAGCGATGTACGAGGCGCGAAACCCATCAACGACTACTTCTATTCGCGCGCTGACCTGGTGGTGGTGAGCGCCACGAGCGAGTTGAACCGCAAGTGATGGCCCCGCCGAAGGTTCATCAAGATTAATCGTAATGCTCCGACCCGCATGTCCGATGCGGATCGAATAGTGATTGTCTGTCATTGACCCTCAGCGTAGAGCTTAGCGACTGGAAATGACGCACTCGACGCTTAGCCGTTTGACCGGCGAAACCTGCTGCATGCGCCATTGCATCGTTTGACATCGCAAACGGGCATGCTAGTATCGGAATTGAGAATCATTCTCAGAACCGCCACCTATTCTCTCTATGACTCAAACCGCCGTCGCCTACTTCTTCTACTCGCTCGGCATCCTCTTCCGCGAAGGCATGGAGGCGATGCTCGTCGTCGTCGCGCTCGCAGCGGGCAGCCGCGGCGCCGGACGAATAGGCCGCGCGCGCGATGTTTATGCCGGCGCGATTGTCGCAATCGTCGCGAGCATCATGCTCGCGTGGGCGGTCAATCACCTGATCACCGACGACGCCAGCGACACCCTCGAGGGCGTCTTCCAACTATTCGCCGCGGCTACCCTCTTTTATGTCAGCTCGTGGATGACCTCGAAGGGACAGTCGGACCGCTGGATGAAGTTTATATCGCACAAGCTCGAGAGCGCCGAGAGCAGCACGATTCCCGGAATCGCGCTTGGGCTCACCGCGTTTCTTGCCGTGATGCGCGAGGGTGCGGAGACGATCGTATTCTTCCAGGCGCTGACCAATGGCGCGACCGAAACCGTCGAGCGTCATGCAGTAGCGGCGGGCATCGTCGCCGCGGCAGTCGCGCTTGCGGCGACCTTCGTCGTGATCAAGCGCGCCGCCGATCGAATCCCGATGCGGATTTTCTTCCACGCGACTTCGGTGATGCTCTACGCGCTGGCGATCGTGTTCATCGGCCAGGGCGTCGCGAGCCTGCAGGAAGCGTCGCGGGTGTCGGCGACCTTCGTGAACTACGCGCCAACAATCCCGATGCTCGGAATCTTCCCGACGATGCAATCGCTCGGCGCGCAAGCCGCCCTGCTGATACTCGCCGCGGCCTACGTGTTCGTTCCGCGCAAAGCGGCGCCGCGCGACGTCAGTGTTGCGGAGCAGGCGGAGTTGCCGCGAGCGCGCCGGGCTTGAGCGCGGGCGCTTGCGCGAAAGAATCGTCGCCGCCGAAAAGCACGCTCTCCACGTCGGAACTTAACTTCTCGGAAATCACCAGCGCGCGAAATCCCATCTTCATGCACTGATCGACCATCGGGTCGCGCGCGGCCGGACTTTGACGCGCGCGCTTGAGCGCGGCGCGCAAATCGTTGGTGCGATCGAGCAGGACCGACAAGCGCGCTTCGACGATCGCGGTCGAATTGCCGCCGCCGGCCGCCAGATTCAGCGCGAACGATTCGTCGTGCTCCGATTCAGCGAGAGCATGAAGCGCGGTCTTGATTTCAGTGCACGCCGCTTCGGCGCTGCCGTCTTGCCCCGGCGATAAATCTGCGCCGTGAATGGTTTGAAAAGTACCCAGCACCACGACGGCCATGAGCAGAGCTCGGGTGGATACTGAAAAAAGAACTAGGCGGCGTCGGTCTCGCGCGGCTCGTAGCCGAGCGAGGTGAGGAACGCCTCCTTCTGGCCGGACGGCATGATGTAGATTCCGTCCCATCCGCAGACCTCTTCGCAGAGCAGGCATCCGACGCAGGTCTTTTCGTTGACCTGCACCTTGCCGAGATAGACGGCCGTGTTTTCCGGCGACGGCGAGATGCAATCAAACGGGCATACGTCGACGCACACGCCGCATCCGTTGCAGTTGTCGGGATGGACGACGGCGACGGGGCGCTCGGCGCGCTTGAGCACGTGGGTGATCTCGCCGTGGTTGTTCATGATGGCGTCGTCGGGGCATATGACGCCGCACGCGCCGCAATCGATGCACATGGCGGCTTCGATGTAATAAACCTTTTTCGAGAGGCCGGAGATGGCGCCGGTCGGGCAGCGTTTTTCGCACGCGCTGCATCCGGTGCAATTCTCGGCGATGATCTCAAATGGCATGCTGGTGGCCTACTTCCTCATCTCGTCGATGATGCGTTCGCGATGGCCGTGCTCGATCAGTTGATCGTTGCGGCGGGCCTGCTTGAGCGCGATGTACGTGAAGAACATGACGAGGATCATCATGGCGATGATGGGGATATTGTCGGGGACGGTCAGAATTTCGAGAAACTGTTGAAATCCAGTAATTTGCACGGCTGAATCCTCGGCGGCCTGCGCGGTGTTCGCACAACCAGAGGTAGCAACGCCATTAGTCGATGTCAACTTTGTGAGGTCGGCATGATAGGTGCGGCTAATGGCTGGCTGCGCAAGCGGGAGGGTGGAATTGAGGAAACATTGTTCTAAACCTGGAAATTTGAAAATTGGCGACTTTGGTTGACAAATAAGTTTCTCCTCGATCTCTTCGGCGGGAGCAGTGCGTGCGATCGATGACTTGGCATGGGTCGGATTGGTTCGCATCGCGTTGAGAGTGGCGGGGGCGGTTGAGGAATCCATCGTGGGTATTATGACATGGCGGGATGACAACGGTTGTCCGATGCCGAGGAACCGTGCGCCGGTTCCTCACCTCCGCGGCAGGGGTGACCCCTGCACCCAGTGAATCGACCACCCAATCTTCTTGCTGCGGGTCGTGCATGCGGGTCGCGGATACGACCAACGCCCTTGCGTATGAGCTGAGAAAAGACGGACGATGGACAGCATCACTTGATCGCATGATCGACTACTCGCCTTGCCCGGTCTTCGTAGTCGTACCACCGCCGCCACCGATTTTCTGGCCGTGTTTTCAATCAACCGCGGGACGCCGCAAAATCTCTCGAGTGTCGGCAGGAGCAGATCGCAATGCGAATTTTTTTAGTTGCATTCACGGTGATGGTGTTTTCTTCGAGCGCGTTTGCTAATTGCGTTACCAACGAGCGTGGGCGGGTCGTGTGCGGGAATGGATCAGAGGCGGGCGGGTATAACTCCAGGACCGGCACCGCGTGGAAATCAACCAGAAACCAGAATGGGGTCGCTACGACGCAGACCAGCAGGGGCGGAACGGCCAAAACCAAAAATGGCAAGGGCGTTTATCAAAGTCCCAACGGGAAGAACTGTTACAAGACGGCGAACAGCCACGGCTGCAATTGAAGATCGGGAGGAAGGACTGATGAACACTCAATGGTCGAAGCATCTGGTGGTCGTTGCGGCGTTGGGGATGCTCGCAGCCTTTGCGGCGGAGGCGGCGGCGCAAATCAGCAACTATCTTCCCGCGGCGCCGTCGCAGGCGACCCAGGCGCTCAGCGGCGATCAGGTTTCGGCGGCAAAGAGCGCGCTCTGTTCAGCCGTCGCGAGCCATTTTTCAAATCCGGCCGCCGCCGGTCCGTCGGCACTCACCGACCCGTCCGTCATGTCCACCGCCGCGTCTTCATTCGCCGGCAGCTCGAATCTTTCGGTGGCAAGCGCGACCACGATGCTGAAAGGATACGTCGCTCAACATTCCACCGATATCCTGGCGTCGTGCGCCACCAGCAGCGCGACCAACGGGTTGCCGTCCAAGATTCCGGGAGTGAGCGGTTTGCCTGCGATTCCCAAGATGCCGTGAAGTAGCGCGATGCGCGGTTGTTCGAGGAACCGTGCGCCGGTTCCTCACCTCCGCGGCAGGGGTGACCCCTGCACCCAGTGATTAGGCGGCGGTGTCCTGTGCGCGCGGCGGAGCCGCGGGCACAGGACACGCCTCCTCTGCGTCGGGCTTGTCGCATCAGCTAGCGGCTTCGATCGTCTTTCCCTCTCCCGAAGGGAGAGGATCGAAGGTGAGGGACCTTACTCAGCGCGCGATTTTGTTCGCGCGCGATTCAAGATTCGTCTTCGCGCTAGCGCTCGCTAGATCTGAAAACTTCTTTTCTTGGCGGATGAACACTTGCGGCCAACCGTGTCGGGCGGGCAGAGTATTTTTGAGATGGGGATTCAGCCGCAGGTTTCTTCTTATGCTGCGCCGCGGCGCGGGGTGTTTAACCTGGCGTGGGGGGTTGTTGCGACGCTGGCGTCGGTGATTTGGACGGCGATTTGCGCGACCAGCGCGGCGGCCGCCGCCCTGATGAACAAGCCGCACTGGGTAACGATTGTCACGCGCGCGTGGGGGCGCGGAATTATCGGCGTCTCGGGGATCAAGGTGAAAATTGAAGGCCTCGAAAATCTCGAGGGCCTGAAGTCGTACGTGCTGGTCGCCAACCATCAGAGCTTTTTCGATATCTTCGCCACCGCCGCTTACATGCCGGGCGAGCCGCGTTTCGTCGGCAAAAAAGAACTGCTCAAAGTTCCGCTGGTAGGCTTCGCCATGCAACACGGTGGGCATATCCTGGTCGATCGCGAGGCCGGCGGGCAGGCGATCCGCAAGGCGATCAAGATTATCCAGAGCGGGCTCGACGTCTGTGTGTTTGCCGAAGGCCATCGCTACAACGACAACCGTATCCACGAGTTCGAAGACGGCGCGGCGTGGCTCGCGATTCTGTCGAAACTGCCGGCGGTGCCGATGTCGATCAGCGGATCGGGGGTGTTCTTTCCACGCGGCGCGATTTTTGTGACGCCGGGGCTCTCGATGAGGATGCGGATTGGGAAGCCGATTTCGACGGAAGGGCTGCGTAGTGCGGATCGGACGGAGCTGACCAAGAAACTCGAAGAGGCGGTGCGCGCGAGCTTCACGACTGAAGTTTGAAGTGGGTGTTTGGTCGGAGCGGAATCCTAAATCGCGCATTAGCGCTGTCATCGGACCCTCACCTCGATCCTCTCCCTAACAGGGAGAGGGGAAGAGGCGGTGCGGGCGAGCTTCACGACTGAGGTGTGACGGGGGTGTTTGGGCGGAGCGGGAGCTTGAATGCACTTTATTTTAATGAAACCCGCGGTGGGTTTCATACTTCCTTCGGCAGGGGTGACCCCTGCACCCAGTGATAGGAAAGATAAGATGCGGGATTTCGTCCCTGTTGGAAGCTTGTATGTGAAGAGGCACTTGCCCTGCCGCTCGGGCAGGGGTCGTTGTGCTGGACGCAGAGCGATCACAGGCTGAAGCCTGTGCTACTTCGATAGGCAACGCTTGTTAACTGCTGGTTTTTGATCGTTCCAGTTGTACTTGACTCGCTACAATTTGTTGTGAGAATGTGACGGCCACTTAATCTGGCTTCTTTGGGGGGCGCCACATTATTTTTACCTACAATCGTTGCGGTCGAGCGGCTCTATCCAGGCTTAGCGTTTTTGCGCTGGCATTCGCGATGATGCTGGGCACGGTTGCTGCCGGGGCAACGCCGGCGGCGGCGGGGCTGATTGTCTCTCCCGCCAGCGTGGCGTTCGGGAACGTGGTCTTTGGAGTTACGGGCGCAACCAGCGTTGCCCGGAGTATCAAGATAACCAATCCAGCCACCGGACAGCCGGTGACGGGATTGAGCATCCAGATGAGTGGCGCAGATCCCGGCGAATTCAGCATCTCGAACAACGGATGCGGCGCGACGCTGGCCAAAAATACCAACTGCACCGTGAAGCTGACCTTTACACCAGCGGCGCTCGGGACTCGCGCTGCGTCGCTGGCGGTGAGCGACGATGCGAATCCCAGTGCAGGCTCGGTGGCGCTCAGCGGGGTCGGGGTCGCGGGCAAACTGACGATCACACCGCTTACGTGGAACTTCGGGAGCGTCGTCGCCGGCGCTACCAGCGTCACGAAGATCACGACGGTCAAGAATTCCAATACGGTGGCGCTGCATATCGACACGGTGGCGCCTTCGGGGGACTTCGCGATCAAGAGCGACACGTGCAGCGGGAACGACCTTGCGGCTGCGGCCAGTTGCACGATCGGGGCGGTGTTCAGTCCCACGCAGACCGGCACACGCAACGGAACTTTGACGATTGCCGACGACGCCTCGGGCAGCCCGCAGTCGGTCGGGCTCACGGGTATCGGGACGCTGGCGAATCCGACATTTTCGCCGGTCTCGCTTGCGTTCGGCAGAGTACAGGTGGGTTTGGTTTCGGCGAGCAAGAGCGTGACAATCACGAATTCGAATATTTTGGCGCTGGATGTCGTGGCGATTGGTGCGACTGCGCCGTTCGCGGTGGGGGCGAACTCGTGCGGATCGTCGATTGCGGCGGGCGGAAATTGCCAGGTGTCATTGACGTTCAATCCGACGAGCGACAGCAACCCCGCGGGGACGGTGCAGACCGGGAAGCTCACGATTACTGACGATGGCAAGATGGCGTCGCAATCGGTGACGCTGAGCGGGACCGCGTTTGGCGCGGTGCCGACTGCGACGGCAACTGCGACGGCGACGGCGACTGTCACATCAACGCCGACCGCGACCGCGACAGACACTGCGACGGCGACCGCGACTGCGACAGATACTGCGACGGCAACCAGCACATCGACGACGACCGCGACCGCTACTGCAACAGACACGGTGACGGCGACGGCTACATCGACCAGCACAGCGACGGCGACCGCAACTCCTACGGCATCGGACACGGCGACGGCGACCGCGAGCACCACGGCGACGCCGACAGCGACTGCAACCGCCGCACAGTATTTCCTCGTCGGTGCTGCCGTTCAAAACGGCATGAACGGCGCCACGATCACCGCGGCCTCGGTCAATTCCGATGGGTCCAATGGTTCGACGCTGGCGACTACGATTGCGGATGGCAGCGGAAACTTCTCGGTTTCGATCAACGTTCTGCCGAATTCTCCGGTACGCTTGCGCGCGTCCGGCGGAAGTTACATCAGCGAAGAAAACGGTGCGAGCATCACTGCTCCAAGCGCCCTTTCTCTTCTCCTGCCGAGCGTTGGCGCCGGTATAGTCAACCTTCGGATCACCCCGCTGACCACGTTCGTCGACTCGCTCGCGCAGGGAAACATTTCGAGGGGCGAGGACCTCGCGACCGCTGCGACCAATTCGACAGCCACAATCGAGCAGTACTTCGGCATCTCGACCGATCCGTCGTTCCTCAGACCGCTGTACACCTCGGCGGCGATTGGCACTGATGCGGGCCGGCTTGGTTTGATCCTCGGAGCGCTTGTTAACGAGGACCAACTCTTCTGCAAAAGCCCGAACCTTCCTGGCGGACTGGTCGCGGCATTGGCCAGCGATATTTCAGACGGTGTGTTCGACGGAATGAATTCGGGGGCGTCGATTATCTATTGCGGCGACAACATCCTGCCCGCAATTGCAGGCACCGCGCAATTCGGCGACGCGCTATCAGGTATCCAGGGGTTGGCGCTGGGCACCGCTGGATTCACGTTCGGCGGAAGCATCAACAGCCTGACCCTCAACAGTGTGACCGCTGCGCAGGTCGCCGCCGAGGCCGTCGGGATCGAAAGCGCGGTGGTCGCGGCCGCACCTTCATCAATCGATACTTTTGCAAGTGCGACGCCCTTGATGAACACTGCACGGAATTTCGCGACGGCGACGCTCTTACCAAAACCCAACATCTTGAATGGCCAAGTCCTGATCGCCGGGGGTGAGGACAATTTCAATGCGATTGCCAGCACCGAGTTGTACAACACGCTTTCCAACACCTTTGCTTCTTCGGCGCCCTCTATGAACGTAGCGCGATCCGGTGCCACCGCAACGCTGCTGCCCAACGGCAAGGTACTGATCGCCGGCGGGGAAAGCAGTTTCCAGGCGGCGCTCGCGAGCGTTGAATTGTACGATCCGGCTACGAACACTTTCGCGGCCTCGACACCCAGTATGAACAGCGCGCGCGCACTCGCCACGGCCACGCTGCTACCAAACGGCAAGGTGCTGATTGCGGGCGGAAGTTTTCTGAACAGCACAGAGTTGTACGATCCGGTAGCCAACACGTTCGCGCCTGCGGCCTCCACGCCGGTGATGAATGGAGCGCGTGCGTTTGCTACTGCGACGTTGTTGCCGAACGGCAAGGTGCTGATTGCAGGCGGCGCCGTGAACACGAGCGCGAGCGGAGCCCTCGCCACCACCGAACTCTACGATCCGGTTAGCAACACGTTCGCGGCATCGCCACCGGTGATGAATGCCTCGCGCTACATTGCGACTGCGACTCTGCTGCCAAATGGCCAGGTGCTAATCGCGGGCGGGACTCGCGACGGCAGTACCGGTTTGACCAGTACGGAACTCTACGATCCGGTCGCAAACACGTTCGCATCGTCGACGCCAACAATGAACGCAACGCGCGCCGGCGCGACAGCGAACCTGCTGCCCAACGGCAAGGTGCTGATCGCAGGTGGCGTTTCATTCGATGTGGGCTATCGGAGCAGCACCGAGCTGTACGATCCGGTCGCAAACACGTTCGCCGCGACTGCGCCGAACATGAAGCTCGCTCGCTATTCTGCCACGGCGACGTTGCTGCTCAACGGCAAGGTGCTGATCGCGGGTGGCTTTGGCATTGCGGACTCTCTCAGCAGCTCGGAACTTTATACTCCATGAGGGACGCGTTCGCGCGCGCGTTGCTGCCCGCGGCGGTGGTGATGTGCGCGTTAGCGAGCTCGGGCGCGGCGCGCGCGCAGCCGGCGCGGTCGGCGTGGCCGATGTTCGGGCACGACGGTGCGCATACGGGGCAGAGCCAGCATAGCGCGAGCGCGAATCCCGGGACGCTCAAGTGGAAGTTCACAACCGGCAGCGGAATATTTACCGCGCCGGTAATCGGCGCCGACGGCACGATCTATATCGGATCGACGGATCAGAACTTCTACGCGGTGAATCCCGACGGATCGATGAAGTGGAAATTCGCGACTGGTGAGGCGCTGCGATCGGCGGCGGCGATCGGCGCCGACGGGACGATTTACTTCGGCGACGACTACTACAACTTCTACGCGATCGGTCCTGACGGCCGGCTCAAGTGGAAATTCAAAAGCGGCGGCACGGGCAACACCTCGCCGGCGATTGGCGCTGACGGCACTATCTATATCTGCTCGGCCGAGGGTGCTCTGTATGCGATCAATCCCGACGGCACTAAAAAATGGCAAGTGGCCACTGACGCGAGGTTTTCGCCGGCGATCGGTGCCGACGGCACGATCTACGTCAGCGGTATCGAAGACTGCAAGGGTATCTGCAAAAGCGATCTGACGGCGGTGAGCCGTAGCGGCAAAAGGAAATGGAAGTTCCGGTTCGACGGCGACGCAAACTCGTCGCCGGCGGTTGGCGGCGATGGGACGATTTACGTCGACGGTATCACGATTGATTACTCAGACCGCACGGGCAACGGCGGCGCGCCGCCGCAGCTGTACGCGGTGAATCCCAACGGAACGCTGAAGTGGAAATTCGCGGCCGGCGCTAGGGCGATCAGCGACGCGTCACCCGCAATCGGCGCCGACGGCACTATCTACATTGGATCGGGATATGGCGTGCTGCAGGCGATCGGCGCCAACGGTTCTGAAAAATGGGAGTTGAAGATCGGCGGCGGCAGCATGCCGTCGTCAGCGATCGGAGCGGACGGCACGATCTACACGGGGGACGGGTCGAGCAGGCTGTACGCGATCGAGCCGGACGGCAGCCCGAAGTGGAAGTTCAACGCCGAGAAGGCGCGCGGAGGCCCGGACCAGATGTGGACGGCGCCGGCGATTGGCGCGGACGGAACGATCTACGCCGGATCGCTCGACTACAATCTGTACGCAATCGGGACGCCGGTGAGCGCTCCGATTGCGTCGGCGGCGGCGGTGACTCCGGTTGCCGGCAAAATTGTAATCTCGCGCGACAAGTTCTCGTTCGGAACAGTTTACGTTGGCGGCCACTTTCTCGGATTTGTCAACGTCACGGCCGATGAGTCGAACAAGGAGACGGTGCGAATCGAGGACATTTCGGTAAGCGGAATCAACTTCGAACTGGGGAACCATCGATGCGTGCCGGGGCAGCCGCTTGATGCGGGACAGTCATGCACAGTTGATTTCATCTACACGCCGTCGATGGCGACTGACGGGGAGACCGACGTGGGCAAGGTCGTCGTGAGCACGAACGCGTCGGTCGTGGTACCGGCGGGCGGCGTGGTTCCGCTGAGCGGCGGTGCAACGGGACGGGGCACGCCCAACTATGGCGGAATCACGTGCCGCGCATTTTCGAAGAAGCTGCAAGCCAATCCCGACGATCAGACGATGTACTACTGGGCGATGGGCTTTATGGCGGGGCGCAACGCGGACATTCCGAACGGCGACTATGGTCTGATCAACTTGCCGACAGACACGCAGGAGCAATACATAAAGTCGTCGTGCGATGACAGATCGTTTGTTCGTGACGCGCTGGTGAGGCTGGTCGACAGCTTGCAGAAGAAGCCGGGGGGTCCGGGCAAGGCGCTGTCGTGCGCGGCGTTTTCGAACACGGTCGAGGCGAATCCTGGCGATGAGACAATGTTCCTGTGGGCGTTCGGCTATATGGCGGCGCTCAACACGCACCTGGAGAGTCGCGTGACGTGGTTCGACGGCGTGCCGGCGAATGAGCAGCGGGAATTCATCAGAGGGTATTGCGACGAGCACCCGGCATCGGCGTACGTCGAGGCGGTGCTCGCGTTGTTCGATCACGTGCGGCAAGGCCAGGGAATTCCGGCGCCGGTGTGGGACACGCAGCGCAGATAGTTGCATCCAGCGAAGTGGAACCTTGCGGATGAGACGCGGGGGAATCTATACAAGGGGTGGAAGGCATCGCTGGAGGATCAAGCATGACGGCAGCTTCGGCACCAAAACAGTCTGTGGCTCAATCAAATCCGATCGTTGAGACGGCGTACGGGAAGGTTCGCGGGGTTGCGGCGGACGGCGTCAGCGGGTTCAAGGGGATTCCGTATGGGGCTTCGACTGAGGGGCGGAATCGCTTCATGCCGCCGGTTGCGCCGGAGGCGTGGGCGGGTGTGCGCGACGCGGTCGAGTATGGGCCTACTGCGCCGCAGAATCCGTCGTCGATGCGCGGGATGGTCGATCCGCGCAGCGGGTTTGCCGCGTATGGCGACGCCGATGGAATTATCGAGAGCGAAGATTGTCTCGTGCTCAATGTTTGGACCAGTGAGGCGAGTGAAAATCGCAAACGGCCCGTGATGGTGTGGCTGCATGGCGGCGGCTTCATGGCGAGCTCGGGATCGCCGCTGATTTACGGCGGCAGTAACCTCGTGGGGCGCGGCGACGTCGTCGTGGTCAGCGTGAATCATCGGCTGGGCGCGTTGGGCTACACGTTCTTCGCGGGTATCGGCGGTGACGAGTTCAGTGCGGCGCGCAACGTCGGGATGATCGACCTGGTCGCGGCGCTTGAATGGGTGCGCGACAATATTGCGAAGTTCGGCGGCGATCCGCGCAACGTGACGATTTTCGGCGAGTCGGGCGGCGGGCAGAAAGTCTCGACGCTGCTCGCGATGCCGTCGGCGAAGAATCTGTTTCATCGCGCGGTCGTGCAGAGCGGCCCGGGATACCGGATGAACAAGCCGGCGCATGCAGAGAAAGTCGCGGAGATGCTGCTGACGGAGCTGGGACTCAGTCGCGAGCAGATTCGCGAGGCGCAGAATGTGCCGGTCGAGCGAATCGTGGCGGCGCAGGCGGCGGTACAGGCAAAGCTCGCGGCGCGGGTGCCGGGCTTTATCCAGGGATTTTCGCCGGTGGTCGACGGCGATACGCTGCCGACGCATCCGTTCGATCCGACTGCACCGTCGGTGTCAGCCGACGTGCCGCTGATGATCGGCTACAACCGCACCGAGATGACGCTGTTCGTCGCCGGCGATCCGAAGGCGTTTTCGCTGGACGAAGAGGGGTTGCATCGGCGCGCGGCGCGAATGATCGGGGAGAGCGCGGACAGAGTGATCGAGGTTTTCCGCAAGGCGAATCCGGGCGCGACGCCGTCGGAGTTGATGTTCCTTATCGGGACCGAGTACCCGACGGCGGCGTTCTCGCGAAAAATTGCGGAGCGCAAAGCCGACGCGGGCGGCGCGCCGGCGTACCTTTACCGATTCGACTGGGAGACTCCGATTGCGGGCGGGCGGCTCAAGTCGCCGCATGCGCTCGAAATACCGTTTGTGTTCGACAACGTCGCGCTGGCGCCGCGGCTCGCGCCGCCGGAGCGGGCGGACGTGCATGCGCTGGCGCGCGCGATGAGCGAGCGATGGATTGCGTTCGCGCGGACTGGCGAGCCCAACGCGGACGCGACGCCGCGATGGCCGGCTTACGACGCGTCGGAGCGCGCGACGATGATTTTCAACAGCGAATGCAGGGTTGAAAAAGATCCAAATCGCGCGGAGCGGCAAGCGATCGACGACATTTTGTTTCGGCCGAAGAGCGCTTGAGCGAACGGCTTACGAGAACAAGTCGCCGACCAGGTGGAACGGGTACATAATCACCGAGCCGACGCCGTCGAGGACTGAGCCGACCGTGTTGGATGTGGAACTTGTTACCTCATTCGTGGTGTGCTCGGCCTGCTCCGAGGCGCATCCGGGAAGCATGAAGAGGGCGCCGGCGACAAATAGTATCGGTAGAATTCGGTTTATTTTCGACATGGTAAGATTCTCCGTCCATTGAGCGACCAATAGATACGGAAGAGGGAGCAAGACCTGTGCCCGCAGGCACGAACTGGTCGCTTAAGCTTTGCGATCGAAGATAAAGAGCGGGACGTGGTTGGCGAGTTCGGGAGCGATCGCGAGGATGCGGCGGCCTGACTCGACTTGAATTGGGCCGGCGTCGAGACCGGCAAGGTGAAGACTCGCCACGACTTGCTCGACGTCGTCGGCCTCGAGCCACAGAGCGATCATACCCTCACTTGACGATTCGACGGCGCTACCGATGAGTCGGATTTCGGCGCTGCCGACTTTCACGGACGCGGATTTTCCGTCAGCAGACTCGACTACAGAAAACCCGAAATTCTTTTTGTAGATCGATGCGGCGTCGGCGAGATCGGCGGTCGCGATGTCGAGCTTGTCGAGGCGTTTGATCATTGCGAGGAATCTTATCGTGTCGCGCGCGATTGTACCAAAAGAAAAAAAACGGGGCCGGATTGCTCCGGCCCCGCGTCATTCACCTCACCCCTAGCCCCTCTCCCTTCAGGAGAGGGGAACAGAGAGAGGACTTAGCCTTTCGGCTTCAGCGAGAAATTGGTGGTCGCAGTTGCGCCGTCTTTCACGCTGGCTTTCTGATCGTCGGTGCCGAGTTTCTCCTGCCACACTTCGACGGTGTAGTCGCCGGGAGGCACGCCCGAGATCGAGTAGTTGCCCTTGTCGTCGGTCACGGCGAAGTACGGCGTGTCGGTCGCAACCCACCATCCGTGCATCCAGCCGTGTGCGTCGCAGGTGACCTTGATCACTTCGGGCTTGTCGACCTTTTGCTCGATCACCTTCTTGAACTTCGGCTGCGCCATGTTGAACGAGGGATTCACAGTCGAGTAGGTGTGGATGTTGTGGAGGATGCCGTCCGAGTTCACGATTTTCACCGTGCTGCCGGCGGGGAAAGCGAGCACGTGCGGCACGTAGTCGCATCCCTTTTGATCGAAGGTCACGTCGGCCGGCTTGAGGTCGCCCTTGGCGCCTTTGACGATCACGACGGCGTTGGCGATGCCGCCGCCGCTGTCGACGATCAGGTCTTCCTGGAAGTGCGGATGGAGCGCGCAGACTTCCTTGTCCTTGGTTACTTCGACCGGCTTGGGTGCGGGCGCGGTGCCATCGTACTTGACGGTGCCGCTAATCGTTCCGCCGGCGGCGTTCGCCATGCTTGCGCCGACGCTCATCGTGAGCGCGATGCCGGCAGCGGCCGCCAGTACAACTCGAAACTTGTTCATTACCATTTTCCTCCTGGGAAATTACCCGGATGTTTTACTCAGTTTAACAATCGTTCAGTTTTAGCGAATACTCACTTGCCAACTCAATCAATTAGACGATCGCAATCTACCTTTTACTCACTTTCTGAGGTACTGCCGGTTTGGCAGGCTTCGCCGGCGCAGGTGCGGGCGCGGCGGCAACCTGGCCGGGGATAGTCTCGCCCGGATGAGTGCCAAACCAGAAAATATAGTCGCGCAGCGCGCGGATCTGATCGTCCTGGTTGCCGCCGAGGATGTCGTCGGGGCCGCCGGGATAAAATGACGGCATCTTGGTGCCGGGCTGCAGCGCCGATGGATTCGCGATCCACTTAAGTATCCAGTCGGGATTAAGACGCTGATGCGCCAGCGCCAAATCAGGCGCCCATCCTGACTCGGGGCCTTCCGGCTTCTTGTCGCCCTGCTGATGGCAACTGAAGCAGTTGAAGTAGTCCTTGGTCATCAGCTTCGCGCCTGCCTGCAGCTCGGCCGGCGGAATCATGTTCGTGTTGATGAACATGTAGGGCACGTTGATGTCCGACAGCGCCGTGAAGTAGTTCACGATCGTGTCGTCTTCGGCGTTGGTAAAGTGGAACGTCGGCATCCTGATTTTGAGCCACGGACGAATCGGCGTCGGGCCCTGCAGGAATGTGAATAGCCACTGGGGTTGTACTTTGAAACCCTCGCCATTGAGTATTGGCGGCGCGAAGTTGATTTGGTCTTCTGAGTAGAAGCGGCGTATGTAGCCGCCGCGGTTGTCTACTATGTGGCAGCCGACGCAGTTGTAGTAATTGACCATTCGGCGGCCCGCGACGATTTGCGTCTGATGCTCCGAGCCGGGGTCGCGATAGCGCTCCTGCACGGTGCCCTGCGTCTCGCCAGCGAGGAAGACGCGCAGGTTGATGATGTCGGCGTCGTCGAAGTCGAAATTCGGCATCAACTGCTCGACGTCCTTGGTCTGGTAGATGCGCGGCGTCTGCAGTTTGTGGAACGTCCAGGCGTCCCAGGTCTCGGGAATATTGGTCTGGTTGCCGAAAAACAATTCGTCGAGATGCTTGGAGCCGAAGGTCGTGAGCTCGACGCCGATGCGCGACTCCTTGTCCATCCCTTCTATCTCGTGGCACCCGAAGCATCCGTACTTGCGCACGAGCGCTTCGCCCTTCTTGATGTTGTCGGGATCCTTGAGCGCGGTCTCGACGCCAGCGTCTTCCTTCTTCTCGCCATGCGTCATCAGGAACGCGGTGAGCGCCTCGGCTTCGTGATCGGTAACGCGCAGCGAGGGCATCGCAGTATGCGGTGAGAAGTCGCGCGGATTTTTCAGCCACGTGTAGATCCACGAGGCCGATGTCTTCTCGGCGATCTTGCTCAGGTTCGGCGCGAAGTCCTTGGTCGTGCGTGCTTCGGTGGGCTTGAAGCCCTCGGCGACGCCGACCGGAGTTCCGTACTGATCGGGCTCGATCGCGTGACATCCTTTGCAGCCAACCGATTCGAACAGGCCCTTGCCCTCTTCGACGAACGCGGGATTCTTGATGTCAGCTTCGAGCGTCGGCAGTTCCGGATGCGCCGCCGTCCAGTCCTTGGAATTTTTGGCGGAGCTGTCCATCAGGAACGCGGCGAGCTGCGTCGCCTGATCAGTCGTGAAGTAGAAATTCGGCATGCGCGTGTGCGGCCGGAAGACGTGCGGGTCGGTGATCCATCGGACGGTCCACGACGGATCGAGCTTGGCCGACGCGAGTTTCAGGTACGGGCCGATTTTCGGCATGTCCTCGTAGCCGGCGACGAGATGGCATCCCGCACATCCCATTTGCTGGAACATGCGCTCGCCCTCGACGTAGTTGATCGCAATCGGCTTGCCGTCGGCGTCGTGCAGCGAGCCGACGTCGATGTGGCACTTGATGCATCGCGATTGCATCTTGTCGCCGCGCAGCATCGGCGAGTCCCAATCCGGATCGTCGCCATGCGCGAGCCGCACCGAGCTGACCGCGGGCCCCTGCCCGTCATGACAAGGAGTGCATCCGAGCTTGTCGGGCGGGTGCTTCAAAATGATCTGATCGAAGTTCGGATGCGTGCGGAACGGCTCGGGCGCAGTCTCGAAGCCCTTCTTGTCGGCGCCCATGTGACAGCTCTGGCATCGATCGACGCGCGCGATCGCCTCATCGAAGGCGTTGCGGTCGAAGTCGTCGATCGCCGTCTGCTGAATCTTGGGAATTTTCGGATAGCGGAACAGGATCGTGTTGCGGAACTTGACCGGGATCATCCACGAGTCGGCCTTGTCGAAGAAATCGTCGCGCTTGGCTGTGAGCTTCTTCATCTGCTCGGTCAGGCTGTCGACCTTCGAGTTGAGCGCCTCGATCTGATCCTTGACGGCCTGCAGATTGGCCTTGGCCTTGTCGGAGACGATATTTTCCTGCGCGAGTTCGGCGTCGAGCTTGTCGATTTCCTCTTTATATGGAGCGGGGTCCTGCTTGTACTGGACGGCGTGGTTGTAGTCGTACCATCGCTCGGTCAGGTAGGACTTGGTGAAACGCACGAGTTGATCTTTATCGTTGGCGGTGTTGTTGAGGTCGACCAACTGCGCGCGCAGATCGGCGAGCTTGGCAGCGGTCGCGCCGGAGTCGAGTTCCTTCTGCGCTTCGGCGAGGTCCTTCGAGACTTTCTGATAGGTGGGATCGGCGTTGAGGCGCTTCTGCTCGTCGGCCGCATCGTTCATGTACTTGTCGTAGGCGAGATGATCCCACTGGACCTGATACTGCTTCCACGGGCGGCGCGAAATGTTGTCGTCCCATATCGACCAGACCGCGCTGACCAGCAGCACCGCTACCAGCAGCACGAACAACGCGCTGTATGACTTCCCTTCTTCGGTGGGATCGAGTCCCGGTCTGCCAGCCATCTGCCTCTACCTATACCTCAGATCCAAACGCCAATACTCAGTCGAATAGTCAGTAGTCATTTACCCGCGCGATACCCAGACGCCCTCGATGATGTAGCCGGCGAGAAAAACCAGGATGCCGATCCCGGTGAACTTGTATTCGTTGCCCATCCCGTGCGCTTGCGTGATGCCGATGTAGAGCGCGAACCCGACGTCGGCGAGTCCGAGCGCCTGCAATACTTTGGCGAGGATGAACACGGAGTCTTCGCGGCCACGTCAGATGTTAATCCAGGGCGTGACCAGGATGTACTTGATGTTGAGCGCGTGCCGCAGCGCCATCTTGATGAACACGCCGGCCATCGCGATCAGCAAAAATCCCGTGATGCCGAAGCGCACCGGTCCCCACTTCTCGAGAATCTCGGGGCCGCCGCCGGGAAATGCGGACCACGGATCACCCGCGGGCCGCGAGCGTATCCAGAAATACAAAGCCGCGTAGCCGACCACGAAGTAGCCGCCGATCAGAAATAATCCGAACAGCGCCGACGCCAGGTAATCGCGGAAGCCGAACATGTACGGCAGATCGACGTTGGTCAGCGCCTCGACCAGGTGCGGATCCCAGACCTGGCCGGGCCAGAACCAGTTCCAGCCGGGGCCGCGGAAAAATGTGCCGATGATGATGAACGACACCCACAAAATGTGGAAGCCGATGAAGAACGCCATGATCTCGAAAAATCTTTCTTTAAGAGTGAAGTAGCCGTTACCTTTCGGATTGATGTCGAGATACGGAATCAGCATCAGGCCGACGATGATGAAGCTCGGCAGCACGACGCCCGCATACCACGGGTCGAAGAAGACGAGCATTTCCTGCAAGCCGAGAAAGTACCACGGCGCCTTGGACGGATTGGGCGTGCGCGTCGGATTCGACGGCTGCTCGAGCGGCGCGTTGAGCAGCAGCGACCATACTGTCAGCACGATGATGACGAGGATCGACATGAGGAATTCGTTGCGGACGAGGAACGGCCAGGTGTGCAGCTTTTCTTCGATACCGCTGCCGGCCTTCTTGATCGGGACTTCGATTCGCTTGCCGCCCGATGCCGGCGGAGTCCGCGACGCAGCGCCCGCACCGGCGCCTGCACTTGCCGCGCGCATCACGATACCGCCGTCGTTACCGTTGGGGCTTGCCATGATTAATCCTTAGTGAGGCGATCCGTCCTCGTCGTCGCTCCACGGCGCCGGCGCAGCCAACACATACATTAGATATAGCAAGAGCAGCATGCCGATCGGCACCGACAGCACCCGCACAATTCCCTGGTGCAAAAACCACGAAAATACGTCTCCCATCCTCAGCCTCGACCCGGTCTAGAGCGGCCCCGACATGCCGTCGCGGCGGATTCGCCAAAAGTGCACCGCCATGAAGATACTCGCGATCAGCGGAAAAAATATGCAGTGCAGAATATAAAATCGCAGCAGCGTATGCGGGCCGATCTCGGCGCCGCCGAAAATAAATGCGCGCGCGTCGTACACCGGATTCACGCCGAGCACTTCGTGGAACGGACCGCCGTGGCCGAGCAGCGGCGTCGCGCGCGCCATGTTCGATCCGACTGTCACCGCCCAGATCGAAAGTTGATCCCACGGCAGCAGGTATCCGGTGAATGAAAGCAGCAGCGTCAGCACCAGCAGGATCACGCCGACGACCCAGTTGAACTCGCGCGGCGGTTTGTATGAGCCGGTCATGAAGACGCGGAACATGTGCAGCCACACCGCGATGACCATGCCGTGCGCGGCCCATCGATGCATATTGCGCATTAGCATCCCGAACGGCATGTCGAACTCGAGATACTTCATGTCGGCGTACGCGTATTCGGCGGTCGGCCGATAGTAGAACATCAGGTAAACGCCGGTGATGACGGTGACGAGGAAGAGCAGGAAGGTGATGCCGCCCATGCACCAGGTGAAGCGCAGGCGCACGGTGTGCTTCTGCACTTTCGACGGATGCAGATGGAGGAAGACGTTGCCGGAGACCATGAGGATGCGGTTGCGAGGCGTGTCCTCGTAGCCGTGCCTGAAGATCGATTGCCAGGCTTCCGAATCGGTTATCTGGCGTTTCGTTTCGTTCCAGTCAAACTTTGCCATCCGCTAACCAAGCTCCAGTGAGCCGCCCGCGAAGAGGGCTCACAGCAATCTCAGCAAAAACCGTGAAAAAATCAAATCCTTACGACTATGTGATCGCGAGTATGCTCGAAATCCGGCGTAAGGCTACCTAATTTTGGGCGATCTCTGCAACAAATAACGCTCATTGAAATGGGGAATTTTGCACACGGTATAAATGTGCAGCTGCCTCACCCACGACCTTATGACTTGGGGTTGGCCGGGGATTTGCGGAAGCGGCTGAAGAAGGCGACTATCAGGCCCCACGTTACCATCAGGAGGGCGATGCCGATTACGCCGAGGCCGACGCCGGCGAGGATGCCGGTCGCGCAGAGCACGGCGCCGATCACGAATAACGGGATTGCGAATGCGATCGGATTGAAGGGATCGTTGCGCGCCGCCCGCTCGACCATCGCGGCCGCTTGCTCGGATGTGCCGGCGTCTTCGTTGCTTTCTTTCAGCAGGCTCACTGCATAGTCGGTGAGTTCCTGCCGATTGGGCATCGAGCGCAGACGGTCGGCGAGTTCGCGCGCAAGCTCCTCGACGCGTTCGTCGTTCTCCTGGGAATCAGGGTCGGGTTTGTTGGATTCGGCCACGCTGCGTTTGCTTCTTATCGGCGACTCAACAGCTATCGACATGAGATCGCGTTGTCAATGTAACCCGAATCTCGACGCCACGATTTACAGGCTCACGCGCTTCAGCCTGAGGGCGTTGGTGATTACAGACACCGAGCTCAGGCTCATCGCGGCGCTTGCGATGACCGGGCTGAGCAGCAGGCCGAAGACGGGATAGAGGACGCCGGCGGCGATTGGGATGCCGAGCACGTTGTAGAAAAAGGCGAAGAAAAGATTTTGCCGGATGTTGCGCATCGTCGCGCGGCTGAGTCGGCGCGCCTTGGCGATTCCGCGCAAGTCGCCCTTGACCAGCGTGACGCCCGCGCTCTCCATCGCGACGTCGGTGCCGGTGCCCATCGCGATCCCGACTTGCGCCTGCGCCAGAGCGGGCGCGTCGTTGACGCCGTCGCCGGCCATCGCGACGATTCGTCCTTCGGATTGCAACCGCTTAACCACCGAGGCTTTTTGATCGGGCATCACCTCGGCCTCGACCTGATCGATGTCTAGCTTTTTTGCGACGGCCGCGGCTGTGATTCGATTGTCGCCCGTCAGGATGACTATTTTGACGCCGTCTTCCTGCAGCAGCTTGAGCGCTTCCGCGGTGGACGCCTTGATTGGATCGGCAACGCCGATAAGTCCGGCCGGGCGGCCGTCGATCGCGACGAACATCACGGTGTGGCCATCTTGGCGCTGCGCGTCGGCATCGGCGGAAGCGGCGTCGAATGCAATGTTGAGCGCGCGCATCATCTGATCGTTTCCGAGCGCTACCGCGCGGCCGTCGATGCGGCCGGTCACGCCCTGCCCTGTCACCGATTTGAAATCGTCGGCCGCCGCCAGCGTCAGCTTGCGATCTTCGGCGCCCGCGACAATCGCCGCGGCCAGCGGATGCTCACTGCCGCGCTCGAGGCTGGCGGCGAGCCGCAGAACGTCGGCATCGTTGAAACCGGCGAGCGCGGTGACCGAGACCAGCCGCGGTTTTCCTTCGGTGAGCGTCCCGGTCTTGTCGACGACTAGCGTGTTTACTTTTTCGAGAATCTCGAGCGCCTCGGCATTCTTGACCAGCACGCCCGCGGTCGCGCCGCGCCCGGTGCCGACCATGATCGCCATCGGCGTCGCGAGTCCGAGCGCGCATGGGCATGCGATGATCAGGACGGCGACCGCGTTCACGAGGGCATAGGCCATTCGCGGCTGCGGGCCAACCGCCGCCCATATAATGAAGGTGATCACGGCGGACAACACGACAGACGGAACGAAATACGACGCGACGACGTCGGCGAGCCGCTGAATCGGCGCGCGGGTGCGTTGCGCCTCGCTCACCATCCGGACGATTTGCGCGAGCAGAGTGTCGGCGCCGACGCGTTCGGCGCGCATGACGAATCCGCCGGTGCCGTTGATGGTCGCGCCGATCACGCGGTCGCCGGTTTTTTTCTCGAGCGGGATTGCTTCGCCGGTGACCATCGATTCGTCAACGGCGCTGGCGCCCTCCTCGACGACGCCGTCGACGGGAACCTTCTCGCCCGGGCGCACGCGCAACCTGTCTCCGGGTACGACCGAGTCGAGCGAGATATCTTCCTCGCGGCCGTCGGGCCTGATGACGCGCGCGGTCTTCGGCGCCAATCCGAGCAGAGCTCGAATCGCGCTGCTCGTGTTGCTTCGAGCGCGAAGCTCGAGCACCTGGCCGAGCAGGACCAGCGCGGTGATTGCGGCGGCGGCCTCGAAGTAAACCGGCACCGTGCCGTCCGCCATGCGGAACGAATCGGGAAATAAATTCGGGAAGAGCGCCGCAAACAAGCTGTAGCCGTAGGCGACGCCGATGCCCATCCCAATGAGCGTGAACATGTTGAGGTTGCGGCTGACGATCGAATTCCAGCCGCGCACGAACAGCGGCGCTCCCGCCCACATCACGACCGGCGTCGCGAGCGCGAGTTCGAGCCACGTGCGCGTCGACGCGGACATCAGGCGCGCGGCCGGCTGGCCCGGAATCATGTCGGACATTTCGATGAGGATCAGCGGAAGCGCGAGTGCGACGCTGATCCAGAAGCGCCGCGTCATGTCGGTCAGCTCGGGCGACGGTTCATCGCCGGTGCTGACGACGCGCGGCTCGAGCGCCATCCCGCAGATCGGGCAATTGCCCGGCTCGGAACGGACGATCTGCGGATGCATCGGGCAGACGTATTCGGTCTTCGAAGCAGGCGCGGCGGGCGCGAGCGACTCAAGCGACATGCCGCATTTCGGGCATGACCTCGGATGGTCCTGCCGAATCTCGGGATCCATCGGGCAGGTATATAGATGAGCGGCAGCCGCGACCGGCGCGGGCGCGGGAATCTTAGCCGGCTCGCGCTTCGGCACACCGCGAGCGAGGATGCCGTCGGGATCGTTCTTGAATTTTTCGAGACAGCGAAGGCCGCAGAAATAGTAGGTCGTACCCTTGTGATCGAACGAGCCCTTGGCCTTGGCGGGATCGACCTGCATCCCGCAGACCGGGTCTGTGACTTTACTAATCATGACGTCAGCCGGCGGACGACTGAGGCTGGCAGACACGGAGGCTACGGATTTTTGCGCGCGACGATCACCGTATGCACCGACATCGGGCTGTTCTTCGCGTTGCGCTCGAGCGTGATCGGATGGCCCTTGAGCACGTCCTGCTTGCGTAGCTTAGTGGTCCATCCCAGTTGCCGCGTGATCGGATTCACGACGCTGTTGATCGCTGCAACCACCGGATTCGAACTCTGGAAGTGCGTCGTGATGGCGAGGCGGCCGCCGGGCTTACATACGCGGACCATCTCGGAGAGCATGCGGTAAGGATCGGGCACGACGGTCAGCACGTGAAACGACGTGACGTAGTCGAAGCTGTTGTCGGGGAAGTCGAGATTCAGCGCGTCGCCGAGCTTGAGCTCGATATGCTTCCAGCTGTTTTCGGTCACGCGTTTCTTTGCACGCTCGAGCATGTCGGCCGACGGATCGATGGCGACGACGGAGGCGTATGGCGGATATGCGTCGAGGGCGATTCCCGTGCCGACGCCAACTTCGAGCACGCGGTTGCCGGGCCTGATATTCAGGCTCTCGATAACCTCATGCTCGCGGTCGACGAAGGCGCGGCCAAAGAAAAAATCGTAGAAGCGCGCCAAGTCTGAGTAGACGCGGCTTTCGTGAGGCTGAGACATCGAAAAAAGCTCCCTCGGGTTTGACGCAGCCCAGGAGGTCAGTGCGCGGCTGGACGATCAACGCGTCGCGTCAGGCGGCCGCGTTGATTCCTCGCAACTGACGCTTGACGGAGGTTATGTCACGCTTGCGAAATCGCCACTGGCGGCCTTTTTTGAAAGCCGGAATAATGTTGCGCCGCGCAAACTCATTCACCGTGTCCGGACTCAGGTCGAGCAGGAACGCGACTTCGCGGGAGTTCAGGAGTATGTCGTCTTTATCGGCCATGTGAGTCCAACAAGACGCCTTTCAGGGATTTTGTCGGGACGCGATTTTTTAGTATGCGACCGTCACCCAAGTCAAGGTAAAAGTTACCGCTCTCCTGAAAATTCGCTGACCGCACCAACTTCAATTTGTTACTTTCCGCTTCACTAAAGGTCATTAAACGCTGATACGAGTGAGCTTTCTCATCGAAATCCTGTAGTCGTACCACGCCCTAGTAACGACAATACACGAAAATAGTCCGGTCAGCACTCCGACGCATAGAGTGACGGCGAAGCCCTTCACCGGCCCCGTGCCGAACTGGAAGAGGATCAGGCCGGCGGCGAAGGTCGAGATATTGGAATCGCGAATCGCCGACCACGCGCGCTCGTAGCCGAGCTTCACTGCTTCGCGCGGCGACTTGCCATTGCGCAACTCCTCGCGCATGCGCTCGTTCACCAGCACGTTGGCGTCGACCGACATGCCGAGCGTCAGCACGATTCCGGCGATGCCGGGCAAGGTGAGCGTCGCGCCGAGCGCGGCCATCACGCAGATCAGCAGCAGGATATTCAGCGACAGGCCGAAATCGGCGAGCAGGCCGGCGCCGCTGTAGTAGACTGCCATGAAGATCAGAACGGCGCCCGCGCCGATTACGAATGACATCTCGCCCTGGCGAATCGAATCGCGGCCGAGCGACGGGCCGACGGTGCGCTCCTCCTCGATTTCGACCGGCGCCGGCAGCGCGCCCGAGCGCAGGACAATCGCGAGATCGTGCGCCTCGTCCATCGAGAAGCGTCCCGTGATTTGCACGTGACCGCCGGGGATGCGCTCCTTGATTTGTGGCGCCGAGTAAACGGTGTTATCGAGCACGATCGCCAAGCGGCGCCCGACGTTCTGCGAGGTCATCGCGTCGAAGATGTCGGCTCCGCGGTTGTCGAGCTCGACTGCGACGTACGGACCCTCGAGCCGCGCGCCCGGACGAACGCGCGCATCGGTCACGACGTCACCGGTCATCAGCACCGGCGACTCGACGAGATAGGGCTCGCGGCCACCGGTTTCCGAAGTACCATAAAGGATCTCGTCGCCGGGCGGCGGACCGTTCTTGATTGCGTCCTGCACGTTGTTGGTGTCATCGACCAGCTTGAATTCGAGCACCGCCGTCTTGCCGATCAGTTCCTTGGCGCGCTCGGGGTCCTGGATACCGGGCAGCTGCACGAGGATTTCGTTGTCGCCTTCCTTGGCGACGGTGGTTTCGCGCACGCCGAGCTGATCGATTCGATTGCGAATAGTTTCGAGCGCCTGGTCCATCGCGTTGTTGCGAATCGTCTGCAACTCGAGCGGCTTGTACGCCATCGAGTACGCCGGGCCAACGCCGGACGAATCGGTATTGCTCGACACGGTCATATCCGCGAACGATTTCTGCACGAGGTCGAGGAACGGCGTGCGATCGGCGCTCGACTTGAGCTTGACGAGCAGGTTGCCGGAGTCGTCGACGGCGATATTGCCGAAACCTATCTTGTTGTCCGTGAGCTGTTTCTTGAGGTCATCGCCGCGGCGGCCCAGTTGGGTTTTCACCGCGTCTTCGAGCTTCACGGCCATCAGCAGATGCGTCCCGCCTTGCAAGTCGAGGCCGAGCTGGATTTTGGTCGCGCCGAATCCAGAGTTGAACCAGTCCGGCATCGGGACGTTCAGACTCGGCAGCAGAATTATGATCGCGGCGACGACGATCACGCCTGCGAGGTAGACACGCGTCAAGCCGCTGCCGTTGGTGAAATGCGAGTAGAGAAAAAAGCCGATCAGCACGATCAGTATCACGACCGGCAAAAAACCTTGCGACTGTTCCACTATGATGAAGCCCCTACTTTTCGTCTTTCTTCGCGGTCGCTTTGTAATTCGAGATTGAGGCGATTTGCGAGCGCTCGATCTTGAGCCTGACATTGGGCGCGACTTCGAGCGTGACTACCTTATCGCCGACGTCCTGGATGCGCCCGATAAGCCCGCCGGTCGTCACGACCTCATCGTTGCGCTTGAGCCCGCTCAACATTTTCGCCTGCTCCTGCGCCTTCTTGTTCTGCGGGCGGAAGACCAGGAAATACATGACGGCGACGACCATCGCCATGATCGGCCCGGGTCCCGTCATCAACTGCTGAACGAACGACGGATTGTCGGCCGGCGTTCCGGCTGCGGCCTGCGCCCATGCGGTACCTTCAAACAACATCAGATCAAGTCCTCAAATTCGCTCAAATCGGCATCCCCTGCAAGGAACGGCTCTACGCGTCGGCAACTTCGGCGGCGTCATTCCAGCCCGCCGATGTTACCTTGGCAAACGCCGTGAAATTACCTGAGGCGATAGCGTCGCGGCAATTGCGCATCAAGCTCGCGAAGAAGTGAAGATTATGCTCCGTCAGCGCGCGCGCCGCGAGTATCTCGCCCGACAAATATAGATGACGGAGATAGGCGCGTGAATGGGTGCGGCAGGGGCGGCATTCGCAGGCCGGGTCGAGCGGCGTCGAGTCGCGCGCATGCGCGGCCTGCTTGATCGTGACGGGCCCGACGCTGGTGAAGGCCATCCCGTTGCGCGCATTTCGCGTCGGCAGCACGCAGTCGAACATGTCGAAGCCCATCGCGATTGCGGCGAGCAAGTCCGACGGAGTGCCGACGCCCATCAGGTAGCGCGGCTTGTCCTCCGGCATCATCGAGGCCGACAGCGCCGCCATCTCGAGCATCGCCGCTTTCGGCTCACCGACCGAGAGGCCGCCCGCCGCGTAGCCGTCGAAGGGGATCGAGGTAATCTGCGCGGCGCTCATCTTGCGCAGATCGTCGAAAATGCTGCCTTGGATTATTCCGAACAGCGCTTGCGTCGTGCTCTTCCGCGCGGCGAGGCTGCGCTCGGCCCATCGCGCGGTCAGCTCGAGCGACTTGAGCGCGCGGCGATGTTCGGCAGGGAACGGCGTGCATTCGTCGAGCGCCATCATTATATCGGCGCCTAGTTGCTCCTGGATGTCGATGGCGCTCTCGGGCGTGAGCATCAGCGGCGCGCCGTCGAGATGCGATCGAAAGCGGATTCCCTCTTCGTTGATCAAGTTGATCTTCGCGAGGCTCATCGCCTGGAAGCCGCCCGAGTCGGTCAGCACCGCGCCGGGAAATCCCATGAAGCGCGCGACGCCGCCCATCTCGCGGACCAGTTCGGCCCCGGGGCGAATCGCGAGATGGTACGCGTTGGCGAGCACCATCCTGTAGCCCATCGACCACAACTCGTCGGGCGCCATCGCCTTGACTGCGGCGCGCGTGCCGACCGGCATGAAGGCGGGCGTGTCGATCGCGCCGTGCGGAGTTACGAGGCGGCCGGTGCGCGCGTTACGCTCGACCGCCGAAACGCTGAACTCGATTGGCGCGTTCACAGGATTAACATCGCGTCGCCGTAGCTGAGAAAGCGGTAGCGATGACGAATCGCCTCGCGGTAGGCGTTGAGAATCTGATCGCGTCCCGCGAGCGCCATCACCAGCGCGAGCACGGTTGTTCGCGGCATGTGGAAGTTCGTTAACATCGCGTCTGCCAGCTTGAAACGAAACCCCGGATGAATAAATAGGCCAGTGAAGCCCTCGACGTCGCCGGTGATTGCCCACGATTCGAGCGCGCGCGTCGAGCTGGTGCCGACGGTGATTATACGCCCGCCGACTCGCCGCGTATGCTCGATTGCTGACTGGGTCGCGGGCGGGATCGTATACCACTCGGACTCCATCGAATGGCTTTCGACCTGGACGGCGCGCACCGGCGCGAAAGTGCCGGGCCCGATATGCAGCGTGACCGTCGCGGTGCGGATGCCCGCGTCGGCCAGCGCCTTGAAAACGTCGTCGGTGAAATGTAGCCCCGCAGTCGGCGCCGCAATCGCACCCGGCCGCGACGCATAGACGGTCTGGTAGTCGTCGATGTCGGCGGGACCGACGGTGCGATGTATATAATGAGGCAGCGCGAGGGTGCCGCCTATTTGGAGTATCTGCTCGATCGACGTTGCGCCCTCACTCACGACAATCGGCCGACCCGGCTTCGCGTAGCCGGTGATTCTCAGCGCATGCCCGTCGCCCAGGATTAGGCGGGCGTTGTCCTTGAGCACGCGATGAGTCCGAATCAGCGCGATCCACGCGCCCGAGGGACCTTCAGCCGCGCTCGCAGGTCGCACCATCAGCAACTCGACGCGCCCGCCCGATTCCTTTTGCGCAAACAGCCGCGCCGGCAGCACGCGCGTGTCGTTGAGCACGAGCAGGTCGCCCTCGCGCAGATGCCGCACGAGCTTATAGAAGCGCGAGTGCTCGACCGACTTACTCTTGCGATCGAGCACGAGCAGCCGCGCCTCATCGCGCCGAGCCAACGGCTCCTGCGCAATCAGTTCTTCAGGCAATTCGTAGTCGAGTTCGGAGAGCCGCATTGAGTAGAAGCGAGATCGTCATCCGCGCGCGAAGCAGATCGCGCAGCCCGCACGACTCTCGATTATACGGGAAAGCGACCGGCGCGCGACTCGCTTCGGAAGCCTTACGAAGCTGCTAACGCTGGACTGCTCTCACTTGGTCTGCTGCACTGCGGGCGGCTTCCACGATCCGTCGAGCGCAGCTTCCTTGGGCCAGTAGATACGCATCACCACGTAGATCGGCCCGTCCGGAGCCGGCAGCCAGTTCGATTGCTTGTCCGCGCCCGGCGAATCCTTCTGCAGGTAGATGGTCAACGAACCGTCCGCGTTCTTCTTGAGGTCCGGCATCATCGGCGAGTTGATCAGATATCGGTCGATCGGATTCTTGATCAGCAGCTGCGTCTTGCCGTCGTACATCGTCACCGACCAGAACGCGTTGGCCGGCGGAAATTGTCCGGGCGTAAATGTAAGCGTGTATCGGTTCGCGCTGCAATCGGGCTTTTGTCCCTCACTGTCGGTCGCGAGCAAAGGATACACTGCCTCCGCAGGACTGTTGCCGTAGATCCCAGCCATCGCGGCCGCTGCTCGGAGCGCCCAGTCGCCCGCATAATCCTTTCGGTCGCCGAAGCCATTCGTCATAACCCGCCAGCCGTTCTCATTTTTCCCGAGGTCAACGACCTCCCGCTTGATCTTTTCGAGCCCGCTCTTCATCGCCGTCTCGAGCGCGGCCTTCTGCTCAGGAGTGAGGCTGTCGGCGGGGAACGGCTTGCCCGCTTCGACTCCGATCTTGGCGAACCGGGCGCGCATCGGAACCTCGACGGCCGCAGGTCCTGTTGGGGGGCAGAACTGCAGGACGAAGTTCAGATAGGCGAAAGGATTCGAGTCGGCCATTTTCTTGTCGATCTTCAGCCAATCAATTTCCGGCGCGGGGGGCGGCGCAGGTTTGTTCTGGAACTGCGAGAGCGTCTGGCCGCGGTAGCCGGCTTGAATCTTCCTCACGTTGTCGATATCGGCCGGATTGAAGAGCTGCGTGCGGAAGCCCGCGATTGAGAAATCCGTTTCGCATCTGAACACTTTCTCGATTCCAGCGGGCTTCTCGCCCTTCCACTCGGGACCGGCGATCATGAAGCAGCCGGCGCCGTTACCGGTCGTGCGGGTTCCGACGTAGCCGTAGTTGTAGGTGTACAGGTCGATGAGCTGCACGGCGAAATATCGTCCCTTCTCGATCTCCGGATTGCAGATCACATACGGTTCTGCGCGCAGATCCATGCCAATGAACGAATAAGGAGTGTCGCTGTTGGGCGTTACGATCGCGGTGTCCTTGTAGGTGTAGACGTTCGGCGCGTTGTAAATCTGATTTAGCGGGGCTTTGTAGGACGGATCGGACTTGTCGATGAAGTATTGGTTAAACACCGCGTAGTTCATGACCATCGGGAAGCCGTAGATGAAGGCCTGCTCGGCGATCCTGGCCTTTCCGTTCTCGGCCTGTGCGTTAGCTCCGATCGGCATTGCGCCCGAAATCATGAGAAAAGCAATCAAGAGAGCCGCCGCACGCAGCATCTGAGTCTTCATCGAGAAGGCCTCCTTGGCGCCTAATTGCGAATCTTCGTCGAGAGAGCGACCGGCTTCCATTGTACTTTGGGCCAATGGTCATCTGCGGGTCGCGATGACTCCGAACGATGGGCGGCGCGAATTGGTTACTGCCGGAGCAGCGATTTCCGCATCGACTGATGCTTGGTTTGCGGATGAAGCCAGACGCTCATGATCGCCGGGCAGAATGACGGGTCGCTTATCTCGCCGGTCTTTGATCCATTCGAGTAGCCAATCGTCCGGTTGTTGTCCGGGCAGAAGATGACGATCTGATCGCCCTGCCGGACGTTGGGAATGACTGACTTCATTTCCCCCTGCCAGATTCGAAGCTTGCCCTCGTCGCCAACCTTCAGATCGCGCATCTCGGCGATCGCGTTCTTGATCAAAGTGTCGGCTGGAACATCGCGGCCCGGCTCAATGTCGAGGGCTTGAGGCGCGGCCGCCGACCATTGCGGGCCGACAATCCACAGCGTCGCGTCGTACATGCGGATACCCCACAATGTGTGGCGGCCTTTCCCGAACGGATGAATTCCCGGAGCTTTGGACACGACGGGCGGCGGCAGCGGCCGGTGGCTGGCGCGCGCGTAGGCGGCGGAAATCAGAATCAGCAGAATTGTCGCGAGTCGAATCGACGCGGCGCGCGGATGAATTCGGGATGCCATCGGCAGCCGCATCTTGGCCTGCCGTCGCGCGATCCGCAAGCGGCAAAACGCGCTCAGCGGATTAGAATGGATAGTTGATGCCGGAGAAGACGGCGGCGCCTTCGCCACCCCATCCGATGTCGACGAAGCCGACGACGAACGGCTCGGCGATTCCGCGGAATCCGATGCCGCCGACCGGATGCAGATCGACGAACGGGTTGTAGCCCATGTCATGCGCGACGCGTCCCGCTTCGGCGAACGGCGCCAGCTCGAGGATCCCGTGGGTGCCGAAGATGCTCTTGTCCCAGACCCGCGTGCGCATCTCGACGTTCATGACGAACAGGTTGTTGTCGATATAGCGGCCGGTGCCGTAACCGCGCAGCGTTTCCTGATCGGTGAGAATGCTCTCATCGCCGCCGAGGCGCGCCTGCGACCAGAACGGCATCTCGTTGCCGGCCGGCTCGTACTCGTTGAAAATGTGTCCAGCAAACGTGATGCGCTCGCCGACCGAGTAGAACTCGCGGAACTCTCCGCCGAATCGGTTGTACGAAACCGAGCTGCCGAACCTGCGATCCGCGACGCCGTAGTACAAGCGCCCGAGTTGCCCCGAATGCGGGATATCCACCGAGTCGCGCGAATCGTACTGGATCATCCACTGCGACAGAACTTCGCTGCCGCCGTTGATGCCCTTCTGATTCGGGAATAGCTGGAAAATCGACGGCAGTGAATTGAACCCGCCATCATGGATCCGCACCCAGCGCGGCCGTTCCGTCATCGACAGCTGCCATCGATCGCTCAGGTTGATAGCGCCAATCGCCTCGCCGTAAACCTGCTCGGTCGTGTAGTTCGTCTGATTGCCGAAGTGAGAATCGTTGCCCGATCCGTAGAATCGCTCCGTCGGATCCTTCTCGAAAAAAAATCGCCCCTCGAACGACCACCATTTCTTGCGATCGCGCCCGGTCTGGTAGTCGATATCGACCTTGCGCGCGATCGTCTCCTGCGCACCCGCGACCGCATACCAATTGGTGTCCGACGAGGGATACGCCAGGTAGCGAAAGTTTCCGCCGGGACCAAGCGTGCTGTTGGAGTTGATATCGGGCGCGAGGATGCTGTTGATCTCGTTCTTGTTGTCGGTGAACAGCCACACCGGCAGCACACCGTACGTGACGCCGCCGTTGGGATCGGTGGCAACTTCAGGCACCGGGATGAACGGCCACGAGTTCGGGTCCTGGATTTTGAACGAGCTCCAGTCGTATTGCGGCATCTTCCAGGTGCTCGGAGCCAGTAGCGAGAACTGAGAGGAAGATGTTGGTACCGAAGGGTTCGCTTGTACCTGGGGCATCGAGTCGGCGTGCGCGACAGCCGCCGCGGAAACAAATGTGGCAACTAGAAATAGATAGGCGAAGGCGCGCCGCATCGTGTGTTCCTGAGAATTAGACCTTGTCTGTTGGCATTCGGCTACTCTTCCACCACTCCACCACCACCATGATGCGCCCGGATACTCCCGAGCCCGCCACAACCGAACGATGGTAGAAGGTGACAGTCTTGCGCGCGGCGATCAACCCTGTTTGCGCCGATCTGATCGATGCATCATGCAATCCGATCGCTGCGGCCTGCGCGCGCTTTTCGGCGACGCATTAAATGTGCAAGGATTCGGTGCAAGCGGGAAAGATTTCCACAAAGGAGCTCAGTAATGGCGAAAGCTGACGGCGGAGAATTAATCGCGCGCGTGATGCGCGAGAATCGTGTCAAATATTGTTTCGCGATCAACGGCGGCCATCTGTTTCCGATCCTCGGCCAGCTGCGCAATCACGACATCAAGTTGATCCACATGCGCCACGAGCAAGCGACCGCGTACGCGGCCGACGCCTACGCGCGCACCTCGGGCGAGGTCGGCGTATGCATGGTCACTGCGGGATGCGGCCTCACCAACGCGGTGACGGGACTGTGCGTCGCGGGACTGACCAACAGCGCCGTCGTCTGCATCTCGGGGCAGCATCCGAATACCGAGGATCATCTCGGATCGTTCCAGGAAGCCTACGGATCCGAAGTGGTCGACAGCTTCTCGAAGTTCACCAAGCGCGTGACCGACTGGTCGACGATCCAGTTCGACCTGAGATCCGCGTTCCGCGAAGCGATCTCGCCGCCGCAAGGCGTCGCGCTGTTCGAGATTCCGCAGAACATTTTGTATCACCACGCCGAAGACGCGGGTCAGCGCAAAGGTGCGCGCGAGTTCACGATCGACGACGTCCGCTCGGCGGGCGACCCGGCGAAGATCGATCGCGCACTCGAGATGCTGGTCGCGGCTGAGCGGCCGCTGATCGCATGCGGCGACGGTGTGTTCTGGTCGCAGGCGGGCCCTGAGATGCGCGAGTTCGTCGAGCTGACGAACATCCCGATCTACGCGCGCCGCGCGGGCCAGGGCGTCGTGTCAGAAGAGCATCCGCTGGCGATTCGCGGCGCGTTCAAGAAGCCGTTCACCGGCGGCGCCGACGTGGTGCTCGCAGTTGGCTTCCGCTACTGGAGCGGCGAGCATTTCGGGCAGCCGCCGACGTGGACGGACAAGGCCAAGTACATACAGGTCGATCCCACGCCGACGCGAATCGGATGGCAGGTCAACGCGGACCTGCCGATGGTCGGCGATCCGAAGATCGTGCTGCAGCAAATGATCAAGCGCATCAAGGAGCTCAAGCTCGACTTCTCGAAAAACAAGACGTCGCCGTGGGTCAAACAGGTTTGGGAGACGCGGCAGCGCTTCGACAATCAGATCAAGGAGCAGAACGCCAAGGTCGCGAAGAATACACCGATTCATCCGGCGCGCCTGTGCGAGGATTTGATAACCGTGCTCGACAAAAACGCGACGACGGTGATCGACAGCTTCACGCTTTCCGGATGGATGAGCCGCGCATTCACCTGCCGCTTCATGGGCCAAGTGGTTGACGCAGGTCCGCTCGCGCCGGTCGGACACGGCGTCGGGATGGGCATCGGCGCGCAGCTCGCGCGGCCGGGCCAGCAGGTCGTCGTGATCAGCGGCGACGGCGGACTCGGAATCGGCGGATGGGACATGGAGACGGCGGCGCGCTACAAGCTGCCGGTGATCACAGTGCTGTGGAACAACAGCTCATGGGGCCCGAACTTCGATCAGATGCCCGGACTGAAGGGCCGCACCGATCCATTCAACATGCTGCCGAACATCCGTTACGACAAAATTTTCGCCGAGATGGGATGTCATGGCGAGCAGGTCGAGACCAACGAGCAGATAATTCCCGCACTCGAGCGCGCGTTCAAATCCGGCAAGCCGGCGCTGATCAACGTGATCGGCGACGTCGCAGTCGGCAACGCAACACTGGGCGGCAACCTGCTAGGTTCGACGGGCTCGAACTAACCAACTCGACCTCGAAACCTCCTCTCCGATCCAAATTCCCTCCCCCCACGTGGGGGGAGGGTCAGGGTGGGGGACCAAATGCGGCGCAATTCTCCGCCGCATTCTGACGCGCACGATTCTTATCGCGCGCGATTGCTATACTCTAGAAGCGAATCGGCCGAACCGTTTCATCCGCAAAGGTGGGGACCTTGTCGCTTCACGATCTCTGGACAGCAAACTACGGCGGCTGCCTCTTCTTTGCCGCCTTCGGTCTCGTCTGGGTCGGTGGCGTCGGCGCTCACGCTATACGAGTGTACCGCCGCGCACTCCTCAGCGATCCGATCATTTACGCCGGACAAAAACCTCCGATCCTAAGACGCATCGTACAGACTCTATCGTGGCTCACTTTCGGGCTCGCACTCTTTACCACCATCACTTTCCAGTTGTATTTCGTCGGTCATCGACCGCCGCACCCGATTCCCTCGGAGGGTCGAATCTACCCTCTCAACATCCACGGCTACCTCGTGTACCTGACGAGTCGTGAGCACGCCCTCGTCAGCGTCAACTGGATGGTGCTCGCCGGCGTCTGTTTTCTTTTCGCATACAGCATCGCGAGAGAAGGAGATCCATTTGCGAGCAAGCTGAGTGATGTTCCCGTGGGTGCAATGCCGAAGACGATGGTAAAACCTTCGCCAAAGGATTGGCTCTCCGGAGCGCAGATTCTACTCATCATCGGCGGCTACCTCGGCGGGTTGTTGCTTCTGATTGCGATTCTGATTTTCCGGGCCTTCGCTGCACCCTGATTCTTCACGCCCGAGGGAGGACGAACTTTTCAGCCTGATCATTTTTCTCCGGACGTGCTAAATGATCACTGTGAATTCCACTCATCTCACATTTTCCGCGCGCGCTTACTCGTCTCGTACCGTGGCACTTCTGCTCCTCGCTGTCGCGATCGCTGCTTGCAAAACTGCGCCGACCTGTCCGGCCGGGAGCCACCTTGTTGGCGATCCTCCACCCGAAGGCACCGAGACGGCGTGCGTGAAAACCGTCAACGGCCAGGACGTCAAGGACGGTCCGTATACCGTCTTTCACGATGACGGATCGAAAATGATGCAAGGCGAATATCTTGACGGCAAACAGAACGGCGAGTGGACGATGTGGTACGACAACGGTCAGAAGAAGTCGGTCGACCACTACAAGGACGGCGTGCAGGACGGCGAGCATACCGGCTGGTACACCGACGGCAAGATTGCCGCGATCGGGATGTTCAAGGACGGCAAGCAGGACGGCGTGTGGAAGCGATGGGATCCGCAGGGTTTCAAGAATTGGGAAGAGACCTACAAGGACGGCGTCAAACTTCCATGACGCGCACGTCGGCAACTAACGTGACGATCGTCGACGGGGACCTGTCACGCGTCGATCATCAAAGCGCGCTGGTCGCGATGCTCGACGAGTTCATGCGTGATCAGGACGGCGAGGCGCTGTCGGAGCAGGCCAAGCGCGACATGATCCCGGGCCTGCGCGCGCATCCGGCGTGCTACATCTTCATGGCGTATCGCGAAGACGCGCCGGTCGGCTTTTCGATCTGCTTCCTTGGATTTTCGACCTTCATGGCGCGCCCGCTGATCAACATCCACGATATTTTCGTCGACGCCTCAGCGCGCGGCCTCGGGATCGGCGCGATGCTGCTCGAAAAAATCGAGGCGAAGGCGCGCGCACTGAACTGCTGCCGGATCACGCTTGAAGTGAAAGAGGACAATCGCGTCGCGCGCGCCCTCTACCGCAAACTCGGATACGATCAGGTGGTCGTCGGTCCCAAGCGCATCCCGATGGAGTTCTGGCACAAGCCGCTATGAGTTCTATCAACCGGAGCGCCGGCTGGTAAATTTCCTGACCGTCTCGAGCAGCGCGTCTGTCGCGACCGGCTTGCGCAAAAGATCGTCGGCCTTGATTGGCCTGGAAATTTCTCCCACCGCTGACAGCACAACGACCGGAATGTTCTTGAACTTTTCGTCCCGCAGCTGCGCCTGACGAAATGCCCATCCGTCCATTCGCGGCATCATCAGGTCCAGCAGGATCAGGTCGTACAAGCCGCCCTCGCCAAGCATCTGGAGCGCCACGAGGCCGTCGGTGGCATGCGCAGCGCGATAACCCGACATCTTCAGGATTTCACACACGGTCTCGCCGAGGTCCATATCGTCGTCGACGACAAGAATCCTCGCTGCTCCGTCGTTAGGCGGATCGTTGCGCCGGGGTTTTTTGCGACCCTTAACCACGGGAAATTCGTGAGACCGTAGTTGCTTGGCAAACGCAAAAGCGCGGAAGGAACTGGGCGCCTAGCGTTTTCCTTTTCCGTCCAGGGGCAGCTCGATAACGATACGCGCGCCGCCGCCGGACCTGCTCTCGGCCCTGATCGCACCCTTGTGCTGTTCGATAACCTGCTTGGCGATATAGAGTCCGAGACCGAGCCCGCCGTAATTGTGAGTGGCTTTGGTTCGCTCGAAGCGCCCGAAGATTCGCGACAGATCTTCCACCGGAATACCGATGCCGCGGTCTTGCACGACCAGCGTCGCTTTGCCGTTGTTCGCTTTCAGCTCGATACCAACCGGCTTTCCCGCGCCATATTTGATTGCGTTCGAAATGACGTTGCCGATCGCTTCGTCGAGCCGAAAGCGGTCCACTCGCGCGGTGATTCCTTTCTCCGCGGTCAAATGTAGTTCCGACTTTGAGTTCGAGGCGTCTTCAGCGAAGCGTCCCGCGGCTTCCTTGACCACTTCACCCAGGTCGCCCTGCTCCAACTCGAGCTGAAGTCTTCCGCTGGCCAATTGTGAGACGTCGAGCAGGCGATCGACCAGGCGGCGCATTCTCTCCGTCTGATCCTTGGCGCGGTTCACGCTCGCCTTTACCTGGTCGAGGTCGCCGGCCTGCGCGTGGCGCTCGAGCAGTCCGAGGCGAAGCACCAGCGTGCTGAGCGGTGTGCGCAACTCGTGCGAGGCAATCGCCAGGAACTCGTCGCGCATTCGGACCGCGGCTTCGGCCTCCTCCTGACGCTTGCGCTGACTCAAGTCGGTCACGACGACCCCGATCGACGGCTTGCCCTCGAGGTCCACCGGGTTGAGCGAAAATTGAGTTGGAATCGGATCGCCCGATCGCGGCAACAGGACTACTTCGGCGCGAACCGATTGGCGAAGTCCCTGTCTGATCAACGTTTCGACCGCTTCGCGATCTTCAGGCGGCACGAATTCGCACACGTCGCTGCCCATGATCCGATCGAGCGGAGTGCCGACCATGCGCGCGAACGCGGAATTGCAATAGATGATCGTCCTCTCGTCGGAAAGCGAGACGGCGCCTTCGTTCATGCTTTCCACCAGGACGCGGTACGGATGCTCTGCGCCCTCGAGGGTGAAAACTTTTTCGCCCGCAGGTCCGGAGACCACCAGCGCATCGACCTCGCCGCTGCGAATCGCCTCGAGAGTTTCTTCAGCTTCCTGGAGACGTTGGCGAAGATCGTCGAGCTCCAGCCGCACTGAGGGCTTTTGGTTGGCCTTCATTTTGATCTACCGGCTATCGCAAGGCCGAGCAGTACTTTGGGCCGATCCGACAGGTCGCCCACCATTCGTTTCGTCGGCGGCGGTTCTGCCTTGATCAGGGTTGGTGCGGCGATGATGTCGGACTCCGTAGCGCGGCCCGGCTCCTGGTAGATATCGACGACCTCCAGATCGTAGTTGCCCTGCAGATCGGTTTCGCAAATCTCGCGCAGGTTTTGCAGCGCCCGTGTCGATCGGGGAGTGGTGCCGCTGGTGAACAGCCGCAGCAGATAACGCCCGGGCGCAGACTTGGACTCCTTGGCGCGCGCGCGGGATCCGATGTGGTGTATTTTCGCCACCGTTTGCCTCAGGCCACGCTCAGATCCAAACCAACAAGCACCTTTTCGGTCGCAGAAAGATCGCCGATGATGCGCCGTGCCGGTTGTGGGAGTTTTCTGACCAGCGTCGGAATTGCGACGATCTGATCATCCCTGGCAAGTTCCGGATTCCGCACGAGATCGATTACCTCGATCGTGCAGCGGCCGGGCATGTGGGTATCGCAGATGCGCCGGAGGTTGGTAATCGCGGCAAGCGATCGCGCCGATTGCCCCGCCACGTACAGGCGCATACTCCACGATTCGCTCGTCGCTGGTTTGTTTTTTTTCACGACCGTCGAATCTCGAGACCCCGACCCGTCGTGAGTGTTCCGCCAAGCGGTCTCCTTCTTCACCTGACAGGTCTATCTTTGATTATTTCCTGTTTGGCGTTTGAGACAAGTGGCCGTTTGCCCTGCGGCTCCTGGCCATGGCCGATTGATTTTCGAGCAGTTTCTTTTCGCGCTTGTTTTCGAGCGATACCGCTTTCTTCACCCCGGCCGCATCGGCTTCGAATTCTGCGCGCAGCGCTTCGATGTGCGCTTCCATCGCCTTGCGCCGATGTTCGAGCTGGGCAAGCTTGAGATCGTTCTCGTCAGTCTGCCGAACCGACGCGTCGCGTTCCTTCTCCTCGAGCGCCACTCGGGCCGATCCCGTAAGCATGCCGGAGGGCCCGAGATAAACCTCGACCAGGCGGATCCCTTTCGAGCTCAGCAGGAACTCCCGAATCTGATTCGAGTGATTCATGCCGCGCGACTTCAATACGTAAAGTCCGCGATTGCGCTCGCCTGAGACCTCGATGTCGCGCACCATCATCCAGGTGTCGATGAGCGAGGAAATTCCGACGTCGGAGGTTTCGAGTTGTCCGCCGTTTTCGGTAAGCACGGTGAAAAAGCCGGTGATGCCTTCGGTCTTCAGGAAGTCGATGAGCAACGTGAGCATCGAGGTCACTTCCCGAGTACTCCCGGCCGAGATCAAGTTCGAAACCGGATCGACCACGACCACTGCCGGGCGAAATCGATTGACTTCCTTGTGCATCGAAACGAGATGCATCTCCAGGCCGTACAGAAAAGGGCGCTGCGCGACAATCCGCAACCGGCCGCTGTCCAGATGAGGCTGCAGATTGATGCCGACCGATCGCATGTTGCGGACGATCTGCGCCTCCGATTCTTCGAAAGCAAAGTAGAGGACGCGCTCACCGCGCTCGCACGCAGCGCGCGCCAACGCGGCGGCAAAGCTGCTTTTCCCCATGCCCGCCGTCCCCGACAACAGAACTGTGCTGCCGCGATAGTAGCCGCCGACGCCCAGCATCGCGTCGAGGTCGGGAACACCGGTGGAGACGACCTCGCTCGAAACCTTGTGGCGCAGCGCCATCGAGGTCACCGGCAATACCGAAAATCCCTGCTCGTCGATGATGAACGGATATTCGTTGGTGCCGTGGCTGCTGCCGCGGTACTTCACGATCCGCATGCGGCGCGTGGTGATTTGATCCATGACCCGATGGTCGAGCAGGATCACGCAGTCCGCGACGTATTCTTCGAGCCCGTAACGCGTGAGCGAGTTCTCGCCGCGCTCGCCGGTGACGATCGCGGTGACACCGAACGACTTGAGGAATTGAAACAGCCGCCGGATCTCGGCGCGCAAAAGTGCGGTGTTCGAAAATCCTGAAAAGAGCGTTTCGATCGTATCCAGCACCACCCGCTTCGCGCCGACCGACTCGATCGCGAACTTGAGGCGGATGAAGAGTCCCTCGAGGTCGTAGTCGCCAGTCTCGGAGATTTCGTTCGGATCGATATGGACGTGATCGATCGCGAGCTTGCCCTCGCGCACGAGTTTGCCGAGATCGAAATCGAGCGACGCGGCGTTTACGACCAGCTCTTCCCTGGTTTCCTCAAACGCGACGAACACGCCCGGCTCGTCATAGTCGCGAACGCCGTTGACGAGAAATTCGACCGCGAGCATCGTCTTGCCGCATCCGGCGCTGCCGCAAATGAGCGTCGCTCGTCCGCGCGGGAGTCCGCCCAAGGTTACTTCGTCGAGGCCGGTGATCCCGGTAGGCGCCTTTTCGAGGCGTTCGAATCCCTTGGTCGCAGAGGTGCCGGTGGATTTTTGTTTGGCAGACCTTGAGTTCGTTGCGCCGGTAGAGTGGTTGGAGCGCATTTACCTAATGTCCGTTCGGGAGGTCACGATAGTGCAAGTTGCAGTGGATGACAAAGAGAACCCGAGCGCCAACCGGAAAATTCTTCGGTAATATTTACAAATAATTTGAGGGATCCCGGCAGCGGGATCCCTCGCATCGGCGCGTTCAGTCTAGCGGCCCATCGAGGCCATTCGCTTGGCCATTTCCTCGGGAGTCGGATCTTCTTTATGCGTCGCCAGCGACCAGTGATTTCCAAAGGGGTCCTGCACGGTGCCCATGCGGTCACCCCAGAACTGGTCGGCCGGCTCGCTCACCGTGCTGGCGCCCGCGCCGATCGCCCGCTTGTACATCGCGTCCGCATCGGCGACGTAAACGTAGAAATAGCTCGACGACGAGGGCTGGCTCGGCTGCATGATCTCGCCGAGCATTATCCGCGAATTTCCGATGTTGACCTCAGCATGCACCGCATTGCCGTCGGAGCCCGGCATCCGCATGAGCTCCTCGGCGCCAAACGCCGCCTTCAGGAAATCGATCAACTTCGGCAGGCCCTTAACGTTCAGGAACGGAGTGACGGTATGGTACCCGTCGGGAATTGATTTGACTGACTTTTTCGCCATGACAATTACTCCTTGCAGATCTGCGTTAGGGAAAATTTACTCAGCACCTCGAGCGAGGATCATAGTCTGAAATATCGCTGACCCAATTTGAGTGCAAGCTCGCTATATTCGGGCGCTCATCACGACTCGAAAGACTCTGTGTAAAGTTCATTTGTTAGCAAGATTCGGATCACGAATTTGTCTTGCTCTATCCGAGGCTTGGATGCGATAAACGATTCAGATTCACCAATCGCCCGCGCGTACACTTCGTACGGTTCCAATCCGCGGGCGCCAATAAGTTCAGGGAGGGATGTATGAAGCGGATCGTTGTGAGCATGGCTACAGGCGTCGCGATGGCAATGGTGATCGCTGCCATCAGTCCAGGGAAATCGTACGCGGGACCGGTAGTCCCGATCGGTACCTTGATGGTATCGACCTCTAACGGTCTCGTTCAGCAGTGGGATACGAGCACGAATCCACCCACTTTCGTCGGGTTGCTCGACACGACAGGAACTCTCACCTTCGGATCAGTGTTCGACGTTGCGGGAAATTTTTTCGTGACCCAGTTTAGCGATGAGGCCGTCGCCAAGTTCGATCCCACGGGCCTGCTAATCGGCCCCTTCGGCAGCGGTTACAATATGGACCCGGAATCGGACATCGTTGACGCTCTGAGCAATCTGTACGTCGGACAAGCTGACGGAACGCATCACCTGCTGGAATTCAGCCCCGCCGGCGTTTTGCTCAACACCTTTGCCCCGGCCATCGAAGGCCGCGGTACCGACTGGATCGATCTCGCGTCCGATCAATGCACGATGTTCTACACGTCAGAGGGCGCTCACATTAAGCGATTCAATGTTTGCACCAATACTCAGCTGCCCGATTTCAACCCAGTTCCCTTGCCTGGTGTTCACGGCTTCGCGCAGAAGATCAGAGCAAACCACGAGGTGCTCGTAGCCAACAGCGAGGAAGCCCCGCCGTTTGCCAGCGAGGTCACGCGTCTGGACGCCGCCGGAAACCAGGTCCAGCACTACCTGGCATCCAGCATCGAGCCGACCAACGCGACGCCGGATCTATTTGCACTAACTCTCGACCGCGACGGCACCTCATTCTGGGTCGGTGATTCCTCCAATGACGTGTTCAAGGTTGACATCGCCTCCGGCACCGTCTTGACCCATTTCAATGCAGCAACGGACTGCACCGGTTGCGGCACGGCAGCAGGCGTCGGTGGTCTTGCGGAGAAAGGACAGATACAGGTGTCCAATCCGCCGCCTGTATGCACCGCAGCCACGGCGAGCGTGCCTACTCTGTCTCCGCCCGACCACAAGTTCGTCACTGAGAACGTGCTGGGTGTGACCGACGTCTCTGGCCCCTTCACCATCGATGTTACCGCAATTACGCAAGATCAGCCGTTGAACGGCGGTGGCAGCGGGCACACTTGTCCGGACGGTGCCGGAGTCGGGACCGATACTGCAATGGTTCGTTCTGAGCGCGATGGAACCAGCAAGGACGGACGCACTTACCACATCGCATTCACCGCGACCGACATAAACGGCAATAGCTGCACCGGCAGCGTCCCGGTCTGTGTGCCGCACGATCAAGGTCACGGCGGAGGATGTATCGACAACGGGTCGATGTTCGACTCGACTCATTGCTGATAGCGGTTCGAAGGCGAATTAGATTTCTGTAAACGAATGGGGACGGCTACCAAGCTGTCCCCATTCGCACACTGGAGTCGTGAGGTTACTCCAGCTCGTAGGTAACGGTCACCGTCGCGGGCACCGTTATTTCTCCGGGATTGATTGGGGTCGTCGTCCCCATCACACTCTCTTGAAGCGAAGCGGAGTATCCGACCGGCTGCGGCCTGAAGTCGCCGACGCTGGTGATTCGGATCACTCGCTTGACCTTCAGTCCCAACGCCTGCGCCGCGGCATTCGCCTTGAGCTGGGCGTCCTTGCACGCGTCGGCGATCGCGTCGCTGCGCGCCTTGGAATCATCGCGCAAATTGAAGGTCACAAAATTCGCGCGCGTTGCACCCGCGGCGATCGCAGAGTCAATTATGCTGCCGACCTGATCGATCGAGCTCGTCTCGGCCGAAATAGAATTCGACGCCTGGTATCCGATCAACTCCTGGGTCTGATTGTTGACCATCTCATTTTCAGCTTGCACCCGGCCCTGCTGAATCTTAACCGTGCCTTTCCCGTTGAGCTTTGCTACCAGCGTCTCGGCGAGTTGACGAGCTTTGTCCGCCCCTCGCTTCTGTGCGTCGCTTGCCGTGAGTGCTACCGCCGAGACATTCAGCGAAATCGTCGCCTTGCCGGAATTCTCGTCCGTGTCGCTGGTTCCGGTTACACCCGCGGCCTGAGCGGTGTCCAGCACGCTGCCTGCAATCGACGGGTCGCATTCGACGGTCACTTCATTCACTGCAGTCCAATCGGTAATCTTCGCGACTTGCGCGCGGGATGTGTTCGCGTAGAGCGGCGACAACGAATAGCCGCCGGTCTCGACCTTGCCACCAGCGCCGACCTTCGACTTAAGCGCGGCCATCACCTTTTCTGCTATCCGCGCATTTTGCGCCCCGGCTTCTTGCGCAGTAGAGCCTTTTGTTTCGATCGCGAAGCTCGTGGAGGCTTGATCTGGATTTGCGCGCGCATCGCCGTGACCATCCATTTGGATCGTGCGCAGGTTCAGATCAGAGGGCGTTGGTTGCTGCGCGAATGCCGCCGAAGTCAGCGGCATGAGCAGAACGATAATCAGCCAGGCTTTCACGATTCCCCCTTTGCGACGAAACTTACAGCGTTCTGCCTACTGCCTCGGCCAGCGGCTTCAGCGATTTCATCAAGTTGGCGAAGCGTGACGGCTTCAACTGCTGCGGGCCGTCGGAGAGTGCGCTGTCGGGTTTTGGATGCACTTCGATCAACAGGCCGTCGGCGCCGGATGCGATCGCTGCCAGCGCCATCGGCGCTACCATCTTGTAGATTCCCGTGCCGTGGCTCGGGTCGACCAGCACCGGCAGATGCGTCCATTCCTTGAGCAGAGGCACAGCGTTGAGGTCGAGCGTGTTGCGGGTGGCCGTCTCGAAGGTGCGGATGCCGCGCTCGCATAGCACGACGTTGGGATTCCCCTCCGACAGGATGTACTCCGCGGCCATCATGAACTCTTCGAGCTTCATCGACATCCCGCGCTTGAGCAGCACCGGCTTCTTGATCCGGCCGAGGCGCCGCAGCAGCGAGAAGTTTTGCGCATTGCGCGCGCCGACTTGCAGCATGTCGGAATGCTCGGCGACGGCGTCGATATCGTGCGGGTCCATGATCTCGGTCACCACCGGCAAGCCGACGCGGCGTCCGGCGTGTTCGAGCAATACGAGGCCCTCGTTCTCCATACCCTGGAACGAGTACGGCGACGTGCGCGGCTTGAACGCTCCGCCGCGGAGCGCATGCGCACCGGCGGCCTTGACCGCATCGGCGGCCGCTTCGACCTGCTCCATGCTCTCTATTGCGCACGGGCCCGCAATCACAGCGATTCGATTGCCGCCGATCTCCATGTTGCCGACTTTGACGATTGAGCCTTCGGGCCGCACTTCGCGCGAGGCCAGCTTGAACGACCGCACCACCGGCATCACGCGCTCGACGCCGGCGACGGATTCGAGATGGGTCAGTTGATGCTGCTCGCCGCGCTCGTCGCCGACGCATGCGACCACGGTGCGCTCGACGCCGCGGATAATATGCGCGTTGTAGTCGAGATCCTCGACCATCTTGGCAACGGCCTGAATCTCAGCTTCGGTGGCATGCGCTTTCATTACGACGATCAAGTGATAAACCCTCAGCTCGAAGTCTTTGCGATGGATTGCGTGCGGTAACTCTAGTAATGCTGACTCTACAGCATGTCCTCGTCCATCGGAACAAAGCGTCAATTGAGAGAGGAGTAAGCTTTGATCGAGTCATCCTGTGTTTGCGGAGCAGTCCGCCTTGCGATCACTCGCGCTCCGGACGAATTAGTCGATTGCAACTGCTCTATCTGCCGGCGCTACGCCGCGCTGTGGGCCTACTACCCGCTCAAGGATGTAGTCGTGCCGGGCGGACTGACGGACGTTTTCATGCTCGGGCCGAAGAAGATTGAGTTCCACCGCTGCAAGATTTGCGGATGCGTGACTCATTGGTCGCCGCGCGACCATCGCGATGAGATGGGCGTGAATGCGCGTCTGATGGAGCCCGAAGTAGTGGCACGCGCGCGCGTACGCCATCTCGACGGCGCAAAGACCTGGAAATATCTCGACTAGCGACTGAAGGACCAAATCTTGCCAGCTAAGCCACCGCATCGAGCACTCAGCATCGTTCATACCTCCGACGTTCATCTCGAGACTGACACGTTCGGGTCCGGCGAGCGCGGCATCCAGTTGCGCGACAAGGTCCGCACCGCATTCGGCCGCGTCATCGACATCGCCAACGAGCGCAACGCCGACATGCTGCTGATCGTCGGCGACTTGTTCGACTCGGCGCGCGTCACCGAAGAGGGACTGGCCTTCGCGCTCGGCACGATCGCGCGCGCCAAGATGCCGGTGGTGATGATTCCCGGTAACCATGACGCGCACGACGAGCGATCGATCTACGCCGGCCTCGCACCCGGCGCGCTACCTTCAAACCTTCATCTGATCCTCGAACCTGAGGGACGGTCCATCGACTTTCCCGATCTTGCCGCCCGAGTGTGGGGCCGCGCACTGGTCGAACACACCCCCGACTACCGTCCGATGAGCGGCGTACCCGAACCTGAGGAAGGGCGCTGGAACATCGCACTGGCGCACGGATTCTTCATGGAGGAAGGCGAGATCGAGCGATCGTCACCGATCACGCCCGCCGATATCGAGCGCTCGCGCTACGACTACGTCGCGCTCGGCCACGTGCACGTGCTCAGCGACGTTTCGCAGGGCTCGACGCGCGCCTTCTACTGCGGCACGCCAGCCCCCCTTTATTCGAGCGAGAATTCCGGCTGGGTGTTGTGGGTCAACTGCATCCCCGGCCAGCCCCTCTTGGTCGAACGCCTGATGGTGGCATCATAGCGTTCGACCTTTGGTCGGTTACACAATCAGCGCCCGGATGCCGCCTCGTCCCGCCGCTTGAGTTCGGGATAGATCTCCGACAGCTTCCGCCACATCCGCTCCAGCCCATAGCTGTCGAACGGCTCGACGATGCATTCCAGCGCGCCCTCGCGCATGTAGATGCGATTGTCGTCGGGCGCCTGCGACGCGCTAACGATCACAATCGAGGTCTCGGGCGATTCTCGGCGAATCGTTCTGAACAACGAAAGAGTGTCAAGCCCTCTCTCGTTCCTCAGAGCGGTGTCGAGCGTTACCACGTCGGGGCGTGTCACTCGAAAGAGATCGATTGTTTGCGCGACCGTCTCGGTTTCCGCCACTACCTGACATCCTCCGCACTCGAGATGATTGCGCATGATGTCGCGTGTGATCCCCGAGCTGTCCGCAATTAGCACCCGGACTGCCATCGGCAGCTCCTCCTTTGGAACGAGCACTGTTCCAGCCCAATCCCCAAGGCATTCACAGCGGCGACCCGTTTAGTATTTAGCAAGGGCGGGGCCAAGGAATGTACGCATAGAGCGCATGTGCCCGGATCGTAAACAGACTAGCCAAATGCGATTCGCGGCTACTTAGTTGACTATTTCAGCGCAGTCCCCTCAGACCCGATTCCATCGTGATTTCCGATCAGCGTTGCACGCAAGTGATTTGTTGCATCGCAGTGACATTATCCAGACGCGGAGCCCAGAAAAAACGGCGGAGCCTCGATGGCTCCGCCGTCATGTGAACGGTTAATCGTTCTCGACGTTACATCATGCCGCCGGGAGGCATTCCGCCCGGCATCCCGCCGCCGCCAGCGCCGCCCTTCTCGTCGGGCTTCTCGGCGACCATGCACTCAGTCGTGAGCAGCAGGCTCGCGACCGACGCCGCATTCTGCAATGCGCTGCGAACGACCTTGGTCGGGTCGATGATTCCGGCCTTCATCAGATCCTCGAACTCCTCGCTGGCCGCGTTGAATCCGAACGGCCCCTTGTTGTTCTTGATCTTGTCGACGACAACCGAGCCTTCCCAGCCCGCGTTGGATGCGATCCACCACGCCGGTCCTTCGATTGCCTTCTTGATGATGCCGATGCCGACCTTCTCGGCTTCGCTGGCGCGCATGTTGTCGAGCACGCTCGACGCGCGAATCAGCGCGACGCCGCCGCCGGGGACCACGCCCTCTTCGACCGCTGCGCGGGTCGCATGGAGCGCGTCTTCGACGCGGGCCTTTTTCTCTTTCATCTCCACTTCGGTCGCCGCGCCGACGCGAATCACAGCAACGCCGCCGACCAGCTTGGCCAGCCGCTCCTGCAGCTTCTCGCGATCGTAGTCCGAGGTGGTCTCCTCGATCTGGGCGCGAATCTGCTTGATGCGGCCTTCGATGTCGGCCTTCTTGCCGGCGCCATCGATAATCGTGCAGTTGTCCTTGTCGACGACCAGGCGCTTGGCACGGCCGAGGTCGGTCAGCGTGATATTTTCGAGCTTGAGTCCGAGCTCTTCGGAAATCGCGCGGCCGCCGGTCAGGATGGCGATATCTTCGAGCATCGCCTTGCGCCTATCGCCGAAGCCGGGCGCCTTGACCGCAACGCACGACAGCGTGCCGCGAATCTTGTTGACGACCAGGGTCGCCAACGCCTCGCCTTCGATATCCTCGGCGATGATCAGGAACGGCTTGCCGGTCTTGGCAATCGTCTCGAGGATGGGCAGCAGGTCCTTCATCGAGGAGATTTTCTTCTCGTGGATGAGGATGAATACGTCGTCGAGCTTCGCTTCCATCCGCTCCGGATCGGTTACGAAGTACGGTGACAGGTAGCCGCGGTCGAACTGCATGCCCTCGACCACTTCGAGCTGGGTCTCGAGGCCGCGCGCCTCTTCAACCGTGATGACGCCTTCCTTGCCGACTTTCTCCATCGCCTCGGCAATGATGTCGCCGATGGTGGAGTCGTTGTTGGCCGAAATGGTGCCGACCTGGGCGATTTCCTTGCGATCCTTCGTGGGCTTGGACAGGTTCTTGAGCTCGCCAGTGATCGCTTCGACGGCGCGATTGATTCCGCGCTTGAGCGACATCGGATCGTGCCCGGCGGCGACCATCTTGATGCCCTCGGTGAAAATCTGGCGGGCGAGCACGGTGGCAGTGGTGGTGCCGTCGCCGGCGACGTCGGAGGTCTTCGACGCGACCTCTTTGACCATCTGCGCGCCCATATTCTCGAACTTGTCTTCGAGCTCGATTTCCTTGGCGACAGTGACGCCGTCCTTGGTCACGGTCGGAGCGCCGAAGCTCTTCTCCAACACGACGTTG
>Ga0210383_10000125_pt1 | contig 79923 bp, 72 predicted proteins | sample IncBWC14OmetaG_FD_160072 | JGI IMG/M metagenome (GOLD analysis project Ga0210383, IMG submission 160072) | Forest soil microbial communities from Barre Woods Harvard Forest LTER site, Petersham, Massachusetts, United States - Inc-BW-C-14-O ...
ATCACCGCCACCTATCATAGGTGGCGGTGATCCCATACGCAGTGTCATAGAACCCCGGCTCCACTCCGAACATCGTCGGGCTTTTGCCGATAGTCCCGGATATCAAGCCAGTGACAGACGTTATCTCCTGGCTATACTCACTGGTCGGCACGGGGCGCGATACGTTGTTGAAGTCGGCAGGCGGCAGGCTTTTTCCGACGCGCATGACTAGCTTGTCGTCGAACAACTCCTGCCGCCACCAGAGCTCGTAAAGCTCGAGGCGATCCAACGGCGGATTTGAAACCAGCGAATTGAAGCCTTGAAAGCTGCCTGCCTCTTGATTGGTTTGCCGCCCGGCGAACTGCAGCATCTGCACGCCAAGGCTCCCACCGGGTATGCCCACCAGCTTGTCGGAGTCGAGAACGAGGTTGAGCAGAACGAGGCTGTTGAAACTCCATAGATGCGGTTTGACGCCGCCGGTGACGAGATAGTTCCCATCCGCCACCCACGCGCCACCAAGGAAGAGGCCGGGAATCCTGTCGAGATCAAGTAGCTGGCCGAGCAGCCCGGTGCCCGTGACGGAATTGACCTGACCGGGATTTCCGGTGATCGCCTGAACCTCATCGCGTGACTGGCCAGGATTCGCTCCGGTCGATAGCTTTCGATTGCTTGCGCTGGCGACGGCCGCCGCCGTTGGAGTTGCCTTGCCCTTCGGCTCAGTTGGAGAGGGTTGCCCAGGATTTGAAGGAGACGTCCCCGTCGCGTCATCAGAGCGTGCGGGGAGCGGTACCATCAGAACCAAAAGGATTACAGCGACGAACGCCACCGCTCCGCCGCGCGTGGCGCGCAAAGATCGCCGCCCATGCTGAATGTCCAACCGCACCACCCCTGGCATCGCTCCCCCCGATTCAGACTGACTTTGGTCCCGTGTCGCTTTGACTGCTCTCGTAGATCCGCCGGTAGATGCGATCGGGTGTCAGTGATGAATCGTGGAAGCGGATGCCGGTGGCGTTGGTCAGAGCGTTCGCCAGCGCCGGCGCGATCGGATAGATCGGCGCCTCGCTCATCGACTTGGCGCCAAGCGGGCCGAATGCGTCGTGCGTGTCGGCGAAATAGATCTCCGATCGCTGCAGCGCGTCGGCGTAAGCCGGAATGCGGTAGTTGCGAAAACTCGGATTGATCATGCGGCCGCTGTCGTCGAAGACCATCTTTTCCTGGAGCGTCCAGCCGACTCCTTGGGCGATTGCGCCTTCAACCTGCGCCCGACACTGCATCGGATTGATGATCACGCCGCCGTCGCAGCCGTGAACGCTCTGCAGGATGACAACTTCGCCGGTGATCCGATTAACTGCGATGCGAAATGCCTGCACCTGGAACGTGACGCTGCGCGGAGTGCCGTAAGCCTTGCGCACCGTTTCGAGCGGACGCCCGGCCTTGCGCGACGCCGCGCAAAACTCGGCCAGCGGCACGCGCGTGTCGTTGTAGAAGATTGCGTCATGCTCAATCCGGCACGCATCGCGGCCGATCGCATAATTCTTCGACGCGAACGTCAGCATTCTGTCTCGCAACGCTTCGGCCGCCAGCCGCACCGCGTTGCCCGCGACCACCGTGCCCGCGCTGGCGAACGCTCCGGTGTCGTAGCCGGTCTTGTCGGTGTCTGATTGGATCACTCGCACGCGCGACGCAGTGCTGTTCAGCACGCTCGACACGATTTGCTGATGAACCGTCGTCGTCCCATTGCCGAATTCTGCGGTGCCGATCGCGAGGTGATAGTTTCCGTCCTCGCCAAGCGCGAGCCGCGCTTCCGAACGATGCTCCGTCGGCGGCACCGATCCGTGCATCGAAATCGCCATGCCTTGGCCCTCGAGCCACTCCGCGCCCGCCGGACGCTTGACGCCGTTGCCGCGCTTCATCGCCGCATCCACCAGGTCGATACACTGGTCGAGGCCGTAGCTGCCGAACTCGGTGTCGGTCGCGGCGGTGCTCTCGGCTATCATCTGATCGTCCGGCTTGACGACGTTGATCCGCCGAAATTCGTAAGGGTCCATCTTCAAACTGCGCGCCACTTCGTCCATCGCGCACTCGACCGCGAAAATCGTCTGCGTCATTCCGTAGCCGCGAATCGCGCCGGCCGGCACCATGTTGGTGTAAACGGTATAGCCGTCGACTTTCTTGTTGGCGCATTTGTAAACGGCGACCGCCTCACCGCACGCCGCGTACAAAGTCTCGCCCCCGTGATTGCCGTACGCGCCCGTATTCGAAACGACGCGCACCTCCATCGCCGTCAAAGTGCCGTCACGCTTTGCGCCGACCTTCATCTTGACGTTCATCGGATGCCGCGTGGTCGCCGCAATAAATTCCTCTTCGCGCGTGAATTCGAGCATCACTGGATGGCCGGTCTTCAGGGTGGCGAACGCGCAGATGTCCTCGGTGAGCACCTCCTGCTTGCCGCCGAAGCCGCCGCCCACGCGCTCGCAAAACACACGAACGCTCTCCGGCATCAGGTCGAAAATGAAGCATAGCTTCTGCTTGGTGATGTACGGCGTCTGGCTGCTGGTGCGGACGTTGAGCCGGCCGTTGTCGAGCCACGTGATCGTGCAATGCGTTTCGAGATGCGCGTGCTGGACGCGATGCGTGGTGTAGGTCGCCTCGTGAACTACATCAGCCGAGTTGAATCCCGCCTCGACGTCGCCGACGTTGCCGTGAATTTCGAGCAGGATATTCTGCCCCGGTCGCCGGATGCGCGACTCGCCGCCCTTCTCGTGAATCACCGGCGCGCCCTTGCTCATCGCCTCTTCAGGATCGAATACCGCCGGCAGCACCTCGTAGTCGATTTCGATCTTGCGGCATCCCTCTTCCGCCGCACCTTCGGTCTCCGCGACGACCGCCACGACCCGCTGCCCGACAAAACGCACGACGTTATCGAGCAAGTAAGTGTCGCTGGGATCGACGTGATAGTCGTCGTGCGTAGCCGACGTGTACGTGAGGCGCGGCACGTCCTCCCAGGTGTAAACGCCGCGAACTCCGGGAACCGCGAGCGCCGCATCCTTGCCTATCGCCTTGACGCGCGCGTGCGCGTGCGGCGACCTGAGCAGCTTCAGATGCAGCATGCCTTCCATCGCATTGTCGAGCGTGTAGCGAACCTTGCCGGTGACGATCGCTTCCGCCGCCGGCGCCAGCAGACCCGCGCCGCACGATTTGCCGGGCCTGTCCTCCTCGATCGACGTGACGCCGTGAATCGCATTTTCGATCGAGTGATAGCCGGTGCATCGGCAGAGATTGCCCTTGAGGTACCGCGGCAGATCCTTGATCTGTTCTTCGGTCAGCGCCGCCGAGGTCATGATCATGCCGGCCGTGCAGAAACCGCACTGAAAGCCCGCCGCCTGCATGAACGCGGTCTGCATCGGATGCAGCTCGCCATTCTGCGCGAGGCCTTCAATCGTCGTGACCGTGTGCCCGTCGGCGCGAAACGCCGGAATCAGGCAGCTATGCACCGGCACGCCGTCGAGCCAGACGGTGCACGCGCCGCAGTCGCCGGCGTCGCAACCTTTCTTGACCCCGAACCATCCCATGTCGCGCAGGAAAGTTCGCAGGCACTGCCCGGGCCGCGGCTCTTCGGAAAAGGTTTTGCCGTTGACGACGTAACTCACGGCTGCACCATGTTCGAGAGTTCGCGCCGGATCTCTTCGGCAAAATGAAAAGTCATGTGTCGGCGATACTCCGGCGTGCCATGAACGTCGTCGAAGAATTTCGGAATCTCACTGTCGAGGCGGATGCGCAGCTCGTCAGGATTCGGAAGTTTAGAAAACTTGAGCCGATACGGCCGCTCGGTCGACGCGGAGACCATCAGCATGAAGACTCCGTCGCCCGGATCCAGCGTGCCCGCTAGCAGCGCGCTCGATCGCCCGAGATGTGTCAGCGATATTCTGCGGAAGCTCGCGCGCTTGCGCAGCGCGGACGCCGGCAACTCGATACTTCTGAGCAAATCGCCCGGCTCCAAAACGTTCTTGTGATTTCCGGTGACAAACTCTTCGACCGCAATGCGCCGCTCCGTGCCGTCGCGATTCAGAATCTTGCAGATTCCTTCGAGCGCCACCGTCAGCGAAATCATCGGACCCGCCGGCAACGACATGCATACGTTGCCGCCGACCGTGGCCGTGTTCCAGATCTTGAACGACGACAGGAATGCGCGGCAGCATTCGCCAATCAGCGGCGCTGCCGTCCATTCGGCGGGAGCGGTCAACGCCACGAGCTTGGCAATCTCGCAAGTGGCGGCAATTTCGAGGCCTTGTTCACTAACTGTCAACGGTTCCCAGCCGAGGCCGTGCAGATCGATTAGACGCTGCAGATGCGGCTGCGGCTCCGAGAACAGCCATGTGCCACCCGCGAGCCACGCGTCGCCGTCGCGCCAATCGATTGTTCCTTCTTCACGCTTCGGCCGCGCAACTTCCCCAACGGTATTTAAATCCACGCAGTCCCCCCAAGCGCATCTATCATCGCGAAGATGTTTGTCGGATTTACAAAACTAAGTGTATGTCGATTATCAAGCGGGCGTACACATTACGCGGCACGCGATTGTGCCCTGAAGAACATTTTGTTTCCACAGATTTCAACAGTGTAGGAAATACAATTTCTGGCTGCTCGTCCGGTGGCAGGTCTGACCAGCGTGATGATTGCAGTCGCCATGTCAACGACCGCTATCTGTGGATCGCGTTCGCTTGCTCGAAACTCTACTGATTGTTCGTTTGCCGTCTCTTTCCAGTCGATCGAAGCCTTCGGAGAACGGGCGAAATGACAACATGCAACGGACCAAGAAGTGTAAACTGCCAGTGTGCAATGCTGGCCCTTGCGCTGGTCTCGGCAGCGTCCAACTCGGCGCACAGACTGCACGCTATAAGCTAAGAGTGCTGACGCCTCCCTTCACGAAGAATAAGGGAGAGCTACTCCACGAATTGGTTTGCTCGCGCGTCAGTTGGCGCGATCGAAGCCGACTACGTCGATGCGGAGGCCTTCGGCGCGGTTGAGTAGGTCGGAATAGACAGTGCGGCCGAGCGGGCGAAAGAACGGATGCGCGTTGCTCCTCGAAACGAATACTCGGCCAGTGTGTGTCTTGCGCGCGAACTGAATCAGCTCGCCGACCGCGTCGGACGATTTGAGCCAGACGATCTTCGCACCGAAGTAGCTGGCGAGAATCACATCGTCGAGCAGTGCCTCAGCCTGTACCTTGCCAAATCGCGTGCGCGGCGAATCGACCAAGACCACGTAGAACTCCCCGTCATCTTCGCGAGCCGCGCGTTGTGCCTTCCGCAGCAGTTCGGCGTTGCATGAGTTGCGCGCAGTCAGGCAGGCGATCACACCGGTCCTCGGCGATTGGGCCGGAGTCCCGGCGCGATTCGTCCAATCTCTCGCGACCAGTTCGGGAGTCGGCTGAGCGCGCCGCAGTGCAATGACGCTGGCCATGTTATCGAAATCAGCATCAAGTATGCCGGGGAGATCTTCCTGCCGATGAACGATTTCTTCGGCGCGCGCCGGTCGTACCTTTCAAATCACCGCATTGCTTCCTTTCAAATTGAAATGGTGGTCGGAGGCGCGGAAAACCGGTTGACACAGATCTCCTGGAGTTTTGCTGAGGAATTTCGATCGCCGAACCGACTCGAAGAAGCCGATCTGTCCCACTTGCATTGGCATGGTAAATGCGCTCATTCTTAGACATGATGGTGCACAGAGAACGACGAACAATTTTACAGTGTTCAGAGAAGGTTTAGTCTCTTATGTTAGTTCAAACGAAGGAACCTTGGGAGTTCGCGGGCAAAAACGGCGTGGGAAAGTCCTTGCTTGGACAGTTCCAGGGATCTGAGGGACGGCGACGGTTGATTGACGCGCTGATTGCGCAGCCGCTTATCCGCGATCAAGATCTGGCGGTGGCGGTCGCGCTGCATTTGAATCTGGAAGAGATACCGGCGGGCGCGACGATTATCGAGCAGGGCGCGTCGGATACTCACCTCTTTCTGATTCTTGAGGGCTCGGTTTCGATTGCGATCGACGGGCGCGTTGCGGCCCGCAAGCAAGCCGGCGAGCATGTCGGAGAAATGGCCGTGATCGATCCGGGTGCGCCCCGATCGGCTTCGGCCATCGCGACATGCGATTCTATCGTCGGGCGAATTGCGGAGCGTGATTTTTCGATGCTCGCTGATCGGTACCCGCGGTTGTGGCGGAGAATCGCGCTCGAACTCGCGCAACTGTTGCGCAGCGAATACGCCGCCAACCATCCGCGGGGGAAGGCCGAGCACGCCGCGTAAACTGGCCGGACTTTATCGAGACTTGAGCGCCTCGAGTTCCTCGAGCGTGCGGGGCCAATCCTCGTGCATCAGGCGCGAGAGCGCTCGGTCGGCGAGCAGGCGGCCGCCGGTCTGGCATTTCGCGCAGTAGTTGGTTTCGTTGCTGGCGTAGCGGATGCGCTGGACCTTCGCGCCGCATCGCGGGCATGGCAGGCGGTAGCGGCCGTGCACGGCCATCTCGGGACGAAACGCGGTGACGCCTTCGGGAAATTCGCCATTGGCTTCGGTGCGCAGGCGGTCGGTCCATTCGAGCAGAGTCGCGCGGGTGGCGTCGAAGAGCCGAGCGACTTCGGCGTCATTCAATTTTTGCGACATCGCGATCGGCGAGAGTTGTGCGCGATGCAGAATCTCGTCGGAGTAGGCGTTGCCGATGCCGCTGAAGATGTGCGGGTCGGTGAGCGAGCGCTTGAGCGTGTGATTGGTCGCGCGGAGCGCCGTGCTGAAACTGGCGAGGGTGGCGTCGAGTGGCTCGACGCCGCCGGCATTCAGGGATGAGAGGCCCGCGTCGCCCTCGACGACGCGAAGCGCGGCGCGGCGCTGCGTGCCGGCTTCGGTCAACCAGAGCCATCCGTTGTCGAACTCGAACGCAACGAGGATATTTCTGCTGCCGAGCTTGGGCGCTGAAGCTTTCCAATGGAGGCGGCCGGCGATCATCAGATGCAGCACGAGCCACAGGCCGCCGTCGAGGCCGATGGCGATTTGCTTGCCGACGCGGCGGACTTCATTGACGGTCCGGCCAATCGTGGCGCTCACGGGCGGCGTGGTGGAGCGGAGCAGGAACACTGACTTGACCGTCGCGCGGAGGAGTTTGTGTCCGACGACGCGCGCTTGGAGCGCCTCGACGTAAACGCTGACGTCAGGTAGTTCCGGCATAAGTGTTTTTCCCGCGAGCTAGATTTACGCGAATCGGAAGTCGGGAGGAAACGGGATGACCCCTTCGGGAAATTGGCCGGCGGCTAGGGTGGGCAGGCGATCGGAGTGACCTCCGTGTAGGTTTCGCCCCCCCCTGGCACTCAGGACGCCATGCTAAGAATGTAAAGAGATGAAAAGACGGAAGGCACCAGATTCCTAAGGTGGTCAGGGGGCTCTTAGGGCGTCAGTTCGCATCGTATCGGATTGGAGAAAGCGAGGAGTTTCCCAAAAACAGCCAGCCCTCGTTTCGTATCGGCTTTGCTCGTCTCAGACACAAAAAATACTTTTTCAGACGGGCGCGGCGACTGTTTCGGAGCAAGCCATTTGTCGGTACTCGCAGCACTCTGATAAATCGTCGTTTCGTGAAACCGCGCCACGCTATCGCGCTCGCCGTAGAGTCGCAACGAAAAAAATGAGTCAGCCGACCTTACCTGAAGATCCACTAGCAAGCCCCGGGATAGCGATCTGGCTCCCTTGGTACTTTAAGCGCGGTACTCTATCGATCCTAACGATTCCAGTTTTTCTCTTCCTTGCTTGGGGCTTCTTCGATCTAATCTGGGCTGGGATAATTTATTTTCTCGCGCTGACGAGAGCGAGCGGGGCTGTTTTTGGAAGTATCGCCGCCTTCGCCGCTTGGATGTTTGCATGGATTCCGGCGTTTGCTCCGGCCATTCTGTATTACACCCTGTTGAAGAACCTACCGGGGGTTTGGCTCAGGCGAGACGTCACGACGAAGTCGTTTGCGAAACTCGGCGTCACGGTCGGAATGCTGATTCTTCTAGTCGGAGTCGCCGAAGGAATTACAAAAGCTAATAGCTACGCGATTGCATGGATCGCTGACCGTGATCCGTGCGCGGCGTTTAAGGCCGGTATCACTGGTAGCATTCCGCCAAAACCAGACTGCTTTCCACACGTTCAGGCCGAGAAAATCGTCTCAGCAAGCGACTTGATGTGTACGGATTTCAACGGATTCCCGGATAGCCAGAAGGACAGTTTAGCCTACGGATATCTCGAGGGTGTGCAAGCCGAGCTGGAAAAAGACGAGCCTGACATTCTTGTCCCGCCCTCTGACGCGAGGCATCCGATGTGGTGGGTCCTGCCGCAGGATCTCGGACAGAATCCATACACAGGACTTGCGCAGAAGCTGAACCGGTATTGCCAGACTGGAGATAACCGCCGCCAAAAGCTTTTGGACGCGTTTCTTTCGATTGCCTACCAGAAAACTGGAGGGCCACAGTTTGGAATTTCCATTGACAATAGCAAGACCGATCCTTGGAAAAAGATATTGGGCGGCGAGGAATCGTCGGTGAGCTGCTCTGCCTATAGCGCAAGCCCAGAGCAAACGCGCCAATCGATTGTCGACGGATACTATCTCGGATCGCAAGCGTTGAAGCTCAGGCTCAAGGAGGGCCAGACCGGCTTCTCTATGGTGTGGCCGACCAAATCCAGTCCGCAGACCGTACGAACCGAGGTGGACAAACACTGCGACAAAGACAAGGGAGCAAAGTTGCGTGACGCGCTTTGGGTCGCCACAACCGAAATGGCAGTCAAGGCGAAGTAGACTGTCTGCGTGTCGTCGCACTGGCAGACGGACAAACCGAATGGACCGACCGAAAAAGTGGTTACACGACAGAGAGTCATTCTTCAAATACATGGCACCAGACGCAGCACTTAATGTTCTGAATAGTCGCTCGCCGCAATGGTCGTCTCCCGACAGCTTCAACGATCCGTTTGACATGGGGTTTCCTCTTCATGTGGATATCGATCATTTGAGAGCCCGAGGCCTCACACTGAAGTCTTTGTGGGACGCTCACTACTCGCTGGAGGGCATCCCAGCCGATAATGAATTGGGCAGGATAATACGGTCGTGGAAAAGCGTTTTTCCAAAGTTATCGCGCGAAGAGTTTGATCGGGAGTTTGGAGAAGCGATTGATGAATCCTTGCGCAAATTGCCACTGCTCGTGGACGAATCGAATCCGAACTTCCAGAAAGCGATGAAAGACGCGAAAGTTCTTTGCCTATCGCAAAGACGAGATAGCATTCTGATGTGGTCTCACTATGCCCAAATGCACCAAGGAGTCGTGCTTGAGCTAGCTTGCATTCCCGAGCGGGACAGCGCTTGGGGCGCTGCTATGCGCGTGAAATATGGCGACATGCCACCGATGTATGATGACGATTTTCTAGTTCGAGTATTATCTGGGCAGGCCAGCATGAATACCGCCGCGTTTATAGACGAGTCGATTAAACGATTTGTAACGACAAAAGCGGCGGACTGGTCCTACGAACGCGAATGGAGGGTCGTCCTTCACTTTACGGACCCAAATCAACGGTATGAAAAGTTCGCTTTTTCGCCCGAAGAACTAGCAGCAGTCTATTTGGGATGCCGCATGTCAGATGACCACAAGGAAAAAATCGTCGCTAAAATTCGCCGTGACTATCCGAGCACCAAAGTATTTGTGGCAGAAAAGATGGAGCGGAAGTTCGCTCTGAGATTTCGCGACTACTGAGGGTCGAAATTCGCGCCACTTGTGCTGACGTCAGGTAGTTCCGGCATGAGTGTGTCCCGCGGGCCGAGTTAGATTTACCGCGAAACGGAAGTCGGGAGGAAACGCGGTGATCTGCCCGCGGCATTCAGGACGCGATGCTCAGAAATGTACGAGATAAAAGATCGAAGGCACCCGATTGCTAAGTTGGTCAACGAGAGCTAACTGCGTCGGCTCGCATCGTATCGGATTTGCTAATCTCCGCCACAAAAAGACACATTTTCCCGCTGCGCGGGACCGGCTGATTCAGAGGATTTTAAGTCGTTTTGAGTGAATCTCTAAGTATTTGAGTATTATGGATCGCACACGATGACTGTGTAAGTTTTTGTGTAAGTCTCAAGGGCAACACACTGCTTCTGAAAGCGCTAGTCAGGCGGGTTGCGGGCTGCCTACCTGCCTAGCTTGTCGAGCAGTGCCTTCGCGTCTTTCAGGTCGGGGGTGTCGAAGCCCTCGGTGAACCAGTTGTAGATCTCGGCGAGCATCGTGCGCGCTTCGTCGCGCTTGCCTTGGTGATCGAGCAGGCGTGCAAGGCTCGTCTTGGCGCGCAGTTCAAATGAACGGGCTTGCTGGCGGGACGCAGTATCGATCGCCGTGCGAAACAATTGCTCGGCCTCGTCAGAATGGGCCGAATTCTCGATCTGAATCAGTTCGCCTCTCATGCGACAGAGTTCGCCTCGGTAGAAACTCTCGCCGCCATCGCGGCCCATTGCCAGTCCGAGGTCCACCGCTTCCAAACCCTCCTGGGTTCGACCTGCCTTGGCGAAAGCTGCGGCCAGGGCGCTGTAGAACTCTGACTGACCGAGCCTGCCACCGGTCGCGCTATAGTCCGAGAGTCCCTGGAGAATGCAGGCGATACCCTCCTTGAGATCTCCCTGCCTTGTGAGAGCGACACCTCGAACATATTTACCCAATGCAGCGCGTTCGACGAACCCGTGGTTCTCCGACAGCGTGATCGATTCTTCCGCCAAAGATTGGGCGCTGCCTGGACTACCGGCCAGAAGATGCGCCCGGCCACAAGCTACCAACGCGAACGCCAAGTCAGGGAGGCTCGACTGCGTCCGCGCGTGCTTCACAACTTCGCCAACTCCTACGCAGCATCGTTCCGGATAACCCAGAATTCCCTCAGCGAGCGCGCTTAGCGCTCCTGCCAGCACGTCGGGCCTGCGTTCGTCTAAATACCAGCGTTTCTGCAAGGGTATGTCCTGTGCGAGTGCGAGCTCGAACTGCCTGCGGCAGGCAGCAAAGTCGCCGATGTAAAAGAGACAGAGGCCGAGGGCGGTTCGGGCACCCGCCAGCATCATCGCGTCGCACTGACTCTCGGCCACTGCCAACGCGTGTTCAGCGTATTCACGAGCGGTTTGCAGTTCACCGCGCTGTGCATGGAAATGGAAGAGCTGCCAGAGCACCGGGAACACCTGAGACTGCTCTCTGAGGCGTTGTGACAGATCGCGAGCCCGCAAGAGGATGCGCTCTCTTTCAGGCGCGCCAACTCCCTTCACGGCTGCAGCGGCCGAACCGATCAGGATCTGCAAACTGAGTTCCCGACGATCTCGTTCCTGCGTTTCGGGCAATTCGTCCAGCAGCTTGAGCGCGGTCATGTAGTGGTGCTGCGCCTCGACCATCGCGCAGCACGCCGCCGCCTGCTCACCCGCCAGATGGAGATATTTCACCGCCTGCCAGGTATTGGCGCTATGCGCGAAGTGATGCGCCAGTTCAGTGATGTGGTCGTCGAGGCTGCCGGCAAATGTGGATCCCGACCCAGCGGCACAGATTCGTTCGATCGCTTCGGCCACCTCGAGATGTAGCCGCTGGCGTCGCGCCGCCGACAGGCCGGCGAGCACCGTCTGGCGAATAAGCTCGTGAGAGAACTCAAACCGGACCTTGGAATTTTCCGCGATCGAGAAAACCAATCCGGCCTTTTCGGCTTCCTCGACGCGCTCGAGAATCGAATCCGCATCGGCGTCGCACGAAGCCTGAAGAATTTCAAAACTGAAAAGGCGTCCGATCACCGAGGCTGTCGCGAGAATCTTCTGTGTCAGGTCGCTGAGCCGCGCCAGTCGCCGCCCGACGACTAGCCGCACAGTAGGCGGCGCGTCCAGCTCGGCAATGTGGAGCTTCGAGCGAAACTGTCCCGACGAATCGTACAGTCGATTTTCCTCTTCGAGATGGCGGAACAGTTCCTCGACGAAGAAGGGATTGCCCTCGGTCTCGGCGAACACCTCGCCAACCACCACGGCAGGCGCAGATTTCCCACTCAAGCTTTCGAGCATCGCGGCCACCCCGTCGCGCGGCAAGCCTTTCAGCCTCACACGAGTCGCGAGCCGGCCCCGCAGTAAATCTTCCAACGTCTTTGCCAGCTCGTGACTGACATTGACCTCGGCGTCGCGGTAGGTGCCGATCACCATCAGCGGCAAATCGGACAGCCGCTGCGTCAGGTGATCGAGCAGCGACAGGGTGGAATCGTCGGCCCAGTGAAGATCTTCGAGTATCATGAGCGTCGGTTGTTCTGACGCGATTCGAGCAACGAAGTCGGAAAAACAATTGAACAAGTGGCGTCGAGCCTGGGCCGGCGCCAAATCGAGCGGCTGGGGAAGTTCCGGCAGGACGCTTCTGAGTTTGGGGATCAAGCGCGCCAACTCCGGCGCCTGATCCCCCAGCGCTCTGCGCAGAGCGTCCTCACTGGATGCGCGATCGACGAAGTTCTCCAGGATTTCCACGAACGGCAGATAAGCGACGGCTTCGTCGTGCTCGGAGCAATGCCCGACCATAATCGCCATGCGCTTTGCGTCTGCCTCGGCCGCAGTCTCGTCCGCCATCCGGGTCTTGCCAACGCCGGGCTCACCGGAAATCAGGAAGAGGCACCCGTGCCCTGAAGCCGTCTCGTCGAGTCCACTAAGCAACAGAGCGCGCTCGCTTTCGCGCCCGACCATCCCACCAGGCGGCCGAGCTCGGAATTGCTCCGCTCTGCTTGTCTTCGGCGCGCGAATCTCCGCAACGAATCGATAGCCCTTAGCGGGCACGGTGGCCACGAATCGCGGCGAATCGGAGTCGTCGTGTAGTGCGTGCCGGATCTTCCGCACCGCCGTATTGATAGCGTTGTCGGTATCCAGGAAGACGCCTTTGCCCCACACGCGCTCCAGAATTTCCTCGCGGGTAACGAGCTGCCCGGGTCGATCGGCGAGAATGAAGAGCACCTCGAGGGGGATACGCTCCAGCTGCACGGGACGGCCCTTGCGCCGGAGCTGGTAAGCAGTCGGGTCAAGCTCGTAGTCCGCGAAACGGCAGATATCTCTAGGCATTCGAACCTTGGGAAGAGGTCAATTCTAGTTGCGTCGCGGACCACTGGCTAGCTGCATTTCCTACACAACAAATGCAGTAAATATGCATTCCCTCTCCATTGTTGGCGCGTCGCAATCCGCCGAACATGCGCGAAAGAAGGATTCATCCGAATCCATAAAGGAGGCCTTTTGGTAATCAACTATGGGAGGAAACAGAATGCGTAAGGTAGCAACATTGATTCTGCTGGCTGGCGGGGTGTTTTTGGCAGCGGTGCCATGTGCGATCGCTCAGGGAAATGGTAACTCGCCGGGCATCGCCCAAGTTGTGGCATTGGACGAATGCGATCCGACAACGTTTAACGCTGCACTGGGCGCTGACGAATGCAAGAACATTGCGTCTGGATTCAGCACGATGCTGAGCAATCTAGTTGCAGGAGCGGAGGCCGGAACTCCCGATCCGGGCTGGGATTACGAACCCGACACGCTGACGATCAAGGAGGGGACCGTCGTTTCCGCGGTCAACCAGGGCGGTGAGGTTCACACCTTTACCGAGGTGAAAGCATTCGGTAACGGATTCGTGCCGCCGCTCAACCCAGGCGGCGCGACGAGCGTCATTCCGGAGTGCAGTGGCGGCTTTGGCAGCGTCGCTGTGGCCAAGACCCGAATTCTTCAGGGCAGCCATCTCGATATCACTGGCCTGTCAAAGGGAAAACATCTGTTCCAGTGCTGCCTCCATCCATGGATGCGGATGGAAGTGGACGTGAAGTGATTCGCTAGGGAGCATCTGCGTGCACCACCCCCGCTCGTGGGTGCTCCCAATTTCCCCGCCTGCGCAAATACATCTGCCGGGGGCGGGGGTCGAACCCCCGCACGGAGCTTTCGCTCCAGAGGATTTTAGGTCCTCTCCGTCTACCGCTTCCACCACACCGGCGCTCTCGAGACTGTCTCTGAACCGTGCCACAGCACCGATGGCGGGTCTGTGTCGATCGGAACACCAAGGCCATCAGAGGGAGGCGAACGCCGATAAGGTCAATCCCAGACGCAGGCGGTGATTGATCCGTTGACAAACCGATTAAGCTTGAAGTAACTGAACAAAAACGTCCAAACAATTCGTTTTCATCGATTTTGAGGTAAAAATGCTAAAATCTGGACCGATAAGAAAAGGACAGGCACTCACGGTCGTGGCGATAGCAATGATCGCTTCCGTCTGTTTCGTCTCCACGCGTGCCTACAGTCAGCCGCCTGCCGACAACCCTAATCAGGCGCCGAATCTTCATTTCATCCCCAACTCCCAGGCGTTTTGGGATTCTTCAAAGAACTGGACGACTAACTACGGCCCCGCCTACCGCGATACGGATCTGGCGCCGACGAATTTTTTGCCGTGTACCGGCCAGTACGCGTTATGCTTTGAATCGGGACCTGATCCGCTGCCATGCAACCTGACCGCTGATGGCCGCTTCGCGAACTGCAAGTGTGTTGTAAAGACTGGGCTGAATTTCGTTCTGATCACTGCGATCCTGAACCAAAGAGTCTATCGGGATACGGTCGCGCAGTGTGGTGCCGACGGTTCGGGGTGTACCGCAACCGACAGCGCTCCCGTTTGTAGTGCCCTGCAAAATGGCTCTCTGATTCCCGGTGCAGATGTGATCTCTGATTGGAGCCCGGATGTCCAAAGGCTGCTGATCGAGGGAGGGCCTCCACCGTTGACAGTCTGCAATAAAGGTCCATACGCCGGATGCATGACGGCCCCGTGCAAGTTGACCGAACCGGGTTATGCGGAATGTTCATGTCCGATCGCCTGGGGCATCTTTCAACTCTTCGGAGAGGGTGCCGAGTGCAGTCTCGACGGCGACCTGGTGAATTCGTCTTCTTACGATCCAGCGCGCGACGTGCCACCGGCCCCTTGAGGGCAGTAGAACTTCTGCGAACTCCAAGGCATGCGGGATGAACCAAATCGAGGAAGATGTGAGGGCCCCAGTTTCTCGTCCGAAATGTGAGACTGTGTAAGTTCTTGTGTAAGTCTCAAGGGCAAGCAACTGCCCCGAAGGGGCTTTCAGGTGGTTAGCGGGTTGCCCACTCGCCAGCCTCGCCGAGCGGGCCCTTGGTACCCTTCAGCACGTCGCCGTGATCGCCGAGAAGTTGCTCGTTTTCAGGAGGCAGTGCGTCGGCGACTTGGCAGCGGGTCAACTGGGCCGGTCGAATTGGTCCTCGCGCATATCGAGGAAGCACTGGCCGAGGACGACGCTACGACACAAATGGCCGCTTTTCTCATAACCGCACTGGTGCACGCTCCTGACATGCTCGGACCGGTGCGACACCTTTATAGCGCATTGCTCGATCCGCTTCGATCGGAACACGGTGAGCTTGCTGAAGTCCGTCACGCACTGCTGGCTGTTGAAGGTATTTTTCTACTCCGAGGACTCGGGTTTGCAGAAGTTTCCGCAGGCGAGCTCAAGTCTGTCCTGCTCCACGCACGCAACATCGTACTTGCGGCGTTGGATAGATCGGCGTACCGACCGCTCTGAGAATCAGCCGTAAACCTCCTAGCTTCATAACTTCTTTCCTTCATACATCCCTGACGGCCCCGATCAATTAGCTTCGAGTCAGATCTGCTCAATGGCGAGTTTCACGAGGTGAACGACCGTTTCAAGATCAGCAGCCTTCACGAATCGGACCTCAATCCATTGCGAATTCCTGGATCGGTTGGGATGAACTTTCGAATCAGTGGGATGGACCAAGCCCTCGCGGTGGATGACGCTCCTGGTTAGACGAATGTCCAGTTCGTTGTCGCTATGGAAGTGGGCAAACTCTTTGTCCTCATAGCACAGGGACGAGAATCCGTCATCCCGCCCCGGCCACGGGCGATCTTTCACTCCGAGTTTCTCGAGTCGTTGCACTAGCTGACTTCGCAGATGAGCCATTTGGTCAATTCCCCGAACGCGCCAAGCCGGTATCCCCGACCTGAAACTCCGCAATCTGGTCCTTACCCTAATTGAGCGTTAATCCAAGACCGGCATGAAACTCCTGGGGACGTCAAAATCCTTTGCCGGCACGAACACTTTCAGATCGAGCACTGGACTCGGGTCAGTCGCCTTCTCCTCACCTAAAGCGACAATTCGCCTTCTGAACAAAACCTCCAATCCCCGCCGCTACAGCATCCGACTACGACGAGCCCTTCGTGCATTACAACTTACCGCCGCCGCCTTATCGCGCGCAACTTCGCCAGAATCGCGGCAGTCCGCGTCGAATCCTTGCCTACACCAGATAGGCGAACTGGTGGCCTCGAAATCATCGCGCATCGCGCGGATGGATCGTTGCTTGTGTCTGCGAAGTGTCGTCGCGGAACGATCCGAAGGCCGGCCTTCCGGCCGTCAACCCTGTCGACGAAATTCGCGCCACTTGCTCGACGTAAACGGCTTGGTGCCCGTGATTCCGCGTCTATGTTCCGGAGAAAGCGATTTTCGGCAAAAGCTTGGAGTCGCCGGAGATAGCTGGTAAAAGGCCCTCTGTGAAAATCAACGCGCCTTCCTGTGCGGCATCTCGCACTAGCCGGGTTCTGACGATCAAGCGAAGACTACCTTTTGGATCAGCTACAGCCGAATATCTGTGAGGACGGGGCAAAAACAGCGCGAAGGAGCGACAAGAACTTGAGTACAGTCATCAAGGCCGGTGCTACCCTATTCGCAATCGTACTAGTGCTTGTGCTTCATCCGTTGTGCGCAATGGCACAACAGGCGCAGCCCGCAGCTACCGGGTTTTCATTTGCCGTGTACGGCGACTCGCGGTCGATGTTCTACCTGCCATACAAATCGGACGAGGAGGCTGAGGCGCGCGAACTGATGGTTAAGATGTTCGAGCTGGTGTTTCCTAAGAACATCGCGGAGGTAGTGGTCAAAAAAGACGTCAAGTTGATCTATGACCGGGAAACCCACGAGCTGGCCGAAGTCATAATGCCCTTCGATACAAAGTATGAAGTAACCACCCTGACAATTGATAAAGGCTGGGTCACCAAGGCCTCGGTCGAAGACGTGAAACTCCTTCCCGGCGTCCATCGCACGATGTTCGAGCTTCAAGGCGGCGAGTGGGTCGCGCGCGAGATAGCGCAAAGCGTCAAGAGCGGGCGCGCGCAACTCGTTGTACACACCGGCGACCTGGTCTGGTGGGGCGCGCAGGGAGCTACTCCTTTCGACGACCCTTACTGGAAGTTGGTGAACGATGACGTGGTAAAGCAATTGCCGCCGCCGGACGATCGAATGCGCGCCGCGGGTCTCGGAGGTCGCTTCTTTACTGCGGTCGGCAATCACGAAGTGTGGGAGGACGCCGACGCCGAGGGTTTCTTAACCACCTTCCCCTATCTGAAGCAGCTCGGAGTCTCAGAGAAGAATCTCATCTACAAGTTTGACTACAACGGTGCGCGCTTTATCTTCCTATGGACTGGCAAATACGACGAGAACAAGCCCACGGCGTGGGGCGCCACACGGCCAACCTATGAAGAGCAGATGAAGCAGCTGGCGCAATGGCTGGATGAAGCCAAAGCTGCGGGCATCCGCAAGATCTTCGTCAGTTTCCACAACCCGGTCTTTTGCCGATCCGGCATGGGTCCTATCCCGGAAGCGCAAAGTCCGCATAAGCTGCTCGCGTCCTACGCCAAGGATTTGGACATCGTCGTTTTCAACGGTCACGTGCACACGACCGAGCTCTACCAGGTGGACGGAGTGAAATACCTGGTGCTTGGCGGCGGCGGCGCGGAACAGGACCCGATTCTCCCAGGCCGTACGGAGATCAAGATGCCGCCCGGCTATCCAGCGAATCTTTATGAGAAGCCCACTCCGCCCAGCGAAGAGTACAGCTACCTTCTGGTTGACGTACAACCGGGCCAAAATACCAGGTTCACGCTAAATCGTTTTCGCCCGTGGTCGGCCAAGCCATTCGAAAGCGTGGAGCTGTTCGGAGGTGCTAAATGAGAGCCGATCCCGTCCTATCGGGCAATATTTCACGTCACCCTGTCGGCAAAGTTCGCGGCACTTGCTCGACGTAAGCGGTGACGTCAGATAGTTCCGGCATGAGTGGTTCGCCCGCGCCGTGTTAGATTTACGCTAAATCACGTTCGGAGAGGACGCGCCTATGAGTTACTTTCTGGCCAAGACCGAGCCAAGCACTTACTCTATTGACGATCTCGAGCGCGACCGGCGCACGACTTGGGATGGTGTGACCAATCCGCAGGCGGTGCGGGCGATCCGTGAGATGAAACCGGGCGACATCGTGTTCGTCTATCATAGCGGCGGAGTTTCGAGCGTGGTCGGGATGGCAACAGTGAAGTCGGCGCCGCGCGACGATCCGAAGAATGCGAAGTCGGCGGTGGTCGAGCTGGAATTTGCGGGACGGATCGAGCCGCCGGTGACGTTGGCGGAGATCAAGCAGTTGGGAAAATTCGCCGACTGGGCGCTGGTGAGGCAAGGGCGTCTGTCGACGATGAGTGTGCCGGAGAAAGTCGTGGCGTGGATACGCGCGCAGCGTCCGAGCGCGAAGATCTAGCGAGGGTGCTGGCCAGGTTTGAAAGGCGAATATTGTTGATGACGGATCGGCTATGGTCTGTCGAGGAATTGATTTGATGCAACAAATGGGGGATGCGCGATGAGAGAAAAACAATCGTTTGGAGTGTTCGTTCGATCTTTCGGTTTGGTCGTCTTGGTATACGGAGTCTACGGAATCGTTCATACGGGGATCGAGCTTTCGGGCATGAAGATGCGTTACCCTGAGCCGATGCCCGCAAGTATTCTGCTCTCCGTCCAATGGCTTGTGATAGGCATAGTTCTGATACGAGCAGCAGACTCGATCGTGAGGTTTGCCTATCCCACGCCTTTAAATTCAAATTAGGACACTGCCGAGGATTGCAGGCCGCTTGGTCACGTGGAGCATTTCTTGGGCAACGGGGATAGGCAGGAATCCCTTCGTTAGGCTCTCCGGCGGGACAGAATGGCGATCCGCAGGGGTTGTAGGCCATCGTGGGTGTTTTATGGCTGATCGCAGATTTTTTGGTTGCCGGGGAGTCTCACTGGCGATCGCGGCGTTGTGCTTGTCGGCGTGCGCGAGCGCAGGTTCTGAGCGCATGACAGCACAAGAACGATCGAACTCGATCGAGCAACTGCAGCAGGCGCGGCAGACCGATTTGAAGGATGCGCTGGATACCGAGTTAGGGCCGGCTGCGCAGGGCGACTATATGACGCAGGCTGGGAAAGCTGAAAGCGCGATCAATGATCTGAGCCAGCACTCGGACGTCCCCAGAGCGGAAATATCCGATGCGTTGTTTGTTCCGCCGAAGCATCTTTCGCCCGCGGAGAGAGTCGAGTTGATCAAGCAGCTCGAGCAGGCGAAGGCGCTTGACAATCAGATCTACCGCAATCACCTCGGCGGCTATGATCCTATTCTGACGGAAGACTGCACCGTGCAGGCGCAGCGTGTCGATCGAGTTGCGAACGAGCTGGAAACCGAGCGACAGGTGTCATGGTCGGAAATCCAGGAGGCAATGTGGGTTCCGAATGAAAATGCGTGGTAGTTTCCGGGGGGAACCAGCCGAAACAAAAACGGAGGCGGCTTTGAGAGCCGCCTCCGCTGCGTATCAAACCTGAAATCGAGAACTGATTACGGAGTCGTCTTGGCAGGTTTTTCCGGGTTGAACTTCAACGTCATCTGGGCGACGCCTGCTGCGACGTTCAAGCCGTTCTGGCCTTCGATTGAAACCGGCTGCAATGCGATCGAGCTGTTGAAGCCGCCGACGAGCACGTTGGCGCCCGCGCCGACGCCGACTGCCGCGCTGGCAGTCGCTCCGCCGTAGTGACCGGTGAGCGCACCCTGGCCGAGGTTGGTGGTCGGGGCCATAACTGCCCACAGGATCACGCCCGACTGCAGATAGCCGATATCAGCACCGAACTTGGTGATCGAGCCGGTGTAGTACTCGGTGTATCCGGGCTGCAGGGCGTAGGCGCACTGAAGCTTGCGCGACGATCCGAAAATAAAGCCCCATCCGGCCGCGACGTGACAGGTCAGGTATCCTGCGCGGACTGCTGCCCCTCCGCCTGACGCAGCCGGCGCCGGTGCAGGCGCCGCGCCCTGGGCCTTTGCCGATGGCGCACTCGCGGCAAGTGCCACCGCCAATCCCAGTGCGATTACCATTCCTCGTGCTTTCGAATTCATTGTGTCCTCCGTTCTGTGCTGAGGCTTTGCGATTCGACTGGCGGGCGCCAGCGAAAAGTTCCTCACGTTAGCTACCCAGTAGAGGTGCAAACTCTCACTTTGCCTATCAAAATGCAATACTGGCGGGCTGAGTTGTAATGTCGAGTGGCTATTCACTTGACTATAAACTCCCAATGCCGCACCATCCTGCGGTCCTCGTAAGATAGCCCAAACCGCAGGAGAACTGACTAATGAGCTTGAAGACTATTTTCGCAAGTTTCACCGCCGCTTCGCTGGTGGCCTGCACGCTTGGCCTGAGCGGGCCGGCGTTTGCGCAGAGTTCGCAGAAGCAACTTGATATCGCGGCCGCACGCGCCCAGCGCAAGGCCACGGTCGGCGCCAACATGAATCTGAGCGCGGGTGAAGCGGCGAAGTTCTGGCCGGTTTACGATGCGTACGAAGCGAAGATGGACGCCGTCGAGGATCGCCACGTCAGAGAGCTCAAGGAATTCGCGGCCAAGTACAATAATTTCACCGACGCGGACGCGGCGAAGAAGCTGGACGAAGTGATCGCGATCCAGCAGGCGCGGCTCGACGTGCAGAAGGAATTCATCCCGCAGTTTCGCGCCGTCATCTCGCAGGTGAAGGTGACGCGGTTCTATCAGATCGACAACAAGATCCAGGCGCTGATCCAGTGCGACATCGCGCAGTTGGTGCCGCTGGCGCAGACGCCGGGCGAGGCTGCTCAGCAGTAGCTAGCCGGTTGTAACAGCTGCGTGCGCCAGAATCGGTCAATGCCGGCGTCGACGGTGATTCCGGTGCTGGGCTATGCCGACGTCGGCGCGGCTGTCGCATGGCTGTGCGATACATTCGGCTTCAGCGTGCGCATTCGAATCGGGAATCATCGGGCGCAACTGAACGCCGGTGACGGCGCCGTGGTTGTAACTCAACGCGACGGGCCTGCCGGCGCGGACTCCGTGATGGTGCGGGTCGACGACGTCGATAGTCATCACGCGCGCGCGGTACGTCGCGGGGCGCGCGTGCTCGAAGCGCCGGCAGACTATCCATTCGGCGAGCGGCAATACACAGTCGAGGACTTCGCGGGCCGTCGATGGACGTTCTCGCAGTCGATCGCCGACGTCGATCCCAAGGACTGGGGCGGCACGACGAGCTAGCTACTTAACATTGACAACTTGCCAGCCCCGCAGCCGATGACTTGGCCAGTGAGGAGCCTGACGATGACCATCACAATTACCGCGTTTGAACGGTCACCCGATGGCGGCAAGGGACTGGCGCGTGATACGCGCGTTCGCTGGGCGCTTGAAGAAGTAGGCCAACCCTACGAGGTTCGCCTTGTTTCGTTCCGTGCGATGAAGGAACCCGTGCATCGCGCGCTTCATCCTTTCGGGCAGATTCCGACTTATGAGGAAGGTGATCTCGCCCTGTTCGAGACAGGTGCGATCGTGTTCCATATCGCCGAGCAGCATGCGGGGCTGCTACCGGACGATGCCAATGGGCGGGCGCGCGCGATCACATGGATGTTTGCCGCGCTCAACACGGTGGAGCCGCCGATCCTTGAACTCACTACCGCCAGGCTCTTTGAGGGTGACAAGCCGTGGTCCAAGCAGCGTCTGCCGCTGGTCGAGGATCGCGTGCGCGACCGGCTCGTCCAACTTTCCGCTCGCCTCGGCGATGCCGACTGGCTCGATGGTGCGTTCAGCGCGGGTGACCTGATGATGGTGTCGGTGCTGATCAGGTTGAAATTGTCGGGCATTCTGGACGAATTTCCGAACCTGGCCGCCTATGTCGCCCGCGGCGAAGCTCGGCCCGCCTACAAGCGGGCTTTCGCCGCTCAATTGGCGGTTAACACCGGCCAGCCACCGACCGGCTGATTGAGGTGCGGCCCGGGCTGGAAGTCGTCATCCGAGTTTTTCGTTCAGTTTGACCCCAGCTACTTCCTGCCCACGCGCGCGATCGCTTCGAGGATGAGCTTGCCCGCCGCCTCTCGATCCACCCAGTCGCCGATTTTCACCCACTTGCCCTTCTCGAGATCCTTGTAGTGGCGGAAGAAGTGATCGATCTGGTCGAGCATGATCTGCGGCAGGTCGGTGTAGTTGGCGATTCCGTCGAAATAGGGATTCAGCTCGTCGACCGGCACCGCGAGAATTTTCTCGTCGATGCCGTTCTCGTCTTCCATCAGCAACGCGCCGATGGGACGGCATCTGATGACGGCGCCGGGCGCGACCGGCACCTGCGACAGCGCGAGCACGTCGCACGGGTCGCCGTCTTCGGAGAGCGTGTTGGGGATAAATCCGTAGTTGGCCGGATAGTACATCGCGGTGTGCAGGAAGCGATTGACGAACAGTGCGCCCGACGCCTTGTCGAGCTCGTACTTCACCGGCACGCCGCCCTGCGGAATTTCCACGAGCACGTTGATCTCGTCGGGCGGATTCCGCCCTGGCGGAATTTTCGTGACGTCCATGGCGATGAGTAGAGCACGCGATCGCAACTGAGGCCATCGCGATTTTGTGGATTGCCTTTGTGGCGGCATCGACATAGATACGAATCAAGCGGGCTCAAGCAGAAATCCAAACGGAGGAACAGCGATGGCGCTTCACGGCGGATGCCTATGCGGCGGCGTGCGATACGAAATCAACGGCAAGCTGGAGAATGCGGGAAATTGTCACTGCTCGATGTGCCGCAAGAACAGCGGGTCAGCGTTCGTCGCAGCGGCGCAGGTCGCGATGAAGGATTTCAAATGGACCAAGGGCGAGAACCTGATCGGCAGCTACAAGTCGTCGGCGGGCGCGCAGCGGATTTTTTGCAAGAATTGTGGATCGCCGCTGGCCGGCGGCGGTGATCCAATGGGCGAGAGCCTGTTCCTCTACCTGGGATCGATCGACGGTGACCCCGGCGTGCGTCCCGGATCTCACATCTTCGTTGGATCGAAGGCGCCGTGGTTCGAGATCACCGACAAGCTGCCGCAGTTCAAGGAATTTCCGTCGTAGTAATTTTCCGGGTTTGCGTGCTCGCGCCCTCAGCGCTGGGAGGTGATCTATGAACCGCGCGCTACCAATCACAATAGCCATTGCCATGCTGATGGCCTGCGCCACGCCTTTGATGGCCGAGGAGCCGGGACCGGCAACCACCGGAGTCAGGCCCGGCGACGTTATCACCCCAGAGAATGCCGGCAAGGTCGAGAGCCTGGTGAGTCCCGGCAACTATGTGCTGGTGCGCCAGGGTATGGAGATGAGGATCGTCCCGTCCCGGGACTACAACTGGCCGCCACCCTACCGCGTCTCCACCGAGCAAAATTCCTCGCAGGCAGGCTTGGCACCCGACGGCCAATTGACCAATTACCGCGCCGGTCTGCCGTTCCCGATGCTCGATGCGAACGATCCCGTGATCGCGCAGAAGATCATGTGGAACTTCCAGTTCGGCCCGGCCTATAGCGACGATCTCGATTCGCAGGACACGGAGATCCAGAACTTCACGGCTCGCGGTGGCAGTCCATTCGCCGCCTACCCGATCGGGCATCTTGCCGTCTATCGGAATCTCGGCCGCGAGGAAGTAGCACCGGCCCCCACCGATTACGACGGCGATACGGGAATCATGGAGCGCATGGCGCTTGGTCCGATCATCGTGCCGATCGAGCCGCCTTTCTGGCAGAGCCCGTGGGCATACATGGTGCGATACAGATACTCGAGCCCGCGGCGGTCGGATCTCATATGGTCGGATTTGTCGGTGCCGACTCATTGGTATGGGCAGTTTCCGGGGATGTCGAATTCGGATTACGTGCTCGACAACGCGTTCTTCGGCAACCTGGACCTGGATTCGCTGTTCGGCTTCGCCGGCAGGTTCCAGGATTTTGATTTCAAGTTCCTGGGCGAGAAGACGATGCTGGCGGTGGTGCATGCGAAGTCGTTGCCGGCCAAGGCGTGCGCGGCCGACGGCGGTCGCACGATATGTCCGGAGGATTGGGAGCTGCGCCATGTATATGTAGTCGAGGCTGACGCGCGCAGGCCGGGGCGATTCGCCGACGTTCCCGCGATTGCAAAACGGATTCTGTATATCGATTCGCAGGGATGGTTCATCACGGCGTCGGACCAGTATGGCCACGACGGCAAGCTGTGGAAGACGCTCGCGATTTTCAACACGGTGCGCGACCGGGAATATCCCGACTCGAAAGCTGCGGTCTATTCGTTCGAGCGGCTGTTTCAGACGGCGCTCGTCGATGAAGACGTGCAGAGCGGCTACTCGACGATTTTCTTTACGCCCAGTCCTGAGCGGCCGCAGCACGACACGTGGTTCATCAACCAGGGAATAATCTCGCAGCGCTGGATCGTACCGCAGCGTTTCACGACGCATCGGGAGTATTTTTATTGAGATCCGCCGCCGAAGCCCCCGACGAGCGATGCAGAGGCGAAATTGCCGCGTGGTGACGTCATCGGCGATATCGAGCGGAAGGTGTCGCTTTTGTGATCGAAGATCAGCGCGGTGCTTACGGGTTTTTCGCAGACCGAAGCGGCAGTTGAAGGGCAGTCTGTATAGCCGCCGGCGATTAGAATTTTTGTGCTCGTGAGTACGGTCGCTCCCACGAAAAAGCGATCGCGCGGCATCGAGGCGATCGCACCGAAGCTGCCGCTGTTGGAATCAAAGAGTTCAGCGCTCTTGAGGGTGGCTCCTGCGTCGTCGAAACCGCCCGCAATCAGCACGTCTCCATCGCCGAGCACCGCTGCGAGATGCCCATAGCGCGTCGTGGTCATACTACCGGTCGAAGTGAACAGGCCCGTCACCGGATCGTACAGCTCGGCAGTATCGAGGACCGGGCCGTTACTGACGCCGCCAGCAATCAGTACGCGACCGTCGGGCAACAAGGTCGCCGTGTGCATCTCCCGAGCGGAAGTCATCGTACCGGTCAGGCTGAACAATCCAGTCGCGGGATCGTAGAGCTCCGCTGAGTCCAGCACACCGCCGCTGCCATCCGGCAGCAGCTGAATCCCTCCGGCAATGAGAACCTTGCCATTCGGGAGGCTGGTCGCAGTGCATCGGTCGCGCGGAAAATTTATCGCGCCCGTCTCGGTGAACTTTGCGGTCGCCGGGTCATACAGTTCAGCAGTGGACAACGACATCGTACCATCGTCGCCGCACGCAATCAGAACCTTGCCGTTGGCGAGCAGGGTCGCAGTATGACCGGTGCGAGCCTCTAGCATCGCGCCCGTGTTGGCAAACCGTCTCTTTGCAGGATTGTAAAGTTCGGCAGTGGCGAAAACTTTCATGCCATCGCCAAACATTTTATTGGCCCCGCCTGCTACCAGAACTCGCCCGTCTTGCAGGACAGTGGCCGCATGCCCAACTCTAGCGGTGCTCATCGCGCCGGTCGCGGCAAAGGAACCCGACGCGCCATGATTCGGCTGGAACACCTCGGCGCTCGACAAGGTGACAAGCCTGCGGTTTCCGTTCGTCGATCTGATCCCGCCTGTGAACAGGATCGGCAGCGCGCCGGAGTTCGCGTTGCTACCTCCGCTGACCGGACCGGCCGCTATCGCCAGCACGACGGCCACGAACGCGATCGCGCATGCTCCAAACTGAGAGTACTTAATGGAACTTCCCCTTTTTCTTCGCAGACACGCGATTCTTATCGCGGCATCTACTCCAGCGTCAACTGCCAGTCGAGCGGGATTGAACGCCCTGCCACTGCGTTGCGCGAGCGTTACGCGTCAGGTTGCATCCCGGCTCTTTTGTCGCGTGACGTCATAGACTAACTTAGCCTGCAGCATGGGGGGCTTTCTTGCGATCTCAACTGGCTCGTAAAAAAACGATGGTGGGTTGCCGCGCCTGCAGGTTCGCGATTCTCGTGGTCGCGATCGTACTCTTTTGGTCCGGTAGTTCGGCGTGGTCTCAGACCGCGTTCGTGAAACCCAATTCGATAGCCTTCGGAAAAGTGCAGCTATACGCGCGCTCCGACCGTCCGAAGGTCAAGAATGTGATAACGATCGGAAACGCGGCAAAGAGCGGCCCCGCGGTCACTATAAATCTTCCGACGAACCTTCCACCCGGCATTTCGATGAAGGCGCTGCTGGGGGCGCAGTACCAGACTAAGTTCAATTTTGGGCCGCTGGCCTCCGTACCAATAGAGGTCGACTTCTCGCCGATGAAAGATGGAAAGTTCTCGACTCAACTCGTATTCACCACAACGGATCCAAAGCATCCGGCGATTAAAATCCATGTGACGGCGCACGGCATCGGCAAGCCTCCCGACGTGACCGCCAATCCACCGAACGCGATCTTCCTAGGAGACGCGGACGGTGCTGAAAATGTCTATACCGATTCTTCAGGCCATGTTGGCGATGCCGCTATCGGGCCTGGAGTCGCATCGAATTCCCTCCACTACGGCGGCGTCAGTATCCCGCTCAACGGCACACTCCCCGGACATAGCCCCTGTGACGCTTCCTACACCGACGATCCGACTAACTTCTTCGCGCTCTCGGGAGCTGTGGTGGCCGGAGGTGGAACGTACTCGAACGGCACCTTCACTTCCTTCACCAGCGACGTCGAGGCCTACGATCCTTGCACGAAGAGCTTTTCGACCGTAGGCCAGCTGCCGACTCCAGTCGCGTGGCCCACGCTGACGCGGTTTGATGGCGGATATGCACTAGTTGGAGGGATCGAGTCGAACGGGGCGCCTTCTCGACAGGTTACTTTGATTTGGCAGGATCCGAACAGCGGGGCGATCGGTATTCTGCCGGGACCGCTACTGTCTACCGGGCGCCTTTATGCTTACGCGGCCGGTCAGGGCCAGATGGCAAACGGTTTTCCGGATCCAGCCGAGTTCATCGTCGCCGGAGGAATCGATAGCTCTGGGCATGTAAACGACACCTTCCAAATAGTCTGCGCCGGCGGCATTCATGGGCCGCCATGTGATCCGACCGACATCGGCGGAACAGGAAAGTTAATGGCTCCGAGGGCCGGCGCGACCGGCATAGTATATGGGTTTGGAATCTCACTAATGGGCGGGGTCGATGACAGCGGAAATGCTTCGTCGAGCACCGAGATCATCGCAGCAATAACAAATCCTTCTACCGGCATAGCGACTTTTATGTCCGTAGCCGGGCCGCCGCTCAGCGCCCCGAGGGCGTTTGCCAGTTCCGTCAGTCTGCAGCCGGGGCTTCCATTTCTGATAGGTGGGCTGAGCGGAGCGACATTCTCGACGAGTTATTACTCTGTGACACCCGTCGGACCACCGCTTGCCTCGACCGAAACTTTTGACTGCTCCGGGTTTGTTCCGGGCCCACCTTTGAACACCGCCAGAGCCTTCGCTGGAGTAGCTTACTCGCTCATCACCGCATCGGTGTTGACGGTTGCAGGCGGAATCGGCGTAGACGGGCAGCCGGTCAACACGATCGAAATGCAGCCCAACGCATTCACACCAATAGATGGAGGCGCTAATTGTTCGCCGCTGGTCGAGGATCCATTTCAGCTGCTTCCCGGCACGACTTCGGTCGGACATCCTGCACCATTGTCGATCACCCCCTAAGGCTAACTGGCATACCCGCCTTTGTTGCGCTGCCCGCGAGCGTGGTAGGCTCGCGACGGTAGATTGTCTTATCTTGCAGTCGCGGGGAGCGAGCCATGGTGAAGATCGAGCGCGAAATTCCGATTCAGATCGATCCGGGCGAGAATCCGTTTCTCAAGGGAATCTATGCGCCGATCGCGACTGAGATTACCGCCGACAATTTGACTGTTATCGGCGAGATTCCGCGCGACCTTGACGGCGCCTATCTGCGCAACGGGCCTAATCCGATCTTTCAGCCGCGCGGGCGGTACCATTGGTTCGACGGCGACGGCATGGTGCATGGAATCGAGTTCCACGACGGCAAGGCTACTTATCGTAACCGATGGATTCGCACCGAGGCTTTCGCGGCCGAGCAGCAAGCTCAGCGCACGATATGGCCGGGGCTGATGGATCGTCCCGATCCCAACGTGCCTCGCGGCGCTGGCTCCGACGGATGGCTCAAGGACTCCGCCAACACCGACCTCGTATTTCACAACGGCTATGCGCTTGCACTTTGGTATCAATGCGGGCTGCCTTACAAGATCGATCCGCGCACGCTGGAGACTGCTGGAGTGGAACGATTCGGCGGCAAGCTCGACCGCGCAGTATCAGCGCATGCGAAGGTCGATCCCGTCAGTGGTGAGTTGCTGTTCTTCGACTATGCAACGAAGCCGCCGTATATGACGTACAATGTCGTCTCGGCGCGCGGTGAGCTGACTCATCATGAGCCGATCGATCTTCCCGGTTCGCGATTGCCGCATGACATGGCGTTCACCGAGCGTTACTCATTGCTGATGGACCTGCCGCTGTTCTGGGATCCGCAACTGCTCGAACGCAAGGTGCACAAGGTCACTTACTATCCCGAGATGCCGAGCAGGTTCGGAATCCTTCCGCGCTACGGGACCAACGCCGACGTGAAATGGTTCGAGGCGTCGCCTTGCTACATCTACCATGTGGTCAACGCGTGGGAAGACGGCGACGAATTCGTGATGGACGCGTGCCGCGTGATCCAGGCGGAGCCGGGTGCGAAGCGCGGCGAAGGCGAGCTCGCGAGAATGCGCGCGTTCCTGCGTCTCGAAGCTCAGCTCTGCCGCTGGCGCTTCAATCTTGTGACGGGCGCGGTTACCGAGGAGCAGCTCGACGACGAGAAGACCGAATGGCCCACGATCAACCGCCGCATGATGGGCCGCAAGTCGCGCTATGCCTACAACTCATACGTGCCGCATTACGAAGGGCTGGTGAAATACGACACGGTGCGCGGCACGTCCGAGAAATTTCTTTTTGGCGCGGGACGCACGTCGAATGAAGCACCGTTCGCGCCACGCGTCGACGCACGCGACGAGGACGACGGCTACGTCGTGACCTTCGTCGCCGATGCGAACGACATGACAGGCAGCGAGGTCGTCATAATCGACGCAAAGAATTTCGCCGCCGGTCCGGTCGCCCGCGTGAAGATCCCACAGCGCGTGCCGGTCGGCTTCCACTCGACGTGGATTCCCGGCGATCAGATGATCGCGCGTTAGCTGCGGTCGCTGATTGGGCGGGGTCGCATGCATCTGGATTCCAGATGCGGTTTCTTGTCAAAAGTTCACGCTCGATGCGATGTGACTGTCAAATACTCGCATACGATGAAGACTGACGCTGGTGCCTCTGGCTCTAAGCGGGTGGAAGCGCCATGATTCGGCTGCTGTGGATGGAATTTCTTTCACAAAAGGGGTAAGGGTGCTCGAATGAGTGTGATAAGGCACCTCAATCTGCGGATTCGTGAGTTGTCCAGCGGACAGACAATGACCGAGTATGCGCTCGTTCTGCTCGCGGTCGCGATAGTCGTATACGCCAGCTACCAGACTTTCGGCACGACGATCAGCGCCGACGTAATGTCGGTAAACCCGCTGTTGTAGTCTTCGCGCGCCGCATTCCGTTTTTCGTTCAAACCAACCAGCGATTCGGCCGTGCGTTGAAACCACGGTCGCGGGCCGATACCGTAGCTGAGGGGCGCGAAACGAAGGATGTGACGCGAAGGCGGAAATCGGCTCTGGCCGCGTTGATTGTCGGCGCCACGATCGCGCTGGCGGCGGGCTGCATGCAGACTAAAGAGATCGACGAGACGATGCCGCCGTATGCGTCGATGTCGGATGAAGGGCGATCGCCGGCCGCCATGTCGACGCCCGCATCGTCCGACAGCGATTCCGGCGGCGGCGTCATGAGCGCGATCGGATCCGCACTCATGGTTCCAGTTCACCTGATTTTTTGGTGAAGCGTTGGAACCGTACTCGAAGCCGAAGCCTCAAGTCGCCGGTTCCCGGCGATGAACACGCCAGCATTTGTCACTATCGAGACGCCGCGCCTGATCCTGCGGCGGTTCCGTGCCTCAGACCTCAAGAGTTTCATGGCGTATCGAAACGATCGCGAGGTCGCGCGCTACCAGTCATGGGAATCGATCACACGCGCCGAGGCGGTCCGATTCATCGCGCAGCAAAGCGAGCATAAGCCGGGCGTCCCCGGAAAATGGTTTCAATTCGCGGCTGAGCTGAAGGCGGACGGCGTGCTGGCAGGCGACTGTGCGCTGCTCGTCATCAGGACGACGCCGCGAATCGGGGAACTCGGCTACACCTTTGCTCGCGCATACCAGCACAGCGGTCTGGCGACTGAGGCTGCACGCGCCGTGATTGATTTCGCCTTCGAGGTGCTCGCTCTCAACCGCGTTATCGCGACGACAGATTGCCGCAACGCGCCGTCGGTCGCGCTGATGGAACGGCTAGGGATGAAGCGGGAAGGGCACTACATCCACAACGCGTGGTTCAAAGGCGAGTGGTGCGACGAGTATCAGTACGTCATGTTGCGCGACGAGTGGCCGCGCAAGCATCTTCCTTGACAATCGCGCGCATCGGGTAGTTGATCTGGCTAGTCCACCTTGACGGAGGATTCGCGCATGACCCGGATAATCGACGCCGACGGGCATATCGTCGAGCCGCGCACGCTCTGGCAAGACTACGCCGAGCCGCAGTTTCGCGAGCGGATGATCCAGGTTCGGCGCAATCGTGACGGCGGCGACGAATTGTGGATTGACGGCGAGAATCGCAGCAGGCCCGCGCTGCCGGTGGCGGCCTCGATGACACCCGGCGGACTCTCCGATCTCGAGCGCGCGCGCAAGCTCACGTGGGACGACACCCTGCCCGGCGGCTACGATCCTCACGCTCGCATTAAAGTGATGGATGAAGAGGGTATCGACGTCGCGGTTCTATACCCGTCGTTGTGGCTGCTTTATGGCGATATCACCGAACCGAAACTCGCGGCGGCCACGTGTCGCGCCTACAACAACTGGCTGGCGGATTTTTGCAAGGCGTCTCCGAAGCGGTTGTACGGCGTGGCGCCGATGCCGCTGCAGGACGTCGATGAGGCGGTGCGCGAGATGCGCCGCGTCGTGCGCGAACTTGGCTTCAAGGCGGTGTTCGTCAGGCCCAATCCGTTCAACGGACGCCGCCTCAACGACCCGGCCTACGATCCGTTCTGGCGCGAGGCGCAGGAACTGGACGTGCCGGTCGCCGTTCACGGCAGTTTCGGTACGCGCATGCCGACGATGGGCGGCGATCGCTATCGCGACCCGTTCTTCTTCCACATGGTCTGTCATCCCTTCGAGCAACAGGCGGCCTGCATGGATATCGTATGCGGCGGAGTGCTGGCGCGATTTCCAAAACTGACAGTGGGGTTCCTCGAATCGGGAATCGGATGGCTCGGTTACTGGCTCGATCGGATGGACAGTCACTACGAGAAGATGGGCACGTACGTGCCGTGGCTCAAGCGCAAACCGAGCGAGTACTTTGCAGAGCGCTGCTACGTGTCGATGGATCCGGACGAGAGCACGCTCAAGGCGATGATCGATCTGGGCGTCGAGCGCAACGTGCTGTGGGGATCGGACTACCCGCACTTCGACTGCACCTACCCGGGCGTGGTGCGCGAGGTAACGCGCGCGCTGGGAATATTGTCGGAGAGCGCTCGCGACAACATCCTGACGCAGAACGCGCTGAGGTTTTATCGGTTGAATTGATCAGCAGGCGCGAGCGTGGACGATCGCGCCGCCGAGCTCGCCTTGGACGATCGCGCCGTGCAAGCCCGAGTACATCGAGAGCACGAAGTTGTACGAATCTGCGCCCCCGTTTTCTTCGATCTCTGCTTGCTTGAGCCGGATTCGATCGACGAAGGCCGCGTACCATTGCGCGTAGTCGGCGCTTAGATCCTCGACGCTGTCGGGCTCCCATCCCGCTTCACGCAGCGTCGTCGCAATCTCCGACAATCGGATCGCATGCGGCATCATTGGGTTCGGCGTGCCGCCAGATTTTTCGCCGACGGTGTAGTCGAAGATGATGAGTTGCGTGCCGGGCTTGGCGACTTTTCGGAACACCGCCAGTGCGTCGCGTTGGCGATCGAATGCGTAGAAGGCGTTGAGCATACAGATGATGTCGAACTTGCGCGTGACGGTGCGCGGGATGTCGAGCACGTCGCAAACGTGGAAGGCAACGCCGGGGTAGGTCGCGCGCGCGTAGTCGATCGACTCGGCGTCGCGATCGATGCCCGCGACGTGACCCCATCCGTGTCGCCGCAGATAGTCGGCGGTGCCGCCGCGGCCGCATCCGACGTCGAGCATCCACTGATCCGGATTTTTCGGGAGCGTGCGGAACGCGCGCTCGATCGCTTCTTCCTCGCCGGCGTGCGCGTAGTCGCCGTCGCGAATCAGCGCGAGGATGCGCTTGCCTTCGAACGAGTTCATGTTCATCGGCGGCGGGCTCACAAACCGGTAAGATACCACAGCGCAATGAAACAAGGACGTGCGGTTTGGATCGTGGCGGTGGCCATCTTTCTGACGGGAGCGGGGCGCGCGCCGATTTATCTCGGTGTCCTGGAGTCGCCGATCGAAGCATCACAGCCTCTCCGCGTACGCGTTGCGTTTCGATTTGACGACGGACGCTGGGCGGCGATGCCGAACGACGCCGACGACGAAGACGCGCTCGCGAAGCTCCCCGCAAAGTTTCCAAGTCAGGTGTCGTGGACGATCGCAAGACAGGGCAAAAAAGTCGGCACGGTCAGCAGTGTGCGTCCGCGGAAATATTCGTTCTATTCGGACGCTGGCCTTGAGGATCTGACGGCGGACTCGAATCCGCCGCGAGTACTAGACGATGCGGTGGCTTTCGCGACGTGGATGGGCACGCCGAAGTATCGGCCGCTGGTGGTCATCTCAGAGCCGAACTACACGGACCCCGACCAGTGGAGTGGGTTCGACGCGCCGGCCGCGATGCGCAAACAAGCTGCCGCGGCTTTCAGACGTGCAATCACGCCGGATGACGACGATTGCCATGGTGGAGGCCCCGGCAGCTATCCGGACTCCGCCATTCAGGTATTCGGCAAGCCCTACCGGTCAAAGTATGGCGACGTGCTGATCGCGATGCGCCCTGATCCGCGACGTAACCGCTGCGATGGCCCTGTGGGCGACGAGTGGCAATCAGTGTGGTTCCATCTAAAGGGCGCTAACATCCGCCGGATCGGAAGCGCGCTGACGCTACTCGATATCGGCGATTACAGCGACGACGGCACCGCAAAGATCCTGTTCCAGTACGATGGCTACAACCGCGACGGCTACGTGCTATTCGATCCGCGCGACGATTCGAAGACCGACTTTTCGTGGTCCTATCACTGAGGCTCACGCGGGCCGCTTGAAATGTCCCGAATGGCTTCGGCGGTTTTGGATTTTGCCCGGGGCGTGCCCGAATGCTATTGATGCGCGCGACGACGCATGCGGGGGCACGCCGTCGGGGAGGAAACCCAAAATGCGTGCTGATTCCCGCAGATGCAGGATTGTCATCGCCTTTGTGTTCCCGGCCTTAGCGCTGCTCGTTGCGCGGCCCGCGTTTGCGAAAAAGGCGAACCTGTGCGTCAACGTCGGCGGCACTGCCGGATGTTTCGCGAGCATTCATGAAGCGGTGAACGCTGCCGGAAAGTCGGGCGCGACAATCAACGTCGCGTTTGGGAGCTACTTTGACAATATCGTCGTTCCGAAAACCAAGCTGACGATCAACGCAGACCCCGATACCGGGCTGTTCGGCCACACCACCGATCCGATCATGACGATTGCCGCCGGCGCCAACGTAACCATCAACAATCTGCAGTTCCAGGATACCTTCACGACTTCATCGTGCATCGAGAGCCGCGGCAACCTGACGATGCAAAACATTGCGGTGTTTCTATGCTCCGGGAATAGAGGCGCGGCAATTCATCAGATCGGCGGCAAGCTCACGATCGTCAATAGCGGTATCAGCGGTAACGAGGCGTCGGAGAACGGGGGATGTCTCGCGATGGAAGGCGGCCAACTGAGCCTACAGAACGTGGATTTTTCGTTCTGCGATGCGGCCGGCGACGGCGGCGCAATCTGGCTGTCGAATACAACGGCCAAAATCGTCGGCATCGGCGGCGAAGCGCACGAGCCCTCGCTCAACATCATGAGCAATCAGGCGACGGGTTCGGGCGGCGGTATCTTTGCCGTCGGCGGTAAAGTTGCACTTGAAGCGGCAATCGTGTCCGACAATGTTGCCACGACCGGTAACGGCGGCGGAATCGAAGCGTCCGCGCCCTTGACGGTCACCAACAGTGTCTTTGAGAACAACACCTCCTTCGACGACGGCGGCGGCATCTTCGCTCAACCGCCCGGCAAACTCAGCGTGATTGGCAGTTCGATAATCGGCAATAACTCAAACGAGGGCGACGGCGGTGGGATTGCCGCCGAGACGACGTTCAGCTTGATCAACGACACGCTGTTCGGAAATCGCAGCAATCAAAACGGCGGGGCGATTCTTGCGCTGGGGAACGGCAAAATCAGCTCACTGACAATCGACGGCAACGTTTCAGTGCAAAGCGACGGCGGCGGGATCCATATCGCCGGCGGAGCGGTGAAAATTGCGAACACGATCCTGGCGCTGAATTCCGCGCCGATGGAATTTGCCCAGGATTGCGGCGGCAGCTTCGTGTCGCAGGGCTTCAACCTGATCTTCGATACGACGGGATGCGCGGTCTCGGGAATTACGGATTCCAATATCATCGGCGAAGATCCCAACCTCGGCTCGCCCGGGCCGTTCGACGTTAAGATAGTCCAGCAACCTAATTCGGGCAGCCCAGTGCTTGGGGCAGGAGGACATTGCTTGAAGACCGACGAGTTGTTGCATACGCGCCCGAAGACTCGATGCGACATCGGCGCATTCGAATCGCCGTGAGAAGAAATACAGGCCGACGAATTGACCCAGCCTGATACTGCTTGTGCTGTGGCAGCCGCAAGCCGATAATTCGCGCGCAATCTGATCTGCGGCGAGACTTGATCCGAAGGGAGAATGAAATGATACGACGCATCGAGATCCCGATACTTGCGATTCTGTTCTGCGTGATGGGCGCATCTGTAGCCCGGGCCCAATATGTACAAGAGGCACTGACTAACTTCGCAGCTGCCAAGATCGTGATCGGCCAAAAGGATTTCACAAGTTTGGATTGCAACCAGAATGGAAGTAATCCAGCCGCGAATACGCTCTGCGATCCGGAAGGTGCGGGCGCGCTGGGCAAGAAAATATTTTACGTCCCTGACAGCGACAACGCTCGCGTTCTAGGATTCAAGAAAATCCCCAAAAAGAACGGCGCATCCGCCAAGATCGTGCTGGGCCAGAGCAATTTTTCGAGCAGAAATTTTGGAGTCAGCAAGACGTCTTTCGAATTTCCATCGGCCGTCTTCGTTGCGGGCAATAAGCTACTCATGTCGGATTTCGATAACAGTCGCGTGCTCATCTGGAATAAGTTACCCACCAAGACAAACACCCCGGCAGACGTCGTAGTTGGTCAATCCAGTTTCACTTCGAATGTTTCCGCAACTACTCAATCGGGATTGGATCATCCAGAGATCGGCTTGTTTGTGGCAGGCGGCAAACTCTTCGTTGCAGATCGCGACAACAACCGAGTCCTGATCTGGAACAGCATTCCGACGAGTAACGGCGCACCCGCTAATGTAGTGGTCGGCCAGCCGGATTTCACGAGTAGCGGATTCGCCACGACACAGAGCGGGATGGGCGAGACGGAGGGAGTTTGGAGCGATGGAACGAAGCTGGTGGTGGCGGACTTCGACAACAACCGCGTGCTGATTTGGAACACTATCCCGACGACGAACGGCGCGCCGGCGGATGTAGTCGTGGGACAGCCCGATTTCACTTCGTTCGACAACCCGGAGCCACCAACCGCGCAAAGCCTTGACCAACCCGGTGGCGTTGCGTCGGACGGTTCGCGTTTGTTCGTCGAGGATTCGAGGAATAATCGCATTCTGGTATTCAGCCCGTTCCCGACCTCAAACAATCCGACAGCGAGCATCGTGCTGGGTCAGCCCGACTTCACACATAGCGACAGCAACGCCGGCAACAGTTCGCCGACCGCGCAAACACTTAGCTTTCCGTTCGGAATGTCTATCAGTGGGAGTCAATTGCTCGTTGATGACGAGGGCAATAGTCGCTTCCTGATATTCAGTACAAACTGAGGGCGCCGATCGCGCACGAGCCGGGAGCAAACACCTAAGAGGCGAGGCGGCCGTCGGCTGGGTCGGTTTGCGCGGTTGCGAGCTTTTTGGTTGTGGGCTTGAGCGACGGCGCGATCGGGCGGCCTTCGCGCCATGCGTTGTAACGCTCGAGGAATGCTTCCATGTAGGTGTAGAACACCGGTGTTATGTAGAGGGTCAGGAACTGCGAGAAGAACAGTCCTCCTACCACGGCGACACCTAGCGGACGCCGTGACGAGCCGCCGGCGCCCAGTCCTATCGCGATAGGTAGAGTTCCCATCAGGGCCGCCATCGTCGTCATCATGATCGGGCGGAAGCGGATGATGCATCCTTCGAAGATGGCGTCGGCGGGGGACTTGCCTTCGGTGCGTTGAGCGTCGAGTGCAAAGTCGATCATCATGATGGCGTTTTTCTTGACGAGACCTACCAACATGATCACGCCCACGAAGGCGAAGAGATCCAACTCCATGCCGAACATCCAGAGCGTCACCAGCGCGCCGAAACCGGCAGACGGCAGACCCGAGAGAATCGTGATCGGATGGATGAAACTTTCGTAAAGCACGCCGAGCACCAGGTAGATGACGAGGATCGTCATCGCGAGCAGCACCCCGAGTCCCGATAGCGACGACTCGAAGGCCTGCGCGGTGCCCTGGAAGCTGGTCGTGATGCTGTCGGGCAGCGTCGCGGCGGCGAGCTTGTTGACCTCGGCGAGCGCTTTGCCCAGCGACACGCCGGGCGCGACGTCGAAGGAGATTGTCGCCGACGGCAATTGCCCGGAATGGTTAATCTGCAACGGCCCCAGCGATCTCGTGAACTTGAGGAGCGTGTCGAGCGGGACCAGCGCACCGCTGGACGATCGCACGTAGAGCAGCGACAGCGTGCCGGGCTCGGACTGGTACTCCGGCGCGACCTCCATGATGACCCAGTACTCGTCGTTGGGCGCGTAGATGGTCGAGATCTGGCGCGATCCGTACGCGTTGTAGAGTGCGTCCTCGATCGAGTTGGCGGAGATGCCGAGCGAGTGCGCCTTGTCGCGATCGATATCGACGGTGACTTGCGGATTTTCAACTTGCAGATCGCTGTTGACGCCGCGCAGGTCGGGCAGCTGGCGCAGTTTCGTCTCGAGCATCGGCGCGTACTTGTAGAGCGTCGCCGTGTTCTGACTCTGCAGCGTCATCTGGTACATGCTGCGCGTGAATTGCGCGCCGATCCGAATCGGCGGCGGATTCTGCAGGAATACGCGCAGGCCGGGCACGCTGTTCAGCACCGGGCGCCACTTCGTGATCAGCTGATCGACACTGAGTTTGCGCTGCGACGCCGGCTTCAGATGCAGGAATATGATTCCCGAATTGCTGGCGCCGCCCGGCCCGCCGGACCCGACGCTGACAAAGTAGCTGATGATGCTCGGGTCGTCCTTGATCAGGCTGGCCGCGGCAAGCTGATGCTCGACCATCGAGTCATACGAAATTCCCTGCGCGGCGAGCGTGAAGATAACCAACTGGTCGGCGTCTTCGGTGGGCAGGAAGCCCTTGGGAATCGCGTAGAACATGTAGATCGTCGCCAGCAGCAGTGCGCCGGAGAAATACATGGTCGCGCGCCGATGGCGCATCACCCACGTCAGGCTGCGCTGGTAGCCGTCGAGCATGCGATCGAACCAACGCTCGGTGACGGCGTAAAATTTGCCGTGACGCTCGCTGCCAGGCGGCCGCAAAAATCGCGAGCACAGCATCGGCGTCAGCGTGAGCGAGACGAAGCCCGATACGAGGATCGCGGCGCCGATCGTGACGGCGAACTCATGCAGCAGCCGTCCGAGAATCCCACCCATGAACAGCACCGGGATGAAAACGGCGGCGAGGGAGAAGGTCATCGACAGAATCGTGAAGCCGATCTCGCTCGCACCGTCGAGCGCCGCCGTCATCACGTCCTTGCCCATTTCCATGTGGCGCACGATGTTCTCGAGCATCACGATCGCGTCGTCGACGACGAAGCCGACGCCGAGCGTAATCGCCATCAGCGACAGGTTGTCGAGCGAGTAATCGAGCATCCACATGACGGCGAAGGTGCCGATGATCGACATCGGCAGCGCGAGGCTCGGGATGATCGTCGCCGAGACGTTGCGCAGGAACAGAAAGATCACCATCACGACCAGGAAGATCGTGAGCAGCAGCGTGAATTGCACGTCGTTGATCGATGCGCGAATCGTCTCGGCGTAGTTGCCGAGCGTGCGGATGTGCAGCGCGGCCGGGACTTCGGCCTGGAACGCGGGAATCAGGCGCATCACGTTGTCGACGACCTGGACGGTGTTGGTGCCCGGCTGCCGCTGGATCGCGAGGACCACCGACGGCTCGCCGTTAGCCCATCCCGCGGTTTTGTTGTTCTGCACGCTGTCCAGCACGCGCCCGACGTCGTCAAGCCGCACCGGCGAGCCGTTTTGATACGCGACGATCAGACCTCGATATGCGGCGGCGTTGGTCAGCTGACCCTTGGTGTCGACGGTGAACGCCTGATGCGCGCCGTAGAGCGTGCCCGTCGGCAAATCGACGTTCGCGTTCTGAATCGCGGTCGAGACTTCGTCGATACCGATGCCGCGCGTGGCGAGCGCCTTGGGATCCAGCTGAATGCGCACCGCGTACTTTTGCGAGCCGTAAACCTGCACCTGCGCGACGCCGCTAACCATCGAGATGCGCTCGGCGAGGTAGGTCTCGGCGTATTGATCGACCTGCGAAATCGGCATCGTGGTCGAACCGAGCCCGAGATAAAGGATCGGCTGGTCGGCGGGATTAACTTTTCTGTAGGACGGCGGACTCGGCATCCCCTGCGGCAGTTGCGACTGCGTCTCGGCGATCGCGGCCTGCACGTCCTGCGCGCCGGCGTCGATGTTGCGCGTAAGGTTGAATTGCAGCGTGATGTTGGTCGAGCCCTGGATGTTGGTCGAGGTCATCGAGTCGAGTCCCGCGATCGTCGAGAACTGTTTCTCGAGCGGCGTGGCGACCGACGACGCCATCGTCTCGGGACTTGCACCGGGCAGCGAGGCGCTCACGACAATCGTCGGGAAATCGACGTTGGGCAGATTGTTTACCGGCAGATAGCGGTACGCCATCAGGCCGAACAGCACGATCGCGAGCGAACTCAGCGTCGTCATGACCGGGCGGCGAATGAATGCTTCGGCGATATTCATGACGAGGCGCCGTTGCTGGTCAGGCCGCTTTTGATGGTGACGGTGGCGCCGGGAATCAGCCGCAGCTGTCCGTCGGTGACGACGGTCTCGCCGGCCTTGAGCCCGCTGTTGACGACGGTCTCGTTGTCGATCGTCTCGCCGATCACGACGGGCCGGAGCTCGGCCTTCATCGCCGGCTGAACGACGAAAACGAACGAGCCCTGCTGGCCAGTCTGGACCGCCTGCGACGGCACGAGGATCGCGCCTGGATGTTCGCGCAGGATGAGCGTGGTGTTGACGAACTCGCCCGGCCACAGGCGCCCGTTGGCGTTGGTGAATTCTCCCTTGAGATTGATGGTGCCGGTTTTCGCATCGACGCTGTTGTCGACGAACGTCAGCTCACCGGATTCGACTCCCTGCTGTTGGGGCAGCGAGACCTGCACGCCGAGTTTGCGCTCCGCCATGACCTCGCGGACGGCCGGCAGCTTCTGCTCGGGAATCGCGAAGTCGACGTACACCGGATGCACCTGGTTGATGACGACCATCGCGGTGTCGGCGTCGGGCTTCACGAGGTTGCCCGCATGCACGAGCAGGTCGCCGGTGCGTCCATCGATCGGCGCGCGAATTTCGCAGTACTCGAGATTCAACTTGGCGGTCTGCACGGCGGCTTCGTCCGCCTGCATCGAGGCCGACAGCGCGGCGGCGTTCGCCTCGGCTTGATCGTATTGCTGGCGCGAGCCGACATTCTGTTTGAGCAGAACCGAGTAGCGCTGCTGGTCGGTTGCGGCCTCGCGATACTGCGCGCGATCCCTGGCGAGATTCGCCTGCGCCTGCAGCAGCGCGGCCTGGAACGGTCGCGGATCGATCGTGAACAGCAGGTCGCCCTGCTTGACGTCCTGTCCCTGGCGGAAGTGCACCTGCATGACCTGACCGCTGATTTGCGCCTTCACGTCGACGGTCGAAAATGCCTCGATGCGGCCGATCGAACGGATCGTGTCGGCGACAGTCTTCTGCACAACCTTGGCGGCGAGAATCGGCACCGCGTCGCGCTCTCCGAAAGAGTCGGCCGGCCCGTGCGAGCATCCTGCTATCGCAATAAGTGCGATCGTCGGGAGAAGGGCGGTCGCGCACCAATGCTTCAACGTGAGATTGCCTTTCGACTCCCGCACAGAATAACCGCGCCGCCGGGAGAGAGTTACGGCTCGTCGGATAACCTCGCGGATACTATCAGGCTGGCGCGACCCGAGAAAATCAGGGATGAGGACCGAAACAGCGCTCCCGGTCAGTCCTTCTAGCGCGATGCTTCCGACACCAGCGCTGGGTGATGCGCCGGCAACCGGCAGAAGCTGTCGCTCTCGACCAGCAGCGCTCGATTGAATCGCGCCCGCATATTCTCGAGCGAGATAATCGCGGTCAAATCGACGATTTGCTCAGTGTTGAAATGACGCTTGAGTTCCTCGAACACGTCGTCGGGCACGTCGACCGAGGCCAGCGTCACTTCCTCCGTGTATCGCAGCGCGGCGCGCTCGGCCGGCGTGAACAGTGGATTCTCGGCGGATTCTGCGAGTGCCGCGAGCTTCTCGTCACTCAGTCCCAGTATGCTGCCACCGGCAGCGTTGATGTCTATTCAGAAAACGCAACCGATCATCTGCGCCGCGCGCAGACAGACCATCCGCTTCAACGTCGGCGGTGTGACCTTCGAGCTCTCGATCGACTGCTGGAATATCGACATCGTGAACGCGATGCCCGGACGGTAGGCCCACGCCTTGATTGGTTTCAGAACCTTGTGCATCCGCCGCTTCATCATCCAAACAAGCGGCTTGAGCATCCAGCTCATCTGATTTTCTTCGATCGGCTCGATACGCATTGGAATAAACTCCGATTAGGCAGCCCGCGCCGCCGCGGTCCGCGATTCGTCCGACTGGCTATAGAGGATCGCAGTAATCGCGATTAGTAAGATCGCGGGAATGTAGATACCCACTACCTCGGTCATAAGATGCTCAGTCGAGAGCAGGCCCGCCGCATGTGAGTATAAGTGCAACGCCGAATGCATAACGCCCGCAACGGCGGCCACCACAACGGCGATCGCGTTGCGCCGAGGATTCATCGCCGCCGCCACGAGTCCCACTCCGACCGCGAGGAAAAACGTCCCGCCGTCCATTACGAGGTGCATATTGTACGGCCCCGTCTCGGGCACGCCCGGCACCAGCTTGAAGAACCACGCGTTGGGAAAGAAGAACATCTCGATGCCGTTGACGAGGTCCATCGCGGCCATGATCCACAGAATGGGAACGACCCAGCGCGGGATTCGCGAGTTCATGCTGTGCCTCCAGTCGTCGCCTTACGCCGCAAAGGCGCGGGACGCACGTGCGAATAGATCGATATCGAGAGCGATACCACGGCCACCACTAGGGCGATAGCCTCCAGGATTGTACGGGTGCTCGCGAGATCGAAATACCAAAGAACGATCGCGATAGGCAGCGCTCCCATCACCGATTCAGTGATCGTCACGCCCATCGTGACAGCGAAACTCATCGCGCGAAGTTTAATTGGCCACGACATCTGTTCACCTAGCGATTCGGCAACTCTCCGCACAACGGAAAAACTGATTCAACTTCGACCGGCCCGTTCACCCGCGCCTGACACGCAAGCCGAGTCCGCGGACTCACCGACAGATGCCAGCGGAGCGAGAATTTCTCGGTCCCGCGCATCGGCGTCAGGTTGTCCTCGCCGGATTCCACCACGACGCGGCAGGTTGCGCACAACGTGCGCGCGCCGCATACGTGCATCAGGCGCACGCCATTCTTCATCGCGGCGCCGAGCAGAGTGCCGCCGCGCCGCATCTCGATCCGTCGCCCGTCGAACTCGATCGGCACGACGTCGGGTCGCGCGGCAACCTGCTTGAGACGCGCGGTGAATGCGTTCCGGAGTTCGCGATCGTCTAGTCCGCGTGCGGGTTCGATCGCCGACTTCATTCTCGCCGCAAATTCTGTTTCCTTTGTTTCAGTATCCATCACTCTTCCTTCAAGCTCTTTCGCAGCGCCTTCCGTGCGCGTGCCAGCCGCGACTCTACCGCGTGCTCGCCAAGCCGCAGGATGCGCGCGATTTCAGAAACCCGGATTTCCTCGACGTACTTGAGGATCAACACCTCGCGATACTCGGGCCGAATCTCGCCGAGCGCACGATTGAACTCTCGATTCGCGCCGGTTTCCCGCGGCGCCGCTGTCTCCGCGACCGGCGCCGTCCGCATCAGGTTCGCGCGTCGCGCATTTGTGCGAATGAGCGAGAGCACCTTCCGATGTGCGATCGCGCATGCAAATGTGAACAACGAACTGTCGCCGCGAAAAAAGGGCAGGGCGTCGGCCAGCGCGATGAACGTCTCCTGCAGTACATCTTCAGCCTCAGCCGACGCGGCGCCGAGCGAGTTCGCGATAAACCGCCGGATCCGCGCGGCGTAGCGATCGAAGAACTCGTGCGCGGCTTCTTCGTCGCCAGCCTTGAGGCGCGCGATTAGATCGGCTTCTGAAGTTGGCGGAGGATCGAGCACTTTCACGAGCGGGCTGCTCCGCCCGGACGCGCTTGGCGCTTTTCCTGTCGATAGTTGCGCACCCACAGATGACAGACCCTCGCCGCTTCGAAGGCTAACCTCAAACGGTTAGTCGCTTCGAGTGGGCAAAATCCGTCGCAGGGGTCGAATTTTCCGCTAGATGCTCAAGTTGTACAGTTCCGCGACGTTGTCGTGCAGCACCAGGTTCTTCTCGTCCGCGGTCATCCCGACCGTGTGCTTGCCGATGACGTCCTGCGACCACGGCCACGTCGAGTCGCTATGCGGGAAGTCGCTCGCCCACATCAGCCGCTTGATATTGCAAAGATGCCGAACCTGGAACGCAACGTAGTCGTCCTGGAAAGTGGTGTAGACGTTCTCGCGGAAGTACTCACTCGGCATCTTCGTCAGCGTACCGGCGGGGAGCCAGTAGCGATGGCGGTCGTAAGCGTGATCCATTCGATACATATAATGCGGCACCCATCCGGCGTCGGCCTCGACGCAAATCACCTTCAATTTCGGATGTCGCTCGAAAACTCCGCCGAGCACGAACGTGCCGATGATGTCCTGGCATCCGCGGATGATCGACAGGAAGCTGTTGAGCTTGGGTCCGCGCGTCTGGAAGTTGTCGCTGGTGCTGGTGAGGATATGGAAGCTCAGCGGCATCTGCATGTCGATCGCCGCTTCATAGAATGGCGCGTAGATAGGACTGTCGTAGTCTTCGAGCGCCGGGTTGCCGGGCATCATCACGCCCTTGAGCCCGAGTTCTTTCATCTTGCGCAGATCGGAGATTCCTTCCTCGACCGAGCGCATCGCAGTCTGCCCGCATCCTATCAACCGGTCCGGATGGGCGGCGCAGTACTCGCCTATCCAAAGGTTGTAGGCGTCGAAGCATGCCTTCTTGTAGTCGAAGTCGCGATGGTTGCAGAGCACCATGCCGACAGTAGGGTAGATAACCTCGGCCGCGACGCCGTCGCGATCCTGATCGGCCATGCGCGCGTTGGGATCCCATCCGCCTTTATGCATCTCGGAGAACTTCGCGCCGTACGTTTTAAGCTCGCTCGCGTCCTTGCCCGCGGCCGCCGCCAGCGCGACGTTGATCGGACGCGGAAAGTCCTTGACGATGAACACGTCGCCGAGCTTCTCGTCGTGAATCATGTGCGGCGCCGAATCCTTGTACTTGTGGTCGATTCGATCGACGTAAGTGTTCGGCGGCTCGGTGATATGAGAATCAGCTGAGATGATTGGCTTCTGCATCGTATGCCCTCGATTGGCTGTTGCGCTGGAATTTCTATTACTAAAGCATTGTCGCCTTTACAACGGCGCGATTCCATACCGATCGGTCTGGACCGCGAGAAAGCGCGCGCGATATAGGTAGCGAATCGAGGTACACGACGATGGACTACGATCTAAAGATCACTGGCGGCACGATCTTCGACGGCACTGGCGCGCCCGGACGAGTCGGCGACGTCGCAATCAAAGACGGCAAGCTCGCGGCGGTCGGCGAGGCAAAGGGCAAGGCCGCACAGACGATCGAGGCCAAGGGCAAGGTCGTGTCGCCGGGCTTCGTCGATATTCACACGCACTACGACGCGCAGGTCATGTGGGATCGCATGATGACGATCTCGCCATGGCACGGCGTAACCACCGTCGTCATGGGCAACTGCGGCTTCGGCGTGGCGCCAACGCGCCCCGAGCATCGCGGCCTCATCATGCGCACGCTCGAGAACGTCGAAGGGATGAGTCTCAAGGCGCTCGAAACGGGACTCGGCTACGAATGGCCGTTCGAGAGCTTCGAACAATATATGGATACGATCGAGCGCCGCGGCACCGCTATCAACTTGGGCGCACTCGTCGGTCACACACCAGTAAGACTCTATGTGATGGGCGAGGAAGCGACCGATCGCCCCGCAACTGCCGACGAAGTCGCGCAGATGAAGTCGTTGGTGCGCCGCGCGATGGACGCCGGCGCCATCGGCTTCGCGACGTCGAAGTCTCCCACTCACGTCGGCTATAGCGGCAAGCCCGTGCCAAGCCGCATGTCGGACTTCGACGAGATAAGGTCGCTGGCGTCTGCGATGGGCGAGGCGGGTCACGGAATCATGCAGGCGACGATCGGACGCGAGTTGTTCCTGCGGGAGTTCGCGGAAATCGCGCGCGAGACTCATCTCCCGATCACCTATACAGCGCTGCTCGCAGGGATGAACGGACCCGGCGGCCATCGCGGACCGCTCGAAGCGTCGCAGAAACTCTGCGACGAAGGCCTCAGCATAATTCCGCAGGTGACGTGCCGTCCTTTGAACTTCGAATTTCAGTTCAAGGCGCCATTTATTTTCGAGAGTATGAGCGTGTTCGCGCCGGTGTCAGCCGCGGACTTCGAAGGCAAAAAGAAAATCTACGCCGATCCGGAATTCCGCCGCGCTTTCAAGGCCAAGGCGGGAGAGGGCTCGCATGGCGCGTTCGCCAACCGATGGGATCGCACTGTCATCTCTTTCTCGCCGAGCGATCCATCTCTCGAAGAACGCAACCTTAACGAAGTCGCGCGCGAGCGCCGCGTCGACCCGATCGACCTGGCGCTGGATCTCGCGCTGGCGTCGAATCTCGAGGCGCGCTTTCGTATGTCGATCCTCAACAACGTTGAAGATGAAGTCGCGGAACTTCTCGCTGGCCGCCACACTGTGCTGGGCTTGTCCGACGCGGGCGCGCACGCGAGCCAGCTATGCGACGCATGCTTTTCGACCTACATGCTAGGCCGCTGGGTGCGCGAGAAGCGCGCAATCCCGATGGAGCGCGCAATCTGGATGCTTACCGCGCGGCCCGCCGAAGTATTCGGCATCACAGACCGCGGCTTGCTGAAGCCGGGCCTCGCTGGCGACGTCACAATTTTCGATCCGGACAAGGTTGGCGCGAGCAAACTGCGCCGCGTCTACGATTTGCCGGCCAACCAGGATCGCCTCGTAGCCGACGCTGAAGGAATCGAAGCGGTGATAGTGAATGGCACAGTTATCCGGCGCGAGAACAAGGACCAGGTTGACGCCAATGGTTCGTTGCCGGGTAAATTACTGCGTCATGGCCATGCCGGGGCTTAGCCTGAGTCCTAGGACGCGTTCGAGTCCTATAGAAGCTATAGCAGAAACCTGTCTTTTCTGAATTGCAATTCCTATCAACTCCAGCAATTATATTTGTTGGATAAGTTGCGTTTGCAGCTTTGTTCACATCCTATCGGGGAGCTAAAGGAGCACTTACTTGGAGATTGATAAAATCGTTGCAGACCTGAAGAAGGAACGAGACCGGCTTGCTAAGGCGATCGCCGCATTGGTCGGTATGGGATCCGCACCTACCGGCAAGCGGCGAGGCCGAAAGCCCGGTCCCAAGGCGGCTGCCCCCAAGCGCAAGCGTCGCGGCGGTATCTCCAAGGAAGGCCGCAAGCGCCTTTCCGAACTGATGAAGAAACGATGGGCCGAACGCAGAAAGAAAGGAATGACGAAACTCGGCAAGTAGCAAGACGGCCGGACATACAGCCGTCTCGAGCGTGCGGTTGATTCACGACCGTCGCGTCCGCACAATCTTCAGATGGCGAAATCAGTACAGCACGCGTTCGATCTTGCGGCGGAGGATTACGACCGCACGCGGCGTCGCCTGGTGCCAGGCTTCGACGACTTCTATCGCGCCGCGATCGATCTGATCCGTTTTCCGCGCGAAAGCAGCATCAAGGTACTTGACCTCGGCGCCGGCACGGGATTGATGGCGGCCTTCATCGCCTACAGCTTTCCCAACGCGCGAATCACGATGGTCGACATCTCGAACGAGATGCTCGATCGTGCACGCGCGCGCTTCGAACTCGCGGGCGAGCGCTTCCGCTTCGAGGTCTCCGACTACGGCGTCGATCGAATCCAGGAAAAGTACGACGCGATTGTTTCGGCGCTGTCGATCCATCACTTGGGCGACGAGCAGAAGCGATCGCTCTTCGCGCGAATCTACGGCGCGCTCAACGACGGTGGCGTATTCGTCAACGCCGAACAGTTTCGCTGCGCGACTCCCGAGCGCCACGAGTTCCATCATGCGCGATGGGTCACGCGCGTGCGCGAGCTGGGAGTGGACGATCGCGACCTGGCCGCGGCGCTCGAGCGGATGAAGTTCGATCGCGCCGCGTCGCTCGAAGATCAGCTAGAATGGTTGCGCGAGGCGGGCTTCCGCGACATCGACTGCGCGTACAAGAACCTGATCTTCGCCGTCTACTGCGGCCTCAAGTAGCACTCAGCACGCGAATCGCATGTTCGGCCGCCGCGAGATAGACCGGGGCCGGATTCAGCGCATGCTCGCGGAGGCAAACCTCTGTGAACTTGATTGCGTGCTCGTCGCCGCATGCGATCGCGCGGTCGATCAGTTCATCCAGGTTTCCAACCTTGACCTCGCCCGAATGCGACAAGTCCGCGCGCGTGCCGAACGTTGCGTACATGGCAGCGGCCGTTTGCCACGCGTATCCGAGCGCCTCGTGCGCAATACTATCGCCCAGGTAAGGCAACAAAGGACGCAAGGCGGACGGTCCGGTGACTGCGTGGACGAACGCGATCGTTGTGTAGGTGTCGCGAGCGTTGGCCAAGAAGACTCGCGCAAAAGTAGCGGTCAGGTCTGAGATGAATGCACCAGGGTCGCCGGTGGTATCAACCGCGTCGAGCGTATCCTTGAAAGGCGGAAAGGAATCGAGTTTCGCGAGTGCGTCGGTAAACGCGCCGAGGCTGCCGACGCGCAATTCGATCGGAATCATCTGCACGCGCGCGATAGCGTCTGACGGCTTCGCGCGAACCTGCGCATGACGTTCCGCAGGCAGTGCCAGGTAGTCGGCGGCCCAATACCCAAGTCCGTCAGCCAGCTCGCGACGCCGCGCCGGAGTGTCCTCGACAGTGAGCGCGCGCGCTGCGTGTCCAGTGCGAATCACGCCGTGCGTTGCGGACGCCATCAGGCCAGGAGCGAGCCGCGCGGCCCACGCGTCCAGCACGGATTGCCACGGGCGCTCTTCGAACTCGTTGCGAAAGAACTCGAACCAATCCTCGGTGCGGCGGAAGTCACCAAGTGCAGCGCGCCAGTTATCACTGGTAAGGCGCGCGACTCGCGGATGACGCGGTGCGAGCGAATGCCGGTAACCCTCGAACCAGGGCATCACGGCGTCGGCGCGATTCATCGCACACATCGCTTCGATCGCCATCGGCGCGTGATTGGAAAATCCGTTCTTAAGGTCAGGGCCCATCGGCGCCATGATCTCGAGTGTCTCGTCGAGGGCGGAGTAGCCGGCGCGAATGGAAGGTTTGGCAGTGTGCGTGTTCATCGATGCGGTCCTCCTCGCGTTCGATAATTAGTAAAGTACTCGCTTTACATACTAAGTCAAGCAGTAACTTGACTAATATTTCGCGCCCGGTAACATCTCAATCCATGAAGCACGACGCGCGCGCGGAGGAGGGCGTCCTCTTCCAGCTGAAGACTCGCGGCCCGCAGACCGCGGCGCAGGTCGCGCGGAGGCTCGACGTCACCGCGATGGCCGTGCGCCAGCATCTTTATCGGCTCAACGTTGGAGGGCTCGTCGAGTTTAACGATGAACGGCGCAAGGTGGGCCGGCCGGCGCGTGTGTGGCGATTGACGAGCGCCGCCGCGAATCGTTTTCCGGACACGCACAGCGACCTGACCGTCGAGATCATCGCCAGTGTGCGCGCGGCGTTCGGCGAGGCCGGAATGGACAAGCTGCTGCGCGAACGGACGCGCCGGCAAATCGACGAGTATCGCGCGCGGCTTCGCCCTGCGGGGACTTCGATTGCAAAGCGTGCGCAAGCGCTCGCCGAGATTCGTCGCGACCAGGGCTACATGGCCGAATGTACGAAGATGCCCGACGGATCGATGCTGTTGGCGGAGAATCATTGTCCGATCTGCGCGGCTGCCTCGAGCTGCCAGGGCCTATGCCGCGAGGAGTTGTCGCTGTTCCGCGCAGTGCTCGGCGACAAAGCGCGCGTCGAGCGCACCGATCATATATTGGCGGGTGCGCGGCGCTGCGCTTATCGGATCACGACGCCCGACAACTGAGGTCGGTCGCTCGCGCGATAGCAAGTATCTTTTCCAGCCGCTCGCTCGTCTTACAATGTAGGTGACGTTGATGGCTCAACAAGCTATTTCCGATGAGACGGCTGCGGTGCTGCGCGAGGCCTGGTTCAAATACCTCGACACGATCGAATCGGCGCGCGCGCCTTTGTACAAATACTGCCGCCGACTTACAGGCCGCATTTGGGATGCCGAGGACCTGTTGCAAGACACGCTGCTGAAGGGCTTTGGAGCAATTGGTAGAGGCGATATCACATCTGAATCGGCGCGGGTGAGAGAGCCGCGCTCGTATCTCTTCCGCATCGCGACAAATCTCTGGATCGACCAGGTCCGTCGTCGCGAATTGGATCCGCGCGAGCCCGATCTGCCGAGCACTGCGCCGCCGGCCGATCGTTCGATCGAAGCGCGCGAAGCTGCGTCAGTTTTGATGAGCGTCACGGCGCCGCAAGAGAGGGCTGCCGTGGTTTTGCACGAGGTGTTTGAGTTCACACTCGAAGAGATTGCCGCGACGCTCTCGACGACGGTAGGTGCAATCAAGTCGGCCCTCCATCGTGGACGCGCCAACATTGAGAGCAAAATCGTAATGAAGCGAGCTGCCTATCGCGCTCCGTCTAGGGAACTCGTCGATCGATTCGTAGCCGCGTTGAACACTCGCGACGTCGAAGCCGTCACGAAGTTGCTGCTCGACAACACCACCCTCGATGTGTACGGCATCGGGAGCGAACGTGGAAAGCGAATGAATCACTACCGCGTCAGCTTCGAGAACGCGCGAGGATTGGCGGGCCGCGCTGAGGCTCGCTGCTGTGCCGGTGAGTGGCTGATTCTCGTATGGGCGGGTCAGCCTTCAAATGAGGTTCTCATAAACGTCGAGCGCGTCGAGGAGGAACAGGGTCACATCGCGCACATCCGCAGCTACTATTTTTGTCCCGAGGTGATAGCCGAAATCGCCGCGGAGATTGGCGCGAAGGCATGGTCCTCGCCACACGGCCAGAACCAGCCGCCCGAGACACAAGCGAGTATTGCTGCGTCAGCGATTCTGCCGTGGGCTACGCGCTAAGACATTTCACGGCGCTTCGAGGCTGAACGCGACCTTCAGGTCTTCGCTGGCGAACGGGTAGACGTGGATCATCCAGCCGAAAATTTGCTTGTGGAAATTTCCCTCCGCCGCCTCGCAGTCCGCCTGATTTGAAATCGTGCCGGTGAAACCGAAACGCGGATCTGCCAGGTAGCCGACGCGCATGCGCAGGGCGTTACCCGCGGCGCTGCTGCGGCCAAACTCATCCACGGCACGAGACGCCGAAGAAATATCCGGCCGCATCCTGGCCGCGACGTTGCCGTTCATCACATCTTCCTCGGTCACGCCCTTCGGCAGGCAGATGTTGGTGTGCGCATGCCAGTGCGAAAGGCTGAGCGGGATTAACGCGTCGAGCTGCTCGGGCGTATCGCCGGCGGGCGCATCGTACATCGCACCGACCAGCTTGTATCCGCCGAAAGTCTTCTTTTCGTAGAGCAGCGAGCCCGGCCGCGCGAGATCGAAATCGCCCATGTACTCACTGGCCGTCGCCTCTCGATTCGCGAAGTGGAAGACGTCCTGCGGCACCGACTCCATGTACGGCACGTAGCCGTCGGCGATCGCGACTTTGTAATCTTCGTACTTGGCGAGCTTCGCGCGCATCGTCGCGACGATCAGTTCGCCACGCTGCGTGTCGGCCGGCGTTATCTGCCGCGACTCGGTCATCGTCATGTGGTCGCTCATCTTCATGTGCGCGCCCATCTGGCCCATCGCGCCGTTGCCCCCGCTGTCGCTACCCGAGTCCATGTCGTCCATATCGTGGGCGAGCGCGAACGAGGCGGCCGTTGTGACAATCAACGTGAACGCGACGAGAAGGACGGTGAGATTCTTTTTCATGGCGTGCCTCGACTAAGGCCTAGGATGATACTTTGCCGCGAAAAAATCGAGTCGCTGCGAAATCGCGTCCAACATCCTGAACGAACGGTTTGTAGAAAAGTCGCCGTCTCGGCTAGGGTTGGGCGATGGCGAACGACGCGAACACGGCGCCGGCCGCGGATTCATCGCCGGAGCCCTCACATCGTCGCGATGTCGTGGTCGAAGCCGACGGCGATTCGCTCAACGTCGATGTGAAGTACGGCGCGGTTCGATGGCGGTTGTCGGGTGAGGTTTCCGCGGCGCCCGATCCGGTGTCGTCGTTCCTCGGCGCGCTCGGCGGATGCCTGCTGATGTCGCTCCGAGTCGCTGCGCGCGTGCGCAAAATCGATCTTCGCAGGTCGCTGGTTCATGCGCGCGCGAACGAGAAAGGGCATCTGAAGGAAATTAAAGTAGAACTTCAGGTTGAATCCAGCGCCACCGACGAACAACTGCATCGGCTGGTCGAAGTCGCGGAGCGCGGATGTCACATTCGGAATTTGATTCGCGATGAGATCGAATTCGGGCTAACGGTCACGAGGATCTAATGAGTGAGATAAATCTTTACCAGTATCCAATCTCGCCGTTCACCGAGAAGGTGCGGCGCGTGCTCACCTACAAGCATCTCAAGTGGCACCCGATCGATTGCCATTACGAGGACAAGACCAACCTTCTCGCGGTGACCAAAGGCGCGTGGACGCGGGTGCCGGTGCTCGAATGGGACGGCGACGTGGTTTACAACTCCGCCGACATCATCAAGTGGCTCGACCGTAAGGTGTCCACGAATCGTGTGATCCCCGACGACTCGCGGCTGCTGATCGAGCTGGTCGACAACTGGGCCGACAACACGTTCTTCCTCCCGATTCTATTTTTGACGATTCCCGACTTGCTCGATGCGGCGGGTGACGCGAAGCTCAAACAGAATCGCGAGAAGTTGATCGGGATGACGACGGCGCAGATGCGCGAACGTCAGGCGCCGATGAAGGAGCAGCTAGTCAGTTACCTGCGGATGATCGACGATCAGCTCGCAGGCAAGGATTTTTTCCTGGGCAAGAGCTTCACGATGGCGGATGCGTCGGTGTACCATCCGCTGTTTTTCCTCGCGCTCAATCCGTCAAATTTCTCGATGGTAAAAGATTTCAAAAACGTCGGTCCATGGTACGAAAGGATTCGCGATCTCGCGTAGTCCGCAGGAGGAAAATTCAATGGCGCGCAAATTATCAATCGGTGTGAACTGGCAGGGTAAGCTCGACTACAAGGCGGCGATCGAGAAGGCGAAAATCGCGGACGCCGCTGGAATCCATTCGATCTGGGTCGCCGAGGCCTGGGGTCGCGACGCCTTCACGCTGCTGACTCTTCTCGCCGAACATACGAGTAAGGTGCAGCTCGCGACCTCGATCGTGAATATCTACTCGCGCACGCCGGCCGCGCTCGCACAGCATTTTGGCACGCTCGACGAGTTGAGCAACGGCCGCGCGATCATCGGGCTTGGCACCAGCGGGCCGCAGGTGATCGAGCACTTCCACGGAATCCCGTTCAATCCGCCACTGACGCGGATGAAAGAGTACGTGGAGATCATCAACATGATTTTCGCGCAGACGCCGCTCAACTACGAAGGCAAGCTGTTCAAGCTGCAGCGCGGCTTCACGATGCGGTTCGAGACTCCGCGCAAGCACATTCCAATTTGGATCGCGTCGCTCAATAAGAAGAGCGTCGAGTTCACCGCGAAGAAAGCCGACGGATGGCTGCCCGTGATGATCCCGATCGGCTCGCTCAGGAAAGCGATCGCGGACTTCCGCGAGATCGCGACCGCCGCAGGACGCAATCCGCGCGATGTCGCCGTGAAGGCGCCGGGGCACGTGACGGTTACGGCGAACGTAGATCGCGCACTCGGAGGACACGCCGCCAACGTCGCGTTCTACGCCGCGCGGATGGGGACTTTCTATTCCGAGCAGCTCACGCGCTTCGGTTTTGGCGCCGACGTGCAGAAGGTGAAGGAGGCGTGGGATGCGGGCGGCTCGAAAGCTGGCACCGCGGCGCTCTCGCCCAAGCTGCTGGCAGAGTTAGGCTATATCGGTGGCATTGAGGGCGCGGTCGAGCGTTTAAAGGCGCAGGATGAAGCGGGCGTCGATCTGCATCCGGTGGATATCGACGCGGGCACGCCGGCCGAGTTCGAGAAAACCGTCGCGCGCCTTCTGTAGCAGGGGTGACCCCTGCACCCAATGTTAAGGCTGGCTCCGATGTCGCCACGGAGGACAGTTGATCAGTATTTTCATCTCGTAGGGACCGGAATCCAGTTCGCAGAGAATTTGCCGATTCCGCGGCAAAGGCGCTATATCGAAATCGATAGCGAGAAAATTGAGGAGTTCCAAAAATGAAAGCAGCTGTATTCAAGGGGACCAAGCAGCCTCTGGTCGTTGAGAAAGTCTCCGATCCCGAATGCGCGCCAACCAGCGCGATCGTGCGCGTCGAGGCCAACGGTATCTGCCGCTCCGACTGGCACGCCTGGACCGGCGACTGGTCCTGGATGGGCCTGTCGGCGCAACCCGGCGCGGTCCTCGGACATGAGTTCACCGGCGTCGTCGAGGAAGTCGGCAAAGACGTGCGCAACTTCAAGAAGGGCGCGCGCGTCGTCGTGCCGTTCAGCCAGGGCGACGGCACCTGCGAGTACTGTCGCAACGGGCAGTCCAACGTATGCGTGACGCCGCTGCTGCCGGGATTTTCGTATCGCGGCGGATTCGGCCACCTGGTCGCAGTGCCTTTCGCCGACATGAACCTCGTCACTCTTCCCGCGAGCATCGACTTTGTCGAGGCTGCCTCGATGGGCTGCCGCTTCATGACGTCGTTTCACGGCGTCGTCGATCGTGCGCAGGTGAAGCCGGGTGAGTGGGTCGTCGTCCACGGATGCGGCGGAATCGGGCTGTCGGCGATCAATATCGCGGCCGCGATGGGAGCCAACGTGATCGGTGTCGACCTCGACTCGGCCAAGCTCGAGCTCGCCAAGGGCATGGGCGCGGCGCACGTGATCAACGCGAAGAAGACCGATCCTCTGAGCGCGATTTTCGATCTGACCGGCGGCGGCGCGCACGTTGCCGTCGATGCATTGGGCGTCGCGGCCACATGCCGCAATGCGATCATGAGTCTGCGCAAGCAGGGACGTCATCTGCAGATCGGGCTGACGACCTCGGCGGAGCAGGGCGAAATTCCGATGCCTATCGATCGTATCGTGCTGATGGAGTTGCAGTTAATTGGATCGCTCGGGATGCAAGCGTCGCACTATCCGGCGATGCTGCAAATGGTAGAAGCGAAGAAGGTTACGCCCAAGTCGATGGTGACCGGGACCTGCGGTCTCGACGGCATCAACAAGATTTTCAACGAGATGAACACATTCCAGAACATTGGCGTCACGGTGATTAACAACTACAACTAGGCGCGACGTTCGGTACCTTACAACGGAACACGTGAGAGGGTCCCCGTGGACCCTCTCCGTTTGTGGAGAAGCATTTTGATGAGCATGAGAATCAGGGTGATCGCATTCGCGCTCTTGCTGGCAGCTTTCGCGCCAGCCTCGTCACGCGCGCAAGATGCGTCGCAGGCGGGCGTCAAGGTCGAGGTAACCGGCTTTCGCAACAACAACGGACTATTGAGATGTTCGTTGTGGTCGGCGCCCGCAGGATTCCCGCGCGATGACTCGCACATCTGGAAGCACGCCTCGGGGCCGGTTAAGAACAGCAGCGCCGAATGCGTTTTTCCCGGGAATTTTCCGGCAGGGGATTATGCCATTACGCTGTTTCACGACGAGGATAGCAGCGGCAAATTCAAATCGAATATCGTCGGCTACCCGCTCGAGGGCTACGGATTTTCAAATAATGTCGTGCCGCAGTTCAGCGCGCCTACATGGGACCAGTGCAAGTTCCACTACGACGGCACCGGCTGGAAGCAGATTCCGGTGACGATGATCTATAGATAGTGTGAATCCATGAAAGCAGTAGTGGTGGAAAAAGCGGGCGATGAATCAGTGCTCAAGCTCGGCGAAGTTCCCGAGCCGTTAATCAAGCCCGATGAAATCCTGATTCGCGTTCGCGCTGCCGGCGTGAATCGCGCGGACCTTCTCCAGCGCCAGGGATTCTATCCGCCGCCGCCCGGCGCGTCGGAAATCATAGGAATGGAGTGCGCCGGCGAGGTGGTCGCGGTCGGCGCCAACGCGCCCGGATGGAAGATCGGCGATCGCGCGATGGCGCTGATACCCGGCGGCGGCTATGCGGAGAAAGCCGTCGCGCACTACGGATCGGCGATGAAGATTCCTGCCGCGCTCAGCTTCGAGGAAGCGGCCGGCGTCCCGGAAGTATTTCTGACCGTGTACCTGAATTGCTTCATGCTCGCTGGAATCAAGCGCGGCGAGTCGGCGTTGATTCACGGCGGCGGCAGCGGCATCGGCACTGCGTCGATTCAGTTGCTGAAGGAAGCGGGCGTGCGCGTGGTCGTGACCGCCGGCTCGGACGAGAAATGCGATCAGTGCCGCAAGCTGGGCGCCGACGTTGCGATCAATTACAAAACCGGTCCTTTTGCGCCAATGGTAAGAGTTGCGACCGTCGAGCACGGCGTTGACATGATTCTCGACAGCATCGGCGGCGCTTACCTGGGGGGCAATGTCGAGTCGCTCGCGCAGGGCGGGCGCTTGGTCCTCATCGGCTTGATGAACGGGACGCGGGCCGAACTTGATCTGGCCGCAGTGCTCCGCCGTCACCTCAAAATTTACGGATCGACGCTGCGTTCGCGCTCAGCCGTCGAGAAAGCGCAGATCGTCGCAGCGTTCCTCGCGCAATTCGGTGGAGCGCTCGAGGCCGGCAAGCTGCGTCCGCCAATCTACAAGGTAGTGCCTGCCGCGGATGCACCCGCGGCTCATCGCATGATGCAGGCGAGCGAGCATTTCGGCAAAATCGTTCTCAAGTTCGACTAGTTCGGTTTCTTGACCTGTCCGTGCGCCGCGACTAGTGTCGCGTCAGTCAGAACTCGGAGAATCCCATGAAAGTCACCCTCATCATCCCAATCAAACAACTACCTGGTGGGTGAGGGATACTTCGAAAGCTGGCTTGAAAGAGCCTCGGGCGTCGAAGCCCGGGGCTTTTTCTTTTTGCGCGGATAGCCGCGCGTGGGATTTGGAATGCAACCGAACGAAAAAGATACCGAATCGATCGGCGCCCCGATGCGACGCCGCAGCGCGCTGTTTCGACACGCTGACTTCATGAAACTGTGGACCGGCGAAACGGTCTCACTCTTCGGCACGCGAATGGGCGACGTCGCGATCAGCTTCGCCGCCGTGATCGCGCTGAAGGCGACGCCGTTTCAGATGGGCATCCTCGCCGCGGCTGGAATCGTACCGACGCTGGTGCTGGGCCTGTTCGCGGGAGTGATCGTCGATCGCGTCCGCCGCCGCCCGATCCTCATCAGTACCGACATCGGCCGCTTCATTGTATTGGGCACGATTCCGCTGGCCGCGATGTTCGCGAAGCTTACGATGGCGCAACTCTGCGCCGCGATGCTCGTATACTCGGCACTCGATCTGTTTTTCGATGTCGCATACCGATCGTACCTGCCGTCGCTCGTCGACCGCGAGGATCTGATCGACGCGAACAGCAAGCTCACCGCCAGCGCGGGCGTCGCCGAAGCGGGCGGCTTCGCATTGTCGGGCTGGCTCGTTGAATGGCTGACGGCGCCGTTCGCGATTTTGATCGACGCGATTTCATTTCTCGCGTCGGCGCTTGCGATCGCGCTGATCCGCAAGCCTGAGCCTGCGCCTGCGCCGCGTGCTCGCGACTCGAGTGTGGCCGGCGATATCGCCGCCGGCGCGCGCCTGATTTTTACTGACGGACGCCTCCGCGCCTTTGGCGTCAATGTGGTCGTCGGCGGCTTCGCGAACAGCCTGGTCGGCACGCTCTACATGTTGTACGTCGTCAACGCGCTGGGCTTCCGACCCGGCGTGCTCGGCGTGATCTTTGCGGTTGGCGGCGCCAGTTCGCTATTCGGAGCGCTCGCCGCGCGCCGCAGCGCAGAGATTTTCGGCACGGGCAGGGCGATGGTAGCTGGCCTCGCAATCGAGGGCGTCGCCTACATGCTGTTGCCGATCGCGCGCGGCAGTGGCGTCGTCTCGGTTGTGCTGTTGGTCGCGCAACAGCTGATCGGCGACAGCGCCGCGACGGTGTACTTCATCAACGCCGTCAGCTTGATCCAGACGATCACGCCCAAGCCGATGCTCGGCCGCGTCAACGCGAGCTTGCGTTTCGTTCGCCTCGCCAGCGTGCTCGCAGGACAACTGGTTGCGGGAATCGCAGGCGGGTTCATCGGGCTGCGTCCGACTATTGCAATCGGCGCTGCGGGATTGTGGGTAACAGCGGCGCTGCTGGGATTTTCCGAAGTCGGCTCGCTCACAGGAATGGAGGAGCACGCCGCGCCGTCCGTCGCCGACTGATCGCAAATGCGACGAGGTGAATTTTGCGCAACTTATGGGCGTTCCCGCGGGCCATCTGGTAGGATTCCGTGCGGGATAACGTGAATCGCAAACCGATCAAACCGAACGCCCTCAAAGCGGGCGATACCGTTGCGGTCGTCGCGCCCGCCGCGGCGATCGAACGAGCGCATCTCGAGCGCGGCGTCAACGTGCTCGCCTCGATGGGCTATCGCGTAAAAGTCTCGGAGCGCGCGCTCGCGCGTTCCGGGATCCTGGCCGGCGACGACGCCGATCGCGCGCGCGAACTCCAGGAGTGCTTCGCCGATCCCAACGTCAAGGCGATCTTCTGCGCCCGCGGCGGCTACGGGTGCGGCCGGCTGCTGCCGTTGCTCGACTTCGACGCTATCGGAAGCACGCCCAAAATCTTCGTCGGCTTCTCGGACGAAACTTTTCTGCTGAATGCGCTGCTTGATTCGTCCGGAATGGTTTCGTTTCACGGACCGATGGTTGCGATGGATTTTGCGCGAGGCTTGAGTCGCCGCGCGCTCGAGCACCTGCAGGGTCTGCTCTCCGGTAAACTCGAGCGCTTCGAACTCGAGGCGCGCGAGGCGATGCATCCCGGCAGCGCGCAGGGAGAAGTGATCGGAGGATGCTTGTCGGTGCTGGTCGCGACGATCGGCACGCCGTTCGAGCCGCGCTTCGACGGCCGAATCCTTTTCCTCGAAGACACCGGCGAGAAGGCGTATCGAATCGACCGGATGCTCGTGCAGTTGCGCCAGAGCGGCGCGCTCGGCAAGGTTGCCGGAATTGTCTTCGGCGCGATTCGCGCGATCGACGGCAACGAGCAGGAGACGCAGTTGATTGCGCGCTTCGCATCGGAGCAGACGGCAGCCCTCGGGTGCCCGGTGCTGTGGGGCGTCGAAGCCGGACATGGCACCGAAAATTTTACGATTCCGTTCGGCGTGATCGCGCGAATCGATTCCGCTGCGCGCCGAATCGTTTTTACCGAGCCTGCCGTTACGCGGTAGCGGCGAGATTTGCGGAGGATTGGCGTTGGGATGGAGTGAGGTCGAGCAGGCTTTCAACGACGCGGTCGAGCAGAATGTGATCCCCGGCGCGACGCTGGTCGTGCGCCACGGCGCTGACGTCGCATTCGAGGGTGCATTCGGATTCAGATCGCTTGAGCCTGCGCGCTCACCGGTCAAAATCGAAACTGTCTACGATCTTTCGTCGCTCACGAAGGCGCTGGCGACGACGGTTGCCCTGATGATCCTCGCGCGCGACGGCAAGTTCCGTCTCGACGATCGCGTGACGCGCTTCTTTCCCAACTTCGGCGTGCATGGCAAGACTGTCATCACTTTTCGTCATCTGCTCGCGCATTGCTCGGGCCTCGCGGCGTGGCGCCCGTTCTACCAGCGGATCGCGGAAATCGAAAAAGGCGGCCGGGTCAACTTCATGGCGAGCTACGGCGCCAAGGAGTTCGCCTACGAGGAGATCCATCGCGAGAAACCTGAAGCGCAGCCGGCGACCAAGACTATCTACTCGGATCTCGGCTTCATCCTGCTCGGCGAGACGATCGAAAAAGTTGCGAGCGTCGCGCTCAACCGCTTCTGCCGCGAAAAGATTTTCCGGCCCCTGTCCTTGCGCGCGACCGACTACATCGACATCTCGCACGTCCGCTCGCGGCGCCTCGAGCCGGTCCCCGACATGTTTGCGCCCACCGAAATGTGCCCCGCGCGCAAGCGCCTGCTCGTCGGTGAGGTCGACGACGAGAACGCGTTCGCGATGGGTGGAGTCGCCGGCCATGCCGGACTGTTCGCGCCGGTGCGCGAAGTCGATCGTATCGCGCGTGAGCTGATCGCATGCTACGCGGGGCGTTCGGATTTCGTGCCGCAGAAAATAATTCGCGAATTCTGGACGCGCGACGCGACCGTGCCCGGTTCGACCTGGGCGCTCGGATGGGACACGCCGTCGGCTGAGCATTCCAGCTCGGGGCATCGCTTCTCATCCGCGGCCGTCGGTCATCTCGGGTTTACGGGCACCTCGATCTGGATCGAGCCGGAGAGCGAGATTGCGATCTCGATGCTGACCAATCGCGTTCATCCGCGGCGCGACAATCAGAAGATTCGCGAGTTCCGCCCCAAGATTCACGACCTGATAATGGACGCTCTTGACAATGGCTGATTCCGGCAGCGAATCGCGCCTCGCGCACATCCCGGCGACGGTCCGGCGTGTGCACCTTGTCGGCGTCGGCGGCACTGCGATGGCCGCGCTGGCCGGCATGCTTGTTGATCGCGGCTTCGCCGTCACCGGCTCCGACAATCAGCTCTACGAGCCGACCTTGTCGCTGCTCAAAAATTCCCGCGTCGAATTGATGACCGGATTTTCGCCCACCAACCTGTCGCCCGCGCCCGACCTCGCGGTCGTCGGCAACGTTATCGTGCCCACCAATCCCGAAGCTGTCGCGCTGCTCGCGTCGCCGATTCCTTACCTTTCGATGCCCGAGGCACTGTGGCATTTCTTTCTCAAAGACCGGCGCGTGCTGATGGTCGCGGGGACGCATGGCAAGACTACTTCGACCGCGATGATGGCGCATGTGCTCGAAGCGGCGGGCCGCGATCCTTCGATGCTGGTCGGAGGTCTTGCGCAAGATTTTGGATCGAACTATCGACTCGGCAACGGCGCCGACTTCGTGATCGAAGGCGACGAGTACGACACGGCGTTCTTCGATAAAGGCCCGAAGTTCCTGCACTACCGCGCCAACGGTGCGATCGTCACCGCGGTGGAATTCGATCACGCCGACATCTATCGCGATCTCGATCACGTCAAATCGAGTTTCCGGGCGCTCGTCGCTCAGATGGACTCGTCGCGCGTGCTCGCCGTATGCGCCGATTTCCCGCACGCGCTCGAAGTCAGCGCGTCCGCGCGTGCACGGCGGCTGACGTACGGATTGAACAACGGCGAATTTCGCGCAGCCGAGATTACAGTCGGCGCCGACGGTGCGAGATTTTCGGTGAGGCGCGACGGCGCTCGAATCCACGATGCCGTCCATCTCCCGATCGGCGGCCGCATGAACGTTGCCAACGCGCTCGGAGTCTTCGTATTGCTGACCGCGTTCGGTGTCTCCGGCGACGAGGTCGCGTCCGGACTGCGTAGTTTCAAGGGCGTCGTGCGACGCCAGCAGGTCGTCGGAGAAGCGGCGGGCGTCACCGTGGTCGACGACTTCGCGCATCATCCGACGGCGATCGGCGTCACGCTCGAAGCGATCGCAGAGCGGTTTGCCGGCCGGCGAATACTCGCGGCGTTCGAGCCGCGCTCGAACACGGCACGGCGCAACGTTTTTCAGGATGCGTTCGCGGCCGCATTCGACAAGGCTTCACGCGTTTACCTCGGCCCCGTGTACTTCAAGGACAACGATCCGATCGCGCCGGCAGAGCGGCTCGAAACCGGCGCACTCGCGAATGCAATCAGCGCGCGCGGTCCGCAAGCGTTCGCATGCGCGACGAACGACGAAATCCTCGAGCGGATGCTCGCCGACGCCCGCGCTGGCGACGTCGCCCTGTTCATGTCCAACGGCCCCTTCGACGGCTTGAAGGAACGATTCCTCGCGGCGCTCCGGGCTCGCTAGTAGCCGAGCGCAGGATCGATCAGGTTCAACAATGGCCGCTGTTCGCTGAACCGCTTCAAATTCTCCGCGAAAAGTTCGCAGGCTTTGTCCATGTAGCCGCGATTCGCGCCGGAGATGTGCGGCGTTAGAATTACGTTTTCCAAATCCCACAGCGGGCTGTCAGCTTCGAGCGGCTCGTGCTCGAATACGTCGAGGCCGGCGCCGCCGATCTTTCCCGCTTTCAGCGCAGCTGCCATAGCACTTTCATCGATCACTTCGCCGCGCCCGATATTTACGAGATACGCGCCGGGTTTCATCGCGTTGAGCTCACGCTCGCCGATAAATTTCCGCGTGTGATCGGTCAGCGGAAGTGTCACCGACACGTAATCGGACTCGCGCAGAATTGCTTCGCGCTCGTTGGGACCGAAGTAGCGCGCCGGAATTTTGCCCTCGGGATCGCCCAGCCCCGCGGGACTCCATCCAGCATCGACGCGGTCGAACGGGTCGCGCTTGAGCGCAATCACCTTCATCCCGAACGCGGCAGCGAGCCGCGCCGTTTCCCTGCCGATCGAGCCGTACCCAACGATGCCCAGCGTCTGCCCCCGGATATCGTCGACGCCCGCCATGAACGCACCCGATCGCATCCACTCGTGGCGAACCTGCGCTCTGATCGCGAGATGTATCCGATGCGCGAAGGCGAGCATCGAGGCGATCGTGTATTCGGCGATCGGCGTCGCATGAATTCCGCTCGCGGTCGTGATCGAAATCGGCACGTCCTTGAGCGGTCCGCCGAGTACGTGGTCCGCGCCGGCGCTGAGCAGTTGAATCCATTTCAGTCCACGCGCGCGGGTGACGATGTCGTTTGGCACCCGGAACGTGAGCATCACGTCGCATCCGCCGTCGGCGAGCTCGATGACCTCCTCGGCGGTTCGGCATTGGCGGTCGGCGAGGTCCGCTCCCGGCACCGCGCTCAGGATTGCGTCGCGCTGCGCGGGTTGAAGGGCGACTGTCGAAATTATTTTCATGGACGCATCAAACTTTCGCACGAGGTCGAGCGGGCTTCAAGGAAAAACATCCGGCTTGAGGAGATCGCGCCGCGGGCCTATATTTGCAGTGCTGTATGAAGTCCCAAAGAATTCTCGCGATTGGCGTTGCGGCTGGTGCGTTGTTCGCGCTTACTCACTTCGCAATAGCGCAGGACTCGCAAACCGGCTCCCAGGGCGAACCCGAGGCCACCACCCACGGAATTGCAGGGCAGGGCGGCAGCGACGACACTACGCTCGAGATTGCGCCACAGCCCGGTCTGGCCGCGCCGAAGCCTGCCGTAAAGGAAATTCCCAGCGACCGCAATTTCAATCCGGGCGAAGACACCTCGTCGATCGAGCCGAACTTCCGCCCCGGTACTGAGAACGGCACCGGCGATACCGGCGGCAACTTCAACAGCAATAGTAACGGCGAAAGGAACCAGCCGCACGCGCACCCCTACCTCGGCATCACCGTGCAGTATGTGACGAAGTGCTACCAGGGTGGTGAGGAGCACGGTCTCGAAGTGTTGACGATCGATCCGAATAGTCCGGCGTCGCAGGCCGGTCTGCAGGCGCGATCGGGGATGACGGCGGTCGGCGCCGCAGTCGAAACGCTGAGCGGGATCCTGCCCGGCGGATCGATCCTGGCGAGCAAGGCGCTGGGCACTAGCGGAGCGATGGGGCAGGGCGGCGATCTTATCGTCGCGGTTGACGGCCAGCGTGTGCGCGACCAGAGCGATCTCGAAACCGCGATGGCGCGGCTGAAGCCGGGTGACACGATGTACCTGACGGTAATCAGGCCGGACGGATCGGACGAGCGTGCGCCGCACAAGACGCTCAATATCGCCGTGCGCGTCGGCGCGGTGGGCGAGCCGATCGCGAATGCGGCGCCGGCGGGCGTCGACAACTTCACCCACTAGATCGCTACAGCTCGAAGTTTTCTTTCTGTACCGCGCCGTCGCCTCGCCGCGTAATTTTCTGTCTTGAGCCCCGCTGAAATCGGACTTACCATCTGACCGAATGCAGAAATCCGCGTCGAGGTGATCGGTCATGCGAAGTCCGAGCGTCCTCATCGGCTGGCCGCTCCTGGTCGTCCTGCTGTGTCCGTTCGCTGCCCTCGCGGCAGAATCTTCCAACCAAAACGCTTCTCCATCGATAGCGGCACAAGCGAACGACCCCGCAAACCTGCACTTGCCTTCAGGACAGCCGAGCGACGGCGCTACTCGAACAATCCCCGCGCGACAACCCGGCGAATCGACGACGCTTGAGGTTGCAACCCAGCCGTCAGCCAAGGTACCCGCGCCCGATAGTCGCGAAACCGCGGAGGAGCGCGCGTTTCGGCAGTCGCGCGAAGAAGAAATCGCAAGGCTCAATCGCAATTTCCATCCGCGCGATCCAGACGACCATCACCATAGTCCGTACCTCGGGATGGATCTCCAATACACGACCCAGTGCTATCTCGGGATGGAAGAGCATGGGTTCGAAGTCGTCGAGATATATCCCAACAGTCCGGCGGCGCGCGCGGGGCTGGTCGCGAGAACGGGGAGCACCCCGGCTGGCGAACTGGGAGCGCTCGGAAGCGTGCTGCTGCTTCCAGTTGCGCCGATCGTTTTCCCATTGCTGCGAAAGTCGGGTGCACTTGGAACTGGCGGCGATCTGATTATCGCGGTCGACGACGTGCGGGTGCGCACTGTTGAGGAGATTAATTATGCGATCGGCCATCTCAAACCTGGCGACACAACTTACATCACGGTGATCCGTCCGCTCGCCGGCGGATACCACCGCACGATGCGCATCGCGCTGCACATCGATCACGAAACCGACGCAGCGGGCAACATCCTACCGCTCCCCGGAACATCGCCAGCCGCCTCGCCATCAACAGCAACGGAGAGCGCAGCAAATTGACCCGCACATCTCCCTTCCGCCGAAGGAAGTGTGAAACCCACGGCGGGTTTCACATAAGATAAAGTTCCTTCCTTCTCATGATGCGCGCGTTCGCGCGCACTTTTCTGCTAGTATCTCCTTCACGCCAGCGGCGTGTGCGCTCCTCGCGCGCATCGCCGCAGGGCGAATTTGCGTATTGGTATCGGAAAAAGTTGCAACGGAGCCTCAAAGAAGCGGCCGGCGAACTCGTAGCGCGACTCGCCGCCAATACCGAGCGTCGATTCCCCGTGATGGGATTGAGGGGCGGCGCGAGCGCGCTGATGATCCGCGAAATGCGGCTGCGCTTCACGCGTCCGATCGTCGCTATCACTTCGACGGCTGCGGAAGCCGACGCACTTGCCGGCGAGGTTTCGTTCTTTCTAGATGAAGCCCCCGACGCCGACGCTGCGACGCGGCGCGTGCATCTGCTGCGATCGTGGGAAGTGAAGCCGATGGCGCAATTGTCGCCGCCGACTGACGCACAGGCGTCGCAGTTGGCGGCGCTGTTCGCGATGCTGCGGCATCCGTCGCCGCTGATCGTCACGTCGGCCGAAGCGATGATGACGCGGACAATTCCGCGCACTGCGTTCAACGAGTCGATCGTCACGGTCGCAATTGGCGACAAGCTCGACCTCGAGGCTCTCGTCGAAGCGCTCGCCGGATGCGGCTATCAGCGTGTGCCGCAGACCGAAGAGGCCGGCGACTTCAGCGTGCGCGGCGGAATCGTCGACGCGTTCTCGCCGCTCTACCACGACCCGATTCGCGTCGAACTCGAAGACGACATCGTCACGTCGATTCGGCACTTCGACGCCGACAGCCAGCGCTCCGGCGCAGAACTCGTCGAGGCAACGATCACCCGCACGCGCTACGTGCCGCCGTCCGCGCTCAAAGATCCCAAGCTGCGCGAGCAGGTCGGACTGCGCGCCGCAGAAATCGGGATGGTGCGCAAGGAGGCCGCCGAGCTGTCCGAGGCGCTCGAGAACGGCCTGCTGTTTCCAGGAGCGGAACTCCTGATGCCGTATGCGTACGGGCGCCCGCTCGATAGCGTGTTCGACTACGTGCCCGCCGGCGCGCTCTTCTGGCTGATCGACCCCGGTCGCGTCATCGCCGAGGCGAATCGCTTTGCCGATACGGTCAACAACGAGACCGCGGCTGCCGCGCAGAAGCCTGCGTTTCATCCCGCGCCGGAGTCGCTGTTCATCAATGCGGACACGTTCGAGCGCGCGCTCGGGAACTTCACCGCGGTCGAGGTCGGATCGCTAGTGACGATGGCCGCGCCGCGCGAGGGATGGGCGGTGCCGGTCGAGATCAAGTCGCAGAACAGTTTGCGCCTCGGATCGAATCAACTGAGCGGCGTGAAGACGCCGCCGAGCTTCGAGCCGCTGGCGACGGAACTGCGCGAAGTCCAACGCGGGCAAGGACGTTCGCTGATGATCGTCGAGGGCCCGCATCAGGTGGCGCGCCTGCGCCGTCATCTCGAGGCGTATGACCTCGACGTCAACGTCGAATGCAAGAGCCTGTCGGCGCTGCTCGAATGGCCCGACTACCGCCCTGCGATCATGGAGGGCGAGATCTCTGCCGGCGTCGTTCTGCAGGAAGACGGCCTTTACATTTACAGCGAAGAGGAAATTTTCGGCGAGCCGCGCGCGCGACGGCGCAGGCGTCCGACCGCGAAGGGCGCACTGCTCAACCTCGAGGAATTGAAGCCTGACGATTTCGTCGTGCATATCGATCACGGCATAGCGAAGTACCGCGGCCTGCGGCACATGAAGGTCGCCGACGTCGAGGGCGATTTTCTCAATCTCGAATACGCCGGCAACGACACGATGTACGTCCCGGTCGAACGGATAAATCTCGTTCAACGATACATCGGTGGTGACAACGCCGAGCCCAAGCTCGACAAGCTGGGCAGCGGCTCGTGGGAGAAGGTCAAGCGGCGCACGCGGCAAGCGGTGCTCGCGATGGCGGCGGAGTTGCTCGACATCTATGCGGCGCGCGAGGTGATGGAGGGACATGCGTACCCGCGGCCAGGCGCCGATTACGAAGAGTTCGCAGAGCGCTTCGAGTTCGAGGAGACTCCCGACCAGCAGTCGGCGATCGACGACGTCATCCGCGATTTGACGCGCGTCAAGCCGATGGACCGCCTTATCTGCGGCGATGCCGGCTTCGGCAAAACTGAAGTCGCGCTGCGCGCAGCGTTCATCGCCGTGATGGACGGCCGGCAAGTCGCCGTGCTAGTGCCGACGACGATCCTCGCCGAGCAACACTGGAACACTTTTCGCGATCGCTTCAAGGACTACCCGGTGCGCGTCGAGATGGTGTCGCGCTTCCGCAGCCACAAGGAAAACAAAGCGGTCATCGAGGATGCCGCCGCGGGCAAGGTGGACGTCGTCGTCGGGACGCATAGACTGCTGTCGAGCGACGTCCAGTTCCCGCGGCTCGGTTTGCTCGTAATCGACGAGGAGCATCGCTTTGGCGTCGCCGACAAGGAAAAGATCAAGAAGCTCAAGAAGCTGGTGCCGGTGTTGACGATGACGGCGACGCCGATTCCGCGCACGCTGCACATGGCGATGCTCGGCATCCGCGATCTTTCCGTGATTCAGACCGCGCCGCCCGACCGCCAGCTGATCCGCACTTTCGTGGCGCATTTCGATGACGCGACGATTCGCGATTCGATCCTCCGCGAGCTCAATCGCGGCGGCCAGGTCTTCTTCGTTCATAACCGCGTCGAGAATATCGACTACATGGCCAGCCATCTGCGCTCGCTGGTGCCCGAGGCGAAAATCGCAATCGCCCACGGCCAGATGAAGGAGCGCCAGCTCGAAAACGTGATGCGCGACTTTATCGAGAAGCGCGTCAACGTGCTGGTCTGCAGCGCCATCATCGAATCGGGCCTCGACATTCCCAACGCCAACACGATGATCATCAATCGCGCCGACCATTTCGGCCTCGCGCAGCTGTACCAGTTGCGTGGGCGCGTCGGCCGTTCGCGCCAGAAGGCCTACGCCTATCTGCTGATTCCCGGCGAGCACATCATCACGCGCGACGCCAAGCGACGAATCGACGCGCTGCGCGAGCTGGTCGAGTCCGAGAGCGGCGGCGGTTTCAAGCTCGCGATGGCCGACCTCGAGCATCGCGGCGCCGGCAACCTGCTCGGCCACGAGCAGCACGGCGAGATCGCGGCAGTAGGCTTCGAGCTTTATACCGAGATGATGGAAGAGGCGATCGCGGAACTGCGCGGACAGCCCAATCGTCCCGACTTCGAGCCCGAGCTCCGAATCGCAGTGCCGGCGTACATTCCCGAGGCTTACGTTGCCGACGAGAACGAGAGGCTGGTGTTGTATCGAAGGTTGGCGCGGGCGAACAGCGAGGCGGACCTCGGCGAGATTCGCGACGAGATGCGCGATCGTTTCGGCCCCGTCCCGACGCTGATCGAGAATCTGATCGCCGCGATGAACGTTCGCCGTCAGATGAAACAGTTGATGATACTCAGCGCGATCCTCAAGGGCTCGCAGCTCGAAATCCGCTTTCATCCCGACGCGCCGGTCGACACTGCGCGGCTGGTGAAGCTCGCCGATCAGAATCGACGCACGATGCGGCTGACGCCGTCGTACCAGGTGATCACGCGGATCGAGCCCGGAGATTACGATCAATTGTTCGCGCAGCTCGACGGTGTCTTGCAGGCTCTGGCGGGCTGTGAAAAGTTGGAGAACTGGCCGGCCGCGAAGGTCGGGCAGGCCCTCAACTGATGCAAAACTGGAGATCGTTTCCGCGAGCCGCTGCGCGATGTCTGACTATGGCAGCTTCGGCGGTGTCGATTGGTATCGTGGTAGCGGGCGCGTTCTCCGGCTGCTCGATAGACTTCTTCAAACCCGAGTCCTACGCCTTCATCAAGGAAGCGATGGAGGCCACCCCGGTGCCGGATCAGTCGCCCGCGGTTGTAGGGACACCTTCGTCCAGACCGACACCGCATACACTGGTGGCATCTAATGAACCGGCGCAACCGCCGCCGCCGTCGCCGCCACCTATACCTTTGGCGCCGCTGCCCGAAACCCCGGTGAACCCTTCGCGCACGCCGCGGATGGTGCCCGCGTCGGACGCTCCCGGCGGTTTCTCGCTCCCTTCCTTCGGGTCGAAGAAAGACGAGCAGGTAACGCCGCCGCCGGCTCCTTACGATAAGCCTGAGTCCGCGGATGAAGCGATGGAAGCCAGCACTCCGGCTGTGGATCGCGTCGTCGCCAGCGTTGACGGCGATCCGATCACGGCGCGCGAGGTCAAGGATTTCTCGGCGTCGCATGGACAGCCGATCGACACCGATGATTTCGCTTCGTCGGACGCCGCCAAGACTGCGGTCAAGGCGTTGATCGGCGAAAAATTGCTCGAGCAGGAAGTGAAGAAATACGATGACAAGGTCGACGACGCGCAGGTCGACAAATACATCACGCAGTTGCGCGAGGATAAGCACCTGAGCGAGGCGGATTTCCGCGCGCAACTGCAGGCGAGCGGGATGAGCTACGACGATCTGCGCAAGCACGCGCGGATGGATCTCGAAAAAGCCATGATGATCGAGCAGGAAGTCCGCGCGAAAATCGAGGTCCCCGACGCCGACATCAAGGCCTTCTATGACGCCCACAAGGCTGACTTCACGATCGACAAGGAGCGTCTCAGGCTCGCGCAGATTCTGATCGCGCTGCCGCCAAATCCGACGCCCGCGCAGGTCGCCGCTGCGCAGAAGAAGGCCGAGATGATTCGCGCGCGCGCCGCCAAGGGCGACGACTTCAACGATCTCGCGCGCGTCTATTCGGATGACGACTCAAAATCCAACGGCGGCGAGCTCGGATGGTTCGCGCCGGGTGATATCAATGATGCGGTCCTGGCCGGGGTAAAGCCGCTCAAGCCCGGCGAAGTGTCCGCGCCGATTCGCACCAGCCACGGCATCCACCTGGTCAAACTCGAAGATCACCAGGTGCCCGGTGTCGTGCCGCTGAGCGACCTCAAGGCGCAAATTCGCGCTCAACTGGCCGATCAGGAGACCAGCGACCAGCTAGAGAAATGGGTCGAATCCGATCTGGTCAAGCAGCATTACGTCGAGACCATGTACTAGATTATGACGGCGCTCAGACGAAAGACGCCGCCGCTGCTGGCGATCAGCATGGGCGATCCGGCGGGCGTCGGCCCCGAGGTGATTCTCAAGGCCTCGGCTGCGCTCGCCAAGCGTCGCGGCGCACCGTCGATCGTCGTGGTCGGCGATTTATCTGCGATGCGCGCGGCCGCCGCCCGGCTCCGCGACGTCCCCGCGCCGCGCGAATGGCATCCGGGGGATCCACTGATTCGCCTGACGAAGGGACTCGGCGTACTTTCGATCTCGAATCTGTCGGCGCGCGCGATTCGCCCAGCGCATCCCACGGTCGAAGGCGGCGGCGCCGCGCATGATTACATTGTATGTGGTGCTCGGATGGCGATGCGTGGCGAGATCGGCGCGCTCGTTACCGCGCCGATAAGCAAGGACTGGATGAACCGCGCTGGGCACCGGTTTCCTGGCCACTCGGAACTGCTCGCGCAGATGTCGCGCACGCGGCTGTGGCGCATGATGTTCGCGGGCGGCGAGCTAACCGTCGCACTGGTGACTGCGCACATCGGATTTGCAAAAGTGGCTACTGCACTGACACAACGAAACGTGCTCGATACTATTCGCCTGCTCTCGACGCATCTGCGCGGGGCGCTTGGTGTGCCGCGGCCGCGAATCGCAGTGCTCGGGTTGAATCCTCATGCGGGTGAAAGCGGCATGTTTGGCGACGAGGAAATTCGCGTGATCGCGCCGGCCATTCGACGCGCGCAGCGTGAGGGCATCGACGCCTACGGTCCGCTCGCGCCCGACACAGCGTTCATCCGCAAGGCGGGCGCGTTCAATTTCGACGCGGCGGTTGCGATGTATCACGACCAGGGCCTGATTGCGCTCAAGACACTCGAGTTCGATCGCGCGGTGAACATCACGATCGGGTTGCCGTTCGTCCGCACCTCGCCCGATCATGGCACGGCGTTCGACATTGCTGGCAAGGGAATCGCGAATCCGTCGAGCATGATTGCCGCAATCGAATACGCGTGGCGAGCCGCGCTCAGCCGCGACAAGATTGCACGAAGGGCGGCAGCGTAAACGCGATGGCCGATCGAATCGTCATCAAGGGCGCGCGCGAGCACAATCTCAAGAATATCGATCTCGAGATTCCGCGGGACCGCCTCGTCGTAATCACCGGGCTCTCCGGCTCGGGCAAGTCGTCCCTCGCCTTCGACACGATTTATGCCGAGGGCCAGCGCCGCTACGTCGAATCGTTGTCGGCGTATGCGCGCCAGTTCCTCGAGCAGATGGAAAAGCCCGACGTCGATTCGATCGAGGGGTTGTCGCCGGCGATTTCGATCGAACAGAAGACCACATCGCGCAATCCGCGGTCGACCGTCGGCACGATCACCGAAATCTACGACTACCTGCGCCTGCTGTTCGCGCGGGTGGGCCACGCGTTCTGCTACAACTGCGGCAAGGAAATCACGCAGCAGAGCGTGCAGCAGATCGTTGATCGAATCATTGGATGGCCCGAGGGCTCGCGAATCCATGTGCTCGCGCCGATTGTCCGCGATCGCAAGGGCGAGTATCGCAAGGAGCTATCTGAAATGAAGCGCGCGGGCTTCGTGCGCGTGAAAATCGACGGCAAGCTCCACGAACTGGGCGAGGAGCCGGTGCTGAACAAGAATCAGCGCCACACGATCGAGGTGATGGTCGACCGGCTCGCGATTCGCAAGGGAATCGAGAAGCGCCTGTCGGACTCGCTCGAAGTTGCGTTCAAGTACGGACAGGACCTGCTCAAGGTGGAGCGCCTCGACGGTCCCAAAAACGAAAGCGAGATTTATTTCAGCCAGCGCTTCGCCTGCGTCGATTGCGGAATCTCGTATCCCGAAATCGCGCCGCGGATGTTCTCCTTCAACAGTCCGCACGGCGCATGCACCGAATGTTCCGGCATCGGGTCGATCATGTACTTCGATCCCGAGCTGGTCGTGCAGAACGAGGACTTGAGCATCGCCGATGGTGCCATCGCGCCGTGGGCCACGATGAACTATCTGCAGCCGGTGCTCGACGCGCTCGCGAAGCATTACAAGTTCAGCCTCGACCAGCCGTGGAAAGAAATCCCGGCCAAGGTGCGCAAGGCGATCATGTACGGCTCCGGCAGCGACGAGATCGAGTTCTCCTACCAGCGCGGGCATCATAGTGCCGAGTATTCGAAGACCTTCGAGGGCGTGCTCCAGTGGCTCGATCGCCGTTACAAGGAGACCGAGTCCGAGGGCGTGCGCGAATACCTCGAGGCGTACATGAACATGCGGCCGTGCCCGACCTGCGACGGCGCGCGCCTGAAGAAAGAAAGCCTGTTCGTCCGCTTCAACAACAAATCGATTTCCGAAGTGACCGCGATGTCGGTCAAGCAGGCGCTCGCATTCTTCGCCGCGCCCAAGCTGAGCGCGCAGGAATCCGAAGTCGGCCGCCTCATTCTGAAGGAAATTCGCGAGCGCCTGAATTTCCTGGCCGATGTCGGCCTCGAGTACCTGACGCTCGATCGCCCGTCGGGCAGTCTCTCGGGCGGCGAGGGCCAGCGCATCCGTCTCGCCACGCAAATCGGCTCGAGCCTCGTCGGTGTGCTGTACATTCTCGACGAGCCGTCGATCGGCCTTCATCAGCGCGACAATCAACGCTTGCTCGCAACGCTCAAGCGCCTCAAGGAACTCGGCAACACCGTGCTGGTCGTCGAGCACGATCGCGAGACGATGCTCGAAGCCGATCACCTGATCGACATGGGCCCTGGCGCCGGTATCCACGGCGGCTATGTCGTCTCGCAGGGTACTCCCGAGGAGGTGATGCGCGACGAGAATTCGCTCACCGGCAAATATCTCTCGGGCGAAGTCGAGATTCCCGTGCCATCACGCCGCCGCCAGCTCTCGGGCCGATGGCTGACCGTCAAGGGCGCGCGCGAAAACAATCTGCGCGATCTCACCGTCGCGATTCCGCTCGGCGTCTTCACTTGCATCACCGGCGTGTCGGGTTCCGGCAAATCGACGCTCGTGCTCGACACTGTGTATCGCGCGCTCTCGCAGAAACTAAATCACAGCCGCGAACGCGCGGGCGCGTACAAGACACTCGAGGGCGTCGAGCATCTCGACAAAGTCATCCACGTCGATCAAAGTCCGATCGGGCGCACGCCGCGCTCGAATCCCGCCACCTACACTGGCCTCTTCACCCATATCCGCGAACTGTTTGCGCAACTGCCAGAAGCCCGGATGCGCGGTTACGGGCCGGGGCGATTTTCGTTCAACGTCAAGGGCGGCCGGTGTGAGGCGTGCGAGGGCGACGGCATCATCAGAATCGAGATGCACTTTCTGCCCGACGTTTACGTCACCTGCGAGGTCTGCGCCGGCAAGCGTTACAATCGCGACACACTCGAGATTCAGTACAAGGGCAAAAACATCGCCGAGGTACTCAATATGACCGTGCTCGACGCGGTCGAATTTCTCGGCTCAGTCCCGCCGATTCGGCAGAAGCTCGAAACGCTGCGCGACGTCGGCCTCGACTACATTCACCTCGGCCAGAGCGCGACGACGCTCTCCGGCGGCGAGGCGCAGCGCATCAAGCTCGCCAAGGAACTCGCGCGGCGCGCAACCGGCCGCACGTTTTACATCCTCGACGAGCCGACCACCGGCCTGCACTTCGACGACATCAAGCGCCTGCTCGGCGTGCTCGGCCGCCTCGCCGACGCCGGCAACACCATCGTCGTGATCGAGCACAACCTCGACGTCATCAAGACCGCGGACTACCTGATCGATCTCGGGCCCGAAGGCGGCGACCGCGGCGGGAGTGTTGTCGCGAAAGGCACACCCGAAGAAGTCGCCGGCGTGAAGGCGTCTTACACCGCCGGCTTCCTGCGCCAGGCGCTGAACCATCGCGCTGCCGCCTAGTCCGATTCTTTCGCGACAACCCCGTCATAAATAATTCGTCCGTCCGCGACGCGCGCGAACGGCGCGATCGCGTGCGGCGACAATTTACCCGTCGGCATGATGTGCTCGACTGTCCACCCGCGCACCACGAGATTGTCCGAGATGATTCGCCGATGGCATCGCCACCACAGCCCTTCCGAACACATGTACGCAGTCCGCGACGCTTCGCCAGCCGCCATCAGCTCGCGCAAGCCGTCTTCAAAATCCGCACTCTCCGTGTAGTCCGCGTACGATCTGAATGCCGGCAGCTGCCACGCCGTATGCGGCGAATCGACGCGCTTCGAACTGCGCCGTCCGCCGAGCCGCATGATCCATCGATACTGGACGCCCGCGCGCTCGAGCGACGCCGACAGCTCCGCCTGGTTGAACTGCGGCCATCGCTTCGAGCTTGGATACGACCGCACGTCGGCCACGACTCCGATCCGATGCTCGCTGAGCAATTCGAGGAAGCGCTCGATCGGATGCGTCGAGTGCCCGATCGTGAAGATCAGTGCGGCGCTATTGCGCGCTTGGGGCGTCGGCGGCCTTCTCCAGTTGCGAGGTTTTGATCTTAGCGTCTGCCTGGTTCGCGACCGCCACGACGATCATAGCATCGGGATGCAGATATTTTTTCGCGACCGCCAGCACGTCATCCTTGGTGACCGATCCGATCAGCTTCGGATACTGTTCCGCGTAGTCGAGCCCCAAGCCATAAAACTCAATCTGTATGATGAACGACGCAATCGCGCTCTGCCGTTCGATGTTTAGCGGGAAGCTGCCGATAAGAAATTTCTTCGCGCCGTCCAGCTCGGCGTCGCTGACCGGCTTCTCCTGGATCTCGCGAAGCTGCTGCAGGATCAAATCGATCGCTTCGTTCGAACTCTGGTTTTTGGTCTGCAGCCCGATGCTGAACGCGCCCTGGAATTTGCCCGGCTCGAAGCCGCTGTTGATCGAATACGCGAGCCCATGCGCGCTGCGCACCACCTTCACCAGCCGCGAGGAAAATCCGCCGCCGCCCAGGATGTAGTTCATCACCTTCAGCCGGTAAAAATCGCGATTCGACCGCTCGACGCCGCCCGAACCCATAATGATGTTCGCCTGCGCCACGTCGCGATCGATCAGTTTCACGTGAAGACCCGGCGCAACGTTGATCGGCGCCGGTTCGGCTTGCGGCGCGACGGTGCCCGAGAGGCTCGCCAGAGATTTCTCAAGTGATGCTTTAACTTCGTCGGGGTTCACGTCGCCCGCCACCGCGATGATCGCGCCGCCGAGCTTGTAGTAGTCGCGGTAAAATCCGCGCACGTCGTCATTCGTGATCTTCGCCACGGACTCCGATGACCCCGCGCCGTCATGCCCGTACGGTGAGTCGCCGAACAGGTCTTTCGTGAATTCCACGCCTGCGGTGTATCCCGGTTGTTCTTCCGCTGATTTTATTTCCGCCACCTGCTCTGCGCGCTTGCGCTCGATATCGGCGTCGCGCAGTCCCGGCTCCGTCAGAATTCCCGCCAGTAGCCCGAGCGTCTCGGGCTGGTACTTTTTCAGCGACGTCATCCCAGCCGTCGAGTAATCGCGTCCCGCCGCTACGGCGACTGAGCTGCCCATGAAATCGACTTTCTGATTGAACTCCGTCGCGCTCAGTTCCTTGGTGCCCTCCGAAAGGCATCGCGCCGTCAACTCCGCCAGCCCTTCCTTGCCCTTCGGATCGCGACGCGTGCCCGCATCGAACTCGATCATGAACGTCACCATCGGCAGTTGATGTTGCTCCGACACGAGCAGCGTCGCGCCGTTACTGAGCGTCATCTTCTTGATGTCGAGCGCATGCGACGGTGTCGCCGCCAACACAATCGCCGCGATTGCCGCGACACCCCCAAACATTGTCATTCGCATCGCCGCGCGCCTCATCGCAATTCTCCGCTGCTCAGCCCACCGCTACCCTTATTCAGCACCCCGGTCGGCACCAGCACGCCTTCGGTCATATTGTTCGCGACGAGGTAAGTCTTCGCGACGCGCTGAACGTCAGCCGCCGTCACCTTGTCGATTCCATCGAGATACTTGTCGACCAGGTGGTAGTCGCCGAGCATCTCGTATACGCCCAGCATCTCCGCCTCGCGCATCACCGAGTCCTGCCCGAACACGAATTGCGCCTGCTCGAGATTCTTGGCCTTTTGCAATTCCTCCGCTCCCACCGGAGCATCGCGCATCGCCGCAAGCTCCTTCTCAACCTCAGCTTGCGTATTCGCCGCCGTCACGCCGGGCCGCATCTGCGCCGACACGATGAACAATCCCGGATCGAACGACGTCATGTCGTAGCCCGCGCCGATATCCACCACCATCTGTTTTTCGATCACGAGCTTCTTGTAGAGCCGCGAGCTCTGCCCGTCGCTCAGAATTTCCGACAATATTTCCAGCGGGAAAGCGTCGGCGCTTGTAAGATTCGGCACGTGATAAGCCTCTTCAAACGCCGGCAGGTTCGCCGCGTGCTGCAACTCGACGCGCCGGGTGCCCGTTTGCGGCGGCTCGACTTCCGTCACCGGCGGCGGTTTCGCACCGTTCTTGATTCCGGCGAACGCCTCGCTGATCAGCTTGAGCACCTGGTCGGCATCGAAATCGCCGACCGCCACGATCAGCGCATTCTGCGGCGAGTAGTAAATATGGTGATACGCCATCGCGTCCGCCAGCGTCAGCCCGTCGACGTCGTGGAACCATCCGATCACCGGCCAGTGATACGGATGCGCCACGTAGGCCTGTGCGCGCACCATCTCGTCGAGCGCGTCCTCCGGATTGTCGTCTGTCCGCAGCCGCCGCTCCTCGAGCACGACGCGCTTCTCCTTCTCGAAATCCTTGGGCTCGAAGTTGCCCATCCGATCGGCTTCGAGCGTAATCGGCACGTCGAGATGATCCTTGTTGATCGTCTCGAAATAATCTGTGAAGTCCGACTCGGTGAAGGCGTTATCCTCGCCGCCGCTCTGCTGGATTATTTGCGAGAACTCTTCGGGCCCGACTTTCTTCGTGCCCTTGAACATCAGATGCTCGCACAGATGCGACAGCCCGGTCTTGCCGAATTGCTCGTTGCGCGATCCGACGCGGTAGAAAACGTTGAACGTCGCGACCGGCGCCTTGTGATTCTCCAGCACGAGCACTCGCAGGCCGTTGGGCAGCGTTTGAGCCTTGACCGCGTCCGACATTCCCGCGCGCGCGGGCGCCGAACCGACAAAGCATAGAAGGGTACCGAGCGCCGCCATCGAAACGAGGCGGCGATGATTGCCAAAAATCGGGATGCGCATAGGATACGATCATCTAAGTCCGCCGCTCGCAGGCAAGTCAAGAAAGAAGCTACGACCGCGCGCCTTCCCAATCCGGTCCACCTTGCCACAATGGGAATCGGCTAGGGGTCAGGTTGCCCGCAACGCCTCGTTCAATGAATGAGCGTCGAGAAGATTAGACGCTTAAATCGCTCGGTGGGAACGGAGCTGCGCTCCGTCTTGGATTGCAGTATCGCGCCTTGTAACGACGAAGTTATGAAGCCTGCGAGTTCATCGCAATCAATCTTGCGGGTTAGCTCACCGCTTTTCACGGCTGCTCTCAAGCAATACGCGACCGCCTGGCGTATCTCTTCGTATATTTCAACCAGCCGCTTCCTGATCACCTCGCTGTGCTCGCTCGCTTCGGCGCTGAAGTTGCCGACAAGACATCCGTTTCGCCAGCCGATCCGATTGAGATACTTGATCTGTGCGTCGATGTACGCGCGCAAACGCTTGAGCGCCGGCAGCGAGTCATTGCGGAGAGTCCTCTGGATCGTCGCGCGCGCGTCCTCAAAGTAGCGGTCGAGTATCTCGAGACAGAACGCTTCTTTCGATACGAAGTGATTGGTGAATGACCCCTGCGGCACTCCCGCAGCCTCGACGATGTCGCGAACGCTCGCGCCGCCGAACCCGCGCTCATGCACGACGCGGAGTCCTTCGGTCAGGATTTTTTCCCGGTGTGATGGTCTGGACACAAGTCCCAAATATGTACGCTCGTATTTGAAGCGTCAAGAAAATCCGCGGCGCTGATCGCTCGGCGCCGCGGATTTTCTACCGTGATGTCCTTAGTCGGCCAGGTTTCCACCATCCACCGGGATCGACGAACCGGTCATGTACGAGGCCTTTGACGAGGCTACGAATACGATCACATTGGCGATCTCTTCCGGGGTTGCGAGTCGTTTGACTGGAACGCTCGCGACCAGCGCCGCCTTGTTTTCATCTGTACTGGTGAAACGCGAGAGCATACCCGTGTCCGTCGTGCCCGGAGCCACAACATTCACGCGAATCCCGGTCCCGGCGACCTCGAGCGCGGCGGACTTGGTCATCCCTTCCACCGCATGTTTGCTTCCGACGTAAACGGAGGCTCCCGCAGCGCCGACGCTTCCATAGGTCGATGAAACATTGACGATGCTCCCGCTGCGTTGCGGAATCATCACGCGCAACTCATGCTTCATGCTCAGCAGTGTGCCGAGAACGTTGGTGTCGAAAGTTGCGGCATAGCTCTCGGCGGTCTGTTCAGTCACCGGGCCGGGCTTGCCTTCAGTCGCCGCATTGTTGACAGCCGCATCCAAGCGGCCAAAGCGAGCGACGGTCTTATCGACCAGGTTGCGCACATCCTCCTCGCGGCGCACGTCGGCACGCCAATATTCCGCCTCAGCTCCGATCTCGCGCAGTTCAGCGACTAGTTTTTGACCGGCTTCGTCGCGGCGACCCGCGACAACGATGCGCGCGCCTTCATGCGCGAAGGCTAGGGCGGTGGCCCGTCCAATACCTGTGAGAGCGCCAGTAATCAAAACAACGGCGGTATCCATGAGAACTATCTCCTTGGAAGGGAATTTTAATTCGGCCAACGGCTGGCCGACTTTGGTTCAATATGGACGTACGTCCTGATTGAGTCAAGCGCGCGCCACGCCCCAACAAGAACTGCTTCCTTCTCTCCAAATTCTATTCCGCTTCCCACCGTGGGAAGGGGTTAGTAATTTGATCGACACCCCCGTTCTTGCCAGTATCAATTTCACCGATGCCCGAAATCGCCGAGAAAGCTCAGGACCTCTTCGAAATAAAAGGCGTCCTCACCAAATTCATGCGGATGCTGTTTCCGCTTGAATTCCGCATCGATTCGCTCGCCAACGGCGCCCCGATGCTGCCGTTCCATTACCCGCTGCTGCCGGGCGAGATGATCTATCTGCCTGAACGCCTCGAGCCGTTCGGCACTCGCGGCGACGCTTACATTTATTATTTCGTCACCACCGCGCATCTCGCGGCGCGCCACGACTTCGGCACTTTCAAGCTCAGGCTCGCTGACATCGCGGGTTTCGAGGAGCGCGGCGAGACCGGCGTGGAGGCTATCGACAGTTTCGTCGCCTCATTCGACGACCCCGGCCTCGCCGGCGCGCTGATGCGTCTGGCGGAGTCCGCCCGCATCGACGCCGAGCTTGCGCGACGTTATCGCGGACTCGCACCGCGCATCGCCGGCCTCAATCGCTCGCTGCTCGATCGGCTGCATCCCGAGTCGCTCAGCACGATGCTCGTGCGCGCAGCGCTCGATCTCGACGCGAGCGGCGACGTGCTCGATTCCCCGCTCGTGCGCATGGCATCGGTGCACTTCGGCCCCGTGCGCGAGCGCGGCGCCGACGTGATGACCAGCGTCCGCCAGGTCAGTGCGCTCTACAATTGGCTCCAGGATCTGATTCGGCAGGCGCGCGAGCGCGGCGAAGGCGATCCGCTCACCGAAGAAGAAGCGGAGCGGATGCGCAACGACCTCATCAAGGGAATGAAAGGCTCGGAGTCGCAGACTGCCGGCGAAGGCGAAGACGGCGAGCAGGGCGACGGCGGCGGCGAGCCCGACCAGAACGTCCAGATGGACGTCTCGGGCAAGCAGTCAAAGGGCGGACAGGGCAGGGCGCTCTCGCCCGAAGAATTGCGCAAGCTCATCGAGCAGGGCGCTGAGATCAAACCATCGCAAGGTGACGGCAGCGCCGACGGCGACGGCATGTACCTGACGCAGCTCACCGGCAAGCAGCTCAGCGAGCTCGAGCAGATGCGCGAGCAGCTCGGCGAAGTCGGCTCGCTCCCGGGCCAGGGACGCCTGATGATCGGCCGCGGGCGCCAGGATTCCTACTACGCCTACGACGAATGGGATTACGTGCTGAACGACTACCGCCGCAACTGGTGCCGGCTCCGCGAAATTCCGCTCACCGGCGACGAAGGTGATTTCTACGAGAACACACTCGTCCGCTACGCCGAGATGCTCCCCGGCGTGCGCCGCAACTTCCAGCGCATCCGTCCCGCGTCGTACCGGATGGTCCGCGGGCTCGAAGACGGCGAGGAAATCGACATCGACCGCACCATCGAGGCTCGCGTCGCGCGCCTGATGGGCGAGACGCCCGACGGCCGCTTTTACAAAGCGCGCAAGAAAGAAGCGCGCGATGTCGCCACGCTGTTCCTTCTCGACATGTCGGCCTCGACCGACGAGCCCGTCCATCGCGAACCGCGCAAGCATACCGACGATGACGACACCGACGACTGGATGAAGGCATGGCAGCGCCGTCCGCAAACCGCCAATCGCCCGCGCCGCATCATCGACGTCAACAAGGAAGCACTCGTCATCATGGCGCAGGCGCTCGAGGAAATCGGCGACGCCTACGCGATTATGGGCTTCTCGGGCCACGGCCGCGACAACGTCGAGTTCTACGTTATCAAGGAATTCGATCAGGAACTGAGCGACGAGGTGAAGGCGCGCATCGGCTCGGTCGAGCCCAAGCGCTCAACCCGGATGGGCGCGGCGATTCGCCACGTGCGCGAAAAATTCAAGGACGTCGCC
>Ga0210383_10000126_pt1 | contig 79070 bp, 59 predicted proteins | sample IncBWC14OmetaG_FD_160072 | JGI IMG/M metagenome (GOLD analysis project Ga0210383, IMG submission 160072) | Forest soil microbial communities from Barre Woods Harvard Forest LTER site, Petersham, Massachusetts, United States - Inc-BW-C-14-O ...
GGGATATGTACGGGGGGGGTTCGCAGGTTAGTGATGATGGGGTGATGGGGGAGTTGTGGGGATTGAAAAGGGGCAGGATAAGAAATAATTCATCTTAAAATGATCAAGTTATATTTCCTTGATGAAAACATCGAAGCAAAGGTGATCGGACGCAGTTATCCGCAAATATCCGATACCCCAACGAAACAGCTGGTACGCGAGAATATGAAGCAGGTCGACGCGGAGAAATTCCAGGAGATTCCGGCCGGAGGGTATGGGGTAAAAATTAGTAAAAGCGTCAGGCTGACAGACTACCTGAGTAGTTTCATGGTAACGAAAACTCCAATCGTTTCGGAACAGTTCATCGAGCTCTTAGGATCGTTCATTGTGCCTCATCATCGGGTGATCCCGATAAACATCTTTAGGGTTAAGGAGCTGGTCACGGAGAAAAAGTATTTTATCCTGCAATTGTTCGGAAATGACATTCCAAATGTCAGCTTTAAAAAATCGACATACGACTTTTGGATGGGTGGTTCGATCATGGATAAAAGTCTGCTGAAATATGAAAACTACGACGACTATATGTTAAAGCTGGAAAAAGATAGCTTTACCCATAGAATGAAGGTAACGAACCTAGTCATGAAAAAGTCGTTGCAAAATCAACTCTTTTATCTATCACACCTGTCCGCGGCCTATCTTTTTGTCACCGAACCGCTAAGGGAAGCCATGGACAAGGCGAGGATCACGGGGTTTATAGTGAAGGAGGTGGGCTATATTGAAGATTGAGGATCATCAAGGAATCGATGCGCTCAAAAATCGCGGGTGTTCTCCATAATCGCGCGCACGCGAAAATGTAATAAAATTTTAGATTCAAAATTCGGGCGGCGCAAAAAAGGGTGAAAAAACGGTGATATAAAAGTTTTTTCACTTATTACGTTGTTGGAATAAAAAATTCCCCTTAGTATTGTATTGAAATTATTCTTCCCCCACTATTCCTTCTTAAAAGCATTCGCAGCCGTATCTGTTCCTACCCGCTTTTTTAGTAACCATTATAAACTGTCCAACCTATGTACCTTGTTCCTGTGAGCGCCTGCCAAAGGTCAATCCTTCTCATCTTCTGTTGCTGGCTTTCTATTAGCCTGAGCGCTCAAACACCAGATTCTACACTTTCAAAGATCTCAAACCTCCCCTCCCGGCTATTTGACCGGATCGAAAAAAAGACTGCCAGCCTCAATCAGCAGCTGAATGATCAGACGCAGAAATACATTCGGCGAATGATCCGCCAGGAAGACCGGCTGAGGAACCGGCTGAGTAAAATGGATTCCGCTGGGGCGGCGCAGCTTTTTGCTAATACCGGTCAGCGGTATGGCGCGTTGGCGGGCAGGCTGCAGCAGGATAGCGGCAGAAAGAGCATGGTGATCCAGGGGGTCTACAGACCATGGACGGATTCGCTTCAGATGGTCGCGGGGTTCATGCAGGAACATGCAAGCCAACCTTCGGTTGGAGGAGAGTTGCAAAACGTCAACGGTCAGGTTCAGAATTTGACGAGTGGGGTAACGGGCAAGCTTCAAGGTGCAACCAGCCAGCTTCAGGCGCTTCAGGCCAAGTTTCAGGACGCCAATATTCTGCAACAGTACATGCAACAGCGGCAGGCACAGATCCAGCAATACCTGAGCCGTTATTCCAACCTGCCTTCCAGTATAACCAATTCCTTTTCACAATATAAAGCGCAGGTCTACTACTACAAACAGCAAGTGGAGATCTACAGGGACATCCTGAATGACCCGGACAAGATGCTGCAAACGGCGCTGGCTGTGTTGGACAAGGTGCCGGCGTTCAGCAATTTCGTGAAGAGTCATAGTATGCTTTCGGGTATCGTACCTGGGGGATCGGCGCCCCCGGTAACTTCCGCACCCGAGAAGCCGGGTCAGGGTTTGCCGGGCAGAGATCAGGTGCTGGCGAGTTTGCAGGAGCAGATGGGAAAAAATGGGCCAAGCGCGGAGGCGCTGGCAAAAAAGGCTATGAGTTCAGCGACGGAGTCGGCGTCGGGAGGGTCGGGATCATCGTCGGGCGGCTCGATGGGGTCGCTGGGGTCAATCGGTTCACTTGCGTCGCTGGGGTCGGTCACATCACTGTCAGGGCTGGCGGCTAGACTTCCGGGTTCCGGCGGAGGCGGAGGCACGACGGTGGACCCTGGGTTTAAGCCGAATTCGGAAAAAGGCAAATCGTTTGGGAACCGCCTTGAATTCGGGGTTAATCTTCAAAACACGCCCAGCACCTATTTCTTCCCGACGACGACGGATCTCGGGGTTTCGCTCGGGTACAAGCTGAACGACAATAACCGGGTCGGGGTCGGTGCGAGTTATAAAGTCGGCTGGGCGGGTGACATCCATCACATCCAGGTGAGCAGCCAGGGGGCATCCCTGCGCAGCTTTCTCGACGTCCAAATCAAACGCAGCTGGTTTGTGAGCGGCGGATTGGAATTAAACTATCAGCAGCCGATCTATAACATCCATCTGCTCCGGAACCTGGATAACTGGCAGCCGTCGGGTCTGATCGGATTTAGTAAAATTATCTCCATGAAGACAAAGGTCTTCAAAAATACCAAGCTTCAATTCCTGTGGGATTTCCTGGCCTATTACCAGGTCCCCGTGGCCCAACCCCTTGTATTCCGCGTGGGCTACAGTTTCTAACACAAAATTTCAAGTTTAAAGGCTATCAATATGTCAGCTAAGAAGCTCCTTTCCCTACTGGCCGTTCTGGTCTACGCTTTGGTCCTGCCGTTACGCTCCCTGGCGCAGGTGAATCTTCCGACCGGGAGCGCGGTGTTCTCCCTGCCGATGTTCGACTGGCAAGACACCCATGGGCGATTGAAGTCTACTATCGCCCTGAGCTACAATTCCGGCAATGGGCTGAAGGTGAATGACGTGGCTTCCAATGTCGGAACCGGGTGGAGCATGATCGCGGGAGGAGTGATAACCCGGATGCAGGTGGGCCAACCCGACGACCAACCCGCCTATACCGGCAACTATCCGCAATGGAACGATCAGGATCTCACGAAATATCCCGCCGGATACCTATACGATACCGCCCCTGTAGCAAAGGGCTGTTCGGAAGCGCTGGAGAAATATCCCACATATGGCAGTATGAATACTCTCTATTCCCAGCACAATGCGGTAGCCCAGGATCAGCAGCTGGATTATTTCGCCTTTCAATTCAATGGCAAGACAGGGATGTTCATTCTGGATACCAGCCATGGCTGGCATGCCATTCCAATAGGCGACACGAGATTGCGGATCACGTTCGTAGTAGACAATACCCTGAAGAACTTTGGCGTTCGTACCACCATCACTTCCTTTCAGATTACGGATGTGGACGGCCTGATCTACAAGTTCATCGCTCACGGCCTGACGCGATTACTGACAGCCGGATTTAGTAGCAACGACGGCATCCATCCGGAACAGCAACCTAATATTAAGAACGGCGGGGTGTATGCCCAATCGGCTTTTGACCTCGGCCCTACCGTTTCGCCCTGGGTCAACCCGAATATAGCGAATCCGTGGATCATCAACAGTTGGTACCTGAATGAGGTGGATGACCCGTTTACCGGTAGAAAGATCATGTATTGGTATGAGATCGAAAACCTGAATAATGCTGCCGGCGCGGATATCAATTACTACAATAGCGACAAGCAGTATGTGGTGGTTTCCTATAAGAAATCGATCACCAGTAACCAGAGACTGGACTCTATCACCTACCCGGACGGGCACGGCGTCAAATTCAGGTATGCATCACGCGTTCGATATGATTTGCCGGGTGACACGGCGCTGTCAACGGTGACCTTCAGCTACAACGGCCGGTATGTCTCGCAGTACCAACTTAGCACCACCTACATCGCGCTGAATCGTTACGGCAATCCAACGACCCCCTATCAGAAAAGCGTGTCGCGCCTTTACCTCAAGTCAGTAAAAAAGATAGGCCCGGATCTGAAAGAGGATGCGCCACCCTATCAGTTCGATTATTATACCTCTTCGGGTACTGGAAGCGGTGATGATTTCGTGCCACCGCCCTTCTTCTACGTAAAGGATAACTGGGGGTATTACAACGGCAATAACAGCATTGCCTCCAATAGCGCGCTCTCCCCTGGCACCGGTTGGACACCTGTTTCCCTGACCACGCCGCTGGTGGCCCTTTTGCCTTATTACCAGCTGAAAGGGCTCTGTTTCCGAAATGACAATGTATCTGGCACCTACTACAATGTTAAACCCTTATACGCACAGAACGGGCTGTTAAAGGAGATCGTTTATCCTACGGGCGGGAGCCTGACCTATACTTATGCGCAAAACACCGGGTCGTTTATCCAGTCGCCTTCCACGGTGCTGAACGTCGGTGGGGTGCATGTCGCTCAAACGAGTTCAGCGGACGGCGGCTACTCCAACGGCTGCTCCAACCCCGTGATCACTCAGTATAATTATGTCATGAACGGCGCGGGAAGCGCCTCATCCCTGTGGGGACTGGAGACGCCGGTCGACTCGCTCAACTCTACCAACAGTTGGAAAGACGAGAAATCAACGATCCATGTTTCCTGGACCCTTAATTTTACCTGTAAGTGGCACTATATTTATCCAGGCATCCTTAACCAATATGAAGCGGTCAGCCTGACGGGATTCCAGCAATTCATGCAAGATGCTGCCCCGGTATTGGGTATTCTGTCGACAGTTGGCACGATCAACGACATCATCAATCTTTGCACCGTTGCGACGTTCCTTACCATTGCGGCTGTCGTCATCGATGTCATCGTTGACATCGTTACGCTTATCATTAGCTGCCAACAGTCGACCCAGTTTGTTGCGACCACTTGCTATTATAACTACGACCTGAATAATGTAGCGCCATTACCGGTACAATTCAAACGGGTGGAGATCACGGAGGGCTCCGGCTCTGGGACCATAGGGAAAACGGTCCAGCAATTCACACATGGAGATCCCACTGATCCGACGGCGGATTATCCGCTTTGGTCGGCGGCGGGTTCGAATGTGTCATTGTCCTCTCAGCAACGTTTTGCACCCTGGGCATACGGACTGCCAAAGTTGACAACTACCTACGATGTGAATGGCAATAAAATAACGGAGATCCAGAACAAGTATGATTTTACCTATGCGAAGACGCCAATTACGGATACACCTTCAGGGTGCACACTAACCAACCTGCAGAGTTGCAAATGCATGGTGATCAACAATTATTCTCAGCGAGCCGACGATTGGGCCAGTGTAGCCAAATACAATGCCCCGACCAATTTCCTGACCGCATCGAATGCCGACATGAATTTATTGTTCTATCCGGTTTATACGGGTCACGTCAATCTGGATACGACCCTGGAAAGGACGTATAGAACCACAGATGTTACGCAATTTGTGCAGACAGAGACCGACTATTATTACAACAACGGTTCTTCAGGCGAATACCACAATTGCGCCATCATCCCCAATAATTTTGACCTGAATAAGATGGTAACCCATCAAAGCAATGGCGATCTCGTTTATAAGAACATATATTATGCAGGAGATTTCTACTTTGTCGGGCTCTGCGACACGCTTGTCCAGCACAATATGTTCTCTGTACCGGTTTCGACCCAGGATTATGTTATCAAGGCCGGCACCCAGACCCCCATTTACCTTGGAGAGCACGTAACAGAATTCGGACGGTTGTCAAATAACGATATCCAACCTTCCCGGCGCCTCGAACAGCGATTCGTCTCGCCAACCAGCAGTTTCACCGGATACGGCGGCCCCTCCAGCACCTATACCAATTACGCCAATTATGCGATTCCGGTAGTCTATACGTACGATGCCAACAACAATCTTACCGGCAACCAGGATGAAGGAAACCGGATTTCTACCAACATCTACGATTATAATGACAAATTTGTTACAGCGGTGGTGTCTAATGCGAACCCAACGGTCGATCACCCGGCCTATACCAGTTTCGAAAGCCAGGACCTTAGCAGGAGCGGCTGGACGTTGACCGGATCTCCGCAATATAATCTGAATTCGCCTTCAGCGACCGGCTCGAATAATTTCACGCTATTGTCTTCAGGCGCTAATTCGTTAACGGCAGGATCGCTCAATACGGCGACCGCATACACCCTTTCGTTCTGGGCTACGAATGCTAATGTAACGGTTACCGGCGGTGCTTCGCAGCTCAAATGGGCACCGACTTATAATGGGTATACCTACTATGAGTACAGTATCGCCGCCGGAACCTCGAGCGTAGTCTTGAAGAACAATGCTTCGACGAGTGTGAATATCGACGAATTGCGCCTCTATCCTGTTAATGCCCGGATGCGTACCACGACATTCGATCCGATCCTGGGAAAAACTTCCGAGTGTGATGAGAACAACCGGATCGTTTACTATACCTACGATAACCTCGGCAGATTGCAATTCAAAGAGGACGAACAGCACAATGTCCTGCGGATGTACGAATACAATAACGTTTCGTGGATTAAACAGACCGGTTGCCCGGTAACTTACTACAATAAGGCGCTGTCCGAGCAGATCGCTCGTAATAACTGCACCACCGGTTACCTGGGAGATACGGTTACCTATACTGTCCCCGCGGCGGAGTTCAGTTCAACCATCAGTCAGCAGGACGCCGACTTCCAGGCCGAGATCTACCTGCTTACCAATATTCAAACGTATGCTAATACGAATGGCACCTGTTCGCCGATCTACTACAATATTCTGGAATCCCAAACCGACACGACACAAGGTTGTGCCCTGGGCTATAAAGGAGGCCTGGTAACCTATACCGTAGCGGCCAACACGTACAGCTCCATTATCAGCCAGGCAGATGCGAATCAGCAGGCCCTGAATGATATCGCCGCCAACGCGCAATCGTATGCCAACCTCCCGGGGAATGCCAACTGTGTCGTCGATACGGCGGCTGACTGGGAATGGTCCCCCGGCGATGGCGAAGACCCTGCTGACCCATCGTATTGTTTGTCCGTGAATGGACAATTGCCCCCGCACCTGTTTGTTGAGGCGAAAGACCTGAATCCGAACAGCCCAACCTATGGCCATCAGCAATGGTTTGACTACGGGCCTAATAATGCCTGCCCTGCCGGCAACTATTACAACGCCCAGGCCAGCCAGGCATTTGCCCGGAATAATTGCACGAGTCCCGCATTCGGAACTACTGTGACCTATACCGTTCCACCAGGCGAGTACAGTTCAACAACCAGCCAGGCGGCGGCGAACCAGCTGGCGACAAACGACATCACTGCGAACGGGCAGAATTATGCCAATGCGAATGGTTCGTGTGTGACTTGTTCCATTAGTGCCAGCTCCCCTTTCTCCACGATCACGACCAGTATTACCAGCACGGCTACCACGACGACGTTTACATTGGGGATCAACTCCAATGGCTCGACAAACTGGTATTCGACCAACCAGGTAGCCGTTATTTCGGGAAGCTATTGTGTGCCTTCGGGAACCCGGCAGTTCTTTGTCACCAGCAATAGCCCAAGCGGATCAGTTTGGAGCATGACCGTGACAGCCACCGGACAGATAACCATCCAGCTTTCAAGCGGAACCGTGCCTTCGAACGTTGTAATATTCGAGAACGTTAGTTATAATAAATAGGTAATCGATAAAATAGCTATCAGATGAACGCAAATAAATCTATTAAGCTGATCGGATTAGTCTTTTTGGTGGTGTGCGGCTGCACCCGCCTGGCTACTGCCCAGCAATGGAACCCGAGTCATTCTATCGGGTCTCAATCCGGTAGCTATAATTATAACTATACCCAAACGCCTTCTCCGTTGGTGGAGATCTACGCAGCCGCCATTCCGAATACCGGTCTGACTTACCAGTGGTACAGCAGCATCTATCCCACCACCGGATTCCAGGCCATTCCGGGCGCCACCAGTACGAGCTATTCACCCCCGACTTTGACCAAGACGTCGGTGACGATGTATTACTACCGGGTGACGAGCTCCAACACCGCCATGCCGCTGAACGGGGTTTTGACGACCGTCGACACATCCAATACGCTCAAGATAAAGGTAGTTTCCGTAAACTGGGAAGACATCAATTATCTTCGGGAACATGACGTGCTAAACATCGGCGAGACTACCTGGACGCAGGTCGATAGTTTGCCGATCGGCTCCAAACTGCAAACGACCACCTATTATGACGGATTGGGGCGTGACATCCAAAGCATCGCCAAACAACTCGCTACGCCACCTGCCGATTCTACGACCTGGGGTGATGTCGTTCGATTCAACGTATACGACGTCCTGGGCCGCGAGCCCGTAAAATACCTGGCTTATACGACAACCCATCAATCCGGAACCTATAAGACCGCCGCGCTCACCGACGAGGCGGCCTATTACGCCAACCCGGCTACCTACAATGAGAGTTCTGCCTATGATGCGATAACGTTCGACAATAGTCCGTTGAACAGGAACGTCAACATTAAGGAGGCAGGGGCTTCCTGGGCGGCTAGTGCCGGGACATCTTCCAATTACGATATGAATACGGCTGCGGACAGCGTCGAGATCTTTACAACTGACTATGTTCAGGGGGATGCTCCGGTCAGTAAGGGGTATTATGCCGTGAACACGTTGTATAAATTAACCCTAACGAATATCAATGGAAATCAGGTGATCGAATTCCGTGATATATCGGGGCGGCTCATCCTGAAAAAGATCCAGTCTACTACCGCACAAAACGCCGGCTACGGCGGATGGATATGCTCCTATTTCGTATACGATGATTTTGGCTTGTTGCGTTTTCAAATTCAGCCAAACGCGGTGCAATATCTGGATGCAAACAGCTGGAGCTTTACCGGGACGAACGGCCCTACGGTTCTTGCAGAACAGGTGTTCCAATATTACTTTGATGCCAAGGGTCGTACCACCTGGAAAAAGGCGCCCGGCGCTTCCCCGGTGAATAACGTCTTCGATATTCGCGATCGGATGGTATATACGCAGGACGGGAATCAAGCGGCTTTATCTACGCCGCAGTGGTCAGCCGAACTGTATGATGTGCTGGACAGACCCGTAATGACTACGCTGTTGAATACCACCGAGCCACTGTATGGGCTCCAGGCTGATGTGGCCAATGCACCGGCAACGACATCGATCACGGTATCCAATGCGGCAAATAATGGCGGAACGTCGGTTACGGTCAATCTTTCACTTTGCCCGGGATCAATCAACAGCACCAGTTTGAATTCGGCCACCAGCACCACCGTGCTCAAATATCTCTTCTATGACAATTATAGTTTTCCCAATGTCTTAAGTTTCAACACGTCGTACACGAACCTGAATGCCTATAACAATTCCGACCCCAACGTCATTCCAATCGCTTATTCTGTGCGAACCTGGCACTTCAAAACGGGGGAGATGGTCAGGGTACTTGGTACAAATACCTTTTTGGCATCCACCAATTACGTCGATGAAAAAGGACGGTCGATTCAACAGCTTAGCACGAACCTGCGTTCCGGTACGGATGTCTCGACGCTGCAATTTCGTTTCGACGGTCGTTTGCTAAGCACCTGCAACAGCCATACCAATGCGACAGGGGGATTTAATGCCTTTGTCACGCTGAACAAATACATTTTCGATTATATTGGCAGAGTTACCTCTGTTCAGAAGCAAATTGGGACCAATGCGATGAAGACGGTTGCAGCCTATAATTATGACGACTTCGGCAGACTGGCAACCAAGCACCTGGACCCGAACTACAACAACCCGAATTCCGGGCAGCCCGACCTGGAATCACTTGGTTATACATATAACATTCATAATCAATTAACCGGGATCAACAAGGACTATGCCACCAAAAACCCGGCTGACTACAACAAATGGGGGCATTTCTTCGGTTTGTATCTCGGATTTGACAATCGGGACAATGCTTTTGCCCATGCGCAGTTGGACGGCCAGGTGACCGGGGTGATGTGGAATACGCAGGGGGATGATGCGGAGCGGCGGTATGATTTCACCTATGACAATGCCAATCGAATGACCTACGCGATCTACCTGGAGACGCAAGCAGCCGGCACCGGGTGGAGTAATAGTTCAATGGATTTCAGGGAGACCGGGACCAATGGAGCGATTGGCTACGATCTTAATGGAAACATCCTAAACCTGATGCATAATGGCGTTCTGCCGGGAACCGCCACGCCGATCACGATCGATAAGCTTGTCTATACCTATAACACTTCCAGCAATAAGCTGCAAAGCGTAACCGATAACATGAACATGCAGAGCGTGAATGGCGAATTTGGTGATTTCAAAGACGGCACCAACGGATCGTCGCCAGATTATGTGTTTGACGCTAATGGCAACGAAGTGGTCGACCTCAACAAGAATATGCAAAGTTTGAATAACGGCCCTGCCGGTTCAAATGGCGTGCATTACAACTTCCTGGATAAGCCCGATCAGTTAAGGCTGGTCGGCCAGGGGACGATCGAGATCGTCTATGATGCCGATGGGAATTTGTTGCAGCGTGTCTTTATCCCGGAAACCTCCGGCTTGTCGACGGTAACTACCTATATCGACGATTATGTATACCAATCGAGAGGAACATTGACCCTTTCTTCCACCGCACCATTTATTGCCGGAACCGCCGACACGTTGAGCTACATATTTTTCGAGGAGGGCAGAGTACGGGTTATGACGCCCACCAGTACGAACAACGGCTATGATATGCTGACGGAGAACGGAAATGTGACGTTGCCGATCAGCACGACGATGGGCGTTTGGGACTATTTTCTCAAAGATTACCAGGATAACGTCCGGATGATCCTGACGGAGGAGACGCACAGCGCTACCAATGAGTGCACGATGGAAGCGAGCAGGGCGGCAGCCGAAGACCCTGTGTTCGGTCAGTCCGGCTCCGGGAATGAGGTCGAAGCGACACGCACGGGCGTACCGTCGGCTTGGCAAAGCAGCAACGGCAGCGCCTCCTGCTCGGGGCTGGGCAACCTCGCAGGTCATAATGTCGGTCCGAACAGTCTACAGAAGGTAATGGCGGGGGATAATGTCACCGCTTCGGTCATCTATTATTTTCAAAATGTATCCGGTAATACGAACGGAAATGTCGTTGCCAATATCCTGAATAGCGTCACCGGGGCGATCAACGGCCCCTCGACGGTGGGAACGCTCGTCCATTCGGAAGCCAGCGCGATCGCGACGGAATTGAACGGGAATACCAACTTTCTCAGCGCCGTCGATCCATCGAGCCCGCCGGCAAATACCAACCAGGCGTATCTTACGATATTGTTCTTTGACGAAAGGTTCAACCCCATTCCAGCTTCCAACGGTGGTGTCTTGCAACAACAGGTCACTTCAACCTGGTCCTCATCCAACCAGACACTGGGTCTGGCGGCAATGGCGCCTAAGAACGGCTATGCCTATGTCTATGTTAGCAATCTCAGTGACCAGACAGTCTATTTCGATAATTTGAAAATGACGATCACGGCCGGCAACATCATTGAGGAAGATCATTACTATCCTTTCGGGTTGAAGATCGCGGCGATCAGCAGCAAAAAACTGGGCGATGGCGGCGAAGGAACACTGAAGAATAATTATCTTTATAATGGTAAAGAGCTCTTTGACGACGGCGGTTTGAACTGGTACAACTATGGGATCAGGAACTTTGACCCGCAGATTGCCCGATTCCCGCAACTGGACCCGCTAACGGATCAGTACCCCTTCCTGACCCCGTTCCAATACGCTGGCAATGATCCTGTCAGCAACGTGGATATCGATGGCTTGGAGGCTTGCCCTACCACAGCCGGCACGCTGCTCGGTACCGGCATGGATGCGGCGGGGTTGATGACCACCTTTATCCGAATAACGAGCATCGCGAGCATGACGCTTAACGTCTTTCGCACTTATGTGGATGTGGTCAACAACAGCACGATGGAGACCATGGTCGTGCAGTCTAATATCGGCGACCTGATCAACGGCGGTTTCGCGACGTCTGGCGCTGGCGACGATCCGTATTCCAAGGGTGTTCACGATGCGTGGTGGAACGCCCAGACATTTGGGGCCACCGATTTTTGGCACTCGGTATGGCATGGTAATCCGGTCAACCAGTTCGATAACGACTATGATAAAGAGCGATATCTACTGGGTCGGGCCCATGGAGATGCTATCGTAACCGCTCAAGCCCTTATAGAAGGCACTATCGGGGGTGGTATTGCTGGAGGTGGGGTGGTCACCGGTCCGGGAGAAGTTGTCCTGGGGCCAGCAGGGGTGTTAGTAATGGGACATGCTGCCAGTCTAGGCGTCATGGTCGCTAAGGATTTGATCTGGGTGCGAGCCCAGCTACAAATGATAGAAGCCACTAGTGGGACAAGTGAGAAAAGTGATGCGGGCACCAATCAGAAGGCGGCTGAACCCAAGAAGGAAAATAGCATTACCACTGACAAACCTATTTATAAACCTGAGGCAAAACATGCAAAAGGACGTGCTTGGGAGGGTGCGGGCGAAATGGATCTATCCGACAAGGAAGCTCAGGAAGTGTTAGATAATTCTGCCCTAATAGGTAAAGAAAGATGGGGGTATAAGGATGGCAAGCTATATAACTTTAAATATGATAACGCTGGCAAATGGCATGGGTATCGTGTAGGGACTGCACCCGCCGTATACTTAAGGGTGCTTAGGACATTGAAAATCATAACAAAAGCTCAATACAATAAATTTATACACGCTAATGAATAATAACCTGGTACTTACGTTTTCGCCGGAAGAAGATCCGTTTGAGGAAGATATAGGTCGAGGCCTGGTGTGGGGCAGAATTAATTTGAATGTAGTCGATCGTAATGGTGAAATTGTCCAACGGGTAATCGATATGGTTTGGGATGTAAAGGAATTAGTCGAATGGATTCTAACGAATGAAAGCTTTTTATATACCGAGGAATACCCCAAAGAATACATCGCAGGTGGAAATTCTCTAGCAGAATTTAGGTATAAGTATTATGATCAACGACCCGAGGATGATATTGACTATCTTGCGGATGAGATTCTGTATCAATATGCGACCCGCCATTCAATATATTATGGCATGAGTGGAACAAAGACTATTCAAGCCTTTATCGGCAAACGAAATGCTGGATATGAAATTTCATATTATCCTGATGAGGCGAGAAGTTGGCGATATGATATCGATCTGGCAGAGTTTATCAATGGAGTTAAAAAAATTCGGGAGGTTTTTTTAAAAACCAACGAATCAAACCCGCATTAATTGATGAGCCTATGATGAACATGAAAAAAGCCTTTGTTTTCGCCTTCAGCCTCCTGCTCTTCGCGGGGGGCTGCAAGCCGCACCTTACTTCCGGGCGGAGCAATCCCGGCGATGACATGACGTATCATATCCGCTTCAACCCGCCTTCGGGATCGGCATTTCATTACGACCTGACCAATGAATCCAACACCCGGGTAAAGGTCGAGGACAAAGATGTTGAAACGCGCCGGAAGGCGGAAATAGGGGTAAACTACCGTATCAGCCGCGACAGCAGCGACATCATCCTCCAGATGAACTATGATAATATCCATATCTATACAAAGAACGGAGACGTCGTTACGGAGTTGGACGCCGGCGATGCTCCGGGTTCGCCCGATGCCGGGAGTCAGTTGTTGAGCGGGCTAAAGGCGGCCAGCATTGTCGCGAGAGTGAGCCCCGGGGGTACTATCCGTTCGGTCACCGGCTACCAGCAGGTCATCAACAAGGTCCTCGAAACGAATTATGGGCAGGAAGCGGATAAGGCGAAGACCAGGCTGATGTGGCAGCAGTTGGTTGAACAGGGGATCGTGAAAAAAAATATGGACCAGCTCATCCGGACCTTTCCCGACTCCGCGCTGCATGTCGGCGACCGCTGGAAGATCAATTCGACGGAGAAAGAGGACATCCCTTTCGACCTGGAGAACGTCTATCAGCTCGTGTCGATCGACGATGGGATCGCGACGATCCGGTCGGAGGGCCAGGTGACCGGCGACAGCACCGCTTCCATGTTGATAGGTTACTCAGTTAAGAGCGACCTCAAGGGAACGGAGGAGGGAAGTTACAAGATAGACATTCGGACGGGGATGCCGGTTAGTGCGGAGATTACCGCTAAGATTGAGGGGTCGGTCCTGTTGGCGGGACGGGACGCGGAGATCAAGATGGAGACGGAGGCCAAATTGAGCGGGAAGGTTGTTAAATGATCCGGGGGCCGGGTCATTCGCTCCGTAACGCCTTAACCGGGTTGGCGATCGCGGTCCGGATTGCCTGATAGCTGACGGTCAGCAGGGTGATGCCAATTGCCCCCAAAGCCGCTGCGGCGAAGATCCACCATGACAGGCTTGCGCGATACTGATAGCTGTCCAGCCAGCTATGCATAAACCACCACGCAACCGGGCCGCCGATCAGCAGCGACAAACCGACCAGCGCCACAAACTCGCGCGAGAGCAGTTGCCATAGGTTAAACACGGATGCACCCAGCACCTTTCGCACCCCGATCTCGCGCGTCCGTTGTTCCGCTACGAAGGCAGACAAACCCAGCAGACCCAGACAGGAGATGAGGATGGCCAGTGCTGTAAAAAACCCCGCCAGCCGTCCGATCCGCTCCTCATCCCCGAATTTCCCGGCAAACTCCTCATCGGCGAACTGATATTCGAAAGGATCCTGGGGGTCGATCTTTTTGAATACCTCCCCGATGGCTGCGAGCGCGCCGGACAGGCTAACGCCGGGATGTAACCGAATATCGACGACCCCGATGTGTGAGAAGGACAGGGATGACGACAAGTAGAAGATCATCGGTGCGACCGGCTCATAGGGCGATTGCGAAATCATGTCTTTGATGACGCCGATAATGGTAAAACTGCCGTTTTCGCCCCACTTCATCCGTTCGCCGACGGGGTTGGCAAGACCCATATATTTTGCCGCCGTCTCATTGATGATAAAGGCGGTCGAGTCCGTGGCATAGTCTGGCTTAAAGTCCCGGCCGTCGATGATCTGCCACCCGGTGACCTTGCCATATTCGGGGGTGATGCCATTGGTGACAAACGACTCCTGCAAGGAGGGATCTTTTCCCTTCCACTCAAAACCCATATTGTTGATGTAAGTATTGGAAGGGCTGCTTTCGGATCCGGCAATATCGTCTACCATGCCGGTCTGCCGGAGCAGGAGACGCAGGGTGGACAGATGCGGTGCAAGGTCCACGCTTTGCCTGGGCACCGAAACGAGCCCTTCGCGATTGAATCCAACGGGCCTGTCCTTCGCATACTGAACCTGGTGGAAGACGACAATCGTGCCGATGATGAGAATCACCGAAACAGTGAATTGCAAAACAACAAGAACCTTGCGCGGGATGGATGCCATCGGCCCTACGCGGAAAGACCCTTTCAGCACCTTTACGGGACGGAAGGACGATAGGTAGAGGGCAGGATAACTCCCCGCCAGCAGTCCTGTCAGCAAGGTGAAGCAGAGGCCGGCTGTCCAGAACAACGGCGACTCCACCGGAATGCGCATCTGCTTGCCGGCAACTTCATTGAAGAAAGGCAACATCGCCTCCACAAGTCCGATGGAAACGATAAACGCGACGATGGTAACCAGCAAGGACTCGCTGAAGAACTGGCGGATCAGTTGGCCGCGCACCGAACCGATGGCCTTCCGGATGCCTACTTCCCTGGCTCGCTTCTCCGACTTCGCAGTCGACAAGTTCATAAAGTTGATACAGGCCAGGATCAGTACGAAGATGCCGATGATGGCATACAGCCGGACAAATTTGATTCGGCCGCCCACGCTTATCCCCCCATCGAAATCGGAATAGAGCCGCCAGCGGTTCATCGGATGAAGGAAGAGCTCAGGTTTGAATCGCCGGTCACCAGGTGAATATTGCCACTTCACGTTTCGAATCGCTGCGGCCGCCCTGGCCATATCGACATGGTCGTCAAGCAGCACGTAAGTTCTGAACCAGCTATTGCCCCAGGTCAGGGTCTCGAGTTTTTGGACCTTGATCATCAGTTCAAAGGGAGAAATGAAATCGATATCGGCAAAAGAAGAGTTGTCAGGGAGGTCCCTATAAACACCCGTAACCTTTACGAGATAATTATTATCCACCTTGATCTCTTTGCCGATGGGGTCGTCGGCGCCAAACAAGCCCCTGGCCATTTTCTCCGAGATGATCACGGAGGAAAGATCCTTCAGAGCGGTATTGTTGCCCTTTTCCATGTGCAGCGACAACAGATCGATGACGGCCGGGTCCATATAGCTGCCATTGAACTTGACCTCCTTGTCCCCGAAGGTCACCAGCAGCTTGTTCGTGCCGCCGTCTCTGACGACATATTTGAATAGCCCGCCGTAATCCTTGCTGAGTACGGGGGCGAGCTGCATGGCCTGACCCCGCCAGGTTTGGATGCTGCCGCTGATCGTCTGGTTCTGCAGCACCGCGGCAATCCGGTCATGACGGGTATGGACATGATCGTAGGACAGTTCGTCCGCGATCCACAGTCCGATCAGGATGGCTACGGCCATGCCGATGGCCAAACCGCCGATGTTGATGGCGGAAGTGAAGCGGTTGCGGACCAGGTTGCGGTAGGCGATGCGGAGATAGCTGGTGAGCATGAGGGAGGTTTTGGGATGCGGGGCGAATTATATGCCGGTTTTGCAGTGGGCTGGCGGTCAGCGGGTTGTGGACTTGCGACGGGCGGGCGGTGTTCGGTTTCGGACTGCTGGGCGTGCGATATTGGGATTTGCTGAGTTTGGTCGGGTGCTCTACCTTTAGCTCAAACTTAACCCCTCATGAGAAAATTTGGTCTGTTCGCGCTGCTGCTTTTTGGATTGTTGGTGCGTGTTGCGGCTCAATCGTCGGATTCGGTCCGCTATCGCAAAACCGTGGCGATGATCCCGATGCGGGACGGGGTCAAATTATTTACGGTGATCCTTACGCCGGTGCGGGCTCCGGGTACCCCGGCGCCTGTCGGAGGCTCGCCCATCCTGATCGAGCGGACGCCTTACGGTGCGGATTGGCCGCTGGCGAATGATTCGCCCTATGCCGTGAACCCCCGTAGCGTTTATTATCCGATGGAAGCGGATGGGTATATTTTTGTGTATCAGGATGTGCGGGGGAAGTATAAATCCGAGGGGACGATGCAGATCCATCAGCCGCTGGTGCATCTTTGGAAGTCCGGGGCCGTTGATGAGAGTACGGATACCTGGGATGCGGTCGATTGGCTGATCAAGAATGTTCCGGGAAACAATGGCAAGGCGGGAATTTTTGGGATCTCCTATCCGGGCTGGTTGGCGCTGGTTGGGGCGGTTGATCCGCATCCGGCGTTGAAGGCGGCTTCCGAGCAGGCGTGTATGGGGGACTTGTTCCTCGGCGACGACTTTCATCATAACGGGGCATTCCGGCTTTCGTATGGGTTGGAATATACCTATGCGGTGGAGAATACGAAGACAACGGACAGCGAAATCCCTTTCGGGCAGTTCGATCTCTACGACTGGTATTTGCGGCTGGGCTCGCTGAAACATGTGAATGAGCTGTATTTCCACGGGAGGATCCCGACCTGGAATAATTTCGTGGCCCATCCGTCGTATGACAGCTTCTGGCAGACGAATTCGACGCTGTCGTATGTGAAGTATCCGCAGATCCCGCAGCTGCATGTGGGGGGCTACTTTGACCAGGAGGACCTCAACGGCCCGCAGCTGATGTATGGGGCGATGGAGAAAAGGGATACGTTTAATCGGAATTATATTGTTTTGGGCCCCTGGTATCACGGGGAGTGGGGAGGGCGTCACGGTGACAGTCTGGGGAAGATCGCCTGGGGGAGTAATACGTCGCTGTGGTTTCAGGTGCTGCAGAAGAAGTGGTTTGATTACTGGCTGCGCGGGATCGGGGATGGGCATTTCGATGAAGCCACTTGTTTCCAGACGGGCTCGAATGTTTGGAAGACGTATAGTTCGTGGCCGCCGAAGGAGGCGGTAGTGCAGAATCTGTATGCGGCGGCGGGTGGGAAGGCTTCGTTTGTTGCGCCTGCCGCGGCCGCTTCGGGATCGGTGACGTATATTAGTGATCCCGCGCATCCGGTGCCTTACCGGCCGCAGCCGATCGAGGAGACGTATGGTCGCGGGTCCCGCTGGCACACGTGGCATGTGGATGATCAGCGGTTTGCGTATTCGCGGCCGGATGTGGTGAGTTTTGTGCTCGATTCTTTGACGTCGGATCTGACGGTGACGGGGTCGATTGTGGCGCATTTGTGGGCTTCGACGACGGGGACGGATGCGGATTGGGTGGTGAAGCTGATCGATGTGTATCCGAATTGGGATAGTGCGAATTATGAAATGAGCGGGTATATGCTGCCGGTGGCGATGGAGGTGTTTCGCGGGCGGTTCCGCGGCGGGTTTGACAGGCCGGCGGCGTTGGTTCCGGGGAGGCCGGAGGAGTTTGTGATTAATTTACATCAGATTAATCATGTGTTTAGGAAGGGGCATCGGATTATGGTGCAGGTGCAATCTTCCTGGTTCCCGGTGATTGATCGGAATCCGCAGAAGTATGTGGCGAATATTTTTGAGGCGGGGGATGGGGATTTTGTTAAAGCGGAGGAGACGATTTATTATGATGGGAAGCATGCGACGCATATTGAGTTACCGGTGGTGAAATAGATATTAGAAGTATGAACAAACGAACTTTTCTAAAGAGCTCGCTGCTGGCCGGCGCGGGTCTTCCTCTGCACTTGCGGGGGATGGCCGAATGGATCAGCCGTTTTGACCGGGTGCCTGCGGGGCGGCTGGCGGCGGATGAGGAGTTTTGGGCCCGCATTCGTGCCGGCTACCGGCTGACCCCGGACTTTATCAACCTCGAGAATGGGTATTACTGTGTCCAGCCTTCCGAGGTGCTGGAGGCTTTTGTGCGTCATGTTCGGGAAGTGAATATGGAGGGTGCGCATTATATGCGGACGGTACAGTTTGACAACAAGAAGGCGGTGGCTGCGCGGCTGGCTTTGTTGGCGGGTTGTTCCTCCGACGAGTTGGTGATCACGCGCAATACGACGGAGTCGCTGGATATGATCATCGGCGGGTATCCCTGGGCGGCAGGTGATGAGGCGATCATGGCTTTGCAGGACTATGGGGCGATGCTAAAGATGTTCCGGCAGGTGGAGAAGCGGCATGGAGTGAAGTGTGTGGTGATATCGGTGCCGAATCACCCTGCCTCCGACGACGAGGTCGTTCAGGTGTACGCCCGGGCCATTACAGCACGGACGCGGCTGCTGATGGTGAGCCATATGGTCAATATCACGGGACAGATCCTGCCGGTGCGGAAGATCTGCGATATGGCGCATGCACGCGGGGTGGAGGTGATGGTGGATGGGGCGCATACGTTTGCGCAGGTGAGGCATTCCGTTCCGGAGCTTGGTTGTGATTATTATGGAGCGAGTTTGCATAAGTGGTTGAGCGCGCCGCTGGGGGCGGGGGTGCTATATGTCGCCGGTCACGTTCGGACGCCGATCTGGCCGTTGTTGGCGGAGCCGGATGATGGGGTGGTCGGGATTGCGCGGCTGAATCATACGGGTACCGCGCCGGTGCATACGGATTTGGCGATTGGGGATGCGCTGGACTATTATACTGCGCTGGGGGCGGAGCGGAAGGAAACCCGGCTTAGGTATCTTCAGCAATATTGGACGTCGAAGGTGAGGGGGATGGCGCATGTGGTGGTGAATACGCCGGTGGAGGCGTCGCGTACTTGTGCGATCGCCAATGTCGGGATCAAGGGGATGACGGCGGGGGAGATGGCGGATAGGTTGATGAAGGAGCATAAGATTTATACGGTGGCGATTGATATGCCGGAGGCTGGGGTAGTGGGGTGCAGGGTGACGCCGAATGTGTTTACCAGGCTAGAGGAGCTGGATAAGTTGGTGGAGGCGGTGAGGGGGATGGGGTAGGGGAATTGGGGAAAGTCGATGGATTGGAATGGGTGGAGCAGCTGGAAAAGATACCCGGGATGCCGCCGATGGTGGCGAGGCTTTGGAAGGCGCGGGTTCAGTTGGAAAAGGGGATAAGGTGGGGGGCGGTGACTGCGCGGGAAGGGGTTAAGGCGGCGACGGATGCTGAGAACGACGAGTATACTCGGTTGAATACGGAGGTTGTCGCGGAGGTGTGGAATTGAGGGGCGCTGTGACTTCAGGCATCCGACGTATATTGGGTTGCCGGTCACAAGGTAGAGAAAACCTGAATGTAGACGTACTTCCTGTTGTTAATAATCGGTGAGGAACTTGCCTCTTACTTAGGCACTGGAATCCCTAATTTTATTCATGGCAACGACTGATAGTCCCGTTCTTTCGATAGAAGCGTCCAGCAAATCAACAGCCATTACTGAACTTCCCGTTCCACATATTGTTAAATACATGGGTTCTAAAAAGCCCATCCTTACTTTTGTAACCGACAACATTGCTGCAGTTGCCGCCCCAGGCGAAACCGTCTGCGATTTGTTCGCCGGTTCCTGCTCTATTTCCTCGATTCTCCGTAATGAATTTAATTTTTACTCAAATGATATCCAGGATTATTCCAGGATACTTGGCGAAATGTATTTTTCTGATCTGAGCTGTTATGATGCCGATGGAATTATCCATCAGGTGCTTGCTGTCGCTGACTGTCATTTGCGTTGGTTCGGTCAACATTTTGGAGAACTTCTCTATGACTATTCTGCTATCCACGACCTGGATAGATACCAAGATATCGAATCGAACCAGCGCTCACTTTTCGAAGGAACGGCGTTCGATACAGACTTCCATCTGTTTACCAAATATTATTCCGGTACTTATTGGTCGTTTGAGCAATGTGCTTCGATTGATGCGCTTCGGAAAGCTGCACAAGTGTTCGATGGTCAGCCGATTTTTTATGCCATTTTGTCCAGCATCATGTATGCTATGTCTTACACGACTCAAAGCACCGGCCATTTTGCCCAGTATCGAGATGGTAATACAGTCGAAGCCATGAAGAATATTTTGATTTATCGGCGGAAAGACTTGGTCCAGCTATTTGTAAAGAAACTTCGGGAACTGATCCGCAATATAAACACGCCTTCAAAACGCTTGGTGGCGACGACCATGGGTTACGGAGCTTGCTTGGAACAATTGCCGGAACGAATTACCGTTTATGCAGATCCGCCCTACGCGCCAGTTCATTATTCACGGTTCTATCATGCGCTCGAAACGCTGGTCAAGTATGATTACCCAAATATTGAACACAAAGGCCGATACCGAATGGATAGACATCAATCTCCTTTTTCGCAGAAATCCAATGCACTAAATGCTTTTGGCGAGATGTTCGATGGCGTCGCATGCAAAGATTCACAACTTGTCCTTAGTTACAGCGGCTCGGGTGTGGTTGCTATTGAGGATATCCAGCAACTGGCGGCGGAACGATTTAACGGCTCCAGTTATGCGGTTACGACCAAGACACTGGATCACAAACATAGCACCATGGGAAGATTTGAGGACCATGAGAGGGATGTGATCGAATATTTGATTATAGCCAAGAAAAAATAGCGTTATTGAGTTTCATCGTATAGATTGGGGGTAATGCCGAAGGCGAGAATTGGGCAACCTCCTCCGCTCCCGCCCTCCATTCGTGGGATTAATTTAGACATGTGAGTGGTAGATGCGCCATAAGATTGGCCCCTACCTAGGTCCTCAAAAATATCCTGCAAGGCGTCCGATCGGGTAATAATTACGCCTACGCTGAGTGCTCTTAACTCAAATAGTAGCCTGAAATTGTTGAGATCCCTGTCAAAGAAAGGATCTTTATTATTCCATTCTACTTCCAGACCGACCCGGTTTTTAAAGCAATCAACTTTATGAGTGGGCGATTCAAACGAAACATTGTCGATTTCAATAGAAGTTTCGAAATTTTTCTCGACCCACCCTTTAGCATAAAGAAAACTATCAATTGCTCCTGCCACTTTTGATTTCCGGCCTCCCCCAATTGTAATCCAACTTTTCTTAAGGCTGAAATTTGTTAATAAATCCAAAATATCGATCCATTCATTGCTGAAATCCCCCGCTAAAATGGCGCTCGCGTGTTTCCATTCTTCAATTTCATAAGTTTGACGAATATATTCAGGTATTATTTCTATACCCATTATTTTGCTTTTTTCATGGGTTTGTTCATTGAAATGATTTTATTCTCCGGCACAATTATTTTACTTTTTTGCGAATGATTTTTGTATGTTTCCCATTGCGGGAAATAGTTGTCTTTTTGATTACCCCAGCATGTCCAATTTTCCCGGGAACCCCTGGCAAAAAGTTCCAGATATGGCCCCCAACTGCACGACTCAAAGATTTCGTATTGCTCATCGGGTTTGCGTGAATGTTCCCTTTTGCGGGTGGCTATCATGTTTGGCTGTGATCTACCTTTTTGTAGGGTCCTGGCATTTTTACCTTTAATCCCAAACAGCAACACTTCTGTCACGTTTCTAAAATAAAAGCCAACACCACGGCCATCGGGGCCGCCATCCTTTCTGATCTTATACCAAATGATATTAGATTTATAATTAAAGCCCCACGCGTTCAAAACATTCAATCCTTCGGACAATAAGGCGTTAGGTACCCAAAGGTATAGATGCGCACGTTCTTCGGTCACTTCCTGAACGGGAATAGCTTTTATCTCTTCCAACGAAAGGGTTGGGTACCTGGCGAGCCTTTTATGCTCCGGAGCCATTTTTCCAGTTCGATTTTGGAACTGCCACGGAGGGTCTGCTACAATAGTTGAAAATTTCCTGTCGCCTATGAATTGGGTAAAGTCCTCGGCAGCGCTTAACTTTTTCATATACAGAGGGTTAAAAGATTTTCCAAAGATACTAAATTTATTAGTAACATGGCAAAATTCCAACAATTGTCAAATCTATTTTCATAGTATTTTTTAACATTATGGCAAAACTGTTGATAACTTTCCAAAAATTCGCTCCCATGGCTGGACTGGAAAACCACACGGTGTCGCTTACTAAGTATGGCTATTTTAGATTGAACGAACTGATTGCGCGTTATCCTAGTGATGAAATCCTGGATCATTTGGCGGAAATCTCCCTTGACCGCGCCCAGGCGGTTAAAATATTAGCAGGTAACGAAAGAACAGAGGTTATTCCAGATACATGGGATAAAATCAAAACATTTCCACCTAGAGATCAGAAGGCACTCGTAGCTATTTCTATTGTAATTAGTCACAAGACGCTGATCGAGTTATTTCGAAGAACGACTAATTCAGAAGGGAGAGGCACGATCCAAAGAAATTCGCTGGAAGAAAAGACGTATACCAATTTGGCTTCGGCTTTTCATGAACTTGGAATCGCTGTCAATTTTCATGAGGGCGCTGCCAGCTTCGACTACGATTGGTCGGACGTTATCCATGGAATGGATATTGGGAACCTGGTCAAAGAAGTGATCACTCATCAATTGGAAAGAATGGGGTGGCACCCTCCTCAGGCACAAGATCACTTCGTCCGAACATTTTACGAACAATGCACATTTTATAATTTCAACTCCGTTTTTGGACTGACACCTGAATCGTTCCGAGAATGGCTGGAAGACGGTCTACTTGCTGACGCTGTCGCCGCAACTAGGGACATAGGGGATTTGACCGACCTTATCCCCCGATTTGCGGAATCACTTGAAGAGGCTGGGCTGCGTTTGTCGCAGGGTCTTTTGGTGCGCTATTTATCTTCCTTGATTACCAAACCGTTTGTTATTCTCACGGGACTTTCGGGGTCCGGTAAGACCAAACTTGCTCAATCCTTTGCCTATTGGATCTGCCAGAATCCTGAGCAGATTTGTCTTGTACCCGTAGGAGCCGATTGGACAACGAGAGAGCCTTTGTTGGGTTATCCGAATGCTTTGGAACGGGGTCGGTACGTCAAACCGGATAATGGAGTATTGGACTTAATAATCGAAGCTGGCAAGGGAGTCAACGCGCACAAACCCTATTTTCTCATTCTCGATGAGATGAACCTGAGCCATGTTGAACGCTATTTTGCCGATTTTCTTAGCGCAATGGAATCAAAAGAAGCGATTCCGTTGCATGATGAGGATGAAGGATGGATAGATGACACCCCTGCCAGGGTCATTTTGCCACCCAACTTATTTGTTATCGGAACAGTGAACATAGATGAAACGACTTATATGTTCAGCCCTAAGGTTTTGGACCGAGCCAACGTGATTGAATTCAGGGTTGCCCCAGAAGAAATGGACGGCTTTCTGCAAAATCCGACAGGTACGGAGATTTTAGAAATAGAGTCAAGGGGGGCTACTTTTGGCGCAGCGTTTGTCCGGTTCTCACAGGACAACGCTTATTTATCGCCCAGTTGGGAGACGATTCGCCCTGTTCTTATTCAATTGTTCTCCCAGCTTTCCCCTCTAGGTATGGAATTCGGTTACCGATCGGCTGCCGAAATCCATCGCTTTTTAGGCGTGATGGACACAGTTCTCCAACAAAGTGGTATTAACCAGGGGCCAGATCAACTCCTGGACGCAGCTATCATGCAAAAACTTTTGCCCAAAGTCCATGGCTCCAGGAGGAAATTGGAGCCGGCGTTGCAAGCCCTTGCCGAGCTTTGCAAGGGTTCCGGAGTAGAAGCACCCGCCCGGTTTCCAATTTCATTGGAAAAAATCACTAGAATGGGCGAACGATTGATTCAGGACGGGTTCACAAGTTATGCAGAAGCTTAAACAGTGTATATGGATGAAGGGCGGTATATCGTTTTTCCATTTCGAACAGACAATGGCGATCAGGCTGAGCTTCGTCTATATTCGGAACTTACTACCTCACCCTCCGTTTGGGTTCTAGAGCAAGCAGAGGCCGAAGAATTCGGCGAAGCGAAAATACAATTGTTAGAGGGGTGCAGTTATGAGTTCAGTTTAACAACACCCTTGTCATTTCGTCCGATACCCGGATTGGTTAACCTGTTTAGATCAAACACGTCTGCCGGTCGAATAACACCTCAAAATTATGTCGGCAGTATTACGCTGGAGTTAGTGGATAACCGGTCAGGCGAAAAGATAGGAGTGGTGCCGATCGAAGTCCGATCTGCCAAAACCGAATATCGAACTGATTACCGCTATATGTTGGAATACATAGCTGACAAATGCACAGACCTTTTGATGCATTACACCTCGCCGGTTAACCAAACATTCAAAACAGATCCTCACGCCGATGCTAAATCTGTCTACCAACGGTTCGCCTTTGTGAAATCCATCCTAGAATCGGATGAATTCAGGGAGGCCGTATACAGGATACAAGAATACCCGGGTACCAATTGGGGGCAAGAGCAGAAAAACGTCAGCTTTCAACAACTTCGTAAGATAGACCATGGAATACAGAAGCAAATAGCTCGGCGTTCAAATCGAATAAGTTTGGAAGAACACCACCCATTGAGATCACAGGTACAGTCTTTGCCTGCCAAAGTTACTACCGTTGCTAAATATGAAACCACGGATACACCTGAGAACAGATTTGTCAAATATGTTTTAGGTGAACTATTGAATTTTTGCACTGATGCGAGGAACAAATTCGACTCCGACAGCCGCGCTTATACAGAGTCCTTGCAAATGGAAAATATGCTTGAGAATACGTTGGGTCATTCGGTTTTTAGGGAAGTTGCTAAACCTACCTTGTTTACCTTGAATAGCCCTATACTTCAGCGAAAAGAAGGGTACAGGGAGATACTTAGAATTTGGTTGATGTTCGGATTGGCGGCAAATATCAGTTGGAACGGTGGCGAAGATGTGTACGAGGCTGGTAAACGTGATGTAGCGACGCTCTATGAATATTGGGTTTTTTTTGTTTTGTTGGATTTGTTCTCGGAAATTTTTCAATTTGATCAACCCTCAGTCGAACAATTGATCCAAACTTCAGCCGATGGTCTGATGCTAATTCTAAAAAAAGGTCGCCAGTTTTCGCTGCCCGGTAAATATCAATCGGAAGGAAGGAAATTAATGGTCTCTTTTAATTACAATAACACATTTCTGGCCGTACCTCAATATCCCGGCGGTGGAAGTTGGACCACGGGAATGCGTCCAGACTATACTCTAAGCATCTGGCCGGATGGTTTGACTCCCGAAGTCGCGGAACAAGCCGAAATGATTGTTCATTTACATTTTGACGCAAAATATAAGTTGGGTGAATGGCAGGCCGAAGAGACCACGTTTCAAAGAGATGATTTGCTAAAAATGCATGCCTACCGCGATGCAATCCGGCGGACTGCCGGCTCGTATATCCTTTATCCTGGGCACGTGAATTATTACAAATCGCCTTACCACGAGATATTACCTGGAGTCGGCGCATTCTCTGTCCGCCCCACTAGGAATGGAGAGGACATTTCTGCGCTAAAGACGTTTATTCTAAGAACCATTGATCACATTCTTAATAGAGCTTCGCAACGCGAAAGAATGGCTTACCATACATTCAACATTCACAAGTCAAACGATCTGGATATTTTAAGAGCGGCTATTCCGGAGTTCGATGGTATAACGATGCCCTTGCCTCCAAGTGAAACCTTTGTTCTAATTGGTTTTGTTAAAGACGCAGATCACTACGCGTGGATTCGACGTCAGGGTCTTTACAATGTAAGAATCGACACCGGAGCGGGGTCCATGAGGGTCACTGGAAATTTGGCGGACGCTAGGTATTTGTTACTTCACCGGGAAGGCGAGTTGGAGACATCAGATGTCTATGAGATGCCAGTGACTGGGCCAAGGCTGTTTTCGAAAGAACAAATGATTCGACTGGAATATCCGAACCCAAGACGTGATTTCTATTTGGTATTTTCCGTTGGACAGTTAGTGCGAAATCGGTTTTCGAATGCTTCATGGGACCTCAGGCGAATCGGCGGTTTTAGAAGTGGTCATTTGTCGGCAACTCCGATAGTTGTGTCTTTAACGGAGTTGATGGAGGCGAAGACTCATTAGTTACAAACAGGGCCACTTTGCTCATCGTAATTTTCTACAGTTCAATTTTGCCTAATGACAAGTACTATAATCCCATCCCCCAAAAACAGATCCGTTGAAACTGTTTAAGATTGCAAACATCACCTATAATACTTCCGTTGATTTCCTTAATATTCAGAACTGGCGTGGCATTTTCTTGAATTTCTTTGATTGAATCCGCAACGTCCGAGTAAAGGTCAATCGGTGTAAGATCGCTCGGATTTTCGCTAATCAGCCCATACTTAAATGCAGCATCTTGCCACCAAAATTTTAAGTTAGCAAAGTTGACTTTGGATTTAGTATAGATTATTTTCGCAATTCCAGTGGCAAATCGCTGAAGTATGATTGCACGGCAAATCAATGGCATCGGATTAGTAAAATTCACAGAAGGATCTAGGGCATCTTTTTTAGCTTCGGCCAACAAAAAATTATCATGAGGGCTAGTCCGACGAAAGAGAAATTCATAAAGAATCTGTTCTTTAGATTCTCCAAGATTATTGAATATGGAATCAATGAAACCTGTAAAAGTACGATGTCGATGGGTACGCCCGGTGCTCATTTTGAATAAGGACTCAAGCGAAAGCCGTAAAAGGTGCGTGTCTAAAGATTGATAGTAACTGCCATCTCCTGGTTCCAGGTTTATCCAGATATCCATCACTTCGTTGAGCCTTTCTTTTATATGTGGGGAAGGTATCGAGTAATGAGGCCGATAACTCGTCTCGTTTCTGAGCTGTTGATCGACATCCAATTTTAGATCGATACTCCATAATCTAAGCCACTCGCCCAGAAGGGAAGAGGCATACCCGCTCGTGGTTGAGTGTCCACTTGCTGTTATCCATTCGGTTAGGCTTCTGTTGTTAACTTGAATACAGTCGAAGACAACTTGCTTTTTATTCGCGAGTGACGCCCATTCATCCATCAATTCCTTAGCCGCAAGGTGGGTTGTTAGTGCCTTGTTTGCCGAGTTTTGTGTAAAAACTATTCCTACATTCCCGTGGTCAAAGAAAAGGTGCTTTCTATTGAATACTCCAATTCCCTCTGAGGCCAATATAGACATAGCTCCACGTAGTTCCGAATAATATGCCATATGAATTGCAGTTGCAGCGTCGCCCGCAAATAAGGCGTCAAACGATCTTGAAATAAAGTTCCAACCATCGAATGAATGCACTAAAATCGAAGATGCTATATATTGCGATAGCTCATTTACATCGACATTTCCTGTTGAAAATGTCGGAAGTTTGGTTTCTCCAATCAAGTCAATTGCGTACTTGTTTCTTGGCCCGATCATTCGACGCTTTGAGAATTGCCTTTTGGAAAGGATTTTCAAAGCATTCATGACAGGCTGATTCGAAGAACGGACCACATAGTTAGTTGCCATATCCTAACTCTTGAAATGCCTTTTTAGCTGATTCTCGGACTTGAATATTTCTAGAGTTCTGTAACATTGTCAAGAGCTGGCTCCTAAGTTCTTTGTATCCACTACTTCCTCTAAAGACCAAATGTGATTTTCGTTGGCTTTCTGTCAGATTGGGTTCTGAAGATGTGCGCCAATCGAATTTTGCAATTTCATCGCAGAGGGTGGTAATAAACTTGTTAAGCTCGCTTTTGAAAAGATCCTTTATTGTCTTTTCGATGTCGGCTGATTCTACTTTGTCTTCTAACTTTCCATCGTCCAGAGTCCACTTTATCTGTCTCAAATTAAGGCTGTTGCTGTTGATGTACACAAGGTCGTTTACAACATGTAAAAAACCTCTAACGCCTTGATCAGAAGTAATCAAACTAAAGGGACTTGTAAAGGCCAAGTCATTGAAATCGTCTTTTTCCCCGAATAAATTGGCCTGCTGTTCTTTTGTTATCCGTCGGAGACTATTTGCCCATGGTTCCTTACAATTTTTAATTGACTGATACATCTTTTGCCAAATATAAATTATGAATGAGGCTTGTTGAGTTCGATTCCAACTTAATGGAAGGTTGAAGTCATCGAGTAGCTTAGCTCCAAATAGTCCTCCAAGCCCCTTCGTCACCGACGTTTTTATGAACGTTGCAATCAAGTTACGAATATATGCAGCCTGTGTAATATTCGGGATTTGCCTTCCAGGCGCTATACTCTTTTTAGTATCTCCAAGTAAGTTGATTTTATCTTTCCATGGGCTCTCTTTGAATGACCACAATATTTCAACTATTTCTTGGGCGCGCGTCTCCTTATAAACTTGGGCTGTATCAGGCGCTTTTTCTAGCCATTCTTGAACTCTCAGTAATGGATATAGGTCGTAGGCCAAGCTGCGGTTTATTTTTTTTGGCTTTACGTTGATTGTGTAGAATAAATAAGCTTGCCAAGTTATATCTAGGTTTATAAATGCCACTACGGGCAGATCAAAGTCGTTGGCAATTTTATCATCTTGCTGGAAAGCCCACAACCTATGTTGTCCATCAATGATCTCAATAGGTGGGACATCAGGATTCCATTTGGGATCACTCACGGAGGTCGGAAGGGTTAAGATTGCGGTGTCGTTTTTGTCTAGAATTGTAATTAAGTCGCTATTCTTAATTTGCTTTCCACCGCGTTCTGTTTTTGCGGTTAAAATATTGGCGACAATCGCTGTCGGGAGCCACCCTGGCATTAGTAGGTCCTCATTTCCTTTCAGCGCCTTTTGAGCTTTGGGCATGTCAGAAAGAGGATAGCCAAAATGTACGTATTGCGCAATTTCGGCTGATCTATCGGGATCATGTTTTCGTTGTACTCCTATCTCGATATTACGAAGATCATCAGCTCTTCTAGGATATACCTTCGATAATTTCTTCAAGATTCCTGCATTAATTGTGAAGAGTAGAAATTCTTCTTTAGGTTTTTCCCTATTTTCATTCTTGCTGAATTTTACGGAGTTCCATTTATTTAACCACTGATGGACCTTAAGGGCAGTTATTTGCATGAGACCAAAATTTGTTGTCCGATTTCGGAATTTACTTACTGGACAAAGTAAAATAAATCTTTCTATTTCTGGGCTCGAATTGGGATTAACAGCTTCAAATACCGTTTTTTAACCCTTTTTCTGAAACCGACCTGCGCCATTTCGAAATAAAGCGAGCCTTGACAATGATCTCTTCTGAATCGGTGGAACAAGAATTGGCTTTCATCTTTGCGGAATTGTCCGATAGCAGCCGGACTGGACTCCAAATACCAGGAGGCTGGTGAGAAGGGTGGCTAGGGTCTTTTTCATGCTGTTGTTTTGATACCGCAGGTATGGTAAAGTTAATTGGGAAATCGGGCGAGGAAAATGCTTTTGTCCTGATGGACGATCGGTTGGGCAAGTTTGTCGCGGCGTTCGACGTGTAACTATTGTTATTTTGGGACAAGACTATATGCTTAAAAACGGGACAACGACTGTGCGGAAATGGACAGCTTATGCTGGCTCGACTGTCTTAACTATTTGATTATTAGCCCCTAACCGATTCGGCATTTTTCTGGCTGCTGTCCAAGCAGCATCCCCAAAACAAATCTCATGCTCAGAAATTATTTCAAGACCTCCTGGCGGAACATCATCAAAGAGAAAGGCTACTCCGGCTTTAATATCCTTGGACTCGCCGTCGGCATGGCCGTTGCGCTGATCATTGGCCTGTGGGTTCAATATCAATTATCCTACGACCGGTTTTTGCTGGATTATGGGCAAGCCTATCGGACGATGGTCAGGAGCAGCCCGAACGGAGTAGTACAGGCGGGCGGCTGGGCGACCTGTCTGCCGCTGGCGGATGCGATCAAGAAGGATGTGCCGGAGGTGAAATATGTGGCCCAGGCGGATTTTGGGGGTATGCATAGTCTCATGACCGGCGACAAAAAATTTTACAGCAACGGCCTTTTCGCGGGCGAGGATTTTCTGAAGATCTTCCGGTTTCCGCTTTTGGAGGGTAGTGCGGAGGAGGTTTTGAAGCAGCCGGCCTCGATCGTACTGACGAGGTCCGCGGCGGTTGCGCTTTTCGGGCACACGGACCCGATGAATAAGACTGTTCGGCTGGATAACCTCCATGACGTGAAAGTCGCGGGCGTGCTGGCTGACTTGCCCGCTAATTCGTCCATGACCTTCGACTACATCATCCCGTTTTCCTTTTACGTCCAAACGCAGGATTGGATCCGGCAAAACCTGGGCAACTGGAATCTGGACCCGATACAAACTTTTATTGCTTTGCAACCCAATGTCAGCAAGGACCAGGCAGAGGCGGCGTTGAAACCCATTTATAAACGATACGATCAGGATGGCTACAAGGCAGAGAAACTGGAAGCATTCATTCACCCCCTGAAGGATTGGCATTTGTACAGCGACTTCAAAAATGGGGTTGTATCGGGCGGTTTTATCGCCTATGTGCGGATGTTCAGCATCATCGGCATTCTGGTGTTGCTCATCGCATGCATAAATTTCACCAATCTTTCGATCGCGCGATCCGAAAGACGGGCCCGGGAGGTGGGCGTGAGGAAGGCGATCGGTAGCCTGAAAAGACACATCATTATTCAATTCCTGATGGAATCGGTGTTGATCACCCTTCTCGCTTTCGTCCTGGCGTTGATGCTGGTGTCGGTCGCATTGCCGGCCTTTAATGCATTGACGACAAGTGTGATCGTCCTACCCTGGTCGAGCGCGACGTTTTGGGGCGTTATGCTGTCGTATGTGCTGTTGACGGGATTGCTGGCGGGGAGCCGGCCGGCCTTTTACCTGTCCTCTTTCCGACCGGTGCAGGTGTTGAAAGGGGCAATGCAAACCGGACGGGCAGCGACGTTGCCTCGAAAGATCCTGGTCGTTTTGCAGTTTACGTGTTCGGTGGCGCTGATCATCAGCACGGTTATCGTTTATCAACAGATACAATACGCGAGGAATCGGCCCACCGGCTTCGACGCGGACCGATTGATCATGACGAATTCCAGCAGCGATCTCGATCATAACTACGCCGCACTGAAAAATGACCTGCTGCACACGGGACTGGTGAGGAGTGTGACGAAGGCGACAACGCCCGCCACCGACCTCTATTCCATGACGGGTATCGACGACTGGCAGGGAAAGTATGCCGGAGAAAACCTGGGGGTGGCCAACGTGGGCATCACGGATGACTATTTCAAGACACTGGGGATGCAATTGATCAAGGGCAGAGATTTTGAAAGAGGAATGGTCGAGGACACGTCGGACGTTATTTTAAACGAGGCGGCGGTAGCACGCATGCGATTCAAAGACCCGATCAATCAGGTCATTTTCTGGAATGGCCATCGAAAAGTTCGCGTGATCGGAGTGGTTAAAGATGCCTTGATGCAGTCGCCGTTTTCGGCGGCGCAACCCACCTTTTTTGCTTACAATCCCTCCTGGTCCAGCAGCGTCATGTACCGGCTGACGCCCGGGGTGGATGCGGGAACGGCGATAGCTACGTTTGCACCTATCTTTTCAAAATATAACCCGGCTTATCCTTATAGCTACCATTTTGCCGACGAGAGCTATGCTGCCAAGTTTAGTTAGGAGTTGCTGATCGGAAAGTTGTCAGGCATTTTTGCGATGCTGGCGATCTTTATCTCGTGTCTGGGACTTTTTGGGCTGGCGGCATATGTGGCGCAGCAGCGGACAAAAGAGATTGGTATCCGGAAGGTTCTGGGGGCGTCGGTTACGCAGCTGTGGATGATGCTTTCAAGGGAGTTTGTTGCTTTGGTGGTTTTGAGCTGTCTGATTGCGGCGCCTATCGCCTTTTATTTCATGCACGGCTGGTTACAGACCTATGATTACCGGATCGGGATCGGGCCGGGGGTGTTTATTGCGTCAGGGGCGGCGGCGATTGTTGTCACTGTTGCTACGGTGAGCTTGCAGGCTGTCAGGGCGGCGTTGATGAACCCGGTTAAGAGTTTAAGGTCGGAATGAAAGGAAGTTCCAAGAATGGAGGAGCCGTTTTGGCGCCTCCAACCCAGATCGTCCAGGCACGTTTTAGGTCAAGCCAGCGTTGCCGCCGGCAATTGGCATTATATCATTGGTCCTTCTCCTTATCACTCGACTCAGGCAGTTTCTTTGCCAGCTTATCAAAATCGCTTTCAAACTTCCGATCCTGAACAAGCCGGTATTGCTGATATTGTTCCTCGGCCAGCCTCTTGGCCACTTCGTGGCGGATGTTACCTGCGTTCTGCAGGGTATCGTATTCATTGAACTGCAGAAAAGCGTCCAGTTTTTTTACCCATTCCGTCATGGTCATGGGGATATTCCGCCGGGCCTGGTTTTCGGCATAATCCAGATACATCGATACCACGCGGTTTAGCTCATCCAGTTCTTGCTCTTGCAGGTAATTCTTGGCAATAGTCACGTCGGTCTTAAGGATTTTGCCATCCGGCGCGTGTTTCCAGGTAGTCAGGCCCATATTCGGCTTGGAGGCGTCTGCGCGGTGATGGATGATTTCCGCAGCCGTCTGCCCGGTTACCGCCCAATGTAGCTTATTTTGGACCGTTTTATAAAAGACAAGCGTAATGTCGGACTGTGGATCGTAATCGATGCTGCATTGGGCGTAGATATCGGTTATTTTCTGATAGAAGCGACGCTCGCTGGCCCTGATCTCCCGGATGCGCTCCAGGAGTTCTTCAAAATAATCTTTGCCAAAACTTTTCCCCTGTTTGAGGCGCTCGTCGTCCAAGACAAAGCCCTTTATGATAAATTCCCGCAGGATCTTCGTGGCCCAGATTCGGAAACGGGTTGCTTCCATACTGTTGACGCGGTAGCCGACCGCAATGATGGCGTCGAGGTTATAGAATTGGGTGTCATAGTCCTTTCCGTCACTTGCAGTTATTCGGAATTTCCGAATAACTGATTCTTTCACCAACTCTCTGGTATTGAAAACATTCTGCAGGTGTTCATTAATCGTAGGCACCGTTACATTGAACAATTCCGCCATCTTTTTTTGGGACAGCCAAAAGGTTTCCTCTTCGAAGAACACTTCGATGGTAGCGTTGCCTTCCGGCACACTATAAAGTAGTATTTCAAACTTTTCCATGCACCACCAGTATTAGGCTGACAAATATAGTCAAGGGAGGTTATTCAATACCCCAGATTTTGTACCAGCGAAGCATCCGCAGTAAGGGACGTTGCCGGCAACGGCCATAATACCCAGTTCGGATTCCAGGTTGCGCCTTTATCGAAGGCTACCGAGGGCATCATCGCGTTAATTGTTCCGGTGCGTTTTAAGTCAAGCCAGCGTTGCCCCCATTCTGTGAAAAGCTCCACCTGCCGTTCGTGGGCAATGGCATTGAGGACGGACTGCTGGGGAAGAACATTGCTTAGATTCGGTAATCCCGCGCGGGTGCGGATAATGTTGATATCGTTAGTGGCTGCAGACAGTTGGTCCAACTGGGCTTCAGCCTCCGCGCGGATCAGGTATTGCTCGCTTAGACGGAAGATGGTTTCGGCTTCGGGCGTGGGGCTGCCGGCGACTCCAACGGGAATTTTGTATTTATAGGGGAAATAGTAGAGGTTGCTGCCCATCGAAATGCTGTCGATCCAATGGACCCGACGGAGATCGTTTGGTTCGAAGGCTTGCAGGAGGGACGGGGTGATGTCTACGTTGTCAGGGGTGACCGTATTGGCGTCAGGAGGAATGAAATTGATGGCCTCCGTGGCGCTGATATAAGGATAAACATTGGGTGGGGGCAGCTGCCAGATGGCTTCTGTACTCTTGACAAGAAAGCAAGAATCAAGATCGGCCACCAGGCTGAAACTTCCACTATTTATAATCTGGTTACTGGTGTTGAGTGCATCGGGATAGTCTTCGGTATACAAGTAAACTCTCGAAAGAAGGGCCATGGCGGCCCAGTGGGTGGGCGTTTCACTGCTGAGGCTGAGGGGTAGGGCTGCTGCGGCGCTATCGGCATCGGCAATGATCTGTTGCCAAACCTGTGCGGCTGGACTGCGGGAAAGATCTCTCGTCGCATTGCTGTTCGTTGTCAGCACCAACGGGCAATCACCATACAAATTCACTAAATAGAAGTAGCTTAAGGCGCGGATGAAATAAGCCTGACCGACAAGCTGGGTCTTGACAGTGGTGGATAAGGTTGTAGAATTGCCGGCACCGACGATAACGGAGTCGGCGATATTGACGTAATGGTAGAAGATTTCCCAAAACTCAAAACCGGCGGTAGTTGCGCCGAGGTTGTTTTGATAATAGGCAGTGAATTGGGCTGTGCCGCCTGTTGGATAAAAGGCGAGCTCGTCGGCGGAGAGACCGGCCAGGACGGATAAGTTGGCATTGATCCCGGCCTGCGCCATTTGGGCATAGAGTGAGGTCATGACGTCGATGGCGCCGGAATCGGTGGAATAAGGATTGGCCCCGGACGCGGAAAGATTGGTTCGATGGCAGCCCGGCAGTATCCCGAAAAGCAAGAGGCTGCTGAGAAGGGTGAGGAGGATCTTTTGCATACGATAAGTTTTAATGCGGGAGGCAACATAAAGTTAACCCTGAAAGGCGGCAGGAGAAAGCGGTTTATGTCCCGGCGGATGAGGGGTTGGGCAAGTATATCGCCGAGTTCGAACAATGCGTGTGCGTAATCTCCTTATTTTCGAGTTATGGAATTTATCGAACTAACAATAGACGATAGCGCTGAGATCGTTCCGCTGGCCCACAAATTGCGGCCCGCTGCAGACCCCGCCCAGCTTAGGGAATATCTTGCGGAGATGTTTAGCTTTCCGACGTTTTATTGCTTCGGCCTCCGGCAGGAAGGGAGACTTGTCGCCGTGTCATTCGGCTGGATAACCGTCCGCTTCTATTCCGGTAAACAGCTTGAAGTCGACAATGTCATCGTTGACCCGGATTTGCGGTCACAGGGCGTGGGGAAACTTTTTTTTAGCTTTATCGAGCAATGGGCGGTCCAGCACCAATGCAAAACCATCGAGCTGAACACATATGTTCAAAACAGCAGATCACATAAATTCTATTTCAATGAAGGCTATTCTATTTTGGGTTTCCATTTCCAGAAAGTAGTCTGAGACTGTCCTTAAAATGGCCGAATCTTTCGACATCCTTGTTATCGGACTGGGCGCGCATGGCAGCTCGGCGCTTTATCATCTCGCGGGGATGGGGGGGAAGGTTTGTGGGATTGATCGGTTTGTGCCGCCGCATGTTCGTGGGTCTTCGCATGGGCAAAGCCGGATCATCCGGGAGGCTTATCATGAGAATCCGGTCTATGTGCCGTTTATCCGGGAGGCTTATGCCTTGTGGGATCAGCTGCAGCGGGAGGCGGGCAGGCCGCTGATGGTAACCACTGGCGGCCTTTTGTTGGGTGGGGAGGATAGTATGGTTGTGCGGGGGGCGCGGGAAAGTGCGGAGATGTATGGTATTCCCTTCGAATGGCTGGAGGCAGGGGATATCCGGCGGCGGTTTCCGGCTTTTCGGCCGGCTGACGATACGGTTGGCGTGCTGGAAAAGCGGGCGGGGATCCTTTTTCCGGAGGAGTGTATTAGGGCACATCTGGCGGGAGCGGCGATCCGGGGAGCGGAGATTCGAATCGAGGAGATCGTTCTGAAGATCGAGGCTTGCGGGGATGGGGTGGAGGTGAAGACTTCCAAAGGGAGGTATTTGGCGGGGAAAGTCATTGTTAGCGCGGGGGCGTGGGTGGGTGAGTTGTTGCCGGAGTTAGGGCTTCCGCTGACGTTGGAAAGACAGGTGGTCTGCTGGTTCAAGGGTGGGGGTGCGGATTTGCGGCCGGATCGGATGCCGGTGTATATCTGGGAATATGAGGCGGGGAGGATGTTTTATGGCTTTCCGGATATGGGGCAGGGCATCAAGATCGGGTTTCATCATGGCGGAAGGCACATCCGGGCGGATGAGCTGCGGCAGGATGCGGGACCTGAGGAGATAGGGGAAATACAGGAGATCGCGCGAACCTGGCTGGCGATCGAGCCGGTCTTCAACGGGGCGTCGGTTTGTATGTATACCAATACGCCGGATGAAGATTTTATTATCGACGAATATCCGGGGTCTCCGCAGATCCTGATCCTGAGCCCTTGTTCGGGTCATGGGTTTAAGTTTAGTAGTGTGGTGGGGAAGATAGCGGGTGATTGGGCGACGGGAAGGCCGACGGGTTTCGACTTGAGGCCGTTTGGGCTTGGGCGATGGGGCGGCCGACGGGTTTCGACTTGAGGCCGTTTGCGCCGGGGAGATGGTGATTTTCCACATTATACCTATATTTAGTTCTCTATGGCAGTCGGTTTGACCCCTAACTATTCCAAAGAGATCCCGCTTGACGGGCTTGCCCCCACGCAGTTCCTGGCGCTTTGTGTGATCACTGCGCGGGCTCTGGGCTGGCATATCCGGCATATCAGTGACGCGGGGCTGGTCGCTTTCACGGCGAATCGGACATTTAAAGTAAAGCAGCGGGTCGTTATCCGGATCTCGGGGGACACCGCCAATCTGCGAAGCGAATCGACAAACGGCGCGATGATGGATTGGGGCCGCAATAGGAAGGCCGCTGATCAATTCACGGAACTTCTGACAGAGGACAAGAACAACCATACCCCGGAGCAATTGGATCAGACCTATGAGGAGCTCAAGCCGGATCTGGTTCCGGCGGAAGAGGACTTCCTGACAAGACCGCCGGTAATGGAGGAAAAGCGCGGCTTCTTTTCGCTTTTTGTGCCCAGGGAAGGGTATCGCGTGACACCCATCCTCGTTGATATCAATATTGCGGTTTTCGTGCTGATGCTGGCGTCGGGTGCGGATTTCATGCAGCCGAGTGTCCAAAGTCTTATCGACTGCGGCGCCAACCTCCGGGCCCTTACATTGGGCGGGCAGTCGTGGCGGATCATCACCAACTTCTTTATTCACATTGGCTTTCTTCACCTTGCTTTCAACATGTATGCGCTGCTGTACATCGGGGTCCTGCTCGAGCGGCATTTGGGGACCTCCCGGTTCCTGGTCGCGTACCTGCTTACCGGGATAATGGCCAGCGTGTCGAGCCTTTACTGGCATCCGAATACCATTAGCGCGGGCGCGTCGGGCGCCATTTTTGGGATGTATGGCGTTTTCCTCGCGCTGCTGACCACCAATCTGATCGAAAAGACACAACGAGCTGCGCTGATGACGAGCATCGCCATTTTTGTGGCCTATAATCTGCTGAACGGCACAAAAGGCGGTATTGACAACGCCGCGCATGTCGGCGGCTTGGTGTCCGGCCTGCTGATCGGGTATCTCTATTACCCGGGACTAAAAAACCCCGGGAAACCTTCGCTTAGCTCGGTCGCGATTACGTCGGCGATCGTGCTGGTGGGCGCTGTTACTGTTATAGCATTTCAAACGATCCCGAATGACTATGCGGTATTTCAGCGGAAAATGAAAGACTTCTCGCGCCTGGAAAATCAGGCGATATCCGTCGTCAATCCGGCAAATGGTCTTTCAGGTGCGGATCAGGCGGAAGCCATCCGCAAAACGGGTATCCCGGATTGGGAGAAAAGTATTTTTCTACTCGGTCAGGCCAAACAACTGGATGTAGGCGACCCCTTGAAAACACGGACGGACGAACTGATCCGGTATTGCCACCTGAGGATCCTCAGTTACAATTGTATCTACAACCGATTGACGGATACAGCCAGTTCCTCCGGCGAGGATTCGCTCGAATATTATAATACCCAAATCAAAGATTTGTTGGATAGGTTTAAGGGTGGGAAGTGAGGGAACCGGTCTATCAAAGATTTGGGAGGTCGGTGGTTTTTGCGTAAATTCAGTTCCCGGAACCGGGGTTATGAACTTGGCTTATGAAACGGGTATTCACCTTACTTGCTATTTTTGGGCTCATCCTGCTGGGCTGCTATAAAACGGCGGTGCAGAATAAGCCGCTGGATATCCCGTATACCCCCGGAGACAGCAGCGGGCTCTCCAGTCCCAACAAGGCCATCAATTCCTTTATCATCAAGGCATCCGATAATCCGGGGCTGACGTCCGACGTCGATGGGAATGTCTTTTTTGACACGATTCGGATTGTTTTTCCTCCCGGCACGACTTTGACCAGCCTTATTCCAACCATCTCGTTCACCGGTAAGACCATTGACCCGGGCAGCATGGTGCCGCAAAACTTCGACAGCACCCTGACTTACGTCGTCACCGCGACCGACGGGAGCATCCTTCACTATGTCGTCTCGGCATCCGTACGATAACGTTTCAATAATAACTCACTCTTACATCCCCCGGCAACTGCGGCTGATAGGCCTCCAGATTCTTCCTTAGCGTCGCCGTGTCTTCCGGATAGATCGCGTAAAACGATACGCTGTCGTCGCCAAGGATGACGTTGTGCTGGTTATGCCAGGACGCGACCTTGGTCCAGCGACGCAGAAGCGCAGGCTCAAACCAGGCATCATAGAGGATGGCGAGGCGGGTCTGGTGCTGGTGAACAAGGGAGTCGGCGAAGTCGGGGGTCCAGCAGTGGTTTTTCCTGGCCCGGGCGACCTCAAGGCTGGCGAGGCCCCAAAGGTCGAGCTTGTCGCCTTTGGAATAGTAAGAGATCGCGCCGATGTCGTTGAAGGCGACGGGAGTGCTGTCATAGTACGCATGAACGAACTGAGACATCTGATACTGCTGTTCGTAAATATTCAGACAATATTGCCTGGACTTCTGAAAGGTCTTTTCAGTGCGGATAAAGAGAGGAATGAATAATAAGATGATGACCGCGACGGCGATCCATTCGGCACCTTTGAATCTCGTGAGCGCCAGGTCGCGGCGATATTTGGCGATCAAAGTTCCCATGATGAGCGTGCTGCAGCCAACAAGATAATCTTCGTATCGCGGGTAATTGGCGGGATAGGCAAAGGCGACGTGCGCCAGCGTGCCGCCCATCAGGATGAGGAGGATATATCTGTATGCCGGCTGGTCACGGAGTTGTTTCAGGAAGACGAGATAGGTCAACGGGAGGAGTAACAATAGTCGTTGAGCCGCGAGGAAGTTGTAGTCCCGCGGCGAGAAGAAGATCTTGAACCAGATATCGTCGGCGACAAAACGGGCCCAGCCGGAGATTGAGTTTGGTAGGGCGGCTTTCAGAAGCACCGAATTGGGCATGAAGTAACTGCCTTTGGACATCGAGTACAGACCGAAAATGGTGATGGGGAGGATGGCGATGACACCGAGGGCGATGGATTGGGTGAAGCGACGGCGGGTGAGGAGGATCACGCAGGCTATTCCGAGAATTGGGAGACATTCGTAACGGGTGCTGATCATGAGGGTGGCGAATAAATAGACGGGCCAGGGGAGTTTGGCGGGGTTTTTCGCGAAGGTGAAGATGAACAAGAAAGTGAACAACAACTGGAACTTGTGCTCCATGCCGCTGATCACGAGTAAGGGCAACGGGGTGAGGAAGTTTACCAATAACAGGATGGTGAGTTGGGCGAACGGGCTGAGGCCCTGCCGTTTTAGCCAGCGGTGCATGACGATGATGACTATGATGGCGGAGATGACATTGATCAATAATGGAAGAATTAGGTGGGCACCGAAGACCCTGAAGATCCCGGCCAACAGAACAGTATAGAATGGCGAAGAGGAGGTGCTGGCAAAGACATGGCCGGCGATGCCCCAGTAATGTTGGAAGGCGAGATTGCGGGCGACGGCCATATGGATGAACGTGTCGTCAAGGGGGTAGGCGAGGATACCGTGGGTCGCGCGGAGGACGCTGGTTTCGATCCACGCGACGGGGATCAACAGGGACAAAATGGCGATAAGGAGGACTTGCAGGTCGGTCAGCTTCTTCGGCGATAGCGGCATGGACTTAGGCTGTTTGCCCGGAATGATGCAATTTCTGTACCGCTCTGGCGTATTCTTAGTAATTTGGCTTCAACCCCACTACATCTATGCTAAAGAATTACTTCAAAGTCGCCTGGCGCAACATGCGGCGCAATAAGATGAATAGCTTGATTAATGTTTCGGGCCTTTCCATTGGCATGGCCTGCGTGATCCTGATTGTCCTCTATGTCCGGGATGAACTGAGCTATGATCGATTTCTACCAGGAGCGACCCATATCTTCCAGGTGAACATGACGACGATGGATAACGGCGTGCTGGATCCGACTGGTAATACGGCACCAGCAGTTGGGCCGGCCCTGGTCAGTACCTATCCCGAAATAGAAGGTTTCGCCCGAATTTATCGACCCGGTGACGTTACGGTCCGCTATCAGGAAAACGCCCGAGCAGCCAACTACTTTACCGAAAGTCGGATCCTGGCCGTCGATTCCAATTTTCTACAGATATTCCGATTTCCCGTCGTCGAGGGCGATCCTTTAACCTGTTTCCAACAGCCAAATTCAATCGTCATTTCGGAAGCCACCGCAAAAAAATACTTTGGCGATTCCCATGCAATCGGAAAAGTGCTTTTATACGATGACGATAAAAAACCCTTTGTCGTAACGGCCGTCGTAAAAGATGTGCCCGGGCAATCCACCTTTCAATTTGATATGCTCGTCCCGATCCGGACTTACCCGGAAGTAAAAAAGCGCAGCTGGAACTGGGGTTGGCTTCAAGTCAGCACCTACGTAAAGTTACGCGACAATATCCGGGTCGATAAACCGGCCATCGCTGCACTCGAAGCAAAGTTCCCGATCATGGTGAAAGAACACGCCTTCCTCCGTCAGCATCAGACATACGAAGAATTTATAAAAAAAGGCGGCCGCATGGACTATAGCCTGATGCCTTTCCTGGACGTTCATCTGGATGCGAACTCCATGGGCGTGCAGGCACGTCTCACCAACCTCGGCGACATAAAATACATTTATATTTTCTGCGCGATCGCCCTTTTCCTGATCATCCTTGCCTGCGTCAATTTCATCAACCTCTCTACGGCTCAATCGGCTACACGGGCAAAAGAAGTAGGCATCCGTAAGGTAATGGGCTCGGCAAAGTCCCAGTTGCGGCAACAATTTCTGATCGAAGCCCTCTTGTGCAGTTTCCTCGCGACGCTGCTGGCACTCGCGCTCGTAGCCCTCACCTTATCGCCCTTCAATGCCATCGCAGGAAAATCTATGACTTTTTCGTCGATCTTCAGCAACCAGACCTGGGTGCTGATCGCCGCCCTGGGAATACTGACAGGATTCCTGGCCGGGGCTTATCCCGCGTTCTACCTAACCTCTTTTAATCCAGTCACAGCCATAAAAGGCATGAAACTTTTCAAGTCGGATTTCGGGGCCCTGTTTATCCGCAACGGCCTGGTGGTCTTTCAGTTTGGTATCGCCATTACCCTCATCATATGCACCCTTATTGTTTTTAAGCAGCTGAAGTTCACGCAGGAAAGAAACCTGGGGTTAAATAAGGAAAATGTGTTAGTACTTTCATCTACTAAACGCCTGGGAGCCCAGGAAGAAGCATTCCGGCAGGAGCTAGCCAAACAAGGCTACATAATCGGCGCATCCATTTCCAGCAGCATCCCTACCAAAGGAAATTTCGGCGATGACTATGCCCCGGGGCTAACGGAAACAGATAAGCCGCTGATCAAGAACATAAGTCTCTCCTCCTTTATGGTGGATGACAATTTTATCCCTACGCTTGGCGTGCAAGTCTTGCGGGGAAGAGGTTTTTCCCGGGACTTCTCCGACTCCGCCTCAGTCATTCTAAACGAAACGGCAGTAGAAATGATCGGTTGGAAAAATGCGATTGGAAAATACCTCGACTACCCGGGTAATAGCCAGCGATTCAAAGTCATAGGGATCGTAAAGGATTTCAACGTGGCGTCTTTCCGCGAATCCATCGAGCCCTTCGCCTTATTCCATGCCTCGTCGCGGACATACGGTCTGAAGACCTCCTATATCTCTGTCAGGCTGGCCGCCGGCGACGTCAATGATCACTTACGCCGGATGGAATCGCTCTGGAAAAGTTATGCCCCCGATACCCCATTCGATTATACCTTCCTGGACAGCGAATTCAATGCCCTGTACCGCTCGGAACAACGCATGGGCGCCGTCTTCGGCATTTTTACCTTTCTCTCCATTTTCGTAGCGTGCCTCGGCCTTTTTGGGCTCTCGGTCTTTACTTCGGAACGCCGGAGAAAAGAAATTGGAGTAAGAAAAGTCCTTGGCGCTTCCAGCCAAAGCATCGTCGCGCTCCTTTCAATCGACTTCCTTCGACTGGTAATCCTGTCCGTCGTCTTCGCCTTTCCCGTAGCGTGGATCAGCATGAACCAATGGCTGAAGGACTTTGTCTATCGCACGCCAATCGGCTGGTCAGTCTTCCTGGTCGCCGGTTCGTCGGCGATAATGATCGCTCTGCTGACGATCGGCTTCCAGGCCATTCGGGCGGCCGCGGCGAACCCAGTCAAGAGTTTGAGGGTCGAGTAAATGGGGGAGGGCTTTCTGTGGCCCGATGGGCAGTCCGAGGAAAAGACAGGCTCCGAGGTAGGCGACCAGGTATAGGGACACACGGTTTCCAATGGGGAAATTGAGTGCGTATAGTATTTGAACGAACCAGGTGGCGACAAGGAACCGCCACAACAAATAAAACACGAGATTATCAATGAGGTAGTTGGCGAAGCGCTTGCCGCCGCTGGCTTGATAGAGGATGTAGGTTATGTCGTCGAGGACGTCGGGGGATTCCGAGGGGGACTCGGAGGATTCGGAGGGGGGGCCGGAGGGTTGGGAGGCGGGGATTTCAGGGATTTCGGGGGTGTTGTCCATTGGTATATGGTTGTTTTTTCGGGGGCCGTTACGGCTCCGCAAAAAATTTATGAAAGTACGGGATGGTCTCGATCCCTTTGTAGAAATTTTCCAGATTGAATTTTTCGTTTGGTGAGTGCAGGTTGTCGCTGTCGAGGCCGAAACCCATGAAGACGATTTTTATCCCGAGTTCCTTTTCGAACAACGCACAGATCGGGATGCTGCCGCCGCCGCGGACGGGGATCGGGGCTTTGTGGAATGTCGCTTCGATCGCTTTGGCGGCGGATTGGTAGGCTTTGCTGTCGATGGGCGTCATGTAGGGTTCGCCGCCGTGGTGCTCCTCCGCTTTGACGGTGACGCCTTCGGGGGCGATCGTCCGGAAGTAGGTCAGTAACTTTTCCGTGATGACCGTGGACGATTGGTTGGGGACGAGGCGGGCGGAGATCTTGGCGTGGGCCTTTGAGGGAAGAACTGTCTTGGCGCCCTCACCGGTGTAGCCGCCCCAGATGCCGTTGAGCTCGATCGTCGGGCGGATGCCGGTCCGTTCGTTGGTTGTATATCCTTTCTCTCCCCAGAGGGCCTTTACGCCGAGGTCTTTCTTGTATTCGGATTCGTTAAAGGGGGCTTGGGACATCAATTTTCGCTCCGCGGCTGTCGCTTCAACGACGTCATCGTAAAATCCGGGGATGGTAATATGATTGTTCCCGTCGTGGCAGGACGCGATCATCCGCGCAAGGATCGTGATCGGGTTGGCTACCGCTCCGCCATATACCCCGCTGTGGAGATCACGGTTTGGGCCGGTCACTTCCACTTCGATATAGCTGAGGCCGCGTACCCCGATGTCGATGCTGGGTGTCTCGAGGCTGAGCATCGCGGTATCGCTGATCAGGATGACGTCGGCTTTGAGGAGGTCCTTGTGGGTCTTGACAAACGTTGCGAGGTTGGGACTGCCGATCTCTTCTTCCCCTTCGATGATGAATTTTACGTTGGTGGGGAGGGTGTTTGTGGCGATCATCGTTTCGAAGCCCTTCACGTGCATAAAGAACTGGCCCTTGTCGTCGGCCGATCCGCGGGCATAGATCTTCCCATCCTTGATGACCGGGTCGAAGGGGCCGCTGTGCCAGAGCTCGAGGGGATCGGGTGGCTGGACGTCGTAGTGGCCATAGACAAGAACGGTTGGCTTCTTCGGATCGATGATCTTTTCACCATATACGACGGGATGACCAGCTGTCGGATAGACTTCGGCTTTGTCGACGCCGGCTTGGAGGAGGTGCTGGCGGACCGCGGTCGCGCAGGTTTGCATGTCGGCCTTGTGTTCGCTGCGGGCGCTGACGGATGGGATGCGCAGGAGGTCGAGCAATTCGGCGAGGAAACGGTCTTTATGCTGATTTTGATAGGCTTGCCAGGTGGACATATGTAGCTTTTTTTTCGGCCCGCGGGGCGGGCGGGGCGTAAAGATAGGGATTTTGGGGATCGTGGGGGGTGGGGACGCGCAGAGGTTGGGTCATTTGGTGGGGCGCCGGGCAGACCCGGGGAAGCCCTTAGACGGCGGGATTTAATGTTGACTTTTGTCAAAAGTTTCCTAACTTAGGATTCATCTACTTTTTTCCGCCCACTTTATTTTGTGTCGGTTTCCAACCTGTAGTTTCGCCTTGATAACGTGTATCAAATGGGCTGTGTCCTCTTGCTGTTCATCGATTTTTTTCGGGGGGGTCAGGCGCCCAGGGGTTGCTTGCTGCTGTGATGTTTGCGATTGGGGGTCACGGTGGCGAGGGTCCATTCGACCCGCTCTTCGAAGGCGTGTTTTCGGACGTCGCAGTTTTCCTTTGTACAAATCCGGCAGGAGAAGTCGAGACAGGCATCGGAGTGCACAAAAAACTCCATGGACTCGCCGAATTTACGCTTGACCAGCGAGGTAAAGGCATCGATCTCGGCATGTGCTTCGAGGACGTTGAGGTACCAGGGCACGGTCAGGTGACAGTCGACATGGAGGCCATCCCCATATTTGATGACCCTGAGATTGTGCAGGTCGATCCAGTTCTCGCGGCGATGTTCGTTGAGATACGAGATCAGGTCCTGTAACAGCTGCCGGTCTGCTTCATCCATGATGACGGCGATGGATTTTCTTAAGATGTGATACCCTGTATACAGGATCAGCCCGGCAAAAAATAGGGCGACGACGCCATCGAGCCAGGGCAGCCTGGTGTACCGGATCAGGACCAGGCCGACGATGATGCCGGCGGTGGACCAGGTGTCGGTCTGGAGATGCTTGCCGCCCGCGACCAGTTGTATGGAGTTGTTGCGTTTTCCTTTCCGCACACAGTATGTTCCGACGATAAAATTGACGATCGCGGTGAAGGCGATGATGTAGATGCCCTGGTCAAGCTTTTGGAGCTGGTTGGGGTGGATGAGGTCCGTGATCGCCTCATAAATGATGATCAGGCCGGCCATGGTGACGAGGGCTCCCTCGACGGCTGCCGAGAGGAATTCGGCTTTGCCATGACCGTAGGGATGGTCTTCATCGCTGGGTTTGGCGGCGATATGGAGGCTATAGAGGCCGATGAGGCCGGCGAGGACATTGACGGTGCTTTCGAGGGCGTCGGTGAGGACGGCGACGGATTGGGTGAGGTAGTAGGCGGCGAGTTTGCACAGAAAGAGGATGATGGCGATGATGGCGACCCAGCGCTGGGTGGAGATATTTTCGGCGCTTTTTGTCATGCTGTGGGATGGGGGCCCAAGGTAGGGAAAATTAAGATGCGGCGGCTTCGCGGCGGCTGCGAAGGCGCTGGATGAATTTGCGGATTCGGCGGGTTACGCGGAAATAGGATTCCTTGTTGAATATGTTCGAATCGTGCATGGCTTTGTAGGTGAGAAAAATGCCGATCGGGAAGAGGACATAGGTGGCCATCCACATGCCGCCGATGGGGCCGAGAACGCCCTCTTTGACAAATTTCTTTCCGAAATTGTTCAGGAGGAAGAAGATCACGAAGAAAACGATGGCAAAGATTATCGGCAGGCCGATCCCGCCTTTGCGGATGATCGAGCCGAGGGGGGCGCCGATGAAAAACATGACGAGGACCGCGACGGCGAGGGTGATCTTCTCGTGCCAGGCGATCTGGAACCCACGCAGGTTGTTGATCTCATTCTCATATAAGACGATTGGCTGGTCGACGCCGACCTTGGCATTGTTGATCGCGGAATTGGAATGTTCGATAACGGCGACGCGGACGGAGTCGGGCAGGAGGTCTTCGAACGTGAGCGGGGGCGGCTGCGGCTGGGTCGCCAGGCGGTTCATGGCCTGGCCGCCGGGGATCGGGGTGGGGAGATGGATTGCGGACTGGCCGTACTTTCCGGCGGAGGGGGATTTTGGTGGGGGGGAGGCAGCCTGGACTTTGTCAACCGAGTCGCGGGCGTGGCGGGCCTTCGTCCAGGTCCTGCGGATGCTGTCGGTGACGTAGGTTTTTGCAACCAGGTATTTGGACCAGGCGGTGTCCTTGTCGATCTTATTCCAGGCGGGGCTGTCGATGTAATTGGAGAACTTCATGTTGTTGTCCACCCTTTGCGCTGCCTGGGCGACATATTTAGCGTCGATTTTTTTGATGCTGTCGATGGCTTTGGTCAACTGGGGTATGGTCAACATCTGGTTGTTGTTCTTGAACGTGCTGTCGGCGGTCTTGTTCATCCGGAAGGAGCTCAGGTCCATCACCTTCTTATACGTATCAAACGACATGCGGACGAGTTGGGAGCCGTACTGGCCGCCATTGGCCTTTTCCTGGTAACGGGATCCGGACTTCAATATGAATTCGAGGGATTGCCTGTCCGGCGTGACGATCATCTTCCCGCTGTCGGCGATGATCACGTTGTCCTGCGTGCCGCCATTTTGCTCGTAGATCACGACGTCGCGGATCGTGGAGTCGTCCTTCTCCTTCTTTCCGATCTTGATCACGAACCCTTCGATGCGGTCATAAAACACCCCCTCCTTTATATCAAACGCCGGTTTGGTGACGATGATATCATATTTGATCGTGTTCATTCTGAGGTTGGCGATCGGAAGGATATTGTTATTGAAGTAAAAGGCGATGATGGTCAGGAGGAGGCTAACGAAGAAGAGCGGGCGCATGAATCTTAGGAGGGAGATCCCGGCGGACTTGATGGCGATCAATTCGTAGGTCTCACCGAGGTTACCGAGCGTCATGATCGATGACAGGAGGACGGCAAGCGGCATGGCGAGCGGGACCAGGGTTGCGGCGAGATACATGACCAGCCGCCCGACGGTAAGCGCGTCGATCCCTTTGCCAACCACGTCGTCGATATAGAGCCAGAAGAATTGGAGGACGAGTACGAATAAGGTGATAAAGAAAGTAGCGATAAAGGGGCCGATGAATGCCTTTACGATGAGGAGATCCAGTTTTTTGAAGAGACGGTTCACGGTGGTATCTTTATCGAATGGGTGCAAAGTTACAATTTTCGGCAGAGGAAATGCGGCTGGTGTCCGATCCGGCGTGGATTTTAACGAAGAATTCGGTGGTCCGGAAGGTGGTGGAACTTTTCGGGGAGTTGAGTGGGGAATGGCCCGGGATGTTGTCGTGGGATGGAGGGCCCAAAATATCCCGGGGCGAGCAATATAAGGGCTTGCCGTGGGTGATGCTGGATTATCCGAGGGTTTTCGGAAAGGAGGATATTTTAGCCATCCGGACGATGTTCTGGTGGGGTCATTACTTTAGCGTCACGCTGCATTTGAAAGGGGCCTATTTACGTACATACTTGCCTGTTATTCTCGCGCGGCGGGTTGAATTGGAGGCAGCGGGGTTTTGGCCGGGCGTTTCGGCGGATGAATGGGAACATGATCATCGGCCAGGCGCGTGGGAGATCGATGACCGGTCTTTTCTGAAGGTCTCGGCGAGGTGCGAATTGGATCAGTCGGCGTCTTTGACAGAGAAGTTCGGGATCCTGGCGGGGATATTAGTTACTACCTAGCCGGTGAAAGAGATCCTTCACCTGGTAGCTCCAGAGTTGCGTCTGGTCCTTCACGTCGCCTTTGCCCGCGAAATCACTAATGACAAGGATTGTCTGGTTGGTGACTTCCGACTTCTCGATGCGGAATTCAAAGAATTCTTCGGCAGGTGCGTCCATCCAATGGAAGCGGATGAACTTTTCGAATTCGGTTTCGGTTACTTCCGCCTTATCGGTGGTTCCGTTCCAGGAGAAGCTAAAGACATTATCCCGTTCATCGACTTTATCTGCGAACCACTCCTGCAGTCCTGCCGGAGTGCTTAAGAATTCAAACAAGATCGAGGGCGAACATCTGACCGGATACTCTACAGTAAACAATTGTTTCTTCATCTAGTGCTTTTGATTCGTGGCCATCAACAACCTTGGCTTTAAGGATGTTCAAACCGGCTTTGTGCAATAATAGAAAAATAATTGGTGCGTCAAAATTTTTTTTCCGCTATGTGTACTTTTTACCATGAGGTATTTTTTAAGCAAATTTTAATACACCACCATTGATTATCAATGTTTTGTGAAATAAAGTTGGGAAACCATGCGAAAATTGTTATATTGTTAAGTTATATTCGGGACTAATAGGCGGGCGATCGATACAAGAAAAGGTTAAATTATTCGTTTTCAAGGTGGACCACTACCAATATTTCAACCGATTTCATCTATATCATATCGATTAAAAGCAGTACCTAAAAACCCTTTAAACGCCCTCTGCCTATGAGCATGCGTCAACTGAAGATCACGAAGAGTATTACGAATCGTGAATCTCAGAGCCTGGAGAAATACCTGCAGGAGATTGGAAAAGTGGAGTTGATCAGTCCCGAAGAAGAAGTCAAACTCGCCATCCGTATCAAGCAGGGAGATCAAAAAGCTCTCGACAAACTTACCAAGGCGAACCTTCGCTTTGTCGTGTCCGTAGCCAAGCAGTATCAGAACCAGGGGCTTTCCCTGCCTGATCTGATCAATGAAGGCAACCTGGGTTTGATCAAGGCCGCTCAGCGGTTTGATGAGACCCGCGGCTTTAAGTTCATTTCCTACGCCGTTTGGTGGATCCGTCAAAGTATTCTGCAGGCGCTTGCCGAGCAGTCACGGATCGTCCGGCTTCCTTTAAACAAGGTGGGGCTTACGAATCGGATCCAGAAGGCATATAGTCAGCTGGAGCAGGAGTTCGAGCGTGAACCTTCGGCGGAGGAGCTGGCGGAGGTGCTGGAGCTGGATATCGAAGAGGTTTCCTCTTCACTTGGGATCGCGGCGCGGCATGTGAGCATGGATACGCCGTTATCGGAAGGGGAGGACAACACCTTAATCGATGTGCTGGAGAATCCGAATGCGGAGATGGCCAATGCGAATATCGAACATAAAGAGTCCCTGAAACAGGAGATCGACCGGAGTTTGAAGACGCTGACGGAGCGGCAGAAGGAGGTGATCTGTTTCTTTTTTGGGATTGGGGTGGATCATCCGATGAGCCTGGAGGATATCGGTGAGAAGTTCAACCTGACGCGCGAGCGGGTCCGGCAGATAAAAGATAAGGCGATTACTAAACTGCGCAGCAATTCGCGCTCTAAAATGTTGAGGAGTTATTTGGGAATATAATTTTACACTAACCGGCCGGAGGCCGGTTGACCGATAGGTCAGACATAAGACGTTTGCGGAAAATTCGCAAATTTATTTGAAGGCGAATTTTCCGCATATTTTCAATACTTTTGTGGTCCTAATTTTGGGTGAATGTAGCTTCGGTTACATTCACCTTCTTATTTTGTAAACTATGTTTGAGAATTTGTCGGAACGGCTTGAAACAGCCTTTAAGCAGATCAAGGGGGAGGGCCGGATCACCGAGCTCAATATTGCGGCGACCGTGAAGGATATCCGGCGGGCGTTGATCGATGCGGATGTCAACTATAAGATCGCGAAGGAGTTTACCGATACGGTGCGGGAGAAGGCGCTTGGGCAGAAGGTGCTAACGGCGGTGTCTCCCGGCCAGCTGATGGTCAAGGTCGTGAAGGACGAGCTGGTTTCCCTGATGGGGGGTAGTGAGGCGGAGTTCAACGCGAAGGGGTCGCCGGCGGTTATCCTGATAGCGGGGTTGCAGGGTAGCGGTAAGACTACGTTTAGTGGGAAATTAGCCAATTATTTGAAGGTTAGGAAAGGGTTGTCGCCCCTGCTGGTGGCGGCGGATGTCTATCGTCCCGCGGCCATCGAGCAGCTGCGGGTGCTTGGGGAGCAGATCGGGGTGGATGTTTATAGTGAGCCGGAGAACAAGAATCCAGTAGAGATCGCGCAGCATGCGGTCCGGGAGGCGCGGAGTAAGAACAAGAATGTCGTGATCGTGGATACGGCGGGGCGGCTGGCGATCGATGAGGCGATGATGCAGGAGGTGGCGGCGGTGAAGGCGGCGATTAATCCGGGGGAGGTACTTTTCGTCGTGGATTCCATGACGGGCCAGGATGCGGTCAATACGGCAAAGGCTTTTAATGACCGGCTGGACTTTACGGGTGTGGTATTGACTAAGCTGGATGGGGATACCCGGGGCGGGGCGGCCTTGTCGATCAAGTATACGGTGGCCAAGCCGATCAAGTTTATCTCGAGCGGGGAGAAGTTGGATACGCTGGACGTCTTCTATCCCGAGCGGATGGCGCAGCGGATCCTGGGGATGGGGGATATTACGACGCTGGTGGAGAAGGCCCAGGAGCAGTTCGATGAGGCGGAGGCGAAGAAGCTGGAGAAGAAGATCCGGAAGAATCAGTTTGATTTTGAGGACTTTATGCAGCAGCTGCAGCAGATCAAGAAGATGGGAAACATCAAAGACCTGCTGGGGATGATCCCGGGGGTGGGGAAGGCGGTTAAAGACCTGGATATCAGCGATGATTCGTTCAAGGGGATTGAGGCGATCATCCGGTCAATGACGCCGTTTGAGCGGGCAAATCCCGATGTAATTGACGTATCGAGGCGTCGGCGGCTGGCGCTTGGCGCGGGCAAGGATATCGCGGACGTGAATGCGTTTCTGAAGCAGTTCGAGCAGATGAAGGCGATGATGAAGCAGATGAATAAGATGCCGATGGGGGCGTTGAAGCGGAGGTAGGGGGTTTGGGGGCTTGGCGCGGCGCGGGATGCGTGTTTTCAGGCGGGAAGGGCACGGAAATTGCTGATAATGTGTACTGTAGACATTATTCCACTATGTTAAATCGATAATTGGGCCTTAAAATTTTCCCCGCAATATTCGCTCGTTAATTCCTGAAGTATTATTTTTGAAATGTGATTCGTGAGTGCTAGATTTGCACTCCCAATTTTGGACAGTAACCTTATTAGTTCACGCATTTAAATTTCTATTTAAAATGCCAGTTAAAATCAGACTGCAACGTCATGGGTCTAAGAAAAGGCCATTTTATTTCATCGTAGTGGCCGATGCCCGTGCGCCGAGGGATGGTAAATTCATCCAGAAAATCGGTACGTACAATCCTTTAACAGTTCCCGCTTCCGTTCAGCTCGATCGCCAGAAGGCGCTGGATTGGCTGCACAAAGGTGCTCAGCCGACCGATACGGTCCGTCGCATCCTTTCGTACAAGGGAGTATTGTATCTGAAACATTTACTGCGTGGTGTCAAATTAGGGTTATTCGATGACGCGGCTGCGATGGAGAAATTCCAGAAGTGGCATGGCGAGCATGAGATAGCCCTGAAGAAACGCGCAGAAGAGAACCGGAAAGCACGGCCTGGTCGTCGTGGCCCCGGTGGTCCTCCGATGAGGAGGGTTGGCGGTCCGGATCGTGGAGAGCGGCCCGAGCGTGTTGAACGTGTCGAGCGTCCCGAGAAAAAGATTGAGAAGAGTGAAGGCGGGCCCAAGCAGGAGGCGTAAATTTTCAAATTACTTATTTTTGGAAGGAGGTCGTGTGGCCTCCTTTTTTTTATGAACTCTAATTATAGAAATATTGGGAAGATTGTGGCTGTCTTCGGGCTGTTGGGAGAGGTCGTGCTGCAACATCGGCTTGGCAAAAAAACGGGTCTGAAAGGCTTGAAGGCGATCTTTCTTGAGGAGCGTTCTGACGAGATGTTGCCATGGTTTATTGAGGGTACTCGGGTGAAGAGTGATACGGAGTTATATTTGAAGTTGGAGGGGTTGGATACGAAGGAGGCGGCGAGGAAGGTGGTGCAGAAGGAGGTTTGGTTGCGGGAGGAGGACTTCGTGCAGTTTGCGGGGCGATCGGCGCCGATCTCGATGGTAGGGTTCCGGTTGTTTGATGGGGGGATGGATCTTGGGGAGATTCTTGAGGTGATCGAGCAACCGCATCAGGTCTTGTGCCGGATCGATCTGGCGGGGAAGGAGGCGTTGATCCCGGTGCATGAACAGACGCTGCGGCGGGTGGATGTTCGGAAGCGCGAGGTTCACGTTGAGCTGCCGGAGGGATTGTTGGATGTGTATCGGTGACCGTTGCGGCGATTGAGGGGTTAATGATTGAGCCGGAAGAAAATAGGCTGGGACACATACGCTTCGACAACGCGTCCGCCGTCGACCTCGGGGTCCCATCTCCCCGACTTTTTTATTACATCGAGCGCCACCTCATCCAGCGATGGATCACCTGATGATCTACTCACCGAAAAGTCACTAATTTTTCCATCTATTGCCACCTTGAATCGGATGTAGACGTCTCCTTGAGGGTGATGTTCAATCACGAACCGATGGTTGATCAGCGCACGCTCGAAATACGCCTGCCAGTTGTCCGGGCCGCCCGGATACGCGGCGAAAGCGGAGAAGTCTTTGATCGCTTTATTCACCGTGCCGTCTTCCTTATAGGCAACAACCCTGCTTGCCCTTCCTTTCAAATACATTGCCTTGCCGGAAGGCTGCCCCGAGGGGTAAAACCCGATCCAGGGGCCGTCGCGTTGTCCTTCCTTCCAACTGCCCGTTGTCTTGATCTGGCCGTTTGGATACCAGGTCGTGTCGGGGCCGGACAAGGTAAGATTCTGAAAGGTGCAATATTGGCTGCGTTTTCCGGTCGAGTCAAACCATATTAATGGGCCATTATTAATTCGATGGGCACTGTCTACAAACATCCCGATAGAATGGATTTGGCCATTGGGATAGTATTGCGTGTACTGCCAGCCGGTGGACATCCTGGTTACCGCGTCCTGGGCGGTGCAGCGTAAGGAAGCGAGAAAAATAACTGCGGTTAAAATGTGTCTCATGTGGAAAAAGTTAATGCGACACTTCCAGTCTGAATTCGATGGGTATTTTTTTGTAGGACCTCACGATGCGGCCGTTCTGCATGCCGGGCACCCATTTCCCGCTGGCTTTGACGACTCGGACGGCTTCTTCGCGGAGGCCTCCTTGAGTCGGCCCGCTGATTGCCTGCACATCGGTGACCATGCCATCCGCATGGACGATGAACTGGACCCACACCTTACCCTTGATCTCATTGTTGACCGCATCATCGGGGTAGTGGAGCGTGTGGTTGAGGAAGCGGATCCAGGCGGTGTCACCACCGGGGTAGCTGGCTTCGACCTCAAGCTTGACAAAGGTGCGGTCGTCCTTACTGGTATCCTGGTATTGGGCGCGAGCGGTGCCCGTGAGGGCGGCGAGGAAAATGAGGGTCGTTAGCAGGAGTTTCATGCTTAAATATAATGGTTTCATCTTTCAAATATAGGGGGTGTTGTGATATCTTGCAAATAATGGATACGTCGGGCGCATATCTGAGGCTTCGGGAGCAGGTATGGATTTTGCACCTTTATCGTCATGATCTCAAACGCTATACATAAACGGACAAATCTATTGGCAACCTATGCTTTCCGGCGCGTCTTTGACCGGGTGGACAAGGAGGCGGTCAGGAGGGGAGTGGATGAAATGGGGCTAAATGGCTTTATCAAACACTGTGCGCGGCTGGCGGCGACGACGGGTTTTGTCTCGGGTATCGGCGGGGTCGCCACGGCGGTGATTGGGGTGCCGGCGGATATGTTGAACTGCCTGACGCAGCAGTTCAGGGTTACTCTCGGGGTTATCTATGCGAAGACCGGAGATTGCGAAGTGAGCTTTGAAGATTTCATGGCAATCGTGGCCATTTCGATCGGTTTGGAGGCGGGTGTGATCATCACCAAATCGGTTTTGATCCGGATTGCGGAGCGACTGCTGGTGCGGATGAGCGAGCGGACAGCGGCGCGAATCGTGCCAATATTGGGTGCGGCGATCGGCGGGACGATGAATTACTACTTTATAAAAGGCATCGGGGCTTCTCTGAAGCGCATTGTGGCGGATCGGGCGCGTTGAGCGATTCCTGATTTTCAGTACCTTCACGTTATGGCATATTATATACGGGTGCTGGGTCTGCAAGATATCGACATCCACCTGGATGATCTCTCGGTTGAGTTGAAGACTGCCGGGCTCAACGCCGTTTTCGAACTGGGCGAGGCCTGTGAGCCCCGGAAATGGTCGATGCTGGAGGTGAGGGCGGATCGCGGGGCTAAATTAGCGCAAATCGAGCGGAATAGCGTGGCGCCGGGAAAGCTGGCACAGCAGGAACTGGATGAGTTCAGAGCGATCATCCGCGTGCATCAGCCGCTCTCGGCGGTGCATTGGCTGGACAGCTATTTCGGGCGAATTAAGGTAGTCTACGCTTTCCGCGTCCTGGATGCGGCGTTGCTGGAAGATAATTTTGAGATTGTAAGCACGGTGAAGACCGCGATCTGGACACGGACCGGCGGCTTGCTGCAGAACGACCTGGAAGGGTTTTCCAACGATAACGGGGATCATATTCTTTGGCAGTTCGCGGATGATGTCACCGGGGACAAATATTGCGCGGTGTTAGAGAACGGGGTTTGGGTCCGGTTCCGAATGGACCTTGGCGATCCGTTTCAGCGAATGGCGTTCTGGGCGGGAGAAGTGCCGCAGATGGCGGTGAGGTTATAGGGGCGGATGGCGGTGAGGTTATAGGGGACGGGTTGAGGGCGTTGGATCGCGTGGCTGGTTTGGCGAGGGTTGGCTGGTGCTGCGGCCTCAGAAATAATTTCTTCGGCGGAAGTCAAAATACAATTTGTCAAGAGCGGGATCCTGGGGGAAGTCGGTTGTCAGTTGCTCGAAGAGACTCTCGGCCTCCTTCGTACAACCGGCGTTCTCGTATTGTTCTATCCGTTGCAGGAGAACGGCGAACCCGCCGATGGAGTCCGGAGTGATCGGGGGCAATTGGGGAAGGATGGCGGAGTCATTTACCAACACGATATGATTGGAGTCGGCGAACTGGAGCCGGCCGGATTCACCGACGATATCCAACGTCCAGGTGTAGGTGTTCCCTGCTGTCATGCGGCCGGGAAAATGGACCACGGCCTGGGTGTCGATGATGACGGTGTCGTAACAAAGCCGGCCGTCGGGGTTGCGCAGACGGAGGAAGTATTTACGGGCCCAATAGACGTTGCGCCAGCGGAAGATGAGGCTGTCCATTGAGGTGGCGTAAGCCGGGCGGGGTGCGATGACGAGGGCGGGGTTTTGGGAAGGACGGGTTGAAGCGCGGGGAGTCGGGGAGGTATGGGCGAGGGTACCTGAGGTGTTGGTGTTTGTGGAGGCGAGGGTACCTGAGGTGTTGGTGTTTGTGGGGGTGAGGGTACCTGAGGTGCTGGTGTTTGCGGGGGTGGAGGCGGGGCTGTGTTTCGGGGTAACGGCGGCGCGGTTGGGAGGGGCTGGTTGGATGACTTCGGCCCACGACAACGAGAGATACTGAATGAGAATCGAATCGCGGACGCGGGTATGTTGCATTTTACCGATGTCGTCCATCGTATAAGTGCCTTTGCCGCGCAGCCGGACATAACTTGTATCGTGGTCGAAGAGGGTGATCTCGGCGACGTTGTCGACCAGGGTTATCTTGTCGCCCTGGTGTAACCAGCTATGGGCAAGGACGAGTCTCGATGCGCCGCGGGCAGGGTTGCAGTTGATCGTGCCGGCGGTAAAGTAGACGCCGTAGGCCGGACGTTGACTGCTGGCGGTGTGTCCCAGGGTCAGGAGACCGGCGAGGAGCAGGCTGATCGTGACAGAATGTTGCATGGAAGTAGACGTATTCAAAGATAATGAAGAGGGGGGAAAATAAATTTGGTTTGTATCACAAACTAGATTACATTTACGATGTATTTGTGTTTTCTGATGTAAACTTGTTAATATGACACCTGAAGACAGAATCTTGTTACCGCAGGAGAGCCTGGCGCTGATTGCGGAAGCCATTCGGAAGACGAAGGAGAATTTCAGGTGCAACAGCCGGTTTTTCCTGTTGTGGGGTTGGTTGATCGCTGCGGCGAGCCTGGGTTTTTTCCTTTTGCGGCAGTACACGGAGACCCGGTTTTTCTTTTTGCCGTTCCCGGTTTTGGCGACGGCGGGGATTGTTACTACGCTCGTTTGGTACAGGCAACTGAAGTCCAAGTCGCCAACGGAGACGTATCTGGGCTATTTTGTCAACCGGTTGTGGATGGTGCTGGGGATTAGTTTTATTCTGGTGGTATATATTTCCGTTAGCCGGGGATGGCCGCCGTTCCTCTATACGCTGATCGTGGCGGCTATCGGGACGATGGTCTCGGGGCTGGCGATGAAGTTCAGGCCACTGGTGTGGGGCGGAGTACTTTTTATGGGGGCGGCGGTGACGGGGGTCTATCTTCCGGATGCATATTTACCGTTGCTGACGGTGCTGGCGATGGTCGGCGGATATCTGGTTCCGGGCTATCTATTGAAATCGGCACATGAATAATCCCGAGATGTATAATGAATTGGATCCGGTGTTGAGTACGCCGGTGCGGCTGGCGATCGTCTCGGCGCTGGTGAAGCTGAAGCAGGCTGATTTCAATTATCTGATGGAGGTCACGGGTACGACGCAGGGCAATATGTCTCATCAGCTGAAAAGGTTGTCGACGGAAGAATATGTTGAAGTGATCAAAACGTTCAAGGGCAGTTACCCGCATACGATTGTGAAACTGACGACGAAGGGGAGGAAGGCGTTTGAGCAGTATGTGGAGGACATCAAAAAATATCTTCATTTATAAGATAATTTTTTTTGCTTATTTAGTTTGTATCACAAACTACATTAACGAATTAAAACTAAAATTGTATGGAAAACATTCAATCGCTTCGGTTTCGGGGTCCGCATTTGGGCATGCTGGCGGTGATTTTTGCCGCACTGTTTATTTTTGGGCTTTCGTATGTGATCACGTTTACACCGGGCGCGCCGCATTATCCCAACCCGTATGATCCGGCGGCGGCGATCACGGCGTATTTCCGGGAGCATCCGCATGATGCGTTGATGTGCATGTTCTTTCAATTTATGTCGGCCATTCCGTTGGGGCTGTTTACGGTGACGGTATGGACCCGGCTGAGGTGGTTAGGGGTGAAGGCGGTTGGTCCTTCGATCGCGTTATTGGGCGGTCTGCTGACGACTGTGACCATGATTGTTGGATCCATGATTGGTTGGACAATGGTGTTTCCGGGTGTGGCAGCGGATGAGGGCGTGTTGCGGGCGCTGTACTATATTGGATTTGGAATCGGCGGGGTCGGCTATTCAGTACCGATGGGGCTGCTGATCGCGGGGATTGCTGTTCCGGCGGGCTTCATGCGGCTGCTGCCGCGCTGGGTGGTGGGGTTCGGGATTATTTTGGGCATCATTGGGGAGACGAGTTGTCTGGCGCTGTTGTCGCCGAAGCTGACGTTGCTGATCCCGCTGACGCGGTTTCCGGGGTTTATCTGGTTGATGATTACGGGGTTTATGCTGACGGCGCGGAAGGGCAAGCGGGAGATGATTTCGACTATACGGTAACCATTAGATGGGATTTTTTTTTATATTCGCTAGGTTTTTTGAATTTCTTTTTTTTATATTCGTATCGTCCATTAAACTTTAGTCCCTTCCCACCTGAAGACCTCACACTGTCCGAGGCACACGATCAAAATACCATCGTTCACTAAACTCACAGCTTCTATGAGACGCGCCTTCTTTGCCGTGCACGACATGTTGCACGCCTTCTTCCGGGCTTTCCGCGTATTCACTTCTGACTTACTGGCTTTCTCATTTCCCATTCAGTAACGATTAACTGAAACCCAAGCTTATGTCTACTACACGGGGCTTATCCCTGGTGGCGTGGCTGTGCCTTGCCACGGTGGCTACTGGCGCCCAGTCGGTCGATTCGACGATCGGGCAGGTGGCTGATTTTCCCAACAAACTTTTTAATAAGATCACGGCGCAGTCGGCGAAGCTAGAGCAGCGGCTCGAGCGCCAGACCCAGCGGTACCTGGAGCGCATGGCGCGCAAGGAGGCGAAGATCAGGGCGGAGCTGTACAAGTCCGACTCGGTGAAGGCGGCGGCGCTCTACCCGCAGGACCCGCAGCAGCAGTATGCGGCATGGATGCAGAAGTTCCGGGAGGACAGCAGCCGGGTCTTTAGCTCGATGGGGCCGGAGTATCTGCCGCATGCCGATTCGCTGAACGGGATGCTGGGTTTTCTGAGCAAGAACCCGTCGGTGTTGCAAAGTGGCGTCGCGCAGCAAGCGCAGGCAGCGGAGGTGCAAGCCAAGGCACAGGCGGCGCTGGCGCAGGTGCAGCAGTTCCAGGCGAAGCTGCAGGACGCCGATGCGATCAAACAATTCATTGCGGCACGGAAGGCGCAGCTCCAGCAGTATCTCAGTCAGTATACGCAGGTACCGGGAGGGGTGAGCAGCGCCTTGCAGGGGTACAATAAGGAGGCTTACTATTATGCGGAGCAGGTGCGGGAGTACCGGCAGATGCTGAACGATCCGGACAAGATGATCCAGACGGCGATGGGGCTCGTGGAGAAATTGCCGGCGTTTGCGAGCTTCATGAAACAAAATAGTTTTCTGGCGGGGCTGTTCGCCGTGCCGTCGGGCTATGGCGATCCGCAGGGGTTGAGCGGGATGCAGACGCGCGACCAGGTGCTGTCGATGATCCAGAGCCAGATCGGACAGTCGGGGGGCAGCGGAATGTCTGCCTTGCAGAGCAGTCTGAATACGGCGCAGCAGGATATCAACAACCTTCACAATAAACTGAGTTCGCTGGGTGGTGGGAGCGGGGATATGGATGCGCCGAACTTCAAACCGAATGACCAGCGGACGAAAACTTTTTTGCAGCGGCTGGAGTATGGGACGTATTTCCAGACGACCCCGGCGACGACGTACTATCCGAGCTATAGCGATCTGGGGCTGACGCTGTCCTATAAGTTGGGCCACCAGAACCTCATCGGAGTGGGCGCCAGCTACAAGCTTGGCTGGGGTCGGCCGATCCAGCATATCGCTTTATCGAGCCAGGGGGTGGGATTAAGATCCTTCGTCGATATCAATCTTAAAAAGAGTTTTAGTCTGACGGGTGGGTATGAGTTGAACTATCTGACGCCGTTCAGCAGTTTCCAGGATATCCGGCTGTTAAGTCGGTGGACACCGAGCGGGCTCATTGGGGTGAGTAAGACGGTGTCGATGAAGAGTACAGTATTCAAGAAAACGCAAATAAGTCTGTTGTGGGACTTCCTGAGTTATCAGCAGGTACCCAGGACGCAGCCGATCGTGTTCAGGGTCGGATATTCCTTCTAAAAAAATAATTATCAGCCACCATGAAGAAGCTTTTTTCAGGCCTGTTGCTAACCATTTGTTGTGTGCTTTTTTGGCCGTTTGACCGCCTTGTTGCTCAAAGTTCGTCGGGCGCCAGCATGGATCAAATCAAGGATGTGGTCCCGCCTTCCCCCGATGCGTCGTCGCTGGGTGAATATGCCGACTGGCCGGTCAACCTGTATACCGGACTGCCGACGATCGAGATTCCCATCTATACGCTTCAGGGGCGCACCATCAGCGTCCCCATCACCCTCAGTTATCATGCTTCAGGCATCAAAGTCGGCGAGACGTCATCCTGGGTTGGTCTGGGCTGGGCCCTCAATGCAGGTGGGGTGATCACGCGGTCGGTGGTCGGGCTACCGGATGACTGGGCGTATGAAGGTTATCTGTCCATGCGGCAATACTATAATAATCCGGGTAGTTTGTTATCGGGGACGGTACCTGCCAACCAGGACAGCACCTTTACGGTTCAGGCGGGTGAGGGGCAGGCGGATGGGATGCCGGATGATTTTATGTTCAATGCCCAGGGACGAAGTTACAGGTTGATTTTCGAAGGGAACGGCCAAATCCGGACTCAGCCGGAGAGTAACCTGAAGGTCACGTGCAACTGGAACAATGAAACCTGGCAAGTCATTTTGGAAGATGGTACGGTGTTGAACTTCGGCGGATACAGCGCGACGGAGAATGTCACCAATCTGATTGCAGGTGGAGGGGAGAATAATGGAACCGCAATGATGACGGCCTGGTTCCTCACGTCGATCGTATCGCCGGCCGGGGAAACGGTCAGCTTTACCTACTCGGGAATGACGTTGAATCAACATTTTGGAATATCGCAGACGGATTACCTGGTAAATTCGCTAAATGGCAACACCCCCACTCCGGGTTATGGAACGGGCTTCCGGACGGGGTTGGCGACCTGCGGGTGCACGGCTCCAAATCAGTTGGTTAACTGGGGCTCAAACATTTTGAATACCAATGGGCTCCAGACGACCGGCACGTTTGTGCTTAGCAGCATTCAGACCGATCTCGGCCGGGTTGACTTCTTCCAGGACGCCACGATGCGGCAAGATCTGAACGGCGGCTATGCATTGGACAGTATCAAGGTATACAACAAGCTTGCGGGTCAGTACATCCGCGAGTTTGTGCTCTCGCATTCCTATTCGACGGCGAGCCAAAGCACTACCATTGACCAGTCAGCCCCCGACACTCATGCCCGATATCGCCTTCACCTCGACAGTCTCACAGAATGGTCGACCGACAAATCGCTCGACCAAAAATGGAGATTTTATTATAATTCGATGACGTTGCCCGCTCAGACCTCATTTGCCCAGGATCATTTGGGGTATTATAACGGTCAGGTCAATAACCAGACATTGCAGCCAGAGATACTCACCACGAATGCGCTTTATTGCCCGGGTTTCACATCGCCCGATTACCTGATCGCGAACCGCTCTTTTAGTGGTTATTATACGGGAGCGGAATCCCTCCAGGAGATCGTTTATCCGACGGGCGGCTATACCATTTTCAATATGGAGCCGAACAGCTATCCTTCGACTATCGATGTACAGCAGGGAACCAACATGCCTGACCTGCTGGCACTTGGTATGAACACACCTACCCCGTGGACAAATACCAAATCGGATACCTTCCGGATCACACAATCACAAACGGTATACCTGGACGCCAAAGCTTTGTTTAGTACCGATATCGCGCAGGACTATGGTCAGACGACTACGATAGCGGAAGTTGTCATTAAAGGGATCGGCAGCAATAACAGTTCAGACGGCGGGACAATGGCTTTTAATAAAACGACCGGTGAGCAGACTGCCTATTACTTTCTGAAAGATACGGGCACCTATGTTATGACGATGTCTTGCCCGCCCATGGTGCAGGCTGATTTTACGTTGAGCACCAGCTATGCAGACGTCGAAGTAATTTCGTTTACTTACCGGCGCTCATTGGGTATCCAGACCGTCCCGGTCCTGGTTGGAGGCCTTCGGCTCCACAGCCAGCTGGAATATGACAACCTCAATAACGCTCAGCCTGCGATCAGGCGGTTTTATCAGTACGCTTCGCCGCTGGTGATCAACCCGCTCGATACGATCAACGGGTACATGTCGAACCTGCAGGTAGAAGAGGGAACATCGGACGGGGAAGAATGCAACTATTCGCTGACACGTGGTGGAGTTAACTGCTGGCAATACTTCCTGGTCCGGAATTCCAGTACCAGATCTGCCCTTGGATCAGTGCAAGGAGGGCCGATCGGCTATGGACAAGTGACGGAGCTGGAGGATTCGATGGGCGTCAATGGATCCACCGTTTATACATACTATAACCATGATGATGATCTCGGACTAGGATCCAACACCTATTTTCCTTATCCACCTTTAGGAACCACCGACTGGCGGCGGGGGCTGCTCCTTACGAAAACTACCTACAATGCCGCCAATCAGCCGCTGACCAAGCTGGCCAACACCTATTCTTTTTTCTCGAATCAATATTTATACATTATCGGCTGGAAGGCGGCGACGATCTATCAGTATGGCGAGGTCCCGCTTCAGGAGGCCGACATGACAAAGGCGCAGGTAACGGATATGACGGAACAGGTGCAGAAACTTACCACGGTTGAAACGACCTATGATCCCAGTACCGGCGATTCGTTGGTGAAGAACCTTACGTATTACTACGACGATTCACTGAATACACAGCCGATCAGGACGCTTTACTTCGATAGCCGGCAGGATTCGGTGCTGAGCTATGCCCGCACGGCGTTGGAGGAGCCGGCCATTAATGGGAGCATTCCGCTTAGCGCAACGGCTGTCCTGGCGATCGATTCCATGGTGTCCAAGAACATGGTAGGGCCGACCCTGGAAACGGAGCAATACCGGCAAAGCACACTTGCTAAAAAGACGCTGGTCAATTACCGGTTAGCCAACAACAACATGCCTTTTCAGGATAATGTAATGATCCAGAATGGCGGCAACCCGATCGAGACAAGGTTATATTTTAGGAAATACGACCCCAGCGGCAACCTGGCGGAACAAGCGAAGGCTGCGGACATGCGCAATGACTATATCTACGATTATAAATCGACCTATCCCATTGCTCAATGCCAGGGAGCTGATTCGTTCGATATCGCCTATACTTCGTTTGAGGCGGATGGGACCGGCAACTGGATCATTTCGCAGCCGACCTGGGACCCTAGTTCTTCACTGACCGGCAGTCAGAGCTACAATCTCAGCAACGGTCCCGCCACCAAAGGCGGGTTGAATAGTGGCTCGACGTATATCGTCTCCTATTGGAGCCGAACGGGCAGCAGCTACTCGGTCACCGGGACCACTGCCGTGCTTCAGGGAAAAACGATCAACATGAATGGCGCGAGCTGGACGTATTTCGAGCATACCGTCACGGGAACTGGCACGGTTACCGTTTCCGGGAGTGGGGGCATCGATGAGTTGCGGCTGTATCCCAAGGGTGCGCTGATGACGACGTATACCTATTCGCCGTTGATCGGTATGACCAACGCCTGCGATATGGATAACAAGGTTACCTACTATTTCTATGACGGGCTAGGGAGGCTGCGTTATATCAAGGATCAGGACGGGAACATCCTTAAGACTATCGAATATCATTACATGATGCCATAACAACCGGTCACACCGATGACCGGTACAACTTGTTAACCATGACCTACTTATTCAATATGACCGAATTGAAAGCATCCACTAGCCTGCTGCGCGCCGCCCGTCGTTCATTCTTTGCATCCGGCTGGTTGCTGGCGGCTTTGTTCCTGCTGCCATTGACATCGCAAGCCAGGTCCGGCCGAAAGCATAAGCCCAAGCCTTGTGTAGCGTGCAGTATCAGCGGCCCCAACCCGGTGCTCTACGGGAACACCTACACGTATAACCTGAACGGCTCCTGTGCTGTCAACAGCTGGACCACGACCTGCGGATCAGTGCAGGGCTACAATGGTACCAGCGCGGTCATTTATTTCGGCCAAACCGGCTGCTCCACTGCCACGATCAAGGTCTTAAACATCAACGGAGTTACTTTGGCCAGTCTAACTGTTACCGTCAACCAACCACCGGCGCTGGTACCGGGTACGATCACCGCCAACACTTATCAGACGATAAATTACAATGCCGAACCGGGATTGATCCAATGCTCGGCGGCCTCCGGCGGCGCCTGCGGCGGGGCTTACAGCTATCAGTGGTACAGCTCCCCGAACAACAGCACGTGGACCGCCATCTCCGGCGCTACGACTCAAAACTATCAGCCTGGTTATCTGACGGCCACCACCTATTACAGGCGGTCTGTCACCTGCGGCACTCAGGCAGGATATTCCACCAATACCGCTGAAGTATATGTCTATCCGCAGATCAATGGCGGCAGTATTACGCCCGCCAGTCAGTCCATCAACTACAATACTGTCCCGGCACAGCTATCGGTAACAGGTGTATCGGGCGGTATCGGCACCTATACGTATCAGTGGTATAGTTCGCCGGATAATAGCTCCTGGCAGCCCATTTCCGGGGCCACAGGGACGACCTATACGCCGCCGGCGCTTACGGCTACAACATATTACATTGTCGTTGTATATAGCAATGGGGCATCGGCTAGCGGGAGCAGCGCCGTCGTGACCGTCTATCCCGCGATTCAACCGGGCAGCGTCAGTCCTTCGCAAACGATCAATTACAATACGGCACCGACTTCCCTGAGCGTTTCGGGCGTGAGCGGTGGCAACGGCAGCTATACCTACCAATGGTATTACTCGTCCAATGGCGGCGGAACCTGGACGGCGATCAGCGGGGCTACGTTGGCTACTTATGCTCCGGGGGCATTGACGACGTCGACAGAATATGAGGTGGTCGTGACGAGCAATGGTTCTTCAGCCACAAGCGGCGTCGCCACCATCACGGTCTATCCGCAATTGGTAACCGGGACGATCAGTCCGTCCAGTCAGACGATCAATTATGGGCGCGTGCCTGGTGCGATGACGATCTCGGGAACGACGGGTGGGAATGGAACGTATAGCTATCAGTGGGAATCGGCGACGGCCAGTGGTGGGCCGTATACGCCGATCGGCGGGGCGACGGGAAGCAGTTATACGCCCGGCGCCTTGATTGCGACGACCCGGTATGAGGTAGTAACGACAAGTAACGGGGTACCGGTGACCTCAGCGCCGGCGGTGGTCAATGTCAATCCGCAGGTTATTCCGGGAGTGATCACGCCTTCCAACCTGTTGATCAATTCCGGGACGAGCCCGGGACTGCTGACATCCGGGCCCGCGAGCGGGGGGGCTTGCAGCGGCTCGTTTACGTATCAATGGCAGAGTGCGCCGGACAATGCGACATGGACCAATATCAGCGGGGTCACCGGGTTGACTTATAATCCGGGGAATCTGAGCGCGACGATCTACTACCGGATCCAGGTGACCTGCGGGACGGATGTGGAGTATTCGGCGAGCGCCGCCATTACGGTTGGCACCGTCGGTACCAACTTGAACTATATCAGGTACCGTAGCTTATACAAAGCGGGTGTCACCGACACTGTAACAGCAGACGGGCTGACAAGCCCTTATGACGCCCTGCAGAGCACGACTTATTTCGATGGCCTGGGCAGATCCATCCAGACAGTGGCCAAGCAAGCAAGTCCCTTGCAACACGATATGGTCTTGATGCAGCCTTATGACCCTTTTGGACGTGTAGCAGTTCAACCGCTCCCCTATACATCGCCCTCGAATGACGGTAATTATAAGCCCAACGCGGCTTCTGAGCAGTACAATTTTAACGCCGCGCAGTATCCGTCAGATCAATTCTACTATGCTGAGACAGGCTTCGAGGCTTCATCATTGAACAGAGTCCTTAACGACTATCCGGCGGGAAACAGCTGGGTCGGCAGCGGGAGAAGCGTTGGCCACCAATATCAGGTTAATACTGGCGCCGACAGTGTGCAAGTCTGGGTGGTGGACACCGCTGTTGGAGCGATACCGGTCAATTCCGGGACCTATGCTTCCGGCGAACTGTTTAAGAATGTAACTACTAACGAGAACGGTCATCAGGTCGTAGAGTATTTGAATAACGAAAACTTAATAGTGCTGAAAAAAGTTCAGAGTTGGTCTACGCCTGCCGCGGGACATTCCGGATGGCTTTGCACCTACTATGTGTACGACTATATGAACAATCTGAAGTTCATCATTTCGCCGCAGGCAGTCGTCGCATTGATGAATGCCGGGTCGTGGAACCTGAATGGTCCGATTAACCTTGTAAATGAATTGTGTTTCCGGTATCAGTATGACCTTCGGAGCCGGATGATCATCAAGAAAGGATCCGGGATGACCGAGACGTGGCAGGTATATGATGCTCGCGACCGGCTGGTTATGAGGCAGGATTCTAATCTCAGGGTTCAGGGCAAATGGGAGGTGATGGAATACGACAGTCTGAATCGACCGTTCCGCACCGGACTTTTGACAGATCCGAATAACCGGGCCTATCACCAAAACCTCGCCTCCAGCAGTATTACCTATCCAAATACTTCGGGAGGCAACTATGAAATTTTAACCCAGACGTATTATGACGATTATTCCTGGGTTAGCGGAACCGGGGCCCCGTTGAGCACGAGCATGGCATCCAATTATACGGGGAATGGCAGTTATTTTGTAACAAGCCTGAATACATCGCCAACCTATGCTGTGGCAATGACTCCTTTTGCGGTCATGAGGGGCAACGTTACCGGCACGCGAACGGAAGTGTTAGGCTCCAACGGGACGCAATATCTTTATGATGTTGAGTTCTATGACGATCGTGGACGGGCTATCCAGACCCAGATGGTTAATTACACCGGCGCAGTGGACACGGTCACCAACCAGTACAACTTCAGCGGTGACCTGCTGCGAACTCTGGTCAGCCACAAAAAAGGAGGAAATACCATACAAAACCATACGATCGTGACGAAGTTTGATTACGACCAATCCTCCCGTCTACGCCATATCTGGAAAAATATCGATGGCGCAGCCGTCGATCAGTTAATTGACAGCTTGCAATTCAATGAACTCGGTCAATTAAGCGCCAAATACCTTGGTAATAATCTCGACAGTCTGATCTATACTTACAATATCCGGGGCTGGCTGTCCGGCATAAATCCGAACTATATAGCCGGTACGGCATCGCATTATTTTGGGATGGAGTTGGGATATGATAAAACGACATCGGTAGCCCCGGGGAATACCTACATTACGCCAGAGTACAACGGAAACCTTGAAGGGACGGTTTGGAAGTCGGCCGGCAGTGGGATCAATCGCAAATATGATTTCAGCTATGATCTAGTGAACCGGCTCAATTCGGCGGCATTCCTGCAAAATACCAGTGGGTCTTCCTGGGACAAAAACCAGGTGGATTATTCCGTCTCCGGGCTCAACTATGACGCTAACGGTAATATCCTAAGCATGACCCAACATGGATTCACGATCGGCAGCTCAGGGGCGATCGATTCGCTCACGTATAGTTATATGTCGAATAGTAATAAGCTTATGGGGGTTACGGATGCCGCAAACAACCCGACGTCCCAATTGGGTGATTTCCATTACAACCCGTCAACAAAGCAATCAACCGACTATAACTATGACGGTAATGGCAACCTCATCCAGGATAACAACAAATCAATCGATAAAATTATCTACAATTATCTGAATCTTCCGCAATTGGTGCATCTGAACGGAAAGGGAAATGTCAGTTATGTTTATGATGCAGATGGCATCAAACTGGCTAAAATAACAACCGACAGTATGGCGCAGCATTCGGTCCGGACCCTCTATATTGAAGGCATTGTCTACCAGCAAACGGGAACAATGGGAAATCCAGGCGGTGCGACTGATACGCTGCAATTCATCTCCCATGAAGAAGGCCGCGCAAGATGGGCCTACCATAAATATCAAACCGTGTCGCCGGGTTACCGATTTGAATATGATTTCTTTGAGCAAGACCATTTGGGAAATACCCGAGTAGCTCTGACACAGGAGCAGGATACGACAAACTATATTGCCACAATGGAGGCCGCATATAGAACGACGGAATCGCAACTTTTTGGCAATATTGCCAGTACAAGCGTGGCGTTCACGGCTATACCTAACTATCAGAATATTCCGAGTGGCACCAGGTATGCCTACACCAATCCCAATGACAGCGTCTCGAAGGTGGATTACAACGGGACGACAGGTCAGACGACAGGCCCCAGTCTGCTGTTGAAGGTCATGAGTGGTGACACCATTATGCCAAGTGTCCAGTGTTACTATGCCAGCAACACGATCACGACCACCAATAGTTCTTTTAGTTCGGTGCTCAATTCGCTGGCAGCGGGGATTGTCGGAACTTCCACCGGCGCTGCAGAAGGAACTCTTTCCGGTTACACAGCCAGCGGCAGCCCCGTATACTCAGGTCTAAGCAGTTTCCTGAGCACTAAAGATCAAGCCCCGCCTTCGGGTTACCCCAAGGCCTACCTCAACTGGATTCTGCTGGACGATCAGTTCAATTATGTAAGCAGTTCCAGCGGATCGGTTGCCACTGCCAGCACCACCTATCCGGCCAATCAGATGAATGCGGTTGCTCCGGGAGGCCCAATCGTTATTCCCAGAAATGGTTATCTTTATGTATGGGTATCGAATGAGACGCAGGGCTGGGATGTGTTCTTTGATAATTTTTCGGTGCAATACAAGCAGGGAAGGGTGTTGGAGGAGAATCATTATTATCCCTTCGGGTTGACGATGGCCGGAATTTCAGACAAGGCAATAAGAACGAACTACGCTGAGAACAAATTCCGGTTCAATGATGCCAGCGAGCTACAAAACAAGGAATTTAGTGATGGTACCGGTCTGGAGGCGTATGACGCGACATTCAGGTTCTTCGATCCACAACTTGGTAGATTCATGCAGCAGGATCCTCTAGCTTCTTTGGATGAAAGCTGGGCCCCTTATACGTTTACACATGACAATCCATTGTCCTTTAGTGACCCGTCCGGATTATCGGATACGCTACCCACCGTTATTGTAACTCCAAACAAAGGCGTTGGCCTTGCCAATACTGCCGGGCCTGCTCCAAATGTGACTGCGCCGCCGTGCCCTACCAGCGTAGCGGCGCCGATTGATCCGACAACGATCCCAACCCCATGGATGAATAATATTTTGAATGATGCGGCAGAATGTAAAGGGGTTGCAGAAATAGACGATCCAACTTGTTCGCTAGGTGAAACTGCGTTGAATTATGTGCATGCTAAAATTCCAAATCCACATATGACAGCATGGTGTGCGGCGCTGGGCTCCTGGGAATTGCATACCTCCGGGTATCCGAACCCTCGTTCGGCCGGTTCGGGTGAATGGTTGGACAATAAGACCAAGACATTGAAAGAGACGGGTCCTTATTATGGTGCGATTGCGATATTTAAAGATTACTCAGATAAAAACCTTAAACATCCAACCGGGAGCGGTCATATTACGTTTCTTTACGGATTTGACAAAGATGGAACATATGTTTTTATTGGTGGTAATCAAAGTGATAAATTGAAATTTAACGCCTATAAGAAGACCTTTTATATTAAAAAAATGAAGTGTTATATGCATTTGGAAGGCTTCTACTTTCCTTCCAGTTACCATGGGCCGAAGGTAATTGCTCCTCTTGTTCCAAGCGACGCTAAATTGAATAAATATATGGGTATCGATGGAAGCGGGGCACAAAAAACTAATTAGATTTATGTCATTAGTTAGTAACTTATCACTGGTTCTTTGTTTGGTTTTGGTTGCCGCAGACCGGCCCCATCACTTTAGCACCCCGGTAGATAAATTGCCATATTTTCAACATGACACCAGTGCGGACAAGCTTAAAGGTTTCCGGCAATTTTCCGACGAATTTTTCGCCGCTGTCAAAAGGAATGATACCAGCTTTCTAAGGGTGCATACTGTTTTTCCCATAACCGGTTCTTCCTTTTACATCTTTGACGAAAGTCTGATGCAAAAGAAGATCACTGCGCGATCATTTTTTTCAAAGTTGAAAAAACTCTTTCCTGAAGAAGATACCAAACGAATAAGGAAGGAAGGTCATTTTAATTACGTGGGTTCCGGAGGCAAAGACTATTATGTTATCGAGCTGATTTTTCATGAAGAAGACGTAGATTCAAACTACTCCTGGTTTTTTACGAAGGAGGGAGGGGTTTTCTATTTTATCAACTTTAAGGCTGAAGCCGGATAGAAATTTGTTATTGACTTGACAACTATTCAACGTTATATCGCCCATTTCGATCTCGACGCGTTCTTTGTGAACGTGGAGATCCTGAACGACCCGTCGCTGAAGGGGCTGCCGATACTCGTTGGGGGGCGGGAGAGGGGGGTGGTGGCGGCGTGTTCGTATGAGGCGCGGAAATTTGGGATACATTCGGCGATGCCGATGAAGACGGCGATGCGGCTTTGTCCGCAGGCGGTGGTCGTGGGGAGTACGCGGGGTGAATACAGCAGATATTCGAGATGGGTGACGGAGATCATTGCGGCGAAGGCGCCGTTGTTTGAGAAGGCATCGATTGATGAGTTTTATCTTGATCTTACGGGGATGGACAGATTCTTTAATCCCTATCAGTGGACGATCGAGTTGCGGGAGGAGATTATCGGGGCGACTCGGCTTCCTATTTCTTTTGCGCTGGCTTCGAATAAGATGGTTTCGAAGATTGCGACGCAGGAGGCTAAACCGAATGGGTACTTGCAGGTGCTGTCGGGGATGGAGCGGGAATTCCTGGCCCCGCTGAAGGTCAATAAAATCCCCGGGGTGGGGGAACACACGTATCAGGCGATGCAGGAGATGGGGATTGTGACGATCCGGGATCTGAGTGAGCGTTCCGCGGATGAGTTGGAGAGACGTTTTGGGCGATATGGGGCGGAATTGTGGAGCAAGGCGCGGGGGATCCACGAATCGGAGGTCATTCCCTATCATGAGGCGAAGTCGATCTCGACGGAGAATACGTTTGAGGAGAACAAGACGGATCTGGAGTTTCTGATGGCGGAGCTGGTGCGGATGACCGAGCGGGTGGCGTATGAGCTGCGGCAGGATAACAAGACGGCGGGGTGTGTGGCGGTGAAGATCCGGTATCCGGATTTCGAGACGACGTCGCGGCAGATGACGATTCCCTATACCTTCTATGATGATGAGCTGATCGCGAAGGCGAAGGAGTTGTTTCATCAGTTGTGGCGGCGCGGGCAGCCGATCCGGTTGATGGGGGTGAGGTTGAGTGAGTTGACTTCGGAGGCGATACAGACGAATCTTTTTGAGGATACGGGGAAGAAGACGCAGTTGTACAAGGCGATCGATGAGGTGAAGGGGAAGTTTGGACGGGATGCGGTGGTCAAGGCGGGTGGAAAGAAGGGGGATGGTTCCCGATCGGTTGGTAAGACGACGTCGAAGTTTATCCGGAGGTCGGGGGAGGAGGCGGGAAATGGGAAGGAAAAATGAGAATGCGGGAGTGGGAAGAATTGATCGCGGGAAAAAATATTTTTGTCGACCCTTGGATTTTTGAATTTCTTTGTTTTAGGCCAGATGAACACAGTGGCCCCTGGCGGACCGATCGTAATGGCGAGAAATGGTTATTTTTATGTGTGGGTAAGCAATGAAACGCAGGGCTGGGATGTGTTCTTTGATAATTTTGCGGTGCAGTACAAGCAAGGACCGGTGTTAGAGGAGAATCATTATTACCCCTTCGGACTAACTATGGCCGGGATCAGTGATAAGGCGGTCAAGACGAATTATTCGGAAAATAAGTATCGGTGGAATAAGGGATCCGAGTTACAAAATAAGGAATTCAGCGATGGATCCGGGTTGGAGATGTACGGAACCAACCTCAGGGAACTTGATCCGCAATTGGGTAGATGGTGGCAGCTTGACTCCAAACCTGATACGTCAATGAGTCCATATGCATCTATGGGCAATGCCCCAATATTGCACAATGACCCTAACGGCGATACGTTGGTTTTTGCCGAAAACGCATCTAATGAATTTAAACCCGCTGTTCTTCAAACTATTTTGAACATGGTAAGTAGAGGGGGAGGTCAAAACATTGCAAACCTGGCGGCTAGCACCTCAAATGTGAATATACAGGAATCAACTGGCTTTGATGAAAACTCCGGTGACCATTTTAATAGAGCCACAAATACGATATTCTGGAATCCCCACGAAGCAATTTTTACTACCAATGCATCGTTTATGTCGGCCGCTACTTGTCTGGAACACGAGGCAGATCACGCTATGGCATACTTGACAGACCCGCGCGCCTACATGAAAAGGGTGCACACTCCCGACGCTAATTATAATAATGCGGAGGAGGCGAGAGTTGTCAAAGGATCGGAGCAAGTCACCGCACGTGCATTGGGTGAAGCGACTGAGCACCATCCTACCCGAACGGACCATTCCGGCCTTGCCATTTTGAAAACAGATTCACCGTTTTCGACGTCTCGCGGTGAAATTATGAAAATGGTACCTAATTTTTAATTGAATGTCAAAACATCATCAATACTTTTGGCTTTGCCTCTGGCCACTTCTTGCCGGGGCCTGCGTCAGTCGTGACAGAAATGTCAGCCGGGTCAGCATTTTGTATATGAGTACATCGATAGAGACGATAATTAGTGTCTCATGCGAGCATTTTGACGTTAATTTGGCTAAGGACAGCCTTATTAAGATGGAGAATTTTAGTGACAATTCACAAATTCATCATTTCATGAGCGCTTTGAGAGAATATACATCACCGCCGCTCGTAAATCACCTTGATGTCCGGGCAAAAGCTTTTATTTATTATTCTACCGGGAAAATCTCTTCGGTTTGCGTAGACCAATTTGGCGACTTTGAACTGGATGGAAAATATTTAGGGGTTAGTAAACCTCTTCTTATGTTCATCCAGGAGAATTGCAATGGATTTAAGTAAAGAATTGAATTTATAAGCAACCGTGAACGCTATTTATTCGCAATTGAGTAGCGGGCATGGGATTTGAAGACATGTCTCCTAAACTACCATTATGAAAAAGGTATTGTGTATTATGGCACTAGCCGTGCTGGCGGCGGGTGGTCGGGTGTGCGCCCAATCGTTTCAATTGGGGATTAAAGGGGGTGGTAACCTGACCACGTTTACGGGGAATTCGTCGAACCCGGTTTATAATGAATACTCGATGGAAGCAGGCTGGAATCTGGGGGTGTTCACGAACTTTTGGTTGGGGAATCATTTCGCCATTGCGCCGGAGGTCCTTTATACTACGGCGGGGGCTCAGATCAAGACGACCACATCCGAGAACAATCAAAACGTCTACATCAACAATCAGCTGAACCTTTCCTACGTCTCGATACCGGTGATGGCTAAGGTCCGGTTCACCGGCGGGTTCTACCTGGAGACGGGACCGGAAGTGAACTTCAATGTGAGTGGCGGCAAGTATCAGAATGAGACGGTCAAGAATTTCACCAACAGTTCGGAATTTGCGTGGGGTGCGGGTTTGGGGTATCAGAGCCCTATCGGGCTGGGGATCGGCGCGCGGTATAATGTCGGGTTGACGCGGGTCGATAATGTCAACAACGCGAATTTTCAGGATGTGAACTGGCACAATAGCGGATTTCAGCTCGATCTGTTCTGGACGATCTTCAACAATAAGAAGGTGGATGAAAAATAGGGGGTCGTTCGCGGGCGAACATCCGGTGTATCGGAAGCGAACAGAACTTTAGGTTGGATGTGAGATAAATAGTTGATTTTTATAGCTGTAGACCTCTGGCATTAATTTCGCCGGAGGTTCTGCATGTTTAAGAATTACTTCAAGACCGCTTTGCGGAATCTTGCAAAGAGCAAGCTACATTCTATCATCAATATTACGGGGTTATCGGTTGGCATGGCGGTGGCGATGCTGATCGCGTTATGGATCTATGATGAGGTGTCGTTCGACCGGCAGGCCCCGCATTATGACCGGATCGCGTGGGTAGTCCAGAACGTGACCAATAACAACGAGGTGGAAACGTGGAAGCAGGTTCCGTTCCCGCTGGCGGATGTATTGCGGTCGGACTATGGGAACAATTTCAAGCGGGTGGTCCGGGCGTTGGAGAATGACGAACTGATTATGTTGGGCCACAAAAAGATCAGCGAACATGGTGGCTACTTCGAGCCCGGGGCGCCGGAGATGTTCGGGGTACGGATGATCCGGGGTAGCCTGAACGGGTTGGACGGGGATCCGGGGGCGATCTTTCTGTCGGTGTCGATGGCAAAGGCTTTTTTCGGCGATGCCGATCCGATGGGTCAGAACCTGGAGATCGATACGAGCGTGCTTAAGGTTGCGGGAGTATACGAAGATTTTCCGCGCAATTCGAGCTTTTCGGAATTGAAGTTCATGTCCACGTGGGACTTCTTCTACAACAGGGCGACCTGGCTGCGGACGATCGAAGACCCATGGAGGCCTAATTTTATCTCGACTTATGTGGAGCTGGCGGATAATGCGGATTTCGCGAAGGTTTCTTCTGTGATCCGGGACTCGAAACTGAAACACGTGAATGCGCATTTGGCGGCAAAGAAGCCGGCGGTTTTTCTTTTTCCGATGAGCCGCTGGCATTTGTATTCCGAATTTAAGAACGGCGCGAACGTGGGTGGGGCGATCCAATATGTCTGGATGTTCGGGACGATCGGCGTGTTTGTATTGCTGTTAGCTTGTATCAACTTTATGAATCTGAGCACGGCGCAAAGTGAGAAGCGGGCGCGGGAGGTGGGCATCCGGAAGACGCTGGGTTCATTGCGGCGACAGCTGGTAATCCAGTTCTTTAGCGAGTCGCTGCTGACGGCCGCGTTGTCCTGGGTGCTTTGTCTGGTTATGGTGCGGCTGGCGCTGCCGTTCTTTAACGAGGTGGCGGATAAACAAATGGAGATCTTGTGGGACCGGCCGGCGTTCTGGGTGGCGTCGGCGGCTTTCATTGTGTTCACGGCGTTGATCGCGGGTAGTTATCCGGCGGTGTATCTGTCTTCGTTCAGGCCGGTGAAGGTGCTAAAAGGGACTTTCAAGGCGGGACGGTTGGCGATCGCGCCGCGGAAGGTGCTGGTGGTCGCACAATTTACCATTTCGGTTACCCTTATTATCGGGACCAGTATTGTCTACCGGCAGATCCAGTTTGCGAAGGACAGACCGGTTGGGTATACGCGGGCGGGACTGGTGACTTTGCCGGAGATGAATGGGGCGATCCATGATCATTGGAGCGCGGTAAAGAATGAGTTGATGCGGACAGGTGCGATTGTCGGGATCACCGAGTCGGGCAGCTCAATGACGCAGACCAACGGGAGTACGAGCGGTTTCTCCTGGCCGGGGAAGGACCCTAATTTCTCAACCGATTTTCAGCAGGATCAGATCACGTTTGATTATGGGAAGACCGTTGGCTGGGAGGTCAAGGACGGCCGGAATTTCTCGCCGGACTTCCCGAGCGATTCGTCGGGCTTTATTGTCAATGAAGCGGCGGCCAAAGTGATGGGGATGGAGCATCCGGTTGGCGCGAACGTCACCATGTGGGGCAGGCCGGGTCGGATCGTCGGGGTGATAAAGAACATGGTCATGGAGTCGCCTTATGAGGAGCCGCGGCCCACGCTATTCGCGTTACTGAGCCCCGGGGATGCGGGTAATGTGGTGATTGCGCGGATCAACCCGGCGATGAGTGCGAGTTTGGCGATGGATAAGATCACGCCGGTGTTCAGGCGATTCGATCCAGATCAGCCGTTCGAGTATAATTTTGTAGATGCCGACTACGCGAAGAAGTTCAGCAATGAAGAGCGAATAGGGGAGCTGGCGAGTGTGTTTAGCGGGCTGGCGGTGTTTATTTCGTGTCTGGGATTGTTCGGGCTGATCTCGTTTGTGGCCGAGCAGCGGAGGAAGGAGATCGGGATAAGGAAGGTGCTGGGGGCGTCGGTGGTGAATGTTTGGGGTCTGTTGTCGGGGGATTTTGTTCTTTTGGTGTCGATGTCGCTGGTGGTTGCGGTGCCGATCGCTTATCTGGCGATGCGCGGGTGGCTGCAAAACTATAATTATCGGACGACGATGTCGTGGTGGATCTTCGCGGCGGCGGGTGCGGGGGCATTGCTGATCACGGTCCTGGTGGTGAGTGTGCAGGCGGTGCGGGCGGCGCTGGTGAATCCGGTTAAGAGCCTGCGTAGCGAATGATTATCAAAACATTGTGAGGGTTGGTGAAAAATTAACGAATAAGTCTACTATGTTGATAGGGAATTGGTATCTTTACCCTCCAAATCTTTAAGAATATGTCATTACGTTTAGGGGACAAAGCTCCCAATTTTAAAGCCAAGACATCGATCGGTGAAATCGACTTTTACGAATACCTGGGAGATAACTGGGGTATCCTGTTTTCTCACCCTGCCGACTATACGCCGGTTTGTACGACGGAGTTGGGGAGGACGGCCGCTTTGAAGGATGAGTTTGCCAAACGTGGTGTGAAGGTGCTGGCGTTGAGTGTCGATCCGGTGGAAAAGCATCTGAGCTGGATCAACGATATCAATGAAACGCAGAAGGTGACTGTTGATTTTCCCATCATTGGGGATGAGGACCGGAAGGTGAGCACGTTGTATGAGTTCATTCATCCGAATGCGAGTGCGACGGCGACGGTTCGCAGCCTGGTGGTCATCGGGCCGGACAAGCTGGTGAAGCTGATCATTACGTATCCGGCTTCGACGGGCCGTAACTTCAATGAGGTATTGCGGGTGGTGGATTCGCTGCAGCTGACGGCAAATCATAGTGTAGCGACGCCGGCGGACTGGAAACAAGGGGAAGATGTGATCGTGGTACCGGCGATCTCGACGGAAGATGCGCAGAAGAAGTTCCCGAAGGGGGTGAAGGTGGTGAAGCCTTACTTGCGGTATACGCCGCAGCCGAATTTGTAGGCGGTTTGTAATTGAAAATGGTTCTATATGGGGTGAGTCGCAGTCGGCTCACCTTTTTTTTGGGGGGGTTTGTGCCGTGCGGGTGGCGAAGTTGAGGAGGCCGAAGACGACATAGGGGATTGGGGATATGAGCGCCTGGTGGAAGGCGCTGATGATCTCGCGGAAGGAGAGGGGGAGGGTATGGAAGATGGCGTCGTAGGCGGCGAGGGCGAGGAGGAGGCTGAGGCTTACGGCGAAGGTGACGTTCCACAGCTGGAGGAGCCAGGTGGGGGCGATTTTGCGGTAGATGATAAAACCGATGAGCCAGGCGAGGATCAGGGAGCCGAATTTGTAAAGGTGGCGGGTGTTGCGCGGCATGGTCTCATAGGAGGTGGAGCTGAGGATAAAGAGGATTAAAGCGGAGTATAGGATGGAAGAGGCGAGCAGGCCCAAAAAGAAGTAGAGTCGGGCTTTGTCAGTGGGTTGGAGGGACATGGAGTTGGAGGTTTTTTGCAATATTCGGGTTGCGGGAGTAAAGGTACCACAGCCAGAAGATAAATGCGTAGACCACCAGCGTAAAGAGATAATGATGGGAGAAATTGAGGTATTCGGGTTCGTGGAGGTACACGAGAACGAGGCCGGCGCAACGGATGACGTTGAGGACTTCGATTCCGACCATACCGCCGAGGATATAGGCGAGCTTGCGTTTGGGTGAGGCAGGCAGGCAGAGGATGAGCCCTGCGTAAAGTGCGAGTACTTCAAGGCCGTTGCAGGCATCGGCGATGTTGAGCAGTACGGTATCGCCGGAGCGGATCATCATGACTGGCTCCGTGCCTTCGCGACCCGCGACGATCGGATGGATGCCGGGAGCGGCGTTGTAATCGGCGGCGGGATTAAAGAATGCGAGGGTGGCCGCGGTGCTTTTGCCCACGCCGGTTGTAAGCGGTTTATCCAATACTCTGCCCGGTAGCAGGAATACCAGATAAACCACCTTCCAGCCTACAAAAAGGATGGCAGCCTTTACGAGAAAGGACTTCACTGGACCAGGGATCTGGCGCAGCGGCTTAGCCGGACCAGGGATCCGGTGCAGCCGAAACGAACGGATCATACCAGGTGTTTCCTATTCCTTGCCTTCTTGATCCCCAGGCCGATGCCTGCGGCGATGAGCAAGGTGATACCACCGTCGATGGGTGCAGTCTGGCCACCGGAAGCGTTCGGGTCGCCGTAATGATGACCGACTCCCGGGTAGGGATCGTGATCAGCAAAGGGCGAACGGTCGAGCAGGTTGTCCCGATTGATGTCGGGGCCTGGACCGCCGATGGGGTCTTGCAGACGAAGGGGGTCGTCAGTTGGCTGGTAGCCATCCGTCGTGGTAAGGGAGGGGCTGTAAGGATCACTGTGGCGAATGCCGGGATGGTAGTAGCCACTGTAAGGTCTTAGAACCGGGACAGGGCCGCCGGCGTAGGCGCTACCGATGAGGGAGAGCGGGAGTACGAGAGCGGTCAGAATGAGTAAGCGTGTTGCCTTTTTCATGAGAGTATAATTAACGGTATATCAATTGTTGATTGACCGAAACAAATGACATCTTAAAAGGCTTTCGTAGAATGTTAGCTAGAGAAGGACTTAACGGTATGTTAAGGCTTGTGCGGGTTCTTACAAAGATAGCAAAAATTTCGATTCTGCAATAGTGTAATGCAAAAAGATCGCCAAAGTTATGCACCGTATTATTCCGGTAGCGGATGGGGCAGCGTGCTGCGTTATGACCTGAGTTGGGGAGGCTTTTCCCCGCAGGGCCTGCTGGCATTAGAATTGAGCGCACTGAAGTTTTTCTTCATTTTCGCGGAACAAGTTTGTGCCTAACGGTTAGGTATAAGTGCTTATTACGCTTGAGCGTTTGCGCGCAGAGGGCTTTTTCTGCGGATATTAAGTGATTGATTAAGTGGGGGCGAGAGATATTAAAAATATCATATAATTTAAATATTTCGATATTTGGATGGGTTTGACCCGGGGGGGGTCGGGGTTCGGGGAAGGTTCGCCGGGGTTGGGG
>Ga0210383_10000127_pt1 | contig 78907 bp, 53 predicted proteins | sample IncBWC14OmetaG_FD_160072 | JGI IMG/M metagenome (GOLD analysis project Ga0210383, IMG submission 160072) | Forest soil microbial communities from Barre Woods Harvard Forest LTER site, Petersham, Massachusetts, United States - Inc-BW-C-14-O ...
GGCTAAACCCCGTAAATCTCTCGAATGTTGTAGGCGGCCCTCAGGCCGCTTTCCCGCGTTGCGGGACTGCTGTGGCGGCAACGACTCCGAGAACAATCCACACGCCCAAGGCCAGCCATTCGTAGATCGTGAAATGGCCGGGGACGAGCGGGACAACTTTCATCAAGGCCATCGCGATCCCGACGGCCAATCCGAACCACGCCACGGCTCGCTCGACTGCCGACAGTGTAATCGTACCGGGCCGCGTACGCCTCAGCGCCAGGCAGGCGGCGCAAGTTGCGGACCATCCGAAGGCGCAAGCCACCGATCCAACTTCGGTGACCGGAACCAGAATCGCGTCTCCTAACAGCATACAAGCCGCCGTGGCGAGGCCGACACAAAGGACCGCCGCGGATGGAGTCCGATGAATCGGATGAATAGCTCCGACACGCGAGTCAACCATCCCACGGCGTCCCATGGCAAAGAGCAATCGGCTGGCGGCCACAAAGTTTCCGTTGAAGCACTTGAAAAGTGATAGCAACGCGGCGGCGAGAATGATGTCGACGATCCACCTTGATGCAAAGCTGCGATAGCCCACTGCCTGCTGGAACGCAACCGCGGTCATGAACTTCTCGCCGGTCAGCTGGCGCCAGGGCGCGACGAATGCCACAGCGGCGACAATGCTGGCGTAAAAGAGAATGCCGACGAAGATGGCCATCCAGATGGCGCGAAAAAAGCCGCGAGAGCGGAAGTCCGGGCTAGCTTCTTCCGCGGCCTTGCCCACCGACTCGAAGCCCGTCATGAAATAAGGCACGATCTGAATCACCAGCAAGATCGAAATCAATGGGGTGTGAGTGAACAGAGGTTGGATGTTGGCCGGCGACCCGCGGCTCACGCCCAGCGCCACAAAGAGGACGAAGAGCGCGAGCGTACCGAAGCTGGTCCAGTTTTGAAACGTGGCGCTGAGGCGGATGCCGCGATAATTCAGCACTGTTAACAGCGCGGTCAGACCCAGTCCGATGACGAGGTGCGGCAGGTACACCGGGCGTCCTGCGATGCGATAGAGTTCCATCGAATCGAGACCAGGCACGATGTAGCCGGCGATGCGGCCGACGGCGACGGCCTCCCATGGGCACACGATGAAATAGGCGAGCGTCATCATCCATCCGGTCGCGAAGCTGACGGGACGCGAAAACACCGCGGAGGTGTAGGCAATCTCTCCTGCAGCGTCGGGCATGGCGACGACCAGTTTGCCGTATACCCAGCCGATCGGCAGCAGGAGAGCGCCTCCGATTACGAATCCGAGCAGGGCACCGAGAGCGCCGCCGCGCAGCAGCCAGTCATCCATGATGACCAGCCAGCCGACACCCACCATCGTGCCCCAGCCGAGAGTGAAGTAGTCGGTGGCGCGAAGTTGGCGGGCGAGTGTGTGCACGAGGTGCGTGTGGCTTGATCAGAGGAGCGGCGCGAATTATAAAGCATGTCGGCGACCTCCGGCTTTCGAGTTGAGCGAGATGTCCTGGAAGCTGGATGCCGAGAGCCGGAAGCCGAATGTGGTTTTCGCATGTTAGTATCGAGATTAGTCCTGCATGACATTTCAACACCTGATCCGCAAAGGCAGCTGTGCATTCTCCCGCCGGGCTTCACGGCGCACGGCCTCATAGAAATGACATCTTCTGCTAAAACTCGCAAACGCGTGCTCAGCGGCATGCGCCCGACCGGGAGGCTGCATCTGGGGAATTACGTGGGCGCGCTGCAAAACTGGGTGGGCATGCAGGATGAGTACGAGTGCTTCTTCTGCGTGGTCGACTGGCACGCGCTCACCACCGATTACGCCGATACGTCGCTGATAAAACAAAATTCGCTGGAGGCGGCGTTGGACTGGCTGGCGGCGGGGCTCGATCCGGAAAAGTCGGTGATCTTCATCCAGTCGCACGTTCCGGCGCACGCCGAGCTGCACCTGCTGCTTTCGATGATCACGCCGCTGGGCTGGCTGGAGCGGGTTCCGACTTACAAGGAGCAGCGCGAGAACATCAAGGACAAAGACCTGGGAACGTATGGGTTTCTGGGCTATCCCGTGCTGCAAGCGGCTGACATTCTGATGTACAAGGGGAATGTCGTTCCCGTGGGCGAAGACCAGGTCGCACATGTGGAACTCACGCGGGAGATTGTGCGGCGCTTCAACGGTTTCTACGGAAAGCCTCGAGATGTTTTTCCGGAGCCGCAAGTTTTGCTCACGCGCGCGCCCAAGCTGCCAGGCACCGATGGCCGCAAGATGTCGAAGTCATACGGGAATACGATCATGCTGACCGATCCAGAGCCAGTGGTGAGGCAGAAGTTGAAGACGATGGTCACCGACCCGGCGCGGGTACGGCGGTCTGATCCCGGCAACCCGGATGTGTGTCCGGTGGGCGATCTGCACAAGATTTTCAGCAGCAAAGAGGCCATGGCCAAAGTGAATGAAGGCTGCCGGTCGGCGGGGATTGGCTGCATCGAGTGCAAGGGCTGGGCCGCGGATGCGCTAGTAAAGCTGTTGAATCCGATGCAGGAGCGGCGCAAGAAATTCGAGGAGAATCCGCGGCTGGCCTGGGATATTCTGGAAGCTGGTTCGGAGCGCGCCCGCGAGGTGGCGGGTGAGACGATGAACGATGTACGCGCGGCCATGGGGATGTCACTGGAGTATGAGGCGCCGAAGTAGCTCATGACGGAAGAAGCAAAAATCGTTTCGGGCAATGATGGAGCGCTAACCGCCTCGGCGGCGATCGCCGGCTCCCACCCTTTTCGCAAAGAGCGCGAAAAGGATGGGGCACCCACGAACAAGAAAGACGAGAGCGATTCGGCTTTTGCGGTCGCGGTGGGCGATGTGTATGAGGGGCCGCTTGATTTGCTGCTCGACTTGATTCGCAAGCAGGATATCGATATTTACGATATTCCGATCGCGCGCATCACTGAGCAGTATCTGGCCTACGTGGAGAAGATTCGCGAGCTGGATGTAAACGTGGCGGCTGATTTTATTTATATGGCCGCAGTGTTGATCCACATCAAGTCGAAGATGCTGCTGCCCCGCGACCCGGATGCGGCGGCGGGAGAACAGGAAGATCCGCGCGGCGAACTGGTCAACCGACTGCTCGAGCATGAAAAGTTCAAGTCGGCGGCGCAGATGCTTTTGCAGAAGCAGCAGATCGAAGATGCGGTGCTGTCGAATCCGTCGCTGAAAGAATTCATGGAGGCGGAAGGCACCGAGCCGGAAATCGCCGCTGACGTGATTGATCTGGTCAAGACGTTTCAGCAAGTGCTGGAGCGGGTGCGCACGCGTCCAGTGTTGAATATCGATGAGGAGACCGTTACCGTGGGGCAAATGATTGATTATCTGCGGCGGCGGCTGTCGCTGGAAGATCGTCCGATCCGGCTGAAGCAACTGCTGATGCGGATACCGTCGCGGCAAGCGCTGGTGTGCATGTTCCTGGCGCTGCTCGAAATGGTGCGGCTGCAGGCGATCCAGGTGCGGCAGGAAAAATTGTTCGGCGAAATCGCGGTCCGCAAGCACACGCACTTTGACGAGATTATGAATGAACAGTCGGCCGTACGCGACGACTGGAGATGAAAACGGGGGCTAGGGGTAAGGGGTCAGTTGCACCGGTTCCGATTTTACTAGCCCCTAATCCCTGATCTCTAACTACTATGCCTTTAAAAGCTCAACTCGAAGCCATCATCTATGCAGCGGAGACACCGATCACGCTCGAGCAGATGACTCAACTTGTCAAGGAGAGCATTGTCGCTGACGGAACATCCGACGAAGCTGAGATCAAGTCGCGCGTTCGCTCGTGCCTCGAGGAACTGGTAGGAGAATATGGTGGGCCCAATCACGGCATCGAAGTGCGGCAGGTCGCGGGCGGATATCGCATGTCAACCAAGCCCGAGCAGCATGAAGTAGTGCGGGCGTTCGCGAAGAGTTTGAAGCCGCCGATCCGGCTGTCGCTGCCCGCGCTTGAAACTCTCGCTGTGATTGCTTACAAGCAGCCGGTGACGGTACCGGAGATCAACGACATTCGCGGCGTGGATTCCGGCGGCGTAATTGGCACGCTGCTCGACCGAAAGCTGATCACGACCGCAGGGCGCAAACAGGTCATCGGCCGTCCAATTCTTTATAAGACGACGAAAGAATTTCTGATGCGGTTCGGACTGAAGGATGTGAATGAATTGCCCAGCATGGAAGAGTTCGAAAAGCTGGTGGCCGAATCGTTTCAGTCGGAGTTGATTCCGGCAGAAAGTCAGTCGGCGTCGGCCGAGAGCGCCACGTCCGACCCCGAACCGGCCAGTGAAAACGTGTCGGAAACTGAGACGGCCGGCTAACGGCTTTCTTCCGTATCAACCCCTGAGTGTTAGCATCATGCCCCTGGAACGCCTGCAAAAGATTATCGCTGCTGCCGGAGTGGCCTCGCGCCGCACCGCGGAGAAACTAATTTCTTCGGGCGCCGTGCAGGTCAACGGGACAGTGGTCACGGAGTTGGGGACGAAGGCCGATCCGGAAACCGACCACGTACGCGTGAATGGAAAACTTCTGCAAGGCGCGCAGCGGCATACCTATCTCTTGCTCAACAAGCCCAAGGGCTATGTCACCACCATGAGCGACCCGGAAAAACGGCCGACGGTCATGGACCTGATTCACGGCGTGAAGGGCCGCGTGTATCCTATCGGGCGACTCGACTATGCCAGCGAAGGGCTTCTGCTGCTGACCAACGATGGCGCGCTCGCAAATCGATTGATGAAGGCGGCGTCACATGTGGCCAAAACGTATGTCGTGAAAGTTGCGGGCACGCCGAAAGAAGACGCGATCAACAAGTTGCGCGCGGGAGTTTCCATTGCGACCGATGACGGGAAACGTGTGAAGACCGGGCCGGCCCTGGTGCGTGTGGTAAAAGAGGCGGCGAATCCTTGGTACGAGATCACTTTAGTTGAGGGACGGAACCGCCAGATCCGGCGCATGTTTGAGGCGGTGGGTCATCATGTGGAAAAAATCAAGCGCGTCCGTTATGGCCCGCTCACGCTCGACGTTCCCCCGGGAAAGTTTCGATCGCTGACGATGAAGGAAATCGAAAAATTGAAATCCGCCAGTAACACGAGCGCGACGGTAAAGAAGCAAACCGCGAAGTGACGATCGACGCCGCGACGGCAATCGAGTCATCGCGGCTTCTATGCCATGGGAATTCTGGCGGCACCGTACAGTCCGGCATCGCTGCCCAACAGCGCGCGCTTGATAATCGTTTTCTTCCGCGTATAGTTCGCAATCTCTGCGGACGACCCTTCCTTCTTGGCTAAAGGATCATCGGGCGCGGTCGCGGCGTACACCAGCGAGCGCTCGCGCAACTCCGCGAACATCTGTGGAGCAAAAGCGTCCCACGCGCTGACCACACCGCCGCCGATCACGAACATATCGAGGTTCAGTACGTTGATCAGACCCGCGAGCAGGTTTCCCAAAACCTGGCCGAAGCGATGGAAGATGCGTTGCGCGTCGGGGTCGCCCTGAATCGCGAGGTTGTACACCGAAAGCGCGCTGAACTCCGGGTCGGAGTTCGCAGCCTTCGCGAGGCCGGGAGCGTTCCCGGCGGCGATCGCTTCGCGAGCCATGCGGACCACCGCCGTAGCCGATGCGTAGCGCTCAGCACAACCGTGATTGCCGCAACCGCAGGGGACGCCGTTGGGTTCGACGGTGACGTGGCCAAACTCGCCGGCCATGCCGTTCATGCCGTAGAAAATTTTCCCGTTCAGGACAATGGCGCCGCCGATGCCAGTGCCCAAAGTGATCATCGCCATGTTGGGAGCGCCGCGGCCTGCGCCCAGCCATTGCTCGCCAAGCGCCGCAACTTTGGCGTCATTATCGAGAAAGACGCGAGCGCCCAGCCGGCGCTCGATTTCATCGCGCACGGGATAGTCGGCCCAGCCGGGGAGGTTGGCGGACTTGCGCATCATTCCACTTTCCATATCGATAATTCCCGGGACGCCGATGCCGACGCCGACAAACTTTCCGCCGCCGCGATATTGCTCGGTCAGCCGCTGAATGGCGTCACACATTTCGCCGATGACGTGGTCGCGGCCGAGTGCGACTTTTACGCCGAGAGTGATTTTTTCGAGAAGCTGGCCGTCGGTGCTAACAGCCGCAATGCGCAGGTTGGTGCCGCCGAGATCAACTCCGATGGAAAAATCAGGCATGAGGAAAGAGATTACCAGATTGCAACAGCGTCGGTCTGATTGTTGGCTGTCGATTGAACAACCTCGCGGTGCGACGATTTTCAATCACCAATCAGGAGTCAGCAATCGAAGAATTTTACTTCTGGCACTTGGGGCAGTAGTGGCTGCTGCGGCCGGCGATCACGATTCGTTTGATCGGCGTTTTGCAGACGAGGCAGGGCTCGCCTTCGCGGCCGTAGACGCGGTGCCGGAGTTGGAAGAATCCTTCTTCGCCATCGGAGTTCACGTAGTCGGAAATGGAGGAGCCGCCGAGCGCGATCGCTTCTTTCAGGACTTCTTTTACGGCGACGAGGAGCTTGCCGAGTTGGTCGCGCGTGATGGTTGAAGCACGGCGCCGGGGGCGCAGGCCGGCACGGAATAAAGATTCATCCGCGTAAATGTTGCCGACACCGCGCAAGAGATTCTGATTGAGCAGGGCGCTCTTGATAGGAGTCTTGCGGCCTTGGAACAGCGGAAGGAAAGTTTCGACGTCGGCTTCGAGAGGTTCGATGCCTGCGGCATCGAAGTCTCCCGCTTGCGCGACGCTCAACCGGCCGAAGCGGCGTGGGTCGACGAAGCGCAGTTCCCTGCCCGACGACAATTTGAGAATTGCGTGGGTGTGCTTCACCACTTCCGATTGCGGCTCACAAACTTGCAGGCGGCCGGTCATGCCGAGATGGACAATCCATTGGGCTCGTGTGGGGCGGACACTCCTGTCCGCCTCTGCGTGCGGCGTCGATGAAGGTTGCGCTAACGGTGCCTTCGATCTCGCACGCCTCGAATTTGGTCCCCGGCCTTTGGCGGACAAGAGTGTCCGCCCCACACAATCGAGGTCGAAGACGATGTGCTTGCCCATGCGTCGAACGGCCGCGATGCGGCTGTGTTCCAGCGTTGCGGCGATCGCGGATGCGGGAGACTTTAGCGGCTCTTTTTTTTGGCCGAGCCAGACGGAGTCGATAACGTCTCCCGTGACTCGCTTGGCTAGCCCGCGAGCAATGGTTTCGACTTCAGGAAGTTCTGGCATGGGTGATTGCTTGAAATGAGCGGATCGCCTCGCAGGTGAGACGACCTCCGGGCTAAAGCCCTCGTGATTCTATACGCCTGACGCGGCCCTAAAGGGCCGCTCTTCCACGAATCTACTTCTTCAGGAACGTTCCCTTCTCGAGTTCCTGGAATGCCTGCTGCAGTTGCTGTTGCGTGTTCATGACGATCGGGCCGTACCATGCGACCGGCTCTTCGAGCGGCTTACCGGAGACGAGCAGGAAGCGGATGCCGTCTTCACCGGCCTGCACGGCGACCTCATCGCCGCGATCGAAGACCACCAGCGAACGATTTTCTGCGTCGGCGGGAGGCTTGACGTCGGCCCAGCCTACGCCTTCGGTGGGGACGGCTAGCGGACCGGAGGCGTTGCAGAATTTTCCGTCACCGCCGAATACGTAGGCGAAGGCATGGCGAGTAACTTCGACCGGGAGGGTTTTCCGGTTGCCCGGAGGAACTGAGACATCGAGGTAGGTAGGGTCGGTGGCGATGCCCTCGACCGGACCGGTCTTGCCCCAGAACTTTCCGCATACGATGCGCACGTGTGTGCCGTCGTCGTCGGTGACTTCGGGGATCTCGCCGGTCTTGATTTCCTGATAACGGGGCGCGGTCATTTTCTTCGCAGACGGCAGATTCGCCCACAGCTGGAAGCCGTGCATGCGTCCAGTCTCGTCCCCCTTCGGCATTTCCTGGTGGATGATGCCACTGCCGGCAGTCATCCACTGCACGTCGCCGGCGGCAATGGCTCCCTGGTTGCCCATGCTGTCGCCGTGTTCAACCGTTCCGGCAAGGACATAGGTGATGGTCTCGATGCCGCGGTGCGGATGCCAGGGAAATCCGGCGAGATAATCCTCAGGGACGTCATTGCGGAAATCGTCGAGCAGCAAGAACGGATCGAACTCGTGGGTGGTACCGAAACCGAAGGCGCGGCGCAGATGCACTCCCGCTCCTTCGAGCGTGGGCTTGGACTTGATGAGCCGCTTGACGGGTCGAATGGACATATTGATCTCCCGAGTGTCGAGATACTCGCCGTGGAAAACGTATTTTATCCCGTGAGGGGGTTGGATGCGATCAGGGGCGTGAAGGACGCAGGTGGGCAGGTTTCCCCGGGGCTTTGGCGGCGGGGAAGCGAAGTGAATACTTCTAGTCTTTGAGCGGGACGACCGCACTGCCATCGCGGCAGAAGGTGGCGACGCGCTGCAGGTCGCCATTGGCGCCGGGCACAGTCATCACCGGGCCGTAGCAATAGACGGCATGGCCGGAGGCGGCAAAGTACCAGCGTCCGCCCTTGGAGTGCTTGGCGATCTGAGAAGTGGGCTGCCGCATCGGCTTCTGCGGGGCGAGAGGGACCACCGGCAGACTGAACAACAAGGCTAGGGTCAGGACCTTCATTGTATTTTCCTAAAGCTGGATTCTTATCGAGCTCGCTTACCAGCTTCGGCTTGCTCTTTCGTGCCCACAGAAATTACGGCAATGTTCAAGTTCGCGAATCTTCTTCTCGCGATCTTCTTCTCGCGACCTTAGATCGTGATCAGGACTCGGACATCGTCCACCAGTTCTAACGCTGGCTTCGACGGCATCTGAAAATCCGGCTTCTGGTTGGCTGACTGGTTCTGCGCCCGATGTTGCGGTGCCGCCTGGGAAGACGGGGTTTGCTTGGTTGGAGCCTGGGTTGACGGGATCTGGGTCGACGGGTATTGGGTCGAAGGACGCTGGGTCAGCGGAACCTGCACTTGCGGAACTCGCATTTCCGGAGCCTGAGTTAATGGAACCTCGCTCACGGGAACCTGATTTTTCGCCGGGTTGGATTCGGCCACTTCCTGGGCAGCTCGCATTCTGACGGCAGACAATTCTTTACTGTCGCGGAACAGCTCGCGAATCAGGGCGCGCTGCGACTCGATCGTGCGCCCCTGCTCGACAATCAGCATCGTCATCAGGCCGTAGGAAATCAAAAACAGGACTGTCAATAAGGGCAGCCAGCCGTGCTTCTTAGCGGCAACGGGGGCGTCGGTCGGTGCTACTGCGGTAAAGGATTCCGTTCCAAATAGAGTCGTCAAGTGGCTCCCCGATCTTTGCCCGGAACTGCCGGGCACCTACATGAATTGCATCCTGGGAGCCAATGACGCGAATCCTGCTACTCTGCTGATTACGCTAGGGTTGCGAGCGCAAGGCTGGGACGGCCCGACTGGGATATGTGCAACTCAATGCACATTATGAGTAAGCAGGATTGGCTCGACGCGCGCTCTGGCAACCGGCAACCTCCTCGTCCGGCACGACTTGCTGACAGTCATCGGAAGGATGTGCCCTTCTTTGCCGTCAATTTGGTTACCCCGGTCACTTTGCAGCCATGACCCGATCTCCTAAGATCATGAACAAGGAAAAGCATTAGTACTATTTATCTGTCTCCAGGATCGACCAACATGCGAACACGGTACGTTCTGGCGCTGTTTCTTGTGCTCTCCGGCTTTGTCGGACTGGCGGGAACGGGCCAAGGCCAACAATCCTCCGCCGATGCACGCAAACTCGTGCGGAAGGTAGATCCGGTCTATCCGCCCATGGCGAAGAAGATAAACCTTACTGGAACAGTTAAGGTTTTTGCGATCGTGGCGACCGACGGAACCGTGAAATCGGTGGAACCGGTGGGCGGCAGCCCCGTGCTGGTCCAGGCTGCTCAGGACGCGATCAGGCAGTGGAAATTTGCTCCTGCCGCTGCCGAATCGAAAGAACTCGTCGAGTTGCACTTCCATCCCGAATAAACCACGAATAGATCACGGCTGCATAGCTTTACTTGCCTAGCACCAGCTTGGCGATGGTGGCCAGTTGCATGTTCGACGTGCCTTCGTAGATCTTGCCGATCTTCGCGTCGCGCCAATACTTTTCTACCGGATAATCCTTGGTGAATCCGTAGCCGCCGTAGATTTCGATGGCTAGCGAGGTCACGCGTTCGGCCACCTGTGAGGCGAACAGCTTCGTCATAGCAGCTTCTTTGACGAAGTTCACACCGGCGTCTTTCATGCGCGCGCAGTTGTAGACCATGAGGCGCGCGGCCTCGATCTCGGTGGCCATTTGCGCGATCTGGAACTGGATGCCCTGGAATTCGGCAATGGCTTTGCCGAATTGCTTGCGCTCGACCGCGTATTTGCAGGCGAATTCCCAGGCGCCGCGGGCCAGGCCAATCATTTGCGCGCCAATGCCGATGCGGCCTTCGTTCAGCGTCTCGATGGCAATCTTGTAGCCTTTGCCGGGCTCGCCCAGCACGTTTTCTTTGGGCACGCGGCAATCTTCGAGGATCAGTTCGCAGGTCGAGGACGCACGGATGCCGAGTTTGTCTTCCTTCTTGCCGACAGTGAATCCGGCGAAGTTTTTCTCGACCAGAAATGCGGTGATGCCCTTATATCCTGCGCTGGGATCGATGTTGGCGAAGAGAACGAATAATCCTGCTTCTTTCGCGTTGGTAATCCAGAGCTTGCGGCCGTTGAGCACGTAGTCGCTGCCTTGGAGCGCGGCGCGCGTCTGCAAAGCGAAAGCGTCGGAGCCTGAACCGGCTTCGCTGAGGGCATACGCGCCGACTGTGTCGACGGCCATTTTGGGCAGGAAACGCTTCTTCTGTTCTTCGTTGCCCCAGCGCAGCAGGGCGTTGTTGACCAGCGTGTTCTGCACGTCGACAATCACGCCGGAGGACGCATCGACCCGCGAGAGCTCCTCGACCGCAAGAATGGCTTCGAAAAACTTCGCGCCGCCTCCGCCGTATTGCTCGGGAATCTCGATGCCCATCAGGCCGAGCTGAAAGAAATCGTGGATGAGATCGTGGTCGAAGACGCCCTTTTCGTCCATCTCTTTCACCAGAGGACGAATCTTTTCGTCGGCGAACTGGCGGATGTTGTCGCGGAAGAGAATTTCGTCTTCGGTGAGGGTGGTCAAAGGAGCGGGCGGGGCGGCTTGCATCGTGGTCTCAGGCATGAGGACACCTTGAAATACTGAGATGGCAAACCGGTAATTTTAGCATTGCGCCGAGCGGTGGTTCGGCTGGCGAAGGCCCAGCGAAGTTGGGTATCCCCCTCCCCCCCGGTAATCTCTGGAATCATCGAGTTGGCAAAAAATTCCCCGTAAAATCCCGATGTCAATGAACTTAGATACTAAAATCCGCGAAATAAAGGACTTAGAGCGCGACGACCTGCGATGTTGCGGAGCGTCGTTGCTTCGGCCATGATTGCAGATTTAAATTTGTGAGGCAAGGTTGGATGTCACATCGGGCTGTGGGAAAGTGAAAATCGTGCGGAGGCGCATTCCCCACTCAAGCCAAAATCGGGCTTGAATGGGCCACCCTCCACTCAGAAAGGCGGGACAGGAAGGGCGGTTGCTGGGCTCATTCCGTGGATGGGGAGATCCTTCGCTTCGCCTGAAACGCGGCTCCGCTCAGGATGACGCAACGTAGGGTTGAAATGGCAGGAAGCTATTTGGGGCGGGAGTGGACCAGCTTCAACCCGTCCGCTTGCAGAATGCGCTTGATCTGGCTGCGGGCGTGGACTGACCATGGGCCGGAGGTGTCTAGCTTTACGTAGGACTGCCAATGCTTGAGCGCTTTGCGGGGTTCGCGGACTTTTTCATAGGCCAGCGCCAGATTGTAATGCGCGTCGGCATAGGTTGGAGCCAACTGCAGCGCGGTTTTGTAGGTCTGGATCGCTTCCAGCACGCGGCCGGTCTCATCAAGCACGTTGCCGAGATCGAAATACGCGAGCGAGTAGCGCGGGTCGGCTTCAATCGCCTGCCGGTAGTGGCGCTCGGCGAGCGCGAAATCCTGGCGATTGTAGTAGAGCGTGCCGAGATTGATGTGCGCTGCCGCGTGGTTAGGCTGGATTTCGAGCACCTGATGATAGGCGGCGATAGCGTCGGGTTGCGTGTTGGGGTCTTCTTCTAACGCGATGCCGCGCGCGAACCACGACGCGACTTCGTTCTCGCGCGGACTGGGCTCGGACCGAGGGATTGGCGTGCTGGTCAGAACTTTTTCGCGCGACGAGAAATCCATGAGGAACTGGCCGGCGATGGGCTCGAGCAGTTTGCCTTCGTGGCGAAACGCCACGCGGTGTTTGGCGGTCGAGAGCGCGCTGGCTTCGAGCAGCGGATTCTCCACGCCCGACGAGCGTTTGCGCATGGCGTCGAGCGACTGGCGAATAATTGCGGGCCGCACGCTCATGGCGCACAGGTCGCGAACTTTTTTGATTTCGAGGAGATCGGAAAAAGAATAGGCTTCGACAGACGTTACCAGTCCGTTGCGCTCCCAGTTGGCTAACTGGCGCGGCGTTACGTGCAGAATACGCAGTAAATCAGCTCGACTGTACACAGGACACACAAAACCTTTGCTTCGAACGTCGCCGACATTATCTTCAACTTACGGGAGCAAACGCAACAGCAAACGGTGGAAAAACCTGTGGAGAACCTGGTTGATTTACATGCAGCGGGAATGGTGCAACAGAGCCCCCGGGAGCTAAAGCCCCATCGTTTTTGGCGCTGGACGCGGCGCTAAAGCGCCGCTCTTCCACAGGTGCAGGGCTCAATGTCTCTTTTCGACCACTACACCGTCGTGACGGCTGCCTGATAGTCCTCGTACGTGCCCTTGAAGTCGGTGATTTTGTGGTCGTTTTCGAAGTGCCAGATGCGGGTAGCGACTTCGTCGATCAGGTCATGATCGTGGGTGACTAGAAAAACTGTGCCTTGATAGCGCTGCAAGGAAATATTCAGGGCGTTGATGGATTCGAGGTCGAGGTGGTTCGTGGGTTCGTCGAGCACCAGCACGTTCGGCTTCTGCAGCATCAGTTTGCAGAAGAGCAGGCGGGCGGCCTCGCCGCCGGAAAGAACGCTGGTCGACTTGGTCGCTTCTTCGCGCTGGAATAGCATCTGGCCGAGGATTCCCCGGAGTTCTTCCGTGACCGCCGCCTCGTCCCATTGATGCAGCCACTCGATCGCCGTCGTGCCGCCTTCAATCAGGCTGCGGTGATCTTGCGCGAAGTAGCCGATCGAGGCTTCGTGTCCCCAGACCACTTTGCCGGAGTCGACGAAGCGGCCGTCGTAACCGCTGGTCTTGCGCAGCTCTGCGTCTGGCGTGGTCGGAGAATTTGCCAGTATGGCGTTCAACAGCGTGGTCTTGCCCGCGCCGTTGCGACCCATGAGCGCGATGCGCTCGCCGCGAATGATGCTGGCGGTGAAGTCACGAATCACCTGTTTGTCGCCGTAAGCCTTGCCTAGATGTTCGATTTCGAGAATGTGTTTGCCCGACGGGCGCTTCTGCTCAAACTTGATGAACGGGCGTGCGATGTTGGATCGGGCGAGTTCCGTGACTTGCAGGCGCTCGACTTCCTTGCGCCGCGACTGCACCTGGCTTGACCGCGTGCCGGCGGCGAAACGCGCGATGAATTCGTTCAACTGCAAAATCTTTTTTTCGCGCTGCGCGTTCTGCGATTCGATCTGCGATCGAATTTGCGTTTTGGCCACGACCATGTCGTCGTACGTGCCGGTGTAGGTGATGATGGTTTCGTAGTCGATGTCGGCGATGTGGGTGCAGATGCTGTTTAGAAAATGGCGGTCGTGCGAGATGGCGATCACGACGCCGTCGTAGACATTTAGGAATCCTTGCAGCCAGTGGATGGAATCGAGATCGAGGTGGTTCGTGGGTTCGTCGAGCAGCAGGGCTTGGGGATGACCGAACAGGGCCTGCGCCAGCAGGACCCGGACTTTCTGTCCGCCCTGCAATTCGCTCATTTTGCGAGTGTGCACTTCGTCGGGAATGTCGAGGCCTTGCAGCAGAATGGCGGCGTCGCTCTCGGCGGTGTAGCCGTCTTCTTCGCCGACGATGCCTTCGAGTTCGCCGAGTTTCATGCCGTCGGCGTCGGTCATCTCTGGTTTCTCGTAAATGGCGTCGCGTTCCTGCATGGCAGCCCAGAGGCGCTTGTTGCCCATGATGACGGTGTCGATCGCGGAATAAGCGTCGAAGGCGAATTGATCTTGACTCAGCACGCCGAGTTTGCGCGGGCGGACGACGGTACCTTTTTGCGGCTCGAGTTCGCCGCTGAGTAACTTCATGAAAGTGGATTTGCCCGCGCCGTTGGGGCCAGTCAGGCCGTAGCGTTTGCCCGGCGTGAACGCCGTGGAGACTTCGTCAAACAGAATTTTGGCGCCGTAGCGCATGGACACATTGCTGACTGAAAGCATGGTTTCGTTGCAACTTCTTCAGGACCTGCGAGGAATTCCGCTTAAGACGGTGCGCAGCTGGAGTTAATAGAATACCATGCCGCCCGTCCCGGACATCGCACTCGAGGCCGGGCTGTGGGCTGTTTTGAAATCGCAGAATTACGGGGCGGTCTTAAAGTTAAAATCCAGGGTGTGGAGGCAACTGCATTCCGCCACAGGACACCGAAGATCGCCCCCCTTGGAAAAATCCTTCATGTCGTAGGCGACCACTATGTGGGCATTGAACGGGTGTCCGCACTGCCTACAATTGCCGTCGGCATCGTCTAAGCTCGGTTTTTCCTGTTCACTCATGGCGACGGTAAGATATTTAGATCAGTTGTGTCCGACGGCCGCGCTGGCTTCGATCAACTGCTGCACCGGCGCCGCCACCATAAGCAGCATGTCCGCCTGGCGCGCCTTGGCCTGGGCAATCACAGCTTCCTGCTGCGTCTTCCACGCATCCGGCGCGGGCTGGCCCTTGTCGAGGAAATCGAGCGCCTGCAGGCCGGCCGCACTCAGCGCCGAAAGATTCTGCGATAAGGTCACGTCTTCCTGCAGAAGAGACGACTGCGTGAGCAGAGGATGCAGTCCGCCGTCGTTGTCGCGCCAGGTGGTGAGCCACGTGCGAATCTGAGCTTCATAGGCTTTATCTTTATAGCCGCCTTGTGCGAAGGTCTGCACCAGGTCGCTGAATTGGCGCGCCGTGTCGCTCTCGGGATAGACCGCGTCGATCATGCGGGTCAGCGGCGCGTGAAAGTCGATCGGGCCTTTCTCATCGTTCCAGCGGTTGTAATCTTTCACCGGCTCGACCACGTCGGCGAGGTTGCGCAGAGCCGTGATATCGGCAGTTCCGGCCATGCGGCGCAGCATCTGTCCGCGGGCGGAGCGATGCTTCAGACCCAGGAATTCGAGGTCGAGACTTATGGCATTCATCCGCGTGTACATTGAGGCAACATCGGTAACCGATTGCGGTGACCACAGGCGTTCGGCGATGGCGGCGTTGCGCGGCCAAATGTGCGAATCGATATTTTCCGGCGTGACCCACTCGGCCCACTGGCAGGATTCTCCGCCGAGGATGCGGGCCTTTTCTTCCGGGGTTAATGTCGCCGCGGCATCGGCCATAGGATCGACTGCGTAGTGCCGCGCTGCAGGCCACATCAGGTCGAGATAGTATCCGAACGAAAGCAGGCCGCTGTAGCCCTGTTTCGCGGCATCAGCCAGCGACGCCTGCCCGCGCCACGATTGCACGATAATCGTTTTCGGCAAATCAGGATGTAGTATTTCGTCCCAGCCCACCATGGTTTTGTGGTTCTTGGCGACAATCTTCTGCAGGCGCTGGTTGAAGTAGGCCTGCAGATCCTGATTATTTTTCATGCCGTGGGAGTGGATGAACGCCTGAATTTTCGGATTGGCGTCCCACTGCTTGCCGTTCACCTCGTCGCCGCCAATGTGAAAATACTGGTCGGGAAAAAGCCTGGCCATTTCGGCAATAAATTTTTCGAGAAACTTGTAAGTCGATTCCTGCGTGGGATCCATGACCGGGTCGATGTAGCCGGGGCCACCGCCTTCCAGCGCGTACGGGCCAGTGCCGCTGGATAGCTCGGGATATCCCAGGAACCACGAGCGGCTGTGGCCGGGGATGTCGAACTCCGGCATCACGCGAATGCCGCGCTCATGCGCGTAGGCGATGAAGTCGCGAATTTCTTCCTGCGTGTAGAACATGCCGTCGGAGCCCATCCCGGTGAGCTTGGGAAATATCTTGCTCTCGACGCGGAATCCCTGGTCGTCGGAAAGATGCCAGTGCAGCACGTTCATTTTCACGGCGGCCATGCCATCGATGTTGCGCTTGAGAACGTCGATGGGAATGAAGTGGCGGCTCACGTCGATCATGGTCCCGCGCCAGGGGAAGCGCGGCTGATCTTTGATGGTGACGGCGGGCGCAGCGAATCCGGCCGGAGTGATTTGTACCAGCTGAAGAAAAGTCTGAAGCCCACGTAGAACGCCGAGCGACGTTGGGGCCGTGAGCTTCGCGCTGGAATCGGTGACGGTCAGTTCGTAGGATTCATCTTCGCCGAGTTTCTGCACGGGCTGGCGGCTGTGGTCGGCGTGGATCTGCAGAGTGGGCGCTGCGCCGGGCTTTGGACGAAATGGAATTCCCGTCTGCCGCGAAAGCTGGCTCACGAATCGCTGGACCGCACCGTCGAGCGAAGCGTCGTGACGTCCCGTGACCGCGACCGAAAACGATTGCGTGATCGGCAGCTGGCCCGATCCCGCCTGCACGCTGGCGGGCATGGGCATCAGATTCAGCGGGGGTTGAGACTGGGCGAAGACGAAGAAAGGCGAAAAAGATACCAGGATTAGAAGGGCGCATCCTTGCACGATTCTCACTAGATCACCTCGACTTGATTTCACGGCCAATCTTGCGCACCGTGATAGATGCGCATCAGTTCTACTACCTGATCTTTGATTCTGTACACGACGATGTAGGGGAGGCCGACGAAAATCAGTTCGCGAGTGCCGCCAATTCGCCCCTTGCGACCGAGATGTGGAAACCTTCGCAGGCTCCCGCAGCCATCGTACAGTGATTCGGCGACGTCAGCAGCTGAATCCGGGTTGTCGCGTTGAATGTGACGAACGATATTGTAGAGGTCATCCGCGGCGGGAGTTGTCCAACGCACGCGCATTATGGCCGCAGGATTTGCTTCAGCTTTTTACCTACTTCTTCGTGCTCGACAAAGTCACCGCGCTCGGCGGCCGCCAGCCCAATGTTTACCGCCTGAATAAAGCGGGAGTCATCTTCCAGATAATGACTCAGAACCTGTTGGGCCAGTTCGTCGGTCCTGAGGCCGCGCTGAGCTGCAATCTCGGCCAGTTGCGCTTCTTTTTCGGGTTGAAGGGGGACTTCCATGCAATCAGTCTAGGAAGACTACCCAAGGCTGTCAAATGGCGCCGACAAGATCTGCCAGTGAGGATTTTAGCCTAATGCCCGCCGCCTAACTCGCGCACGATGCCACCGACAAACTGTTTCGCGTCGCCGAAGAGCATCAGCGTGTTGTCGAGATAGTACAGCGGGTTGTCGATGCCGGCGAAGCCGGGGCTCATGCCGCGTTTGATCACCATGACGGTGTGGGCTTTGTCGACGTCGAGGATGGGCATGCCGAAAATTGGGCTCGAATGGTCGGTGCGGGCGGCGGGGTTGGTCACGTCGTTGGCGCCGATGATCAGGGCGACGTCGGTCTGCGGGAAGTCGCCGTTGATCTCGTCCATCTCTATCAGGCGATCGTAGGGGATATCGGCTTCGGCGAGCAGTACATTCATGTGGCCGGGCATGCGTCCTGCGACGGGATGGATGGCGAAGCGAACGTCGACGCCCTTCTTGGTGAGCAGGTCGTAGAGCTCGCGGACTTTGTGTTGGGCCTGCGCCACGGCCATGCCGTAGCCTGGGACGATTACAACTTTGTTCGCAGCCGAGAGAATCGCGGCTGCCTCTTCGGCCGTGGCGCTGCGCACTGGCTTCGCTTCCTGTCCGGCTGCGGCCGACGCCTGCACCTGGCCGAAGGCTCCGAACAGCACGTTGGTGAACGAACGGTTCATGGCTTTCGACATGCTGATGGAGAGGATGAGGCCAGACGATCCGTCGAGCGCGCCGGCGATGATCAGGAGTTTCGAGTCGAGCACGAATCCCATGGCCGCGGCTGAGAGTCCGGCGTAGGAATTCAACAGCGAGATTACGGTCGGCATGTCGGCGCCGCCGATCGGAATTACGAGCAAGATTCCGAAGATGAGCGACACGCCAACGATAATCGGGAAGAATATTTTTGCTTCGGGATGCAGCACGAGGTAGACGGCGCTGCCAACGGCGACGATGAACAACAGCAGGTTGACGAGGTTCTGTCCTTTATATGTGATCGGGCGCTGGGGGAGAATTTCCTGCAGCTTTCCTGCCGCCATCAAACTGCCGGTGAAGGTCAGCCCTCCGAGGATGACTTCCATCGCGAGCACCGACATCATGAACTTCGGGACGTTCGGGCTACGCAGATAAAATTCCGCAGTGCCGACCAACGTCACGCAAAGAGCACCGAAAGCGTGGCTGAGCGCGGTCCGCTGCGGGACGGCCGTCATCTGCACCATGCCCAGCGGGATGCCGATGCCCGAACCGAGGACGAGTGCGATGATGATCCATTTGTAGTCGACGATGCCGTGGCGCAGCAGCGTGCCGCCGATGGCCAGCACCATGCCGATTTCGCCCGCCAGAATGCCGTGGCGGGCCGTGGCGGGAGAACTCATCCACTTCAGTGAAAGAATGAAGAGGGCGCTGGCGATGAGGTAGATGATTTCGATGACGTACTGGCTTCCGGCAAATTCGGTCATGATTGCGCTCGACTACTTATTTGTCGGACGGCTGGTCTTGAACATGCGGAGCATGCGGTCGGTGATGATGAATCCGCCGACCACGTTGCTGGTGGCGGCCACGATGGCGATCACGCCTAAAACCGTGGCGAACGTGCTCTTCTTTTCGCCCACCAGGACAATCGCGCCAACGACCGCGATGGCGTCGAGTGCGTTGGTCAGCGACATGAGCGGGGTGTGCAGCAGCGGGGAAACGTGGCGGATGACTTCGAAGCCGATAAAGGCCGCCAGCATGAAAACGAAAAGCGCGTCGATCAGGTTGGAACCCATGTATGACTCTCCATTCTTCTTACGCTTGTCATCCTGAGCGTTGCGGGTGTTCCGCGAAGGGGAACACCCGCGGAGTCGAAGGATCCCTATTCCTCCATCAACCGGTGTGCCATAGGGATCCTTCGACTGCGCAAGAGGTCGCTTCGCGAACTCTTGCTCCGCTCAGGATGACAATTCTTGAAATTGCCGTAACGGTACGGCTCAAGCCGTGCCCTTCCCAAAACCTATCCGCCTGCCGGCGCCAGCGCTGGCATCTTGAAGAAATCGCGCACGCGGGCGTTCACCACTTCTCCGCCATTCGTGATCATGGTCTCGCGGATGATTTCATCCTGCAGGTTCAGTTGCAGCTTGCCGTCTTTCACCATGTAGAGAAGGAACGTCGAGAGGTTGCGGGCGTACATCTGGCTGGCGTGGTAGGGGACGCTGGTGGCCAGGTTGATGGCGCCGATAATGGTTACGCCATGCGCCTTCACGGTTTCGCCGGTGCGCGTGAGTTCACAGTTGCCGCCGCGTTCGGCGGCCAGGTCGACGATGACCGAACCGGGAGCCATGCCTTTCACCATGTCTGCGGTGAGCAGCACTGGGGACTTTTTGCCGGGGATGACCGCGGCGGTAATGACCACGTCACTTTCCGCGACCACGCGGGTGAGCAGTTCGCGCTGGCGGGCATAGAAATTTTCGTCCTGCGCGGTGCCGTAGCCGCGAGCGTCCTGCGCGTTTTGGGCTTCAATAGGAAGCTCGACGAAGCGGCCGCCTAGGCTCTGCACCTGCTCTTTGGCGGCGGGACGCATGTCGTACGCCGAGGCCACGGCGCCGAGGCGGCGAGCGGTTGAGATGGCTTGCAATCCGGCGACGCCTGCGCCGATGACGAAGACGCGCGCGGGCGTGATGGTTCCGGCGGCAGTGGTCATCATGGGAAAAATTCGTGGCGACGTTTCCGCGGCGAGCAGCGTGGCTTTGTAGCCGCAAATCGTGCCCATGGAAGAAAGGGCGTCCATACTTTGGGCGCGCGTGGTGCGCGGCATCAGTTCCACGGAAAAAGCGGTCACACCTGCTTGCGCGATCTGCTCGACAACCTCCGCCGAACCCAGCGGACGCAGAAATCCGATAATCGCCTGGCCGCGGCGCATCAACGGAAGATCGGCTTTGCCGGTGACGTCATTCGATCCGTAGCAGAGCACCTGCACTACTATGTCGGCGGCGCCGAACACCGCGGCGCGGTCGGGCACAATTTTCGCGCCCTTCTCGACGTAGGCTGCATCTGGATAGCCGGCCTGGTCGCCTGCGCCGGCTTCGACGATTACTTCGAGTCCCGCCTTGACGAGATTGGGAACGGCGACCGGCACGAGCGCGACGCGCCGTTCTCCGGGATAGCTTTCTTTGGGAACTCCAACGATCACGCGGAGTAATCCTTTCGCTTCGATCGCGTGTAAATGGAACTGAAAACAGTAACAGATTGCAGGAAGAACTGGAAGGTGACGTAGGGCCTGGTTGTGGTGCAGTTTGGCTGGCGCGTTAGGCCGGATTAGCGGGAGATCCCTCGCTCCGCCTGAAGAACGGCTCCGCTCGGGATGACGCCCGTCGGCGGGCAACATACGCAAACTGCACCATTACATACGGCCTAGGCGGACGCAGCGCCAATCTGGGTCAGGTGATGAAGCAGATGCGTAAGATAATCCGTCGCGAGGAATTTTAGAGTGACTGGCGCGCCGGAGCCGATGCGGCACGGAGTCTCGAGCTTAGACGCGGGCAGGCGCGCGATGATGTGAGCGAGGTAGCGATTGTAAGCCGCCCACAGCGAAATGAGGAGCAGCCAATCTGCCTGCTGCGGCGCCTGGAGCCGAATGTTTTCGTCCTGTTCATAGCCGGGAAAATCTAACGACGATTGCAGGGCCGCGCGGACGAAGCGCTGGTGATTGTTGGAGGCAGAGTCGATGAGATGTCCGAGCACTTGCTTACGCGACCAGCCGCCGGACAAGACGGGTTTTTCGCTTTCTGCTTCGCTGACTTTGCGAAGTCTGGGTTCGGCTGCGTCGATCGCGGAAATCAGCTTTTCGCTTAACTCTTTCATTGGTCTCCTTCCGGTTCGCTACTGCGCGAACCGATAGTGCCACACTCTCGCGGCGCCGATCAGATTTGTGTCGTCTCCGAGTGACGCGAGAGTGAGTTGCGTTTTTTCGGCGGGGACGAAGCGGCAGCCGCTGCGAATCACTTCGCGAATGCGGTCGAGAAAAAGTGGGGCGCTCTTCATGACGCTGCCGCTCAGCACGATGGCATCGGGAGTGAACAAGTTGATCAGATTCGCGAGTCCGAGGCCCAGATAATAAGCTTCATGCTCGACGGCCTGGAGCGCGACTTTGTCTCCCTGCTGCGCAAGCTCGCAGATTTTCTTGGCCGTGATGCCCTCGCGATGGGGATGGCCGGTCGGTGCGTTGCTTTTGAACCACGCTGCCATTGCCGGGCCCGCGGCTAGCGATTCCCAGCAACCGCGGAAACCGCACGAGCACTGCGGACCTGCGAGGTCGATGACCTGGTGGCCGACCTCGGGATGCGCGCCGTCGACGCCGCGATAGAGCTGGCCGTCAATGATGATTCCGCCGCCAATGCCGGTGCCGACGGTCACATAGATGAGCCGGGTGCGATTTCTCCCTGCGCCCCATCCGGCTTCGGCGAGGGCGGCGGCGTCGCCGTCGTTTTCCAGCGCTACGCGGACCTTGAAAATCTGCGCGAGATCTTTGACTGGACTCTTCCCGCGCCAGCCGGGAAGAAAATCTACGTCGCCGAACTCGCCGCGCATCGGATCTACTGGGCCGGTCGAACCGATGCCGATGCCGGTGAGTTCCACGCAGGCTTTCTGCGAAGTTTCACGCAGCATGCCGGCGATCAGATTCAAGCTGTCTGCGTAATTATTGGGATCGGTGGGCGCCTGCATCTGGGCAAGTATCTTGCCGCTGTCATCGACTATACCGACTGCGATTTTCGTTCCGCCGATATCGACCGCACCGATCATTCCTACTTCGGTCATGAATACTCCGGCGTGATCGCCTTCGCTTCCTCCAGCGTGATGCGGCGCTTGTTTTTGTAGGACAGGTTCGACATGTGCACTGCGATGGCCGAGCGGTAGCCGATTTCCGGGGGAGCGTTGGGCACGCCGCGGCTGCGGACGCAGTCGATCCAGTTGGCCATGTGGTCCTGGTCTTTGGTCTTGCCGCGTGTGGCGTCTCCGCTGGAGCGGTTCGTTTTCTCGGGCCAGTACTGCAGCGGCTCGTCGAAGTGATGTTCGAAGGTGCCGTCGCTGCCGAGGATGTGGTCGCCCAGTTCGTAATGCTTGTTGCTGAAGGTCGACTGCCAGGTGACGACAGTGTCCGGAAAATCGAGCGTCACGGCGATTGTGTCGGGGACTTCGCGTCCATCTTTTTCGGAGAATACGCCGCCTGACATGTAGGCCGCCGAGGGCAGCGGAAGGTCGAGTGCGCCCATGATCCACGCGATCTGGTGCACCATGTTTTCGGCGCAGTTGCCTCCGGCGAATTCCCAGAACAAGCGCCAGTTGATGAGCTTGTAGGGATCGAAAGGAATTTCGGGACGGCCGTTGAGAAATGCGCTCCAGTTCACGTTCTGCGCGGTGCAGTCCGACGGCACCGGGCGCACCCACTGGCCTTTGCCGTGCGGAGTGTTGCGGCCCATCCAGGACTCGACCGACGTGACCTTGCCGATCGCTCCGTCTTTGATCATCTGCTTCGCGTCGATCAGGGAACCGGAACTCTGATGCTGCAATCCGATCTGGATCACGCGGTTGGAAGCTTTGGCCGCGGCCAGGCATTTGTCGGCCTCCGGAATCGACCAAGTCATCGTCTTCTCGGAATAAAGATCTTTGCCGGCGGCCAGCGTGTCGAGAAAATGGCGGCAGTGAATGTGCAGAGGACTGGCGACGATCACGGCGTCGATATCTTTCATGTCGAGCACGCGGCGGTGATCGTCGAAAGTCTGAATGCCGGGTACGCGGCCTTTCGCCTGTTCGCGGCGGCGGCTGTAGACGTCCGCCATGGCGACGACCTCGGCCCCGGACACCTTGAGAATTTGTCCCAGCAAATCGTTGCCGCGATCTCCCACGCCGATCATAGCCACGCGAACACGGTCGTTCGCACCGAGCACTTTCGACGTTGGATATGCCAGGACGGCTGCGGTTCCGAGTGCGGCCTGCTTCAGAAAAGTGCGTCTGCTTTGATCGCTCATGCTTTCTCCGTGTCCTAGTGGCTGTGGCCAGTGATCAGTGGTCAGTGATTAGTCGCGGCTTTTGCGGACCACTGACCACTGGCCACCGACCACTGCCCACTGCTTACAACGCGTCCGCCTCTTGTAGAAGTTTCTTCATTCCCGCCCAGCTCCTGCGCGAAGATTCTTCGGGCGTGCCACCGCCGCTCCAGTGCGTCTCCAGGCTCACCGCGTAGTGGTAGCCGTCGCGCTTTAGCGCCTTGAACTGGCCGGCCCAGTCGATGATGCCTCCGCCCACGGGCGCCCAATCATATTCCTTACCTTTTTTGACGGCGTCTTTGCAATGGCAGTGGCCGATGCGTTCCTTGGGCAGCAGATTGTAGCCATCGGGATACGGAATTTCGCCGTGAGTGGCGGCGTTGCCTGGGTCCCAGTTCAACATGAGCGCCGGCGACTGCACGGCGCTCAAAACTTTCACCGATTCCGCCGCGGTCGCCGTGTTGCAGGAGGGCTCATTCTCGAGCAACAGGATAATCCCCTTCTTCTCGGCTTTGGCGGCGGCTTCTCGTAGTTTGTCGTTGATAGCCGCACGGTATGGCCCCTGATCTTCCAGTCTCCAGAAATCGAAGCAGCGCACGCGGTCGGTCTGGAACGCTTTTGCGAGTTCGATCGCGCGGTCGAGGACTTCATCCTGCTGCTGCAACGTGAAGTCTGCGCCGAAGCTTTTGGCCTCGCTGAATTTTGATTTTGGCGCGCCAGGCCAGTCGACTTTAAACAGCGGGCTGGCGATATCAGTCACCTTGAGCTGGAATTTCTCAAGAATGCTGCGCGCTTCTGCGACTTCCTTGTCGTCGAGCTTGACGATGTTCTTCTTCCACATGCTGCGCAGCTCGATCCAGCCCATGCCGAATTCTTTCGACACCACTTCACAGACGTGGCCGAAGTCCTGAGAGATTTCGTCGTTGATGACCGATACGCGAAACGGCGAGCCGGGGTTGGCCGGGCCGGAGCGGGAAGCTGGCGCAAAGTGCGATGCGGCTTTGGCAGCCGTCAGGGCGGCCATTCCAGCGAGAAATTCACGGCGGGCAAACTGGACGGGCATGACCTGCTCCTTGGGAAACGTCGGTTACGGCCATGAAACAGTGGAATGAACAAATCTACCACCATCGAAACCGTCGCGGTAGAAGAGCACTCAGAAAGTTTGTTGGGGAAATCTCGTGAAAAGTGAGGGAACGATCTTTGTTGACAGGAATTAGCGCGCAAAACAAAACGTCCCCGACTCAGTTTGAGTCCTAGGGACGTTTGTTGATCAGCCCTCCCCCAAGTGCTGCTCAACAGCAACTCTAACGCTGCGCGGGAATCCGGTAAATGGCTCCCTCGTGCTATATGCTCTGATACGCCGGCACGAAAGGCGCAGCTCGGGATAATCTTGCGCACAAAACAAAACGCCCCAGACTCGATTTGAGTCTCGGGACGTCTGTTGATCAGCCCTCCCCCAAGTGCTGCTCAAGAACACTCTAACTCTGCCCCTGAAGCCGGTAAATGGCTCGCCCGTGCCATATATGGCACGAAGGTGGAGGGCGTAGGGCCAGGGCCCTAAGTTATTGATAACACGGGCCTACCACCCTGCGGTTAGCTGTCTTGAATCTGCCGTTGGTGGAGGATACTATGACGCGCCTGCCGGAACCAAGGTGATGGCAAAGACCAGTACATGTTCGTTCTCTGGCAAAGAGATGCTGCGCACGGTCTTGCTGCCGTCGAGTTTGAAGGAATAGCCATAAAGATGGAACGTTCGCTCATCCTTGGAACCGCTGTCGGTAAGGCGATAAGGCACCTCGACCGCCTCGGACTCGCCCGCGTAGCCGCTCGATTCATACCAGTCGCTCAGGCTCTGCGTTACCGACGTAGCAGTTCCGTCGGCGTAGGTGATGGTAAAGACTTGCGACTCCTGGCCGCCTTCCACTCCGGTGGCCAACAACTCGACAGTGCCGAACTTTCCTTCTGGGAGAGCAACGGTTCCTCCCTTGACCACGTCTGGCGCATTCGCGGGACCAAGATTGAATACGACGCCGTCCCATAATTGGGACGAACCGAGAGTCTCTTTTGAATAGGCCCAGCCTTCGCCATCTGCGCTGGCGGAGGGAACAAACGACGATCCATCACTATGGATGGCGGTTGCGTTGTACGCCGAGGAAAGGTCCACCACGACCCCCTTCTTGATGCCGGTCACCGCGAAAGCGGCGTTCACCGTATGGGTAAGGCCGCCCGAGGATCCGGTGATTGTGATGGTCGACGCCGCGAGCTTTGACGAATCGGCGGCGGTCAGGGTCATCTTGCTTGAACTCATCGTACTGGCCGGGCTGAAGGATGCCTTCACGCCGGCCGGCAATCCGGACACCTTGAGGTTCACGCTGGACCTGAAATTGCCGCGGCGAGTCACGGTGACCGTCGTGGTCCCCGTCCTTCCTTTTGGGACGGAGATACTGTCGGCCTTTATCCGGAGAGAGAAGTCGTCCGCGCCGGCGGGCGGAGGGGCGAGGCGATCGTAGAGTGGCTGCGCTGCCTTCACTTCCGGATTCTCTTCGGCCACCGATATGGCCAGCACGCGGATCTTGTCGTTGTCAGGCAGAGTGATGGTTCGCGCTCCCGCCGGCAGGTCAATCGGATATGCGAAAAGATAGGAGTAGCTGTAGGAAACATTTTCGCCCGCAGCGTTGTGGTGATGCGAGCTGTACCACGCCAGGTCGGCACGCTTAATGTAAGCCGGAGTGAGGCCGATCATGTTGCCGTAGTTGTCGCCTGAAGTGTCGCCGGAACTCCACTGGCGGTTATACCACTGTCCGATGAATCCTCCCCAGTCTTGAATGTTCAGGTCAACTTTCTCGCTGCCGACTTTGAAGGTTGCTTTCTGATCGCCTTCCGCCGAGGCAGCCAGAATATAGATTCGGTTGTGCTGGCCCGCCGGCAGATCAATGGTTTGCCCCTTCGCGACAACGGCGTTCGGCACTCCAGTCTTTGCGGAGGCGAGTTTGAATTGCACGTCATTGAACGTAATCTGTGACGGAAGCATTTCTGCTGGGAGCGAATTGCCCTCGCGGTCGAATCCGCCGGTCGCGTGCGTGCCGTCGTTGCTGGCGGTTGCGAGGTCGTAGTGCAGCGCTACGGGTGTGGAATGCACTCTTTCAACTTTGGCCTGGGATGGGGTCAACCGGACGGCGAACGTGCGCGGCTGGTACGCGGAGAACGACGTGATGAGTGCGGCGTCAGTCAGGGTCGCAGGTCCGACCGGCTGCTCCTGCCCGTTCACTTCGCGTGCCGAGGTGATGGGAGCGCCGAAAGAAATTTGGACGTCGCGTTGCGGCTCGCCATCGAGATCCACCAGGCGGACGATGATCTCGTCGCTTTGCTCCGCCTTCTTGAGCGCCAGGAGGCGGATCCGCGGATTGCTGACCTGCAGCAGAGAAAATTCCCGCCCCAGCGCGCCCGCATGTTTCGGCGCTTCAAACGCGATGAGCGGATCGTTCAGGCGCTGGGCTTGCCAGTCGGTCTGGCTGTGGCGCCAGTCGGCCGCGTGCCCTGCGATGCCGTAGATGAACTCGTGATGGCCGATATCTTGCGTACCTTGATCCGTATATCCGCCGCGCGTGCCGGGCGTGCGGATCAAGGTGAGCCGGAGAGTGTGATCGTTGGGCTTGTCCGAGCCATTCTTGCAGTCGGTCAGGATGGTCGCGCCGAACTCTCCGCTCGCATCCGTCAAATCGATCCACTGGTGCGACGGCACTTCAAACTTCTTCGGCTGCGCGGTGCGCCGCTCGATCGTGCCGATGTCCCAGTTGTAGGTGGCCATTTCGTTGGAAGCGGCCAGTGGGAACGTCGCTTTCAGATTCGACTCTTTGGTAGCCCAGTCGATCACGTTGGCGATCTCCACGCGCTTCCCGGCATCGCCGAAAGACAGGCTGATGGTTTGAACGAACTTAGAGCCGGCAGTCTCCCGCGAAACTTCTACTGCAATGCGGGCCGGACCGTTTTCGACCACGCGAATTTTCGCCGGACCGCTGACGTAAGCCTTCGGCGCAGCCTGCTCCTGATCCCAATCCATGTTCCAGGCCGGCCATTGCTGCGGATTGTCGTACGAAATCGCAAGCCGCGCAGGTGCGGCCAGCAATTCCCTGCCAATCGATTTGTCGAAGATGCTCGCGACGTCGCCGTCTGCGTTCAGCTTCACGCGGTAGTACTGGTTTTCGAGTGAGTTCTCTGACACTTGCAGCGTCGCGCTGTTGGTTGCGCCCGCGCCGGGTTGCACATCGTAAACCGCGTAGCCAACGGATGGCGCCTTGGCCACAAAGATGATTTTGCCGTTCGAAATCTGCGCGGGAACTTCTTTGCCGTCCGGGCCGGTGACGCGCACGCTCTTCGGAGTGCCGCCGGCGAAACTCACACTGGCCTCGACCAGGTCTTCCCGCGCTATGTTTAAAGGATTGAAGACCACCAGCGGAATTCCTTTCGCCTCAGTATTCAGGGCCGGGGTCACCGCTTCAGTGGCGTTGGTAAGAACGCCGGCGAACTGGTTCAACGCGATGATGTCGTCGTTCCAGGCGAACTCGTAGGCTCGCGGCGTGGCTGTGCCGGCGGCGATGTCGTGAAAGTGCCCTCCCATGGCGAGCGTCCAGGCATCATTCAGCCGCTGCAGCGGATAGGGCCGCGCACCCAGCCATTCCGCGGCAATTGATGCTTTCTCCGCGGCATCGGCCAGCAACTCTTCTTTGCGGATCCAGCGTTTCTGGTAAGCCTGCGAGGTCAGCGATCCGGCGGAGTGATTGGTCAACTCCATTTCTCCGGTGTAGCGCGGCAGTCCCGCGGCCTCGGAAGGCGTGATATCGAGAAACATCTGCTCGGCGTTGGCGGAGATGACGTGCACTGGGCCGTCGCCAACTTTCACCGGAGGATCATCGTTGTGTTCCCCGCGAAAAAAATTTCCGTCGCGTGCCGACAGGTTCGTCGTGCCCTGCGTCACGATGGCTTCGAGTCGCTTTACGGGGTCTTCGCTCGGAGTTCCGCCAATGTCGCCCGTGCCGTAGTAGTGGTAGTCGGTGAATACGCCGCTGATTTTTCCGTTCTGCTCGACCCGCGCTGCCCAGTCATTCTGATAGCGCTGATCGTTGCGTTCACGCTCGACGTCGGTTAGCGCTTCGCGCTCGCCTTGCAAGGTGACGAATTCCTCGATGTCCTTCGGGTCCGGACGTCTTCCGGCGCGCTGCGCTTCCTGCAGTTTCGGGCGCAGCGCCTGTATTTTATTCTGAAGGTCCTGCGCCGCAGGGTTCGGTGGTGCTGCGGGAAACGGCTTGCTGAGATCGGTGTAGACTCCGCCTCCGTAACTCCCAGGATTTAAGCCCGCGAGCACGCTCTCACCATCCGGGCCGACCCACACGCCCACGTTGAATGGCGTGCCTTCCGGGGTTTTCTCCAGCGACTCCGGACCTCCGGTATTAGCCGACGATCCCCACACCAGTTTCTGGGTCGAGAATCCTTTGACTCCAGAGTGCGCGAGGATCGTCGGCAGCGACGAGGGGAATCCGAAACAGTCGGGCAGCATGTACTCCGCGCTGGCCTTACCGAGTTCCTTCCGAAACCAGTCATTGCCGTACAGGACCTGGCGGATAATTCCCTCGGCAGAGGGCGCGTTCACGTCGCCTTCTTCCATGGACGATCCCGCCGGAAACCACCTGCCTTCGTCGACATACTTTTTCAGCCGTGCAAAATCGGCGGGAAAATATTCCTTCATGAAGCGGTAACGATTCGCGCCGCTGAAATTGAAAACATAGTGAGGATATTTATCGAACAGCTTGAAGTTATCCTCCATGGTCTTGCGAATGTATTCGTCGATGACCTGGGGATACTCCCACCGCCACTCGGTATCAAGATGCGCGTAGCCGACCACGTACAAAGTCGGATGCTTGCTCAGGTCGGGCTTTTCGGTCGTCTGCGCGACGGCTGAGGTAAGAAATGCGAAAACGGCGAGGGGGAGCAACAATAAAGCCGAGCAGCGTCTCAGCATGCGAGTTCTCCGAGCGGGGTTCCGAAATTCTCTGACTTAGAAAAATGTTCGGGCCGCGAGCACGGAGTTTACCGCATCGACCGGCAGCCCTGGCTTGTTAGTTAACGATTGCAGTGACCGTAGGAGCGCTGCCCGTTTGTGTGACTCCGTTCGCGTCCTTCCCGGTTATGGTGATTGTGTAGGTACCCGACGGAGTTCCGTTGGAGAGAGTCGTAACGCTGATCGCTGAACTCTGCCCCGACGCTCCCGCCGAATCGCTGGCCGCGACCGAGAAACTGTATTGCGTCCCTGCCGTCAGCCCGGTCACGTTGAACGTCGTGTTCGCGGTGGTCGCGATCGGATTGCCGTTCTGATAAACGGTGTAGCCGGTCACGCTGCATCCCGAACCAGCGGTGGAAGCGTTCCAGGTCAAAGTTGTCCCCGAACTGGTTGTGTTCGACGGCACTAATCCCGTGGGAACGCTGGGCGCCGTGGAGCAGCCTCCCCCTCCTCCGCTGTTGGATCCGCCACCACAGGCCGGCAGGATGATCAAGCCCGCGGAAATAATCCAGATCAGCGAGAAGCCGAGCAACTTCTTCCGGCGAGATCCGCGCGAACTGAAGCCCAGGCCAATCAACGCCAGGCCCGGGACGAGGATCCACGATGCATACAGCGGGTGCAAGCCGCGCGGCGTCGTTGGCGAAGGCGGAGGAGGCACGCCATCATTGCCAGCGCGCGCGGCGCGGCGGAAAACAGCTGTGTTGCCGGTAGCGCCGACGGTGGTAAAGGTCACGGTCGCGGTCACGACCGTAGCGCCGGTAATTGAAACCGGGCTCGTGCTTCCGAACGAGCAAGTCGGCGCGCCTGCTCCCGTGACCACTGGAGAGATGCTGCATGACAGCGTGACGCTGCCCGTATAGCCATTAGCTGGCGTCACCGTCACAGTTGCAGTTGCCGGGGAACCGGCGTTCACCGATGACGGGGTGGTCGTCGCATCGGCAGAGAGCGAATAGCCCGGCGTGCTGCTCGTGTTCCCGGTCAGGGTGATCGCGGCAACGTAGGCGTAAGCGGTCTTCGGCGCATCCGCATTCACCAACTGAATGTTTGACAGTGTGCGAGTGGAATCCAGCGTGTAGGTGTATGCGTAAAGGTTGCAACTACTGCTGTCGGTGTTGAGGGTACCGTCGCTGTTGATGCGCTCAAATGGCCCGGCTGCGACAGTTTCATTCGTGTTGCTGCCGAAACTGCACCAATCGCTAAAGGTCTGATTGATCGTGTCGGGCGAGCCGGTCGTGTAGTTGACGGTAATGGTGCCCAAGTGAGATCCCTGCACACCAGTCCCGAGCATGGTCATACCGGAGTACTGGCCTGCCGTCGGCGTAATGGTCATCGCGGTACTCGGGAGACTGATTACGTCGTTGATGCACGTAGTTCCCGAGGCGGCGCAGTCCGTGGTATTCACCGGCCCGAAATTAAACGTCGTGCCCTTGATGGTTAGGGTCGGCGGGTTGGTTGCAGGCAGACCCAACACCGTCGCGGAGTATGCGTCATCGCAAGCCTTGCCTCCAGAACAATTGTCCTGGGGACTGGGACCGTCCATACCGTCGTCAGTTGGAAAGGTTATTCCGTTGTTGAACAGGCCAGCGACGTTGTATTCCGATGCAAGACTGACGGGTGTTCCCAGGCTCTGCGCCGACAAAGTAGCCGCCAGCACGATCACGGCACCGCCCTTGGATGAAGCGGGCAAGGTAAGACTTTGCACGGTCTTCGCGCTGTTCAGAACAAAGGTGTAGGCATACAAATTGAAGATGCGGTCATCCGCCGCGCCATTCGCTCCATCGCGATAGGGCATCACCACAGCGAACGATTCGCCAGGCTGGTGCCCGGGACCAGGCTTACTTCCGCTGCAACTGCACCAATCGCTGAAGCCCTGGGTGAATGTGCTCGTCGTACTGTCGCTGTAGGTTACGATGATGGACTCACTGAGCAAGGGCCCGTCAATCGCGGTGGCTAGTAATTGCAGCGTGGTGAACTGGCCCGAGGGCAACGTAACTACCTGGCCCGCCGCGGAAACAACATCATTCGTGCACGCGGGCGCAGTGCCGCAGTTCGCGGTATTCGCCGGCCCGAAGTTGAACTGAACTCCGTTGAAAACTCGGTTCGGGGTCAACAGGTTCGACGAGTAACCGTAACCTGCGCCGTCCATGCCGGTGCCGAAAGTTATGCCGTCGGCGTAGAGGCCAGGCAAGTTGTATGCCGATCCCAGATTTATCGGTGTTCCCGAGCCGCCGGTGCCGGTGGCTGCACTGACCGACAGACTGGTTGCGGGTGTGTATTGCGAAATGTTCCCCGATGCGCCGATGACGTTCAGTCCTGAGGTTGGTCCTGTCGCCGCCGTGCTGGTCGCGGTCAGAGTAAGTGTGCTTGGGGTAGCGCTGGTGATGTTGTTGGGACTGAACCCTCCGGTTACACCACTGGGTAGGCCGGTTACGGAGGACAAGGTTACGCTGCCGTTAAATCCGTTCTCGGGCGTCACGGCGATGGTGCTGGTTGCGGTGGAGGCCTGGTTGAGGTATATGCCGCTCGGTGTCGCCGAAAGCGCAAAACTCGGCACGCCGAGGGTCAGGAAAGCCGGTTGAGTTTGGATTCCACCCGAACTCGTGCCCACGACGACAACCTCAACATTCCCGGCTACGAAAGAGGAGCTATTGGTCGAACTGTCCGCCGCGACGGTCAACGTTGAGGTCGCGGCCCCCGTGATCGAAGTCGGACTCACGCTGGCGGTTATTCCCGGCGGTGCACCGAGGACGCTTGCGGTTAGATTGACCGTTCCACTGAAGCTGTTCCCCGCCGTCAACGAGATCGTGGCGGTCTGACTCGCGCCTCCCGGCGTGACCGTCAGAGTGGTGGGCGTTGCCGCCAAGGTAAAGTATGGGCTCGTTCCGCCGGTGGGCGCCAGCGCGTCGATGAGTCCCGGTCCGTTGGGAGTGCCCCAGCCGGTCACGAGATCGTAGCCGGCGACAGCATTGAAGCCGTTATTGTTTCCACTTGTGATGTCGTGAAACGCCGTGCTGTAGTTCGCCCCTTGGCCGAGGGTGTAGACCAGCGGATTGAGAAAACCTATTGTCTCGCCGTTCGCGGCAGCCTGTTCATTCACCAGTGCTACAAAGCCCGCGAACCGCGGCGCGGCCAGGCTGGTCCCGCCGATGCCACCGCACGAGCCATTGCCACAGAAAAAGTTATCGGTATTCGCCTCCGCCGCAACGTCCGGGACGTTGCGATAGAGCGTCGAGCCTCCATTGGTTGAAGTGATCACCGGCGCCTGATACGTCGGAGTCGCATCATAAGGGCTCTGGTAACAGGGACTGTTAACGTTGCTGCTGTCGCACCATCCCCCGCCGCTGCCAATCCAACCAGTTTCCGATTGCCAGGGACCGCCGGCACCATTCGTAACTAGATCCGTACCGCCAACGTCGGTCACGTTTTGACTGAACCCCGGCCAACCTCCGTCTCCGTTAAAGTCCCCTGCGTCGCCCGAAGCTACAAAGAAGTTCTGTCCCTGAGCATGAAATTGCTGGAAGTATTGCTCGTCCGTAGCAGCGTTACCGTCACCGATGCCAAAGGAATAGCTCATCACCTTGGCAATATTATCCGTAGCGTAGGCGTCGAACTGGTCGACTTCACTGACGCCTTCATAAATAATCAGGACAGAGGCGTTGGGGGCCATCGAGAGGATCTGCTCCATGTCGATGACCTCTTCGCCGTCGTCGCAGCTCGGTGGCAGGCCGATGCAGTTTGGGTTTTGCCCAGCCAATATTTCGTTCACGATGGGGACGTTCAGCGTCTGCCCGACGGACTTGTAGTAAGCCTGTACGTCGCTGAAGTTCCACTGGCCTTCGGCCAAGGCGAGGGCTTGCCCGCCACCCGCCAGCGGACCTGTGCCGTAGTAGGCGGCCCTGATGTCGCTGCCCAGAAAGAGACTGCCGGGTCCCGAGCCCGTCGCGTCAGGACGTGCGCCGCCAGCAGGAGCGGGATGCAGACTTGCGGGATGCCGCAGCACGCGGTCGGTAAGGCCAGCGACACCCAGCATCGGAATACCTGAGTCCGCCGTAGGCTCGACATTCGGCGCATAGTACGTTCGCTTCTCGGTTGGGTGCTGGTAGACCTGCATCGTCACCTGGAAGGCCTGTTCGATGTTGGCGACCGATCCAGTTACATCGAGCAATCGACGGCTCGCGGAAGTATGCGTCACCGTCAAGCCGTGGGACTGTGCAAAGCCGATCACCTGCTGGTACTCGACGACCGAGGGGCCGAACTGTTCGGTGAATTGCGCCGACGTCAGATATCTGTGGTAGTTGGGACTGGTGGGATCTTCGAGCTGTTGCAGAAGAATATGGAGTTGCTCCAGATTATGCAGAGGCAGCGTCAGCGCCAGGTCCAGGCGCTGCGAGGCGGGCATGCGGCTGATCCACTTTGCATCCGCCGGCGCCGACACGTGAGTCTGAAGGACCTGCCGTTCCTGCGCTGGCGCCGTCGCAAGCAACAAGGTCAGGAGGGCACACCAGGCCCCCACGAAAACAAAAAGTCTAACGAAACGTTTCATGGTTCCTGGTCTCCGGAGCGCACTTTTAGAGAGATCTTTAGTTGCTCGTTACTGTCACGGTGACCGCGTTGGTCGTACCTGCGGGATTACTGGCCTGACTTAATCCGCTGGCGTCGACTCCGGTAACGGAAACCGTGTACTGTCCGGGAGGAGTTCCCACATTGCCGAGATGCGTATAGCTGACGCAACCTGGAGCGGCGATCAACCCAGTCAGCAACAACCCGAGCAGCAACCATCCCAAGAGGTGTTTCCTGCGTGGAGTTCGAGAACGGAAACCGGCTCCGAGCAGCGCGAGCGTCGGGATCGGCAGCCACCACGCATAGAAGAAGTTCCTCGGTAGCCGCAAGGCTGCACCGGCTGGCTTGGTGGAGGTAAAAGTCAGAGTCGCAGTCTGCGCCGACGTCGAGCCTTGGGGCACCTCGACGGATGTTGGGCTGAGGCTGCACGTCGGCGCTGTAGCGGCTGCCGAGGACGTAATCGTCGGGGAAATCGAACATGAAAGTTGAATCGTTTCCGCTGCGACTGCTCCGTAGCCGGTCTGCGGGTTCACCGTGACCGTGGCGGTAGTGGAGTTTCCGACCGTAATGGACGATGGGCTTGCTACGCCGCCGTCGATCGTATAGGTCGGCGGCTTCAGGGTGATGGCCAGCGCAAACATCGCGCCCGAACCATCCAAGTCAGTCAACGTAATCCCGGTTAGAGGCCTGGTGAAATCCACCGGATACGTGTAAGCGTACAGATTGCAACTGGCACCGTTGAGCGTTCCATCGGAATTGATGCGGTTGAAGCCGCCGACTGCGATGGACTCATACTGGTTTCCCCCAAATCCGCACCAGTCGCTCAAAGTCTGATTGAACATTGTGGAGTTTCCAGTCGAGTAACTCAGCGTAACCGACCCCTTATGGGATCCGTTGACGGCAGTACCCAGAATAATCACGCTGGAAAAAATCCCGTTTTGAGGGGAAGCCACGGGAATGGTGATCGCCACTCCGGGGGACGGGGTGTAGTTCACCACATTCAGCGTGCAGGCAGCGCTGGTTGAAGGGCCGCAGCTGGCCGTGTTTACCGCTCCGAAGTTGAACGGCACGTTCAGCGATGGCGGGGTCAGCGTCGGCGGAGTACTCGTCGACAATCCCAATTGATTCGCCGAATATGCGTCCGGGCAGTTCGTGTACGGCGGGGTCGGAGTGCAATTGTTGCCGTTATCCATGCCGTTGGTGCCCAGAAACTGGACTCCGGTGTTAAACAAACCCGCCGCGTTAAAACATTGGGCTCCGCCGCAGAGGGCCGAGGTGGAAGACAAATCGACCGGCAAATTTTGGGCGTGCGCCATCCCCGGCATGAAGAGCAGTGTCAGAACCAGCGCCGCCAACGGCAGAAGCAACCCGAAACAAGCGCCTCCTCTTGGATTCATGCTTCCCTCCTCCCGCTTCGCTCGAAGGTGTAAGTCGCCCATAGTAGATCTCTCCATTCGTGACTGGCCGCTGCTAGAAAATAATCTTTCCTGACACTCGCAGGTTCCTGGGGAAATTATCCTGGTTCGGGCTTATCGTGCCAAAGCCCGTCCAGTAGGTCTTGCCGGTCGTCCCGTTGCTAAACGGAGCGGCCGCTCCATCGGTCGGGCTATTGTCCGGTCCTCCCAGCAACACGGAGTTGAGCGCGTTGAATGCCTCTCCGCGCAGCGAGAAGCTGACTCTTTCGGTGATCTTGAAACTTTTCTGGAGCGAGAGATCCAGGTCCGGGACTGTGGGGTTGCGCACCGCCGTGGTCCAGCCCGGAGTGGTGTTGTAAGTGAATCCGGAGCCGCCGATGTGCGGCACGCTGCTGAAACAAGTCGGCGAAGTGAGCTGAGGATTCAGCCATTGCTTCACCGAAGTTCCGCTCGGAGACTTAAACGGGCAGGTATAGTCAAAGCCGTTGTTAATGCTGAGCGGCGAGCCGCTCTGGGCGGCAAAGGACCAGCCCAGAGTCCAGCCACCGAGCGCGTAGTCCAGTGCTTTCGGGGCGGTCGCCAGAAACGTTCTGCCTATGCCTACCGGCAAATCGTAGACGCCCGTCACGGCCAGCACGTTCGTGCGATCAAACTGCGAAATCCAGTGCACTTCGTTGGCGTCCTGGTACGGATAACCATTCTGATATCCGCTGCCGTCAATATTCTTCGACCACGTGTAGGCTACGTTGACGGTCAGGCCGTGGGAGGTGTGCTTGGTGAGTTTCACCTCCAGGCCGTTGTACCAATTCTTGCCAATGGGCGCGTTGTAAACTCCGACCGGAGGGGCGCTTCCGCCCGAGCCGCAGTACTGAGACCAGGGCAACAACAGAGCCAGCGCCTGGATGGTGGTCGACTGCCCGCAGCCGTTGGGAAACGATTCCGAGAACACGCCGTAGTAGGGGTTGGGCAGCTGTTCGCTATAAACCGAACTGCCTTTCGCCAGCGCATACTGCAACTGAGGATAGGTGATGATGCCGTTATCCCACTGCGTCGCGCGCAAGCGACTGGTGTAGTTACCGGCGAAATGAACGTCGAGCGCTATCTGGCCGGGGAGTGCGCGCTGCACGCCAAACGACATGACCTGGGTGCGGGGAATTTTCCGCAGAGGACTGTCAACTTGTAAACCGCCGCCGCCGACGCCAGCCAAAGCGAGGCCAGCCTGGCCCACCGGAGGTTGCAGACCCAGTGGATACGCGGCACTCGCCGGAAATGGCGTGCCCACTCCGTACGGCCCGGCGGAAGTTGCTCCAGGTGCGGCGCCGCCCTGGTTCGGATTGGGGCTTCCGTTGGTGGATGCTAAGTAGTTTGTCGTCTGCTGGTACCCGATCGGCGAACCGCCCTCCAGTCCGCCTCCGTAATTCAGTCCCCAGCCGCCGCGAACCACGGTGTTGGGATCGATCGCAAATGCGAACCCAAACCTGGGAGCGATGTTGCCCCAGTCTGTGTTATAGGCACTCTTTGCGTGTCCGTTCTGGCCGGCAGGAGCAATCGTTCCGAGAACCTGGGACAAAGCGCCGGTGTTGATTCCGGCGGCTGACCAGGCCGCAAGATTGCCGGCGTTGGCAATGTTCGCCTGGTAAACGCCATCCGTTGTAATCGGGTTCACACAGGTTTCGCAGAAGCCCCGAGGCAGTTCGTTGTAGCGCTCTTTCAGTCCGACCTGCACGTCGTAACGCAAACCAAGGTTCACGGTCAGGCGATGATTGATCTTCCAGTCATCCTGAAAATACAGGTTCCAGATCGGCTGGTAGTCAAAGAGCGAATCATTCCAATTGACGTTGCCACTGCTGGGCAGGCCGAGCAGGAAATCCGCCCATCCAAAACCATTGGGAGCGTAAGTGCCACTGCAAGCTGCGCTGGGCGTGAGGCCCGCGCCTGAGGGTTGATAGCAGTTAGCGTTCAGTGGGTCGAATCGCGTCCACTGCCCGTTAAAGGCAAAAGCTCCATTCGCATTATTGGTAACCGTACCGTTGATGGGGTTCCCGTAGGTGTAGTAGGAGAGCCCACCACCGAAGTGCAGATTCTGGGCGCCCATCGACTTGGTAATATCGGCGTCCAACGCCAGGTTTGTGGATGCTTCTTTGTCGTTCTGGTTTCCGAAAATGGGCCCGTTGCCGCTGCCATCTGGGTCCGGGAACCCGTTGATGCGAATCTCCGGTACGTCTTTAAGATTAGTTACGGGCGGTGGCGTGATGTTGATTCCGATCGTGCTGCCGGGCTTCGCATCGGCAATGATGCCGTTCGGATTTTTGTTCTGCAGCCGGCTCAGAGACAGTTTGAAGTCGCCCAGCAATGTCGGCGAGAAGATGTGCGTCATGTCCTGCGTCGCCGTGTAGCTGTCTCGCTCAAAGAAAACTCCGTTCGCCAAGAGTCCCGGCAGGCCATTCTCATTGCGGTTTTCGTGGCCGCGCTGCACTCCAAAAAAGCTGTACCACTTGGTCTTGTCGCTCGTGTTGTAGTCCACGCGGATCATGTGCTGGTTGTAAGTGGTGAAATCCGGAGTCGGGGCGAAGTAGTTGGCAGGTTCCCCGAATCCGCCGATAAAGTTCTCCGCACCCTTGATGTTGGGCAGCGGGATGTACCCGGCCTTCAGCATGAGCAGAGCGGTGTTGTTGAATTGAGAAGCGGGCAGCAAGGCGCCGCCATCCGTCCCTCCGTTGAACGTATTCACGTTATTGATCACGTTCGAGCCGTTGCCACAGGCGCTAGCCGGCAGTCCAACGGTCCCACTCTTGGCAAATTGACCGCACACCGCATTGTTGGGATTGCTTGGATTGGTGCTGTCGCCGGGCATGTATAACGTGAGGCCATAGAGAAGATACGGGTCGGCTTGTGCGCCCGCGCTGATGTACCCAGGGTCAAGTGCGCCTGCGTTCGCGCTGGAAATATTACCGGCCACGAGTCCGAAATCAACTCCCGGATTGCCGTTATAGCCTGGACGCAGATAAGCTGGCGGTACGTTTCCGGTCACCGTGCCGGTGATCGACTGGCGATAACCTTCAAACCCGTAAAAGAACCATATCTTGTTCTTTTTGATTGGACCGCCCACGGTCCCGCCAAACTGGTTCTCCACCTGCTGTTGCGTCGGTAGTCCTGCGATGAAGACATTCGTCAGCGTATTGGCGTCGAACAGGCTGCCGTCTTTGTAGTTCTCGACTAACTCGCCGTGAAAATCATTCGTCCCGTTCTTCGTGACCACATTGACGGTACCGCCGGTGCTGCGGCCATACCGGGCGTCGTAAGTGTCGGTCATCACGTTGACTTCTTGAACCGAATCCAGCGTTGGAGAAACGTTCCAGGTTCCAGCTCCCTGATTGCCATAACTAATCTGTTGCGTGATGTTCGTTCCGTTGAGAGTGAACTGATTAAATCCACCGGAGTTGCCTGTGTTGTCCTGTCCCGTGGGGTCGACTCCACCCCCCATGATGTATGCGTTGTCGTTGTCCCACCCTCTACGCTGCGAACTACCTGTGTACTGGCTGCCAGGCGTGGTTCCGATGAGGTTGTAAACCTGACGGCCGGAGACGGGCACGTTCTGCAAGGTGCGCTCATCCAGAATGGTTCCGCCTGATCCGTTCGCCGTCTCGATCATGGGAGGAGCGGCCGTCACTTCCATGGTTTCGTGGAAGCTGCCGACATCGAGCTTGAAATTCTGGCCGAAATATTTGCCCGCCAGCAGCAGTACGTTGTCCTGGATCGCCGTTTTAAAACCCTCGAGCTCAACCTGCACTTTGTACGTGCCCGGCACGACGTACGGGATGTAGTAAACACCGGCATTGCTGGTCAACTCGGTATAGGTCGATCCTGTGTCGACATTGGTCGCTGTGACCTTGGCCTTGGCCACCACCGCGCCGCTGGGGTCGGTGACTGTTCCCGTCAGCGTGGCGCGGAATTCCTGGGCGAGCGAGCGCGGCGCAAACCCCAGCAGCAGGGATAGAGTCAGGCCGAGTGCAAAGCCGAACCGGCGCACCTTGCCAGTGCTCTGGGCATGATCGTGAAGTCTGGAATTCGACAGAACCGTCATTGCGACCCCTCCTCAAGATTCTTGCTGTTTACTCGCGCCCGCTGCCCGCCTGGCCGGATGTCTGGCCTGATGCTTGGCCATGCTGCTCCCCCGTGATCTGGAGAAGGTTCTTCGGATGACTGTGCTGTTGTTGTTGAGCCCGCGGGCGTTTGGCTGCCGCGGCTCCGGTGATCGTCCCTTGTACTTCGACTGCACCGAAAACCGGAGCAATGGTGTCGGTCTCAATGATGAAACCCTGCGAACCGTTGGCCAGAAAGAAGTCGACGTTCTCGGTGCCAGGAGTCGTTCCGCCAATTACAAGTGGGAAGGCGGGCGCAGTCACGATGGTGCCGGTGAAATGACCGGGATTGGTCGCATCTGCCGCAAACGTTCCGCTCAATGGGCCCGTGGTCAGTGTCGCGCTGTTCTGGCCCGTGCCCTGGAAATCTCCCTCGCCGCTGAAGGTTCCCGCCGTCGTCGTGCTAACCGAGAACTCACCGGTCAGGCCACCGTCGTAATTACAGCAACCGCCCAGGTTCGATTGATTCGACAGCAGAATCGCATAGCTTCCAGAGAGGGCTGCAGAGGCCGCATCGGCCTGAGGAATCAACACTCCGATCGCGTTGCCGTACGGTGCGGATGGATTGTCCGCCTCTAGCAGCAAGGCTCCTCCGCCTCCGGTTGTGTTGTTCGGATCGAGCAGATTCAAGTTGGGATCGGTCAGATAGATGTTGTAGTTCTGGCCTGACGGATCGGTGAAGGTGCCGCGCGGGCTGCCCGAGAATGAATACGTGGAGCCGGTGAGGGAAATTCCGGTCGTCGCGATGCTGGGGGTTGGGCTTCCTCCGTCGGCGACGTTGAGGTCCACGATCCCGCCGATAATATTGCCATTCCCGTCTGTAGCAAATTGGCCCGCAGCAGCGCTTGAGTCGCCCCCATGGTTGTTGTCGCCGAATCCGTAGTAGCTGAAGATGAAGCCCCCAGTTAAGCTGGTGTTATCGTTCGCCACTGCCCCCTGCCCAAACGCAGTGCCGGTGTTGCCGGCGTTTCCGACGTTGGTCGTGCTGGTCAGTTGCAGCACTTCGGGCGTCACCAGGTAGTAGACATACTCCGTGCAAGCCGGCAGCGGGCTGGCGCCGCAAGGACCAGGAGTGTCTGGGGAGGTGCTGAGCGTGATGATTCCACGCCCATTCGCGTCCGGGGCGCTATACGTACCGGTAAACGGGAGACCTGCAGAGGGGGTTGCGAGTGCGCTGTTGTAACCGGTGCCTCCACCGTTGTTGCCGACATTTTCGTCGAAGATTCCGCCGGTGATGTTTCCCGGAGTTCCGGTGGTGGCAGTGCCATCAGCGGTGAAAATGCCACCCCAGCTGGTATTCTCTCCCGCTGCGTGGCTGTACCCCGCCAGGGTGAAAGAATAGCCGCCGGAAACCTGCGAACCGGAAAAGCTGGGACCAGGCTGCAACGCAGTTTGCAGATCCATGCTTCCGATCGCGCCAATCGTGAGGCCGTTGAAGTTATCTTCCTCGGCGATTATGAGGTGGGAATTCGACGTGGCCGTGATGCCGTGAGTTTGTTGAAGAGTGCCGCAGCAGTTCGTGTCGTTGAGGCTGAGTGAAATATTGCCGTGGCCCGTTGCATCCAGAGCATAGGTCCCGGTGACCGAGGGTGCGGTCCAGGATAATCCGTTGGCGGAGCCGTCAGCTTCGCCGCCGGTGACGTTTCCGTTCCCATCCAAAATGACACTGGCGACCATGCCGAACGAACCATTCCCGGGATACAGGACAATCGCATACTGCTGAGCGGCGTTGATGGTTGTGCTCATACTTTGCGAACTGTCGGCTACCGACGTTGCCGTGATGGTGACGGGGTAAGCCAGGTTCGGCGTGATGGGACCGTTCGGCGGGGCCACCGGCGCCGTGTACACCGTGGTGATCTGGTATCCGGCGGTCGCCGGGTTGAACGAACCGCACGCATTGGCGGGCGCACAACTCCATGTCACCCCGGCATTGGCCTTGTCATTCAATACGTTCGCCGCGATGGCCGCTGTCCCGCCCGCCGTAACAACCGCGGGCGGAGCCTGCACGATTTGCACCGTAAGAGCTCCGGAGGTGGTGCCGGGAGGGTTGTCGTATCCCCTGCCACAAGCACAGAGGAATGCCAGAGTGAGAATGACGAGACACAAAACCGGGACTCTGCAGTTCATTGTTCACCTCGGATTGAAGCGACGGGGGAAGAGCTGTAATCTCTGGAGCCTGTGGTCTTGAGTCGCGAGCCGTTGTGGCCGGGGGCCACACTTTGTGTGGTCGTTCTCCAACATTCCTGTGGACTGAACTCCCGATTCATTGCGGTCTCCTCCAGGCTTTCGGCCGATCGACCGAAACTCCACTACGAGAGCAGCTCTAAAAATTCAAACTTAACTTGCCGAAAGTTCTTCTCTGGGCACCAACCGGCTCCTCAACAGAAACCTCACCCTACGTTTTCGCCGGCGGCTAATCTCTAATTCGGCTGGCAAGTATGGCGGCAGGAATATCGAAAAGGATATAGTAGACATTTAACATTAATTGCACTAACGTAACGTTCGGCGAAACTCTTGGCTGCTCGAACAAAAGCGACATCCGTCCCGCCGAATCGAATCATCATTCGCGAGCTCGAGGAGTATCTGCGCAGCGCCCGGGTGCGGCAGGTGCACTTTGGCGACGGCAGCACCCCTCCTCCGGTGCTCGCGTACGTCACGAATTTCCCGCGTTTGTCGGTTCCGCTGACGGGATGCCACACTATGGAGATTGCCCGGAGCGGGCGCGTCGAAACCATCCAGCCGGTGCGCGGCCACGCCGTATTTGTCCCCGACCACGCCTGGAATAAACCGGACTGGTCGTCTCAGGTCGAGGCCCTCACAATCCTGTTCGGCGCCAAGCAGATTGGCGTCAGTCTGGTGCGCCATCGCGGGGACACGCAGTCGCCCTCCACCGCGCTGAAGGCCAGCGTGCAGGGCGGCTACGATGTGCCCACGCACAGCATTCTGGCCGCACTCATGGTGCTGGCGGCCGACCACGTCAAGGGTCCGCTTGCCCGCCTCCTCACAGAATCCTTGCTCCACGCCTGTCTGCGGCTGCTGAAGTCGCCGCAGAAGCATCCGCCGCGGAAGGCGATCCGCACCTACGAGTCGCTTTGCTTGTACGTGCAGGAGAACTTTCAGCGACCGATCACGCGGGAGAGCGTCGCCCAACATTTTGGGCTCGCCCCCAACCATGTCTCGCGCTTGTTCCGAAAAGAAGGCTTTATGCGCTTCAACGATTACCTGAACCTGGTGCGGGTGAATCGCGCCAAGTTCATGCTGCAGACCTATAGTCTGACCCTGAAAGAAATCGCCTTCGACTGCGGCTACAACGACACGGCATACTTCTGCCGCGTGTTCAAAAAGACCTGCAAGATCACTCCAACCCAGTACCGGACGGACAGTTCTCCGGGCCGATAGCGCGACTGAGAATTAACCCGGGACGGAATCCGCGAGATCTGCTGGGACAACACACCCATGAACAATCGGATTTTCGTGCAGTTCATGAAAGGTTACTTGAGTACAACAAACGTTCCATCTCTCCTGTTTCGAGATTAGGACTAATCACACATACTACGAAGCCGTGTTTTTCCAAACTCTGTGCAGTGTGCTGCAAGGTTATCGGCCTCCAAAGAATGTTGCATGCGCCGGCGGGCTAGCCGTTCTTACAGCTACAATGCACAAAATCCTTCTTGTAACAACGGACCTGGATTCATAACGGACTGTGATGCCTGAATTGCTCAAGAATCTTCGGCAGCACCTGCTGACGGGCGTCTCATACGCGATTCCATTCATCGCCTGCGGAGGCATTCTGATCGCATTCGCGATCGCATTTGCACCCATGACTCCGACTGGACCGGATTTTTCTCAGGCGCCCCGGCTCAAGCTCATTTTTGACATCGGCTCTGCGGCATTTTCTTTGATGTTGCCCGTTTTGGCTGGCTACATCGCATATTCCATTGGCGGAAAGCCAGCCCTCGTCCCAGGATTTCTTGGTGGTTACTTTTCGGATCAGGTGAAGGCCGGATTCCTCGGAGCAATCCTCGCCGGTTTGCTGGCTGGCTATGTGGTCGAACTTCTTAAGAAGATACCGGTATCGAAGCACTTTCGCCCCATCATGCCGATTCTGGTCATCCCAATACTTTCGGGCGCTTTCATCGGAGTTGTGATGCTCAAGGTTTTGGGAACTCCCATCGCGCTTCTGATGTCGAACGCAAACAGCGCCTTAAGAGCAATGGGGACCGGAAACGGAATCGTGCTGGCGTTGATACTCGGCAGTATGATTGCGTTCGACATGGGCGGCCCGATCAACAAGACTGCATTCTTTTTTGGCGCAGCGATGATCCGCGAAGGCAACTACCAGATTATGGGTGCGTGCGCGGCCGCCATCGGTACTCCTCCCTTGGGCATGGGGCTGGCCACATTGTTGCAAAAACGTCTGTGGAGCTCGGAAGAACGAGAGGCCGGCCTCGCCGGAATCGCCATGGGGCTAATAGGAATCACCGAGGGCGCAATTCCCTTTGCGGCCGCCGATCCGATCCGTGTGATCCCCAGCATCATGCTTGGCTCCGCAGTCGCTGCCGTAATCGCGATGGTCGGCAAGGTTGGCGATCACGCGCCGCATGGGGGGCCCGTCGTCTTATTCGTCGTCGATCACCGGTTCGCATACCTGCTGGCGATCGTGACCGGCACAGTCGTGACTGCGGTTTCCATCAATTTGCTGAAGGCACGCAGCCGGCGGTTGGCGGACGCGAGGGAGGAGAAAGCTGCATGAAAGTGGTTGCCGTCACCGCATGCCCAACCGGCATTGCTCACACCTATATGGCCGCCGCGCGCCTGGAGAAGGTCGGCAAGAGCCTGGGCTTTGACATCAAAGTGGAAACTCAGGGCGCCATGGGGATTGAAAATAAACTGACCGAGCGCGACATCAGTCAGGCTGAGATTGCGATCTTTGCCGTCGATATTGCGGTGGAAGAACGCGAACGATTCAACGGAGTCAAGGTCATTCAAGTTCCCCTGCAAGACGCACTAAAAGATCCCCATAGCATCTTTGCCAAGATTCAAAGCTGATATGACGCAGAGGAGTGGCACGTCGGTGGAGTTTGCCTTTGTTTGCTCTTTGTCTGACGGCTTGCATGCGCGGCCTGCAAGCCAGTTAGCCGAAGTGGCGATCGAGTACGCCTCTGACTGTCTGATAACCAATCTCCGCACCGGGTCTGTTGCGAGCCTGAAGAGCGTGCTGGCGATTCTCGCCACCGACATTCGGCAGGGCGACCGTTGCATCGTGCAGGTCCGGGGAAGCGATGAACAGGCGGCACACTCGGCGTTGCTTCGTTTTGTGGAGCAGGTGCTGCCCACCTGCGATGTGCCGCTGGCAGGTTTGCACCCGACGACTGCAAGCACCACGCTTCCTCGCACTCTACAAACGGCCGGCGTAAAGGGCTATTTCGGATCTCCGGTGAGCCGCGGCCTGGGCCGGGGCAAGGTAATACCTCTGAGCGGCATGGCGCTGCCGCGAGACTTGAAAGGGCAGGCCGCATCCGATCCGCAGTCGGAACTGGCTCAGATCAAACGCGCCATGGCGGCGGTACGCGGGCGCATTCAGGAAAAGCTGGCTCACCCGCAATCTCCCACGGAAGCCGCGGTATTGCAGGCGGACTTGGCCATCGCGAGCGACGTGTCGCTGTCGCAGAAACTCGCCGAACATGTTTCGCAAGGAAAATCGGCGGGCCAGGCGGTCATGGAGGCGGGAGCATTCTTCATCGATCTTCTGCGGCATTCGGAAAGTGAGTACATTCGCGAGCGTGCACTCGACATCGAGGAAATCTGTCTGCATCTGCTGCAGGAAATCTACGGCGTTGACTTGCAGACGGCAGCGATTGAGTTGCGCGAGCCTTCGGTGGTAGTGGCCGAAACACTGGCTCCGCAGCAACTTCTCGGGCTGGAGCGGCAATGGTTGAAGGCGCTGGTACTGGAACACTCCGGTGCGACATCGCATGTCGTGATTCTCGCGCGCTCGCTCGGAATTCCGACCCTCACGGGCGTCAAGAATGCTCGCGGGATTTTGTCGGCCGGACAGGAAGTTGTGGTCGATGCAATTCGGGGATTCGTTGTGCCGCAATCTTCCGCCGCCGTACAAAAGTTCTACGAACGAGAACAGAAGACGCTCGAACTCCGGCGCGAGTTTCTGCCCGTGCCGGCCACTGGGCCGGCCATTACCACCGACGGCAAGACCCTGGAAGTGGCCGCAAATGCTTCTTCGTACGAAGAGCTCTCGCTGGCGTTCGAAAAGGACGCAGACGGGATTGGATTATTTCGCACCGAGATGGCCTATCTGCAGCGCCGGCGTCCGCCGTCTGAAGAAGAGCAGTTCGCGATCTATGCAGAAGCCGCGCGGGCAGCGGCCGGAAGGCCCGTGATCATCCGCACTTTCGATTTGGGGGGAGACAAGGACGCGCCCTATCTCAATCTGCCGCCGGAAGACAATCCCTTCCTCGGATACCGCGGCGTGCGGATTTACTCTGAGCATCACGAATTATTGCAGGCACAACTGCGGGCCATTCTGCGCGCTTCGGCGTTTGGACAGGTGCAGGTCATGGCGCCCATGATTTCATCGCTCGACGAAGTCCGCCAGTTCAAGGCGTCGATTTCGGAAGCGATGCAAGATCTTGCTCGCAAGGGGATCGCATTTCGGTCCGACATTCGAATCGGCGTGATGATCGAAGTGCCTTCGGCAGGGTTCATTCTCGATCAACTCTGCGCCGCAGTCGATTTTTTCAGCCTGGGCACGAATGATCTCAATCAATATTTCCTCGCCGCGGATCGCGATAATCCGAAGACCGCCGAGCTTTCCGACGTGCTGCATCCTGGATTCCTGCGGTTTCTGAAACGGATTGTCGAAGAGATTCACGCGGCCGGAAAGTGGGTGGGCATGTGCGGCGAGATGGCCGCGGAAGTGCGCTATCTGCCAGTGCTCATCGGGTTGGGGCTGGACGAGATCAGCCTGCCTGCACCCGGCATTCCCGGCGTGAAACGGGCGGTCGCGCAATTGTCTGCGGCGGAGTGCCAGCGGGCGCTGGCGAATATCGTGGAGTGCGAGGAAAAATCTGAGATCGAGGAGTTGATCGAGCGCGCTCAACCGGCGCGGTCGGCGCAGCCCCTGTTAAGTAAGGAACTTGTTCTTCTCGGCAGCCAAAGCAAAGACAAAGAAGAGGCGATGCAGGAAATCGTGGATGCGTTTTACATCGCCGGCCGCACCGAAGATCGCCAGCGGCTGGAGGAGGCCTTGTGGTCGCGCGAAGCCGTGTACGCGACGGATTTTGCCCACGGTTTTGCTGTCCCCCACTGCAAGACCGAGGCTGTCACCGCCGACTCCATCGGAGTAGTCCGGCTGAATCAGGCGATCGATTGGGGCTCGGCCGACAGCAAACCGGTGAACATGATCATCATGATGGCGATGCGCAAATCGCAGAACCCCAGTCGGCATCTGGAAATCTTTTCAAAACTTGCTCGGAAACTGATGAACGAAGATTTTCGCGGACACCTGCTGACTGTTGGAAATGCGCACGACATGGCAACCTATCTTGCCCAGCAGCTCGAAATTTCCCTTCACTGAGCGCCGAACGGTATTCTCTAACTGATGCCTGCCTTGTAGCGCGGCCACTGCGAGCGGATCGCGTTGTGATCGATTACCGGCTCCCCTTCACACTCCACTTCGAAGACCGTGGTGGGATGGTCTGGCGGCTGCGCCGGCAAGCCCGTCAGCCGCAGGCTGAACTCGTCCTGCGCAAACGTCACACTCTGGCCCGTCTTCAACAAACGCACGGATTTCACTTTCGTTTTCAAACCGCCGATAGCAACCACGGTTGGCGGCTGAAAAAACGGGAGCCACTCCGCCGCCGGAGAATCCCCCGGCCAGTACTGCTGGTGGATATACAACGTGTTCGCGCGGCGAGTGTAGTTGGCATTCGAGTTCCAGCTATACGATCCGCGCTCGGTGCCATAAATCGACTTACCGTTGCCGTCGAGCCACTGGCCAACGGTTTCCAGAATCTCCACGGATTCAGCGGGCACCGATCCGTCGGGCTTGGGGCCAATATTCAGCAGATAATTTCCACCGCCCTGCGCGCACGTAGCCAGATTGCTCACGATGGTCTTGGCAGTCTTCCATCCATCATCGCCGCGATTAAATCCCCAGCTGTCGTTCATGGTCATGCAAGTTTCCCAGGCGCGGCCTTTCTCAGCTGCCGAGATCTCCTGTTCGGGCGTGGAGAAATCACCTTCGAGGCCATTGCGATTATTCACAATGATCTCGGGCTGAAGTTCGAAGACCATTTTGTTCATGCGCTCCGACTCCCACTCCTCAGCGGTGAGCGGCCAATCGACGTCGTACCAGAGCACATCGATCTTTCCGTAGTTCGTCATCAATTCTCGGACCAAGCCATGGGTGTACGCGACAAAACGCTGGCGCGCCGCGTCATCTGTCTTGCAGCGCGCGCCATCGGGATGGTGCCAATCCATCAGCGAATAGTAGAAGCCGACGCGAAGCCCTTCGGCCCGCGCCGCGTCTACAAATTCACGAACCAGATCCCGGCCCGGTCCCTGCCGCGGAGCACAATAATCGGTGAGCTTGGTATCGAAATGGCAGAAGCCCTCGTGATGCTTGGTGGTCATCACCATATATTTCTGCCCCGCGCGCCGCGCCAGCCGGGCCCACTCCCGCGCCGCATTCGGCTTCGGCTGAAAATGTTTCGCCAGCAGCTCGTACTGCGCAATCGGGATGCCCTCCACCTCCATGGCCCATTCATGCTGGCCGACGACGCTGTACAGTCCCCAGTGAATGAACATGCCGAATTTCGCTTCATGCCACCACGCCATGCGTTGGTCGCGCGTGGCCGCTTCCTTTGTCGCTTCGGCGGAAGCGCCCGGCCCCGGCTTCTGCGGGCCCGGCGCGGCGACTCCGGCGGCATTCGCGTCGTGAACCGAATCTGCCATCGCGCCCGCGATTCCCGCACTCGCTACACCAAGATGTTTCAGAAACCGTCGTCTGGAAACTGTATCCGTCTTCATGGACCGTAGTCGCTCCTGGTTGAGTTGGGATCTTTCAGAGTATCGCTCCGACACTGCGGAGGAGCAACTGCGTTGACGCGGTCGTGCTCACGGAGCACGTCTCTACGATGAGGGACGCAGCGCTTTCGGTCGAGCGGCGCGAAAAGGCCTCCAGGTACCACGCGGAGATCACATGGTGTTATCTCGAGTTGGGGGGAGGGGGGAATAAAGAAGAAGACAAAGCAGACGAGGATGCCGGCATGTGCAGCGTGACCCGGGTCCCTTGCCCCAGTTCGCTCGCGATCTCGACCTTGCCGCCGTGCAGCTGTGCGATGCTCTGCACGATCGCCAGCCCCAGGCCCGTGCCTCCCGAACCCTTGGACCGCGACGAGTCGACGCGGTAGAAGCGGTCGAAAACCCGAGGCAGGGCTTCGGCCGGAATGCCGGCGCCGGTATCGGAGACTTCGATTCGTATCGTGGAAAAACTCTTGACTGGGAAATGCTTGGTCGAAGAGTCTTTTGGCGAGAGATCTTTGCTCAGAAAATCCTTGTTCAACAAATTCTTGTTCAACAAATCTAGGTTCGAGGAATCTGTGGTCGAGAAATCCGGCTGCGAGGAATCCGGCTGTCGAGAGTCGACGCCTGTACCCAACACAACCGTCCCTCCGCGTGGCGTGTGCGCCAGAGCATTTGAAACCAGGTTGCCGACGGCCCTCTGCAAAAGCGTGCGGTCCAGTTCGGCAATCACGGGTCGGTCAGCGACGGTAGACGTCAGCGAGATTCCGCCGTCGGCCGCCGAGGCTTCGTAGTATTCCCGCACCGCGCCCAGCAATTCGCCCACATCCACACGCTCGCGGCGTAAGTCCGACAACGGGCTCTCGGCGCGCGCCAGAAACAGCAAGTCGCCGATCAGGTCCGAGAGGCGCACCGCCTCCTCCAGACACGACTCAATCACATCGCGATACTCGCCGGCATTTCGCGGGCGAGCCAAAGCCACTTCGGCTTCGCCGCGAATGTTATTTACAGGGGTGCGCAGGTCGTGGGCAATGTCGGCGGAGAATCTTGAAATGCGTTCGAAGGATTCTTCCAGCCGGTCGAGCATCTGGTTGAAGGTGCTGGCCAGCGACGCTAGTTCCGACGGATACCCCTCGGGAAGGATGCGTTCGCGCAAGTTCGTCGAACTGATGTGGCGTGCGGTGGTGGCCATTTCCTCGACTGGGCGAATGCCGTGCCGCGCAATCTTGTAACCGACCAGGGGAAAAATTGCGAAGGCCGCGATGAGAATCGCCCAGAACCAGAAGCGATAGCGTGCCAGCAGCGCTTCCTTTTGCGAAACGTTCACCGCGATCTGGATGGTGTCGGCTTGAGCGGCAGAAGCACCGACCGGAGCCGACACACTGGTTACGCGAAAAGCCTGGCCGTCCTTGCCTTTCATTCGCAGCGTGCGATCGGGGCGGCTTTCGGTCTGAATGGCTAATTGCGCCAGGTCCAGCTGATCGGCCATGCCTGGCGTCATCAACAGAGGAGTGTTTCGTTCATCCAGCAGGCGAATGTAGAACTGCTCGTAGCGACGGGCGGCCGATTCGAGCTCAACTTCTTCGCGCAGTGCGTCCCAGTCGTCGGGACGCTCGCGCAGCATGGTGCGCAGCACGTGCACCTTGTCAGCGAGGAACAGGTCGTTGCTCTTTTCGAGTTCGCCGACCAGCACAAAATAAAGGCTGGCAGTGGCGGCAAACACCAGAAGCAGGCCCGCCAGCGCGTACCCCGCCGTCAACCGGAAGGCAAGCGTTCCCCACAGGCGTGAGACTGCGCTGAAGTTATTGCCCGGATTCGAGGACATAGCCGGCGCCCCGTACGGTATGAATCAACTTGAGCGGGAAGGGATCGTCCACCTTACCGCGCAGCCTGCGTACATTGACGTCGACGACATTGGTGTCGCTGTCAAAGTTCATGTCCCAGACCGCTTCGGCGATCAGGGTGCGCGACAGCACCTCGCCCGCACGCCGCGCCAGCAGGGATAACAGGAGAAACTCTTTCGAGGTCAGCTCCAGACGCTGGCCCGCCCGGGTCGCACGCTGGCGCAATAAGTCAATTTCCAGGTCGGCGAGGCGCAGCGCTTCCTGCGCCCGTGAAGGTCCGCGACGCAGCAGCGACCGCACCCGCGCCAGCAGTTCGGAGAAGGCGAACGGTTTTACCAGGTAATCGTCCGCACCCAACTCGAAGCCTCGCACGCGCTCGTGGATTGCATCGCGCGCGGTCAGAAGAAGTACGAGCGAACTGCGGCCTTCCTGGCGCAAGCGAGTCAGGATCTGCCAGCCATCCAGGCCCGGGAGCATCACGTCGAGGATGACCAAGTCGAACTCTAATTCCTGCGCGAGGTGCAGGCCATCCAATCCGTCGACGGCGACATCGACAACGAAACCTGCCTCGCCAAGTCCTTTCTTCAGGAACTTGGCCGTCTTGACTTCATCTTCGATGACCAGAATTCTCATGATTCGTCCTCCCCGCCCCCCGCACAATTAGAAAGCGATCCGCAACGCGAACTGAATCTCGCGCGGAGTTCCGGAGCCGACCGGGCTAATCGGCGTCGATGTGTTCACCGTACTGATGATGCCGCCGAACCCGCTGGTGTTCGACGGGTTGAACGTAGCCTGCGGCGGACCTAGCTGCGGGTGATTGAAAATGTTGAAGAACTCGGAGCGGAATTCGAGCCGGGCGCGCTCCGTTAGCAGAATGGTTTTGCCAACGCCGAAATCGATTTGCCAGGTGCCCGGCCCGCGGAAGAGATCGCGCGGCGCGGTGCCGAATTCTCCAGCCGGAGTGGCGAAGGCTGCGGGATTGATCCACTGCACGACGGATTTACCTTCTGGAGGAGTGAGAGAAACGCCCGGAACCAGGTCGGGGCGCTCGGTACCCGTAGCCCCGTCAGGAGCGGTGTAACTGCTGGGCATCAGCACATTCACCGGGAAGCCGGTGCGGGCCAGGGCCGTGGTGGTCATCTGCCAGTTGCCCAGGATCGAGGTTGCAACCCCGCTGTCATTCAGCAGCGGCTTGCCCCGGCCGAAGGGGAGTTCATAGACGGCATTGGCATTGAACACATGGCGCGCGTCCCAGGCGCCGCTGGCGCGGTCACAGGCCAGGCACAACGGATTCTGCGGCGAAATCTCGTCGCCATCGCCGCTGCCGTTGGAACCGTTGTCGATCTCGTGCGAATACGTGTAATTGGCCGTCACCAGGAGGCCGCGGGAGAACGAACGCCGCAATGCCGCAGAGAGACCGTTGTAGGAACTCATGCCGATGGAGCCGCGCCACGGGATGGCGGCAGCAAAGGCCGGATATTGCAAAGACTGAGTGGCCGGATCGATCAAGTTCACGACGTTGGTATCGAGCAGATGCACGCCGTGGCTTCCCAGGTAAGAGACCGCGCCCACAAGGTTCGCGGGCAGTTCACGCTGCACCGAGAGGCTCCACTGTTCGACATACGAGTCCTTACGGTTTCTCTGTTCAGCGTTCGGCGAGAGGGTTCCGGGGCCGGTGAAATACTGATCGATCGGATACGTGAGCTGCAGGCTCGAAGTGCTTTTCACCGAGAAGGAGGGCACTTCGTTTTTGGCGGGCAGATTCTGATCGTCCAACTGTCCGTCTTCGTGGTAGATACCGAATCCGCCGCGAATTACTGTCTTGCCGTCCTTCACCGGTGTCCAGGCAAAACCGACGCGGGGGTCGGCGTCGCCGTAATTCTGCTGGCCGAAGCTGGCGCCGATCCCGCAGAATCCCTGCGGGCCGCACGTGCCGAAATCGAATGGGTTGGCCAACCCGTTCTCTTCGTGGAAGAGATCGAAGATGGTGTAGCGCAGGCCCAGGTTCAGGGTCAGGTTCGACGCCACTTTGTACTCGTCCTGGACGTAGCCGACATAATCATTCTTACGCAAGTGATTCACCGGCAAAGCTCCTGACAAACTGGCTCGGCTCGCCTCATTCGCCGCCAGGTCCTCGACGGTGTTGAAGGTAATTTTTCCGTGCTCGCCGGAGCTCTGATTCAATTGAATGCGGCGGATCTCGGCTCCGAATTTGAAAGTATGCCGGCCATGAACCCAGGTTAGGTTGTCGAGCCAGGAAAATGAGTTGCCCACATAAATGCTGCCGTAGTCGTAATTCTGGGTGATGAATCCTGGCGCGGAAGGGGTGGAGATCGCAATCTGATACAGGATGCCGGTTTTATTGAGGTTGAAAGTGTTGGAAGAGGCCCGATTGAATCCCAACTTGGCTTCGTTCACCAGGGTGGGGGTGAAGATGTGCAGCAATTCGAGCGCGCCATTGACCGGCGACGACACCCTCTGCTGCAAATCGGTCGCGGCAGCCGAAAGCGGCTGGGTATCGACGGACCGGTCGTAATTGAATCGCAGGAAGCCCGTGGTCGCTGCCGAGAAATGCTGGTCGAGGCGCAGCATCGCCGAATTCTCGTTGACCACCTGAGTGCAGGAGCAGGTCAGCAGGTCGATATTCGGGTCGCTGGTGGAGGTCTCAATTGTCCTTGGACCTGCTCCGGGAAAAGCATTGATGATGCCGTAGATGGGCGACGAGCTCGGAACGGTTGCGATGAGTGCCGCGCTCGGCACGTCGCCGCTCACCGGATAGCCCCAATTTTGCCGGTAGGCCTCCGAAGCAAGAAAGAAGAACGTCTTGTCGCGCACGATGGGGCCGCCCAGCGCTCCGCCGAACTGATTCAGCCGAAGCGGCTGCTGGGTTTCGCCGTTGGAGGCCCACTCGGGCACGGGGGCGTCGAAAGCATCGTTGCGCAGGAACTCAAACAAGCGTCCGTGGAAACGGTTGGTGCCGGAGGGCGAAGTGACGTCCAGTTGCGGCCCGCCGGTTCCGCCTTCTTCGGCGGATGCCATGAGCGAGTCGACGCGGAACTCCTGAATCGCGTCCAGCGGAATGGCGAGCCGCACCCAGGGGCGCTGCGTCTGATTCACGATGCTGGTTGCGTCAATGCCGTCGTAGGTCCAGTTGCTGTCGTCGAGGCCGCGTCCGGCGAACCGAATCGTGCGCTGGTTGCTGCCGCCGGTATCGACGGCGCCGGGGACGAAGGCCGTCAGCGACGCCCAGTCGCGGCCGTTCAGCGGCAATTCATCCGCCTGCTCCTTCTCGATGAAACCGGTCACCGCGCTCGAGTTGCGGTCCATCAGCGCCGAACTGGCGGGCACTTCGACACGTTCGTCACGGCCGGACACTTGCAGAGTCACATCCATGGTTCGCGTGCGGCCAATGACCTCCTCGACGTCCACGAAGGTTAGCGATTTGAACCCCTCATGCTCAAACGTGATCGTGTAGTTCCCGACCGGTAGCTCAGGAATGTCATACGTTCCCTCAACCGAGGATTTGGTCTCGCGTTTCAGCCCTGTGGAAATCTGCACGGCCGTTATCTGCGTTTGGGGAAGAAAGCGGCCCGAGGGATCGGTGACGGTGCCGCTCAGCCCTGCGCGATCGACTTGCGCCAGCGAACAGACCGAGAGAGACAAAACAGTTCCGGAGAGAAATAGCGCCCGGATCACGGAATCGAACTTCCGGCAGGTGAGTTGGAAGGCTGGTTTCTCAGATAATCGCATCTGCTCCTCGGAAGCGCTTGGATTTATGTGGCGCGATTAAGTAACGAAGGAGGCTAGCCGAAGTAAGTTGTATCGCTGTGAAACGCACGTCAACATTCTGTGTAAATTACATTACAAGAATGTAACTTTCCCGTCATGCTAGCGTCCCTTTCGATTCGCGTGCCCTGAAGGAAGTATGAATTTCTGATGAAAAGAAATTCACAGCTAATGTAGTTGCCGATTCTTCCCGTACAGTTTTCAGGCCCGGTCTGCGACGCGCCAGGTATTGCATCGTGCCAGGTTTGAATCATGTCCCAATTTCTTAACCCGGCGGCGCCGCAGCAAGTTGCGCCTCTGCTTGCACTGGCCGCCAATTTACTGAGGGCCGGGCGACCGGCCGATGCGATCACACCGTTGCGCGAGGCGGCGCTGCTGCAACCATTCGATGCCATCATCCAGCATGATCTCGGCCTCGCCTGCCTTGAGGTCGGCCGCGTTCCGGATGCCATCGCGGCATTGCAGCGGGCCGTTGCCTGCGACCCGCGATGCACCGATGCATACTTCCGCCTGGGAATCGCGCTGGAGAAGCTGGGCAACATCGGCGGAGCAATTGTCGCGTACGAGCGCGCTACGCAGCTGCTCCCATCCCTGACCGAGGCGTGGTTCCGGGCTGGCGCCCTGGTCTACGAACTGGGCCATCGCGACGAGGCGATTGGATGCTTCCGCCGCGCGGCTGCAACCGGAGGAAAGACCAGTTTCGGCCGACTGGGCAAGGCGCGAGCGCTGTTGACCGAGGATCGCAATCAGGAAGCCGAAAAGGTGCTGCGGCAGACGCTGGCTCTCGATCCGAGGAACGCCCTGGCGCATGATCTGCTGGGCAATCTGCTTTCTGAGTATGGCCGCTTCGGCGAGGCCCGCGAATGCTTTCAACGCGCGATCGCAATCGCCTCGCTGCTGGCGGGATGCTACTACGATCTGGTCCGGTGTCGCCCCGTTACCAGGAGCAACGGCGACGAAGGCCTGCTGCAGCGGATGGAGGCGGCGCTGGCTACGCCGGGCCTCGAGGCGGCGCAACGCCTGCGGCTGCACCTCGCGATCGGGAAGGCGGCGGACGATCTGGGCGACTACGGTTTGGCGATGAAGCATTTCGATGCCGCAGACGCCGTGCGCCGGGCCTCAGTGCCGTTCGACTCGACCGCGTTCTCAGTGGAGATCGACCGGCTAATTGCACGCTGCACACCCGAATTCTTCGCGACTGCAAGCAAACTGGGCAGTTCGGATGCAACGCCGGTGCTGATCCTCGGCATGCCGAGATCGGGTACAACTCTGGTCGAGCAGATCGTCTCCATGCATCCCGAGGTCGGCGCCGGTGATGAGTTGCATTTCTGGAACGGGCGCGGGGCAGAGTGGCATCGCTCTGTCGCTGATGGAAGCGCTGCGGCACGGAACGGGGGCGGGTTCGACGTTTCGGAGTTCATGGCGAAGGCGGCGGCAGACTATCTTCGCGTGCTGCACGCGATTGCGCCGAAGGCGACGCGAGTGACGGACAAGATGCCGTTCAACTTCCTCTGGGCCGGGCTAATCCACGTGGCGTTCCCGCGCGCAACCATCATCCATTGCCGGCGCGCTGCGGTCGACACGGCGCTGTCGATCCATCAAACTCATTTCCACCCGGGCCTGGCGTTTCCAACCGGAGGCGACGAACTGGTGGCGTATTTCCGCGACTACCGGCGGCTCGTCGATCATTGGCGGAGAGTGCTGCCGGCGGATCGCTTCATCGAGGTCGATTATGAGGAGCTGACGAGCGCGCCTGAACCTGTCACGCGGCGGATCATCGCGGCCTGCGGCCTGGCGTGGAATGATGCGTGCCTGCGACCTGAATCGAATCCGCGGGCGGTGAGGACCCCCAGCAAGTGGCAGACCCGGCAGCCTATCTATCGCACCTCGGTCGCGCGCTGGCGCCGCTACGAACCCTGGCTCGGTCCCCTGAGCGCGCTCGTCGATGTTAAGTAAAAATATTAAAGAATGATGTTAAGTAAAAAAGATCCTAAGAGGATTCAGCGGGTTGGACTGTCTACTTGAGCTTAAGCAGGGGAAGAGTCGCTGCCCGATCGCGTGAACTGCGCATCCAGGCCGCGGCGTCTGTTCGCCTGGCAGTTGAGCGCTGACGAATCCTCAGAATCCATCGGGACGTCGGGTTGCGGTACTGCTGGCGCAACGGCGTCACTTCCCAGTCGAAGATTACAAAAATGTAATCTTGGCGTCATCCTGCCGTCCCTTTCTCAAACCTAGACTGGGCACCCTGGTCCCCTCAATGCCTGCGCCGCGCCCTGCCGCTGATTCAGGAAGATTGATGAGAACTGCTACGACGTCCCGTCTGCTCGCTGCTGCATGATCAAAAAATCTTAAGGAGGAAAACGGTATATGTCTCGAAAAAATAGGTTTCGAAATAGATCTCGAAACAAGACTCGAAACAAGTCTCGGATGAACCGTATGGGTCCACTCACCGGCCTGCTGGCGGCGGGATTGGGACTTCCAGTGCTCGCCGGGGCTCAGTCCGTGCCCTATCCAACCTACGTGACGGGCCCGCAGCCGAATGGTTCGTGGGTCGTTAGCAGTGGCCAGGTGATCAATCCGGCCGGCATCCAGGTCGATCTCGGAATCCGGGTCCGCGCGAAGGCCATCGCGCTCAATCCCAGTGTTAAAAATCACACCGCCGCCGTTCTCACTCTGGGCGCGTCGCAGGCCGTCGAGGTGTTCGACACCAACACTGGCGTGGTCCTGCAGGACTACCTCACTCTCGGACAGGATGCGCAAGGCAGCTATAACGGCATCGCCTATTCCGCGGACGGCAAGTTCCTCGTGTTCAGCCAGGACAGCAGCAATGTCACCATCGCCAAGGTTTCTGAAGAAGGCTTGCTGGACGACGATGCCCAGGTCAGCGTGCCTCCGAACAATTCCTTCATCGCATGTTTTCCGAACAGCCCGGCCGCTGCTTATGCCAACCCCTGCGGCTCGTTCTACACTTCGGGCACTTCTTATCCTGGCGGCCTCGCTCTGTCCAAAGATGGCAAGAGCGCTTACGCCCTGCTCAACCAGAACGATACGCTCACCAAGATCGACCTGGCCTCGAAGCCGCCCAAGCAGGATATGCAGATCCGCGTCGGCAACGCTCCGCACAGCATCGTAATCGATAGCAGCGGCACGACGGCTTACGTCAGCAACGAAGGTGGCCGGGCCGCGACGGCGGAAGACTTCCAGATCAACTCCGCCGGCACCGAAATCGTCGCCGACCCGGTGGTTGGCGCCGCGATCACCGGTACTGTTTCTGTGGTCAATCTCGCCACGATGAAGGTCACCGCTACCATCTCGACCGGTCTGCACCCGACCGGGATGGCGCTCTACGGACAGTCCCTGTTGGTGGCAAATACCTACAGCGACAGCATCTCAATTGTCGACACGGCCACCAACACGGTGGCGCGGACGATTCCTCTCGGGCTGCCGATCGGCGTGCCAGGCGAAGGCCAACCGGCTTACGGCGCCGCACCGAACTCGATCGCCGTCGATGCCAAGGCTGGCATTGCCTTCGTCGCTCTTTATAACGCCAACGCGGTCGGGGTGGTCGACCTTACCAAAGGCGCGACGACTCCACTCCTGGGAATGATCCCGGTGGCCTATGCTCCCTGCTCGGTAGTGTTTGACCAAGCCAATAACGTGATCATCGTTGCCAACGACAAGGGCATTGGCGCTCGCTATTCGTTTGAGACCGACCACGGGGTTACCGGCTACAACACCCATCAGGACAATGGCACCGTTAGCATCGTCCCCGTGCCGGACAGCGCGACCTTGGCGGCAATGACCAGCCAGGTTTTCACGAACAACCACTGGGATCTGGCGCAAAATATCGCGGCTGCCTCTGGTGGCAGCCCGCACGCCAAGCCGGTCGCGATCCCGGAGAAGATCGGCTCTCCGTCGCTGATCAAGCACGTGTTCCTGATCGTTCGTGAAAACCGCACCTACGATCAGGTCCTGGGCGACGTGGCCGCCGGCGATGGCGACTCCTCCTTGGCGGTGTTTGGCGGCAAGGACACGCCGAACGTGCACCAGTTGGTGAAACGCTTCCCTCTCCTCGACAATTTCTACGACCCCAGCCGCCAGTCGGCCGACGGCCACCAGTGGATCACCGAGGGCATGGCGCCTTACTCCGACGACATTCAGTCGCCGGACTGGGTCCGCAGCTATCCCGGCGGGAACGCCGGCGATGCTCTCGCCTATCAGAACAAGGGCTTCCTGTTCTCGGAAGCTGCCGCCGCCGGTCAAACCGTGAAGATCTACGGCGAATACGTCGAGAACGATACCTTCCTGCAGCCCAACGGCTCGACCAGCGAGCCCAGCTGGAGCGACTTTTATGCCGACTCGCAGTGCTTTGAGGGAGGGCCTGCTTGCGCAGCCCCTGGCACCGCGGGCGAGAAGACGCTGTACTTTCAGAACACGGTCCAGGCCGAGTCCTCTCTCCCGGCCGTGTATAACCACCTGATCACGAACTTCCCGCAGTTCGATCTGGGCATTCCCGATCAGTTCCGCGTCGACCTGTGGCTGCAGGATTTCCAGAAGGACGTCACGGCCGGTACGGTGCCCACGTTGAGCATCCTGTGGGTAATGGACGACCACACTGGCGGCCCGCCCACCTCGGACGCCGAACAAGCCGATAACGACCTGGCCGTGGGGCGCATTATCGACTACATCAGCCACAGCAAGGTGTGGTCCACGTCGGCGATCTTCATTGAAGAAGATGACGCCCAGAACGGCGTTGACCACGTCGACGGTCATCGCAGCCCAGGTTACGTTGTCAGCCCATACGCGGTTCAGGGCGGACACACCGACCACACTTACTACACGCAAGTCAACATGACTCGGACGATGGAGCAAATCCTCGGTCTGCCGCCCATGAACCAGTTCGATCTCGTGGCGTCGCCCATGAGGACGGCTTTCGTCAAGGGCGAACCACCCGCGGATAACTTCAAGCCGTGGACCCACGTAGCGAACCAGGTCCCACTGACCGAGGGCGTTACCGGAGACACAGCTGACACCAAGAGCAGCCCCAAGGTGAAAGCCCTAAGGGCGGCCTGGCTCCAGAAGAAGGCGCAGATCTTCGCCGGCAAACTGACCAAGCCTGACTCTGAAGACCCAGACACCGTCAACCACCTGAACTGGTACATGTCCACCGGGTTCGTGCGACCGTATCCCGGTGAGAAAACAGTTCGCCCGCCAAGCGAGTTCAACAAACCGGCTCCTGCTGGTGAAGACGCGGACGACTAAAATACGTTGGGACTGCAACCGCCCTCTCCCCGCTTTCCGGGGAGAGGGTTTTTCTTTGCCTCCCATGCGAAGGCTCCTCAACCTGAATCCGACGCGTCCCCGTGATTCGGATTCCTGAGAATTCGCTGGCCGGAACGACGATTGAAGCATTTTGTTTTGCGCCAGATTGCCACGCCAGTCGCAGCCGCTTCCGTTCCCAAACGCTCCCATGATAATCTGGGAGTCGATGTAGGCGCGTAGCTCAGTTGGTTAGAGCGCTACCTTGACACGGTAGAGGTCAGGAGTTCGAGTCTCCTCGTGCCTACCATTTATCTCATTGAATCCGCTCAGTCGCGAGCGGCAGATTCTCTCCGAGTTTGAGCCACTCTTGCGGACCTTTCCCAGCAATTTCTGAGTTGCGACAATACTAGAAAAAGGCTAGAGATGCTCGCCGAGCGGTTTGTGTATGATCCGACTCCTGCATAGGCGCAGAGATCGGGCGATCGACAAATGAGCAACGAGTCCTCTATCCGAAGTCTCGAAGCCGGGGTGGCTTTGACGCAGCGCGCCGACGGCGCGCCCGGCCCGAGTGAATTCGATCTCGGCTACTACGGCTGGCGCGTAGTGCTTGCGGCGTGCATGGGCGTAATGGCGGGCTTCGGTTCGCTATTCGTCTATACATTTTCGGTGTTCGTCAAGCCGCTGGCAGTGGAGTTTGGCTGGAGCCGCGAGGCGATCTCAAGCGGCTTCGCCATCGCAGCCGTCACTTTGGGCTTCATTTCCCCACTGCTCGGTCAATGGATTGATCGCTTTGGCCCTCGCCGCATCATTCTTGTCTGCATGACGATATACGGGTGCGCCATCGCCTCGTTGTCATTGTTGCGCTTTGGATTGTGGCAGTTTTACGGGACTTGCTTCGTGCTGGGCGTGGTCGGGAACGGGGCGGCACATCTGGCCTATTCGCGATCGATTTCCACCTGGTTTCATCGACGCCTGGGGATGGCACTGGCGTTTGTGATGGTTGGAGCCGGATTGGGCGCGATGATCTTGCCGGTCGTTGCTCAGACCATTATCAGCCGGGCGGGCTGGCGGGCCGCATACGCATTTCTCGGCGGTCTGGCATTGCTGCTGGGCCTGCCGCTCAGCTGGCGCTACATCCGCGAGCGCGGAGTGAAGGGAAACGAACCCGGTCCCGTGGCGCATTCTGGAATGACGTGGCAGCAGGGCCTGCGCTCTTTTGCATTCTGGATCATCACGGCCATTCTCTTCGTAAGCTCGATCAGCATGAACGGAGCGATCACTCACCTGTCGGCGTTGCTGACCGATCGCGGCCTCACGGTGGGAAATGCGGCGCTGTGTGCGTCCTTACTCGGCGGATCAAGTCTGCTGGGCAGAATTGTAGTCGGATGGCTACTCGACCGATTTTTCGGGCCACGCGTCGCACTGGTAATCAACCTTATTACCGCGCTGGGTATTTTTCTTCTCGCCCGCGCGACTAGTTTTCCGGCGGGTTGCGTAGCCGCTGCGCTGATTGGCGTCGGCGCCGGGGGCGAGGCCGCGACAACACCTTACCTGCTGACGCGTTATTTTGGGCTGCGCGCTTTCTCCACTCTGTACGGTCTTACCTGGACCTTCTATGCCGCCGCGGGAGCTATCGGGCCGGTGATACTGGGGCGCGCGTTTGATGCGACGGGTTCCTATGCCTCTTTGCTGATTCTTCTGGCCGTGGCGCTAGCGGTGGCAGCAGTGACCAACCTCTTGCTTCCGCGCTATTCAAACTCTTTCCCAGCTGAGTGAGCGCGTTCGGGCGGAATTTAGAAATACGAGCGGCGCTCACGGCGTCAATTTCCCGGTTGCGAGGTAGTCCTGCGAAGGGACACCGAATGCGTCGGCAACACGATTGAAAAAAGCGAACAAGGCAGCGATATATACCGCCTCGGCGATCTGTTCTTCCATCCAGCCGGCGGCTCGTAGCTTCTCGACATCTTCGGGAGTGGATCTGTAAGCAGCCCGAGTAATCAATTCCACATAGTCCAACAGGGCGCGCTCCGCCGCCGTAAGGCCGGCCTCGTCAAGCTTGCCTTCGACAATTGCTGCCACACATTGATCGGATGCTCCCTGAACCCGCAGGAAGTATGCGTGGCTATCCAGTCAATACGGACACCGGTTCAGAAACGAGACGTAGCTGGCGATCATCTCTTTGTGGCGGCGCGAAAGATGCCCTTCGGAGAAATGGATGGTGTTTCCCAGTTCGATGACGCGGCGCAGAAAGTCAGGCCGCGCTCCGAAGCACTTGATGATGCCGGGAACTTGCTGTCTGCCAGACCCAGCCCGCCAAAAGTCGTAAGCGGCGGCCGTTTCTCCAGTGGCTTCCGCGTCTTCGATGATTTTGATTTTCGTGGCTGACTTCGGGGTTGAAGCGCCGTCGGGGCCGGGCGAATGTTTTGCATCGTTTTCGGAGTTCATATCAATTTGAATCGACGGGTTACTTCTTCACGAGCGAATACAGATTGGCGTGGCGACAAGTTAGCTGGAGAAGAGTTGCGAAACAATAGTGCGAAAACACTACGAGCACGCTTGGGTTTTTCACCGCGATTTGAGACCAGTACTGCTTTCAGATTATTGACCCCGCCAGGAAGCGTCCTTATAGTCGCCCCACTTCAATCTGTGGGCGAATTCTCGCGCGTGTTTTCTAGCGTCGGCGAGAAACTGTTTTGCAAAATCACTGTTGATTCCTGACGACGAATGGGGAAAAGCATGCGTAGGGCGAAGACGCTGACGTTGTTCCTGATGGTTCTGCTTACAACTTTGAATGTTGCTGCACAGCAAATAACAGCCAGCATTCGCGGAACCGTGAACGATCCGAGCGGCGCGATTGTCCAGGGCGCTACGGTCACTGCAAGGCAAACGGAGACCGGCTTAACTCGTGCGGTGGTCACTGACCACCAGGGAGAGTACGTGTTGGTCGAACTCCCCATCGGACACTACCAGTTAGAGGTTCAGGCGAAAGGATTTCAGAAGTTCCTGCAGCAAGGAATCTCGCTGGATGTGAACCAGATGGCGACGGTTGGCATTCACCTCAAGCTCGGGGCGGAGACGCAGCAAGTCGAGGTGAGTGCGGATGCCGCGTTGGTGCAGAACACCGTCAGCAGCCTCGGTGAAACCGTGATGGAGCACGAGATCCTCGATCTCCCGCTGGATGGCCGCAACTTCTCCCAGCTCGGACTTCTTCAGCCTGGAGTCGTGCCATTAACGCCCGGACTACTCGAAGCGGGCGGTCCGGCGCGAGAGAACCAGGCTTACGCCGTCGACGGCCAGCGGCCGGAGTCAAACAATTTTATGATTGACGGCGCCGACAATGAGAGCTCGGTAGACGGGGGATTCGTTCTCAAGCCGCCGATCGACGCGATTGCCGAGTTCAAAATTCTCAGCCATAACGCGAATGCCGAGTTCGGACGCAACACCGGCTCCACGACCAATATCGTTACGAGATCGGGTTCTAATTTCTTTCACGGCGCCGCCTGGGAATTTCTGCGAAACGATGCCATGGATTCGTCCGATTACTTCACCGAGAGCGTCCAGCCGCTGAAACAGAACCAATTCGGCGGGACCTTCGGCGGACCGATTGTGAAGGATAAGACTTTCTTCTTCGGATACTACGAAGGTTTCCGCAACCGGCAAGGTGAGACTGTTCCTGCAACGGTGCCCTCGTCGGCGGAACGGACGGGCAACTTCGGCGAACTCTGCAACAACATTACCGGGGACAGCTTTGCCACCAGCGGCCAGTACGCCAGCCAGTGCGTCAATGCCCAGGGCAACCCAGATCCCAACGGCCAGCTCTTTTTGTTTGGTCAGGCGGTGCCATTCAATAACATGACGATTATCATGCCCATCGACCCGACTGCGACGAGCGTCTTGCCACTTTTCCCGTTGCCCAACGTTGGGGAAAATGGTTTCATCGCCACGCAGACGCTAGTCGAAAACAACGACCAATTCGGCGTGCGCCTGGATCATTATCTTTCCACCGCCGACACTCTCAATTTCCGCTACATGTTCAGCACCGGCCCGACAACCGATCCGCTTTCGCCAGTGGGAGCGAACGTTCCCGGCTTTCCCGTGGGGGAGTATAACCGCGCGCAGAATTTTGTCGCGCAGGAGACGCACATCTTTTCGCCGACTACCATTGGCGTCGCGCGTTTTTCGTATCTCCGCAATACGTTCCTGCTGGACGAGCACTTGAACCACGAATCGCCGGCAGACCTCGGTTTTCAATACGCTCCGACCTTGCCTTTGGCCGCCGGACCTCCGTTCATTCAGGTCGGCGGATACGCCTCGGTGGGCGATCCCATCACGGGACCGCGCAATACGTTTCAGAACACGTTTGATCTCTCCGGCTCTCTGAGCTGGATCCACGGCCGCCACGAACTCAAATTCGGCGGAGGCTATCGGCGCGAGCAGATCAACGCCTTGCAGGGCATCGCCAGCAACGGCTTCTTCGTGTTCGCGGGGATCCCGTACCAAGCGGGATTCCTCTTCAACGATGGTTTTGCCAATTATCTCGCGGGCTTTCCGGTGGTGTTTCTGCAGGGAGGAGGCAACTTCGCTCGCGAAATCCGCGACCGGGCCGTGGACGCTTACGCCCAGGATACGTACAAAGTGAATTCTCGCCTGACGTTGAATCTTGGCCTTCGGTACGAGCTGCCCTTCCCGGCCACCGAACGGCACAACGAGGTGAACCTTTTCGTTCCCGGAGCGCAGTCGACGGTGATTCCCAACGCCCCGGCTGGACTTCTTTATCCCGGCGATCGCGGCGTCTCAGCGGGCTTGATTCCCACCGAGAAGACAGCGTTTGCTCCACGGGTCGGCGTTGCCTGGGATCCGCGTGGAGATTCCAAAACCGTGGTCAGCGCCGCCTACGGAATTTTCTACGAGCCGTTCTATACGGGTGAAGGAGGTCCGCTGCAGGACCCGGTTAGCTCCCCTCCCTACCTCAAGACTCTGCAGTTGGGATTTCCGATCAACTCGTTTGCGAATCCATTCCTTGCTCCGGATCCTTTCGGAGTGCCCTTCCCCGAGCCCATGACGCTGTTGGTGGTCGCTCGTAATCTGCACTTGCCCTACGCGCAAGATTGGAATCTGAACATCCAACGATCGTTTGGCGCAGATTGGCTCTTCCAACTCGGGTACGTAGGGACCACCGGAGTGCGACTGCCGCGATTCATCGAGGGCAATCCCCCGGCCTTTATCCCTGGCGCGGTCACAACCGGCACTGGCTGCTCGGTGGCAAACCCGTGCCCAATTTCCAACGAGAACAATGTGAACCAGCGGCGTCTCTATTCCGGATGCACTCTGACGAACCCGGACAACTGCATCTACGGCTCAGTCGGTGAAATTGCGGGCGTGGCAGACTCCAGCTATAACGCCCTGGAAGCCAGCCTGCGCAAACGCTTCAATCACGGGCTCTCGTTCCTTGCTTCCTACACGTGGTCGCATTCCATCGATGACGTTTCGTCCTTCAACATTACTGGCTCGGCTTCACAACCGGTCGCGGGAGAAAATGACCTGGCCCAGAATCCGTTCGATCTTGCGGCCGAGCGCGGACGATCCATGTTCGATTCCCACAATCGTTTTGTCCTGAGTTATCAGTGGAGCCTTCCTTTCTTGCAGCACTCCAGCACTTGGTATGGGCGAGTTCTCGGCAACTGGCAGCTGAATGGGATCTTCACGGCCATGAGTGGCGGTCCGTTCACAGTGTTCGACTCGAATGACGTGTCGCTGCAGGGGCAAGCACCGGAGATCACTGGCTTCTCCGCGAACCGCCCCAACGTAATCGGCAATCCAAACTCGGGTCCGCGCACGCCGCAGGAATGGTTTAGCGTGAAAGCGTTTCAGCAGCTGCAACCGGACCCGCTCGGCCGGTTCGAGGTCTTCGGGAACGAAGGCCGCAACGTTGTCCAGGGCCCGGGCTACGTGAACTGGGACGCCTCAGCCTTCAAGAGCATTCGCCTGACGGAATCGAAACAACTTGAATTCCGCGGTGAATTGTTTAATCTGCTGAACCATACCAATTTCCGTCTGCCAGTTAGTGACATTTCATCGCCGACTTTCGGGCAAATCCAGTCGGATGTGAGTCCACGGGTGATCCAGGTGGCGCTGAAATTTCTCTTCTGATGCTGAGATTGAATCCATTCCTTCGAAAGCTCCTGCTCAGGCTACTGTTCAGCCTGATGATCGCCTATGTTTGTTTCGGGACGTACGTGTGGTGGGCGATGCATCAGTCTCCCGAGACTTTCGGGCGAGTGATGGCCAAAATGCCGGGTCCCATTCCCTTCCTGATTTTTCCCTTTGAAACGGCCTGGCTGCACGCTCGCGCCGGGACGCTTCACGTCGGAGATCAAGCGCCCGACTTCTCTCTGCTCAAGTTGGACAAGAGTGCGCGAGTTCAGCTGTCCGCGCTAAACCAGCAACAACCGGTGGTCCTGGTATTCGGCAGCTATACTTGACCACCGTTCCGGCGGGAGGTTCCTGCCCTCAATAAACTTTACGAGCAGTATCGCGGGCGTGTTGCTTTCCTGGTGGTTTACATTACCGAAGCCCATCCCAGCGACGTATGGCAGATGGAGAGCAACGTCAAAGACAACGTCGTTTTTGCGAGCCCGAAAACGGAAGAAGAACGAGCCTTTGTGGCCGGCGCTTGTGTACGGAAACTGGGCATTGAATTTCCGGCTGTGCTCGATGAGTTTGGCAATTCGACGGAACGGGCCTATACCGGCTGGCCGGACCGGCTCTATTTGATCGATTCGCAGGGCCACATCGCCTACAAGAGCAAGCCTGGCCCCTTTGGATTTAAGCCGGAACTGTTGGAAGCAGCACTCTCTCGGGCCGTACCAACCACAGCTACCATAGGAAAGACCATAGCCAACCCATAGTGGTTGCCGCTCGACGCCGCGGACGAGTGTTGTCTGTGCTCGTGATTCCGTGGTTGTCAGATTTCAGCCCGCACCTTGCCGCAGGCCTGATTCACACACCGCGAGCGCGGTATTATCATTATCACAATCATTATCGATAGAAGGAACCCGGGGAAGTAGACCGGGACGCGAGCCGCGCTCATGAAGAAACAATTTACCCGCAGGGATCTGTTACGCGATGCCATGCTGGCTACGGCGGCCCTTCCGCTTATGCCCCTCCTGGCATCGGACAAGCAAAAGCCACACACCTTTGCCGAGCCGGCGGCAGTTCCATACTCGGGCTCGGACGACGGGCTGCTCGACGAAATCGAACGCACCGCATTCGAGTTTTTCTGGAACGAGGCCGGCCCGTCAACCGGCCAGGTCAAAGATCGCGCGCTCGTGAACGGCAACGACACCCGGCGGATTGCCAGTATCGCAGCGACGGGCTTTGGACTCTCTGGCCTGTGCATCGCCGACGCCCGCAGCTATAGAAAGAAAGACGAGATTGTCGAGCGAGTCCGCACCACCCTCCGTTTCCTGTGGCAGAAGCTTCCTCACGAGCACGGTTTCTACTACCACTTCATCGACCTGAACACTGGAGAGCGGCAGTGGAAGTGTGAGATCTCGTCAATCGACACTTCTCTTCTGCTGTGCGGGGTGCTGACCGCGCGTCAACATTTTGCCGACGCCGAGATTCAGGACCTCGCCACCAAAATCTACGAGCGCGTCGACTGGCCCTGGATGCTGAACGGCGGCAAGACGCTCTCCATGGGCTGGCATCCCGAGTCAGGCTTTCTCGACGCCCGTTGGGAACACTATTGCGAACTCATGATGATCTACCTGCTGGCGATCGGCTCGCCCACGCATCCGATTCTGCCGGAAACCTGGAAGGCGTGGACACGGCCCACCATCAAGTTTCACGGCATTGAATACATCTCAGGCAATGACCCGCTGTTCACTCACCAGTACTCACAAGCCTGGTTCGATTTCCGCAGCAAGCGCGACGCCTACGCCAACTATTTTGAAAACTCAGTCAAGGCCACTGCAGCTCACAAACAATTCTGCCTTTCCCTGCGCGACGAGTTGCCCGACTACAGCGACCACCTGTGGGGCATCACCGCCTCCGACTCTGCCGCCGGTTACCAGGCCTGGGGAGGCCCGCCGCGCATCGGAAAACTCGACGGCAGCGTGGTGCCCTGCGCTGCCGGCGGTTCCCTACCGTTTCTCTACCCCGACTGCATGCAGGTTCTGCGCACCATGAAGGAACGCTATCCCAAAGCCTGGGGACGCTACGGCATCGTCGACGCCTTCAACCCGCTCACCAACTGGTACAACCCGGACGTGCTCGGGATTGACCTCGGCATCACCATGCTGATGGCCGAAAATCAGCGCACCGGATTGATCTGGGATACGTTCATGAAGAACAAAGAAGCACAGCAAGGAATGGGCCGGGCCGGATTTCAGAAGTAAGCCGCGCGGACAGCCGCCCGGAAAAGTCGCCGTGCGCCCGGGAACTCCAATCAAAACAACACTGCGGAATGAGCAGGTTGCTCATCCCGCAGCGGACGGGGAAAGCGCCGCTCTTCCCGGCGCCTTGTATTAGAAGCTGAACCGAGCCCCGACAGTGATTACGCGGCCAGCGAGCCCGCCGGTGATTGTGCCAAAGTTCGATGCGTCAATGTCATTCACGATGTCGGTGGGATTCAAGTTCAGATTGTTGAACAGGTTGTAGACATCCATGCGGAGCTCGAACTTGCCATTCTCACCGAGCACGCGATTGTCCGGGAGACCAAAGTTCTTGGCCAGCATGATGTCCAAGTCTTTGTATCCGGGGCCGGTAAACGAGTTACGCTGCACACCGATTTGGGGAAGCGCGCCTCCGCAGGAGGCTGGTGTGTTGCACGCGGTGAAGCTTGGCGTGGCAAAGTACGTCGTGCCTCCGTTGGGGAAATTGGAACCCCCAACGGTCTCGAACGCCTTATTGCTGGTGTTGTTGCCGCCTCCGCCCAGGTAGACTGCGGGAAGATTTGAATAGCCGCAAGTTCCGCAATACAGGCTGCCGCCAAAATTCACGACCGGCGTCCACGGGAACCCGGAGTGAAGGTTGTAAATCCCGCTGAGGGACCAGCCTCCGGCGACCTTCTCAATCCATTTATTGTCGCCGTGGAAGAAGACCGGTTGCCACATGCCGAACAGCTTGAACGCCTTGCCCACGCTGTAGTCGGAACGCCCGTAGGTCAGGTTCGGGTTATACGGGAAGAACGGCAGGTTGAACGGCGGCAGCCCGCTGGAGTAGGGCGACGAAGCCGTGTCCAGGCTCTTCGACCAGGTGAATTGAGCGTCGGCCATGAACTCTCTGGAGAAGTTGTGCTTCAACTCCGCAAGCAGAGCGTTGTAGTTGCCGTGCCCGAGGACGCTCCAGTAGTCGCCGCCGCCGATCTGCGGGTTCAACGTAAAACCCTGGGCTGCCGGATTCGCATTCGGGTTCTCGTGGAAGAAGATATTACGTGACAAGCTACCCTGATACCCCACCGAGGCCACGAAGTTGTGACCTATGTCGTATTGAGTATCGACCGAGTAATGATGCACTCGCATGGTGGGCAGCGTACCGGGGAAGATTTCAACGCCAAGACCTACTCCGCCTATGGGTAATCCGTTGGAGCCAAAGGTCGAAACCGTGTGCGGATTCGCTGGGTAGCCAGTGAGGTTGTGTACTCCTGAAGAAACGGCGTAGATAATACCGGGATTCGCCGACGACGGAGCGGACATGGTCAGGCTCGGGAACACCACTAACCCGGGATTGTTGCTGATGCTGGACGAAATCGCGATTTCTTCCTGGTTGTAGTTCAGACCGTAACCACCGCGGACCACGAGCTTGTCGTGGAATGCGGTCGGACTCCATGCGAATCCGATCTCGGGCCCGAAGTTATCTTTCTGTGCGTCCCAGGAATTTCCTTTATGAACGGTCAAGCCGGTAAGGTATGCGGATCCCGCTCCGGGAGTGGCTTGCAGCATGTTGCCCTCCTTGGAAGACAGCGGACCAAAGTAGGACCAGCGCAGTCCCAGGTTCAGGGTCAGGTTCGGGCGGAGTTTGAAATCATCCTGAGCAAAAAACCCCCAGATGTCAGTGCGGTCATCCTGGCGCACCGTCGAGGGGAATCCAGTCGTCGGGCTGAAGCCCCCACCTTCGTTGTGCGGTGCATCGTTGAGGAAGTCCCAGAGGTTGAAAAAGTTATAGTTGGGCACACCGCAGCCGGCGCAATCTTGCAGATAAAAGAGGCGTGTCAAATCGCCACCAAACTTCAGGGTATGGTTCCCGACAATCTTAGTGGCCACATCCTTGAAGCCATAGGTCCACTGATCCAGGATGCTGCCTACATTGGGGCCAAAAGAATTGATCGAAATGCTACCGATGGTATCGATGTTGTCAGAGGGCAGACCTACCGGAGATTGCGGGTTGGAAGCGATTTCATTCCAGTGCCATCCGGCTCCGTTGAAGCGAAGTTCATTCAGGAAGTTGGCCGAGAAAGTGTGGTTCCAGACCGGGGAGTAGGCTTCGTTGATTTGGTGATGGTGAAAGAGATTGTAGTCACGAGCCGGGCCATTGAGGAAGTTGGTGGATTGTGGCACCCAGTAAATGGTAAAGCCGAGGCGATCGTTAGGCGTGACGTCCCAATCGACACGGCCGTCGTACTGATTCTTAGAAACGTTGGAAGTGGCAAGCGTGTTGTAGCTTCCAATATCGGCGGTCGTACCCAGGTTCTCAGGGCCGCCGCTGCCGTTGCCACCGGTGCCGGGGGTCGTCGCACCCGACCAGCCCAGATCCTGATGACCCAAGCTAGCGGTCAGTGGAGTGCCCAGGTTCAGGCCCCCGGTGACGGCATGGCAATTTACGCCTTCGATCAGCCCAGCGTCCACGCACGTAACGGTATTCGTTCCTGTGCTGATGACGCCTGAACCGGGAAAGGTGAGGTAGGTTGAAGCTATGCTTCCCGAAGGAGCGAGAGCGTCGAATGCCGGAGTGTCGTACCAACCGGTGGAAGGACTGGGCACCGACGCAGGGCTGCGCACCGTTTCCCAATTGAAGGAAAAGAAAAGCTTATTTTTTAAGATCGGGCCATTGATGCCGCCCCCGAACTGATCGAAGAAATTGGAGTCTTTTTGAACGGGAATGTCTTCCCCATTGAATGGCTGATAGGCGTTAAGACCGGGACGATGAATAGTGAAGAAGCCGCTCCCATGAAACTGATTGCTGCCGCTCTTGGAAATGATCTGAATCTGGGCGCCGCTAAAACGTCCGTTCTCCGCGTCATAGCTGTTCGCGAGGACTTTGACGCTGTCCACGGAATCTTCCGAAGGTGTGATGATAGTGGTTCCACCCCACACCGCGCTGGTCGTGCTGATTCCGTCGATCGTGACGCTATTGTTTTCGTACTGCTGGCCATTCGCCAGAGCGGCGGCGCCATTTTCCGTATTAAAAATGCCCGAGTTGCCACCGCTGGGACCAGGACCCTGCATACCCGGAAGCGGTTCGGCACCACCCCCGCCGCCCTGAGCCCCATCGCCGAACACTCCGGGAGTCAGTTGAATCAACTGCAAAACATCGCGACCGAACGAGGGCATATGCTGCACTTGATTGTCGGAGATAACTCCATTCACTGAGGCGGTTTCAGTTTGCAGTAACGGCGTCGCCGAAGCATCCACGTTAACGGTCGTGGTTGCGGCGCCGATCGCGAGCTGCACATTGACAGCGTTCGCCTCCTCGGGAATCAGCTGAAGGTGGTCGATCACTTTCTTCTGGAAACCGTCTTTTTCCACTTCCAACCGGAACGGTGCCGCGGCCAGCGCATTGAAGTTAAACACTCCGGCATCGTTACTGTCCCGGACTTGCTTTTCGCCGGTGGCGGGATTGGTCAGCGTGAGGTGGGCGCCTGCTACCACTGCGCCCGTGGGATCGGTCACCACGCCCTGAATGGAGGTTCGATACTGCGCGTGCGCCATGGCCGCGGAAAGAATAAGACAGGCAACCACTGAAACGGTGCGGAGTGCGGAAGAAGTGGAACGACTCATGACGCCCCCTGGTGTTGCGTTGAAGAAATGCCGTTTGGGATTCAGTTTTTACGGGTGCAACGTTTACTAAAACTCTACAAAAGCGTTTTAGTAGCACTCCGCCGCTTATAGCACAGGCCATTTTCCACAGTCAAGCGCATTGTTTTCAACTAGTTGTTTTGAGGGAGCGCCTTAACGATTTTGTTGCCGCGATTGCCTGGCCCCAATCGTCGCGTTTTCGTCCGGGTGGCCGAGCAGATTGTTTATAGTCAGCCGTTGCTAGCGGCCTCGACGAACACCGTTCGCGGCGTGGCCAGTGGTTTCGCGGATCATCAGTTTGGGTTCGACCATGATCTCTCCGCCCTGTACATCCGCCGCCGGGTGCCGGATGCGGCGCAGCAGCGTCTCGGCGGCGATCCTGCCCATCTCTCGCAAGGGTTGGCGCACAGTGGTCAGCGCAGGATTCTGATAGGCCGCGCTCTGAATATCATCGAAGCCGACCACCGAAACGTCGTCCGGAACGCGCAGCTTGGCCTCGCGGAGTGCGCGGATGGCGCCCATCGCGGAAATATCGTTGAAGGCAAACAACGCGGTGAACGGCCGGTGCGACGCCAGCAGTTTTCTTGTGGCCTCATACCCAAGTTCTGGAGACGGAGAGTCGCCCTCGAGTTGCGAGATCAAGCCGGTCGAAATCGGCAGGCCCAACTGGCGGGCAGCTTTTTCAATGTTTGCCCAGCGAACTTCCGTATCGGAGCTGAATTCCTGGCCCTTAATGAAGGCGATGTTGCGATGCCCGAACTGCGCCAGATGTTTCAGAGCAATTTCCGCCGCGCGCACATGGTCGAGTACGATATTGGTTACACCCTTCACCTGATTGTGCCCCGAAACGGTAACCACGGGCACCGAGAGCGAGAGCGTCCACGGCGTGTCGACCGCGATCAAACCGTCAACCGATCGCTCCAGAAAAAGTCGGGGGTATTCATCAATCAAATCCGCGCGGTGGCGATGACTCACGACGAAATAAAAGTATCCCTCTTGCAGAAGATGGTCTTCCACGCCGCTCATGACGGACGCCGAATATCCGTCGCTGACTTCAGGAACGATGACTCCGATGGTGAAACTGCGCTGGGCGCGCAACGAGCGCGCGAAAAAATTTGGACGGTACTTGTACTTGCTGGCGGCAGCAAAAATTCGGTCTTTGGTTTCCTGCGGGATGGTGTCCGCAACCGGAGAGCGATTAATGACCAGCGACACCGTGGCCGGAGAGAGACCCAGATGCTCCGCCAGTTCCTTCAGGCTCACCGGCTTGGGCCCCATGCGCAGTGTTTTGCCAGCGCCTTTGCCCTTCTTTTTTTCCGTCACGCTGCGCAGTCTCGCACAAACCGAATCGGCCTAGCAAGCACAGGTTATGACATAGGCCGGGAGACACGCGTGCAATACTTATTGACTTTGCGGGGAAGAAAGTTTTCTATACACTGCGAGAACGCTCTACTAACCCGATTTAGTAGCTGATGCAAGACCCTGGGCCCGACGGAGGTAGTACCCCATGCCATTTTCTGCACTCAACACCACTACGGCCCGCTGTTTGCGTTGCATCGCCGGCTCAAGCTTGGGGAAAGTCTCACAGGCACTCAAGCGGGGGTCGGTCTGCGCAATCCTGAGTGCAGTCCTGAGCGTCGCCCTGTTGGCGCAGGCATCGACGCGAGAGTCGCCCGTCCCAGCGATCGGCGTTGACGACCCGAGTCTCAACACCCGTGTGGAATCCATCCTGCGCGGTATGACAGTGGAGGAGAAGGTCGGACAGCTGGTGCAATACTCCGCCGGCCAGCCCACCGGGCCAGGAACGGGCCGTACCGACTACGACGACATGATTGCCCGCGGGCAGATCGGGTCGCTGTTCAACGTGGTCGATCCGCATGAAATTAACAAGTATCAAAAGATCGCAATGGAGAAGTCGCGCCTCCACATCCCAATTCTGTTCGGACTCGACGTCATCCACGGATTCAAAACTGAGTTTCCGATTCCCCTGGGCTTGGCTTCGACCTGGGATCCGTCAATCGTAGAGAAAGCATCGCGGGTCGCAGCGATGGAGGCGTCCGCCAACGGCATCCGCTGGACATTTTCGCCGATGGTCGACATCGCGCGTGATGCGCGCTGGGGCCGCATGGCCGAAGGTGCGGGCGAAGATCCGTTTCTCGGCTCGGCCATGGCCGCTGCCTACGTGCGCGGATATCAGGGCTCGCGTTTGGACGCGCCCGACAGCATCGCCGCCTGCGTCAAGCACTACGTCGGCTACGGCGCAGCCGAGGCGGGCCGCGACTACAACACGACCGAAATTTCTGAACATACTTTGCGCCAGTTCTATCTGCCGCCGTTTCGCGCTGCGATCGAGGCCGGAACAGCGTCGTTAATGAGCGCATTCAATTCCTTGAACGGAGTACCTTCGACGGCCAATCCGTTTACCTTGAAGCAAGTTTTGCGAAAAGAGTGGGGATTCCGCGGGCTCGTGGTCAGCGACTGGAACGCAGTAGGCGAACTCATCCCGCACGGCATCGCCGCCGACGGCGCCACTGCGGCACGCAAAGCCTTTCTGGCCGGCGTCGATATGGATATGGTCAGCAGCCTCTATCACGACCACCTGCAACAGATTGTGAGTTCGGGCCAGGCCACGCCGGCAGAATTAGACGAAGCGGTGCGCCACGTGCTTCGCGTGAAACTCGCTCTCGGTCTGTTCGATCACCCTTTCGTGGATGAAGTCGCCGCCCCCAAAGCGCTTTACCACCCGGACAGCATTGCGCTCGCCCAGACCGCAGCCGAGCGATCTTTTGTGTTGCTCAAGAACGCGAATGGACCGGCCGGAGGACCGCTGCTTCCGCTAGCGACCGCGCCCCTGAACATCGCAGTGATTGGACCGCTCGGCGACGACTCGTCGTATCCCGCAGGCGCCCCGCCGGGAACCGGTCCGCGCGTCTCGCTGCCCGCAGCGCTGGCGCAGCGAGTTGGCGAAGGCCACGTCTCTCGCTTCGAAGGAGTCGGCATTCTCGACGGCACCGACGACGAAATTGCGGCTGCAGTCGCCGGTGCTCAAAAGGCCGACATCGTCATTCTAACGCTGGGTGAGACTCCGGACATGAGCGGTGAAGCGGCGTCCCGCGCGCATCTGGGACTTCCCGGCCGACAGCAGGAGTTGCTGGAAGCTGTAGTTCACGCCGGCAAGCCCGTTGTCCTGATTCTCTTCAGCGGCCGGCCGCTTACCGTGCCCTGGGCGTTTGAGCATGTGCCCGCCGTCCTCGCCGCCTGGCTCCCAGGAATTGCCGGAGGCCCCGCGTTGGCTCGCACTCTTTTCGGCGAAGTGAATCCCAGCGGAAAGCTCGTCGTCAGTTGGCCGCGCAGCGTGGGTCAGGAACCGCTTTACTACAACCATCTCAGCACCGGGCGTCCCGCTGGAGATGTAGACCTCACTCGTCCGCCCACCGACATCGTCAGCCGGTACGTATCGCGTTATATCGACGAGCAGAATACTCCGCAATTTCCCTTTGGCTACGGCGGTTCTTACACGACGTTCAATTACGGAGCCACCGCCGTCAGCACGCACCGCTTGAGCACTGCGGCGCTGAATAAGGTCATTGCCGCAGGAACAGATCAGTCAGTAATGACCGCCGAAGCCGACGTCACCAATACCGGATCCCGCGCCGCAGAAGAAATAGTCCAACTCTACATTCAACTGCGAGGAACCAGCGTGGCCGAGCCAGTCCGCATGCTGAAGGGATTCCAGACCATCGCTCTGGCTCCGGGCGAAACCAAGAAAGTGAAGTTTGAATTGAAATCGGAAGCCTTTGCGATCTGGAATGACCGCAACCAATTTGCCGCCGAACCTGCCCAGCTCACAGTCTGGATCAGTCCCGATTCCGCGCGAGGATCGGCGGCAGAAGCCGAGATAACACAGTAAGCTCGTAGAAGATGGAGCCCGGCCAACTCGCCGCTCCACGTAAGGCTCAGCCCAACCGTCACGCAAAGACGCCCCGCTACATCAAGCAGTCAGCGCGAAGCCGTCACAGCGAATGGAACCTGGCTGCCCGTTTTCAGCCACTCTTCAAACGGAGCAGCCGAAGGCCGCAGCCGCCCTGGATTCATGACGTTGCCCGGGTCGAGTCCGCCCTTGATCGCAGCGACGGCCATTATGCCCACAGGAGAGATGTCATCGGTGAGCCAGGGCAGATGTTCAGTGCCCACAGCGTGGTGATGCGAAAGCGTCGCCCCGTGATCCATGAACGACTGCTGCACCACTCGCTTCGCGCGCAAATACTGCTCCATTTCGCGCCCAGGCTGCTGCCGGCACGCGAACGTCAAATAGAGGCTGGCCCCCGAGTGATAGGTGTGGCTGATATGACATCCCACCCACGGCTTTGCGCCGCTCTCCTGGATCGCCGCACCAAGAGCCGTGGTCGCCTCGCGATACAGAGGCACAATATTGCTCCACACGGTTGAGGTTTCACTCACATCAGACGTGATGCCGCGGTCCATGAGAAAGTCGCGGATGTGCGGAAAATCGTACTTCGTCGACTCGAACGACTTGCCCGAACTTGGGCCCAGATCGACTCCGCCGAAGCGGCGATAGATAGCGCTGACTTGCCGGTGTTGACGGGCAACCGTGGCTTTGCTCCCTTCAAAGGTGGTGAGCATCAGGCAGGCCTTCATAAAATCAAAGCCCTTCATTCGCAGATAACCCTTCATCACTCTGCTGACTGCCTGCGTCAGCCCGGATGACGGCGGTTTGAAAGCCAGCGACAAAGCCGTCTTGCCCGCGTCGTTCAGCCGGAACATCGACGGCACACATTCTTTCCGCACGCATTCTCGAATGGCCTGAATGCCGCCTTCGAAATCAGGAAACAGGTACCCGTGAGTGCGGTGCGCCTCCGCCCGTGGATGCACTCGCATGGTCGCTTCGGTAATCACTCCCAGCGTTCCCTCGCTGCCAATGCACAAATGATTTACATCGATTCCGTTCGACGACTTGGGCACGACCCGCGTCACCAACACACCCACGGGTGTGACCATGCGCAAGGCGATCACCATGTCTTCGATCTTGCCGTACTTGTCGCTCTGCATTCCGGCGGACCGTGTGGCGATCCATCCCCCGAGCGTGGAGTGCCGAAAGGAATCCGGAAAGTGGCCAAGGGTGAAGCCGTGGCTTTTTAGCTGCTCTTCCAGATCAGGGCCGAACGCGCCAGCTTCGATGCGCGCCGTGCATGACTCTGTATCAACCGCCAGCACGCGCCGCATGCGGCGCATATCGAGCGACACCACCATGCGCCGGGCCTCGGTCCGCTCCAGGCAACCGGCGATATTCGATCCGCCGCCAAATGGGATCACGACAACATCGTGCTGGGCCGCCGCTCGAACGACCATCAGCACATCGTGCTCGTTCTCCGGATAAACCACCAGATCCGGGGCGCCCTCGGCCATACCACGCCGCATTCGAAAAAGGTCGCGCAGCCCCTTGCCGTATGCGTGCACCACGCGCTCGTAACGGCTGTCGCAGATTTGGTCCTCACGCATCCATAACCGCAACTCGGCGAGGAAGCCCTCATGCCGGATGGCGTCGTGCAACTGCACCGCTTCCATCGACACCGGCGGTTGCAGATCGTCGCCTTCCTCCACTCCCAGTACTTTTTTTGCGTAGGGCCACAACCCAGGATGGGCCTGCGAGTCGAAACCAACATTTTCCTCTCCCCATCCCCACCATTTCATGTGCTTCGCCGTGTACATAGCGCCTCTCGTTCTACAAGGTTTCGACCGCGTGAACCGGCGACAAGCTCGGTTTCAGCCCGCGAATGCGCTGTTCCAGCAATTCCACAGCGGCCCTTCGAACTCCACGCGCGCCCCCGGGATCCCCCGGATGCAATTCGAACATAATAGGCTCTCCAAAGCGAACCGTGACAGGTTTCGGCCGTGGCACCACTTCTCCCTTGGGCAAAATGCGATGCGCGCCCTCCACCAGCGCGGGCACGATCGGCACTCCAAGGTCGACCGCGAACATCCCTGCACCTTTCTTGAAACTCTGAATCTCGCCGTCCGGAGACCGCGTGCCTTCCGGATAGAGAATCAGATTGCCATGCTGCAGAAAATCCTCACACATCGCCAGGCACCTTTGCAGTGACTTGGGTTGCGCCCGGCGATCGATCGGGATGATATTCATAAACCGAGAGACCAGGAATTTTCGTCTCCAGGAATCGAAAAAATAATCGCTCGCGCCCAGCAGTGCGAACGCAGAGAATGGGCGTCCGGAAGCCGTCATCAGGACTGCACTATCCACGTGGCTCGTATGATTGCTGCAGATGATGAACGGCGACGCCGGCAGATGATTCTTCCCCACCACTGTGAGTCGGGAATAATAGCGGAAGTAAAGTTCGCAAAATCCTTGAAACGCGACGCTACCCAGCCCCGGCGCCACAAGCATATCCTTCGCCTGGCCGGCGTCTGCCACTGGTTCCAAAGTCGTTCCTTCATGAAGCAATCGATCTGCGCTCGACATTGCTCCCGCCCTAACCCTCATTCATTGACTCAACCGTGTCTCGCCGACAAGATGGTCTGGCCCGCAGCCGTATCTTATAGCCGTATCGTAATAAATGATCGACAAAGTTACTTCACATGACCGCATCGCCCAAAAGCTTGGCGCGACGGCATGGGAGTAGTCTACAAGGCCGAAGACGCCCTTCATCGTTTTGTTGCCCCGAAATTCCTGCCCGACCCAAACCGCCCCATAACCGAGCCATTCTCTCATTGGCCATTGAAATTGCCGATGCCCTTGATGCCGTTCACGCTAAAGGTATAGTCCACCGCGACATGAAGCCAGCGAATATTTTCGCCCCCGAACGCGGACATGCCAGGATCCTGGACTTCGGACTGGCAAAAGTCACGCTCATCGGCAGTTCCATCGGAACCTCCTCAAACCACGTCCTCAAGCCAGGTCCTCAAGCAAAGAGTTGAAGGTTCCGATATGCTTACCAACGATTCTGAGCGCTGACGAGGTCCACCGGAAGCACATTTCCCCATCGAACGAATATGACGAACGAGGAGATCAGGCTCGCCGAAGCCCGCGACCGCAAGCGCCACTGGAAGCGCTGGGGCCCCTACCTGAGCGAACGCGCCTGGGGCACCGTACGCGAAGACTACAGCGCCAACGGCAACGCCTGGGACTACTTTCCCCACGATCACGCCCGCTCGCGAACTTACCGCTGGAATGAAGATGGCCTGGCCGGCATCAGTGACCGCCGTCAGTTAGTCTGCTTCGCTCTAGCACTGTGGAACGAGCATGATCCCTTCCTCAAAGAACGCCTCTTCGGCCTGACCGGTAATCAAGGCAATCACGGCGAGGATGTGAAGGAGTATTACTTTTACCTCGACAGCACACCCACGC